>Ga0207701_10001525_pt1 | contig 24140 bp, 15 predicted proteins | sample KBSSwiSSwithPhiX_FD_184294 | JGI IMG/M metagenome (GOLD analysis project Ga0207701, IMG submission 184294) | Switchgrass rhizosphere bulk soil microbial communities from Kellogg Biological Station, Michigan, USA, with PhiX - S5 (SPAdes) (version 2) | ecosystem: Environmental > Terrestrial >... | reverse complement strand
TTGGTGCGGAAGCAAAACATGCTTTGCAACCGCGTAGCGAGCGAAGCGATCGAGAAATTTGAGCAGGGCGAGGTCGAGACGGGTGGTCGTCTCATGTTCAAGGTGAAACTCGGTCAGCCGCGCAACAAGCAGCTTTTGCGCATGATGGAGGACCCTGACAAGCGCCGCGCCGTCGATAAAGCCGAGCTTTCTTTTTTCCAGGACACGCGCAAAGAAGAGCTGTTTGCGCTCAAGGAAGAATTGTTTTTCACCATAGATGAGAAGTCGAACGAATCCGATCTCTCGGAGCAGGGCCGCGCCTTTCTGAATCCCGATGATCCAAACTCATTTGTTTTGCCGGACCTAATTAACGAATTCACGGAGATCGATCTCGACGAGACGCTTTCGCCTGAGGAGAAGGACAAAAGAAAAGCCGAGCGCCAGCAGCATTGTGACGCGCAGGCGGAGCGCATCCACAACATCTCGCAATTGCTACGCGCCTACTGCTTGTTCGAGAAGGACGTGCAGTACGTGATCGAAGACAACAAGGTTGTCATCGTTGACGAATTCACTGGACGCAAAATGCCAGGGCGCCGTTGGAGCGACGGGCTGCATCAGGCCGTGGAAGCGAAGGAAGGCGTACAGATCGACCGCGAAACGCAAACCCTGGCGACCATCACCATCCAAAATTACTTCCGGCTTTATCAGAAACTCGCGGGAATGACGGGCACCGCCGAGACGGAAGCGGCAGAGTTCCACGACATTTACAAGCTCGACGTCAACATGATCCCGACGAACCGGCCGGTGCGTCGGACGGATGCCAACGATCGCATCTACAAAACGCGTCGCGAAAAATACAACGCCGTTATCAAGGAAATCAAGGAGGCCCACGCGAGGCATCAGCCGGTGCTGGTCGGAACGGTGAGCGTGGAAGCCTCCGAGTTACTGAGCCGAATGCTGAAGCGGGAGAAAATTCCGCACAACGTGTTGAACGCAAAGTTCCACATGCAGGAAGCCGAGATCGTGGCGCGGGCCGGACAACCCGGCACGGTCACGATCTCCACCAACATGGCTGGACGCGGCACCGACATTAAGCTGGGTCCGGGCGTCATAGAAGTCGGTGGACTGATGGTTGTCGGCACCGAGCGGCATGAAGCGCGGCGGATCGATCGGCAATTACGCGGACGCTGCGCGCGTCAGGGCGACCCCGGCGCATCGCGGTTTTACGTGAGTTTTGAAGACGATCTGATGCGGAACTTCGGCGCCGCCGATCGAATGACAAAAATCATGGAACGCTTCGGGCTTGAGGAAGGTCAGGAGCTTGAGCATCGCTGGCTGAATAAATCTGTTGAGACAGCGCAGAAACGCGTCGAGCAACGCAACTATCTCGTCCGAAAACGGACACTCGATTTCGACGACGTCATGAACATGCAGCGCGAGGTTGTTTACACCTGGCGCAATGAAGTCATCGATTCCGAGGAACCGCGCACGCACATCTACGAAGTGATCGATGAAGCCGTGCCGGCTAAAGTGAAAGAATATTTCGGTAGGGAGGAGGAACCGAATTATACGGGCCTGATCCACTGGATAAACACGACCTTTCCGCTCGGACTGACCAAGGAGAAGGCGCAATTTGAAACCCGGACCGTTGAAAAGAACACGCAGTTCCTGCTCGAGAGGATCAAGAACGCTTACGAGCGCAAATCGAGCCACGAAGAGCCGACTGCCGTAAAAAGCCTGGAGCGTTACATCATTCTGAACGCGATCGATCGCCTGTGGCAGGAGCACCTTTATGCCATGGACGCGTTGCGCGAGGGCGTTTATCTCCGCGGCTACGCGCAAAAAGATCCGCTTATCGAATACAAGACCGAAGCATACGACATGTTTGTCGAATTGATGGCGAACATTAAGAATGAAGTCCTGAACAATCTGTTCCGCAGCACTTCCAATCTGCAGGCTTTCGAAAATTTCCTCGCAACATTGCCGCAGTTCCTTCTGCGCGAAGAAGGTCCAACCGCGCCAAGTGCAACCGCTGACGCGCGCATGCGCCACCCAGTCGGTGCGATGGCCGCAGTAGGTGGAGACGGCGATGGCGACGGAGGAGTATCAATCGATCTGCCAATTCGCCGTTCATTGCCGAAAGTCGGTCGTAACGAACCCTGTCCGTGCGGCAGCGGGAAAAAATATAAGAACTGCTGCGGCCGCACCGCGTAATCGAGTCCCAGGCCTACAGCTTCAGGATGTCGCCGAGTTGCTTCGGGTCCGTCACTGGCGCTTTACAGGTGAAATTCTCACATAAGTACGCGGCTGGTTTTCCTTCTACCAGCGACATCGCACGGATCGCTTCATTTCGCTCGCGGAGGTATTTCTGCCCTTGGCCACCGTCAGCCAGGATTACGATTGTGTTTGGAAGAAAATGGCGATGAACCTCCTTGAGTAACGCTTTGGTTTCCGGCGAATCCTTCTTTCCAGCAATCACGATCTGGCGCGGCTTGCTTAACGAGTTTTCGACGGCGACGAGCATCTGCGGCATCCCACTAGAGAACTGCGAAAGTATCGTCGCAAATGCATCGATGGTTTTCTTCGCACGTTCAGCCAACTTCGTGTCGTCATAGATCTGCGATAACCGCAGCAGGTTCGACGCCGCGATAGAACTCGCAGCAGGCTCCGCACCGTCGTTGTCGTCTTTCATCCGGACGAACACGCTTTCATCCCGACCGCTATTGCTGAAGTAACCGCCGTTCTTCTCGTCGAAGAACAGGCGATCCTGTGTCGCCTGCAAGTCGCTCGCGAGCTTCAGCCATTCGACATCGAATGATGCTTCGTAGAGATCGAGCAGACCTCGAACAACGAACGCGTAGTCATCAGCGAACCCTTCGATCTTGCTCCGGCCCTCCCGGTAACTGCGATACAAAATCTTGCGGGATGGATCGTACAACCCTGTCCGCACAAAATTTGCAGAACGCGTTGCGATCTCGAGATAACGCGGCTCGTCGATTACTTGCGCGGCGCGGGCGTAGGCGGAGATCATCAAACCGTTCCAAGAGGAAATGATTTTATCGTCCAGATGGGGACGCGGACGTTGCGTTCGGATCGCAAATAATTTCTCGCGCGATCGCGTGAGTATCTTTCCAACCTCCGCTTCGCTCTTCTTAAAATGTCGGGCGATTTCAGCGATCGTGTGGCGCTCGATTAGAATGTTCTTCCCGCGGAATTCATCGTGCGGATCGCTTCCTTCCGGGGCGTTGCCGTGCGCTTGGACGCCGTAATGGAAATCGAAAACCTCGGCGGAATCACCGAGTGCCTCGTCGATTTCTTTTTTCGTCCAGATGTAGAATGCGCCTTCTGCGGTCTTATGTAGCGGCGTTCTCTGGGCGTCGACATCCGGTTCGCTTCGGCGATCGGAGATCGCCGCTGCAGGGACGGGGCTGTCGGCGTCCTCGGCGGAGAAAAAGCCGCCTTCTTTCGACGTCATATCGCGAGCGACGTAATCGAGGATGTCGCGCGCGACTGATTCGAATTGCTTATCTCTTGTGATTTGGAATGCGTCGAGATAGGCGACGGCGAGCTGCGCCTGGTCGTAAAGCATTTTCTCGAAGTGCGGCACGTGCCAATACCGATCGACCGAGTAACGATGAAACCCGCCGCCAATGTGATCATGCATTCCGCCCGCAGCCATTTTACGCAGCGTGAACAGCGTCATGTCGAGGGAGTGCTTGGCGGCATCGCTCTTGGGATCTCGTGCATAGAATCGCGTGAGAAAATTAAGCGTGACTGGCCGCGGAAATTTCGGCGCAGTACCGAACCCGCCTTCCTTCGGGTCATAACTGCGATCTAGCTGTTTATAGGCGGCATCCAGAACCGAGCCGTCGATTTTCCCTTCACCCGGTGCGGCAAATTGAGATTCGCGAAGCGCCTCAACGATCCTGCTCCCCTGCTCCACAATTTTGTCGTGATCTTCCTTCCAAGCTGTCGCGATCCGCTCCAGCACTTTTTTGAAAGCTGGCTGACCGTACCGCTCCTCCGGCGGAAAATAGGTCCCTCCCACAAACGGTTTCAGGTCAGGCGTCAACCAAACGCTCATCGGCCAGCCGCCGCTGCCTGTCGTCGCTTGAACAAAGGTCATGTAAACACGATCAACATCGGGGCGCTCTTCGCGATCCACCTTGATGTTCACGAACTCGCGATTCATGATCGCGGCCATTTCTTCGTTCTCGAATGATTCGTGGGCCATGACATGGCACCAGTGACAGGTCGAATAACCGACCGAGAGAAAGATCGGTTTGTTTTCCCGGCGCGCCTTCGCGAACGCTTCTTCGCCCCACGGATACCAGTCCACTGGATTATGCGCGTGCTGGAGAAGATAAGGCGACTTCTCGTGCGCCAGCCGGTTCGTGTGCTCGCTCTTTTTCGTAGAGGAGCTTTCTGAGCGCTGAGCGTCCACTAGTGTGGGGCCAGCATCGTTATGATTTGCTGTCACCAGCCAAACTAACGCCAGAATGCCAAAGGGGAAGCGAACCATATTGCCTCGGGATCACAATTCTTGTCATTCCGAGCGAAGTCGAGGAATCCCGTTGCGGAACGATCAGGTTGCGCTACGGGATTCTTCGACTCCGCTCCCCTTCGCTCAGAATGACGGAGAATTCCACAAGTATGGACACGACGCATCTGATCCTTCTTTTCCTCGCCATCGGAGTCATCGCGTTGCTTTACTCGTCGGTCGGTCACGCCGGTGCGTCAGGTTACATCGCAACGATGACGTTGTTTGGAATCGCACCCGTTGTGATTCGTCCAACTGCCCTTGTGCTCAATATTTTGGTGGCCTCCATCGGTACGTTCCAGTTTTGGCGCGCCGGATATTTCTCGTGGAAGTTGTTTTGGCCATTCGCGCTGCTGTCCATTCCGGCAGCATATCTCGGTGGTTATTTGCAACCATCTGCGTCAGTCCTGAAGATTCTTATCGGTGTTGTGCTACTATTCTCAGCAGCCCGACTATTGGTTCGTCGTAGTGATCCGCCGCAAACATCTCCTCCGTCGCAGCCGGTCGCGATAGGTGTGGGTGGAGCGCTCGGGTTCCTCGCAGGATTAACCGGAACTGGAGGCGGAATTTTCCTAACGCCGATCCTGCTTTTTTGTCGTTGGGCTCAAATTCGGCAAGCCGCCGCCGTCTCTGCGCTGTTCATCTGGGTGAACTCGATTGCAGGATTGATTGGCTACTTCACAAAAACCCGCACCATCCCTTCGCTCGGATTCATTCTCGCAGCGGCAGCAATTATCGGCGGCATTATCGGCTCGCATCTGGGGAGCAGGCGTTTCGCGGTCCGCGTAATTTCGCTTTGCCTTGCGGCAGTGCTAATTATTGCGGGAATCAAATTGATCTTCACGAGGTAGGGGCGATTGACCTCAATCGCCTGGGCGGTTCGGGTGAACCGCCCCTACCTTCCGTAATTGTAGCTTCGGCGCGGTTTTGGGAGACCACGGATTGATTGTGTAATCCGACGCGATGATCTCATCGGCGTATCGGCTCAAAAGCTGGCAAAGCGCGGCAACATCCAGCGCGTGATGCCACGGCGCGAAGTTCGCGAGATTTTTCTGCGCCAGCCGAAACAAACGCACCGCGGGAGGCAAGCGCCTGCTATGCTTTGCGTGCGACGGATGTTCGAAGCGCTTTTGAAGATGAACGAACGCGCCGGCCGCCTGGATCAAGCCCTTGAAAAAGGCGGCATCGGGCGATTTGCTGTTGAGCCAAAGCTGCTCCAGAACATCGTGCGCCTCGTAGTACCGCTGTTCGTTCCAGCAGCGAAAAAACGCGAGGTAATACGGATGTTTTTCCACGTCGGCCTGGTGCGGGTTCACGTTTTCCCCAGCCGCTTCGGCCACCCATTGTGAAATCCTCTCGCGTTTGTTCATTGGGAGCATTAATTTGCTCGCGGCTCAGAGGATGAGCAAACCACGAACCACCAACCATTCGGAGGGACATCGTCCGCCCTCCCCTGTCGTTCGCGCCGGAAACGCCGGGCAAGGCGCGCGGAGTTTGCTGCCGCAAAAATGAGTGCCTTCACGCTGGCCGTTGTGCTGGGCGGCATCGCCGTTTTGATCTTTTGCTCCGCACTATTTTCCAGAGTGGAGACAGCACTCTCTTTGCTAAAGACACATCAGCTGCGCCGCCTCGAAGCAAATCATGCGGGGCTTACCAATTTCATACAGCTTTTCCGCGAAAATCCGCGTCACGTTTTGAATGTGCTGCTGCTGGGAGACGGATTAGTCAACGTGCTGCTAGTGGTGTTGTGTCTTTTCTTTCTCTGGGAAGGCCCGCTTGCGGGGCGGGTTCCGCAATGGCTGGCCGGCATTTTGATCTTCGCGATCGTGGTGTTGCTCTGCGATTTAGTGCCGAAACTAGTGGCCCTCGCGGCACCTTCGAAGCTTTCGGCGGTCGGCGCTTTCACCTTGCAAATCGCAATGCCGTTTCTCGATCGCGTCGGCCGCGGACTCGAAACCATGAGCGATTATGTGCTCGATCGTTTCACGCCAGCGCATTCGCGCAGTCGACCGCGCTTAAGCGACGAGGAACTTGGAACGCTGCTTCAGATCGGTGAAGAGGAAGGGACGTTGTACCAAGGCGAAGCGGAGATGATTCAGGAAATCATCAAATTAGGCGATAGAACGGCAAAGGATTGCATGACGCCGCGTGTGGACAGCTTCATGCTGCCGGATGATTTAACTAACGAGGAAGCAATCGCGCGTCTAAAGGAGAAACGACATCGGCGCGTGCCCGTTTATGCCGATACGCCAGATCAAATCCTCGGCATCATCGACGTAAAACTTTTCCTGCTCGGTCCCTCGGAACATTACACTGAGAAACTCATCGCACCGTCGTTTATCCCGGAGACGATGCGCGCGGTGGAATTGCTCAAGCTTTTTCTCACACATCCCCAGGGGATGGGCGTCGTGGTCGACGAATTCGGCGGCATTGAAGGAATCATCACCATGGAGGATATCGTCGAGGAAATTCTCAGTGGCACCACGCCGCGCGATGGTTCGCAGTTTTACATCGAGCCTCTCGGGAACGGCAAATTTCTCGTGAGCGGCAACGCGCGTCTGGACGATTTGACCGAACATCTCGGCTTTGAAATTGACGCTGAAGGGATCGACACCATCGGCGGATTGGTTTTTACACGCCTGGGTTATATGCCGTCTTCCGGAACGAAACTCGAGATCCCCGGCCTTGCGATCACTGTTCGTCGTGCCACGCGCAAGAGAATCGAAGAAGTCCTACTGGAGAAAACTACAAACGCATTCGAGGAGGCGGCATGACGGTCGCGGTCATCATTATCGTTTGTTGCTGGATCATTTCGTTTTTCTTCAACGGAATCGAAAGCGGTCTGCTGTCGATCGATCCGGTGCGATTGCGGCAAAATGTGAAGCGGCGCGTTCCGGCAGCTTTGCAGTTGAATCGCCTGCTCAAGCACCCCGAACGATTGCTGGCAACCGTTCTGCTCATCACGAATGCGGCGGACATCGTCGCTCTGCTGTTGCTGACAAGCCAGCTGTTTCGGTGGTTCGGCTATGTAGGATTCTTGCTGGCCCTGGTCATTGCGCTTCCGGTTTATTTATTTCTCTTGTCGGTTCTCCCCAAGTCGCTATTCCGACGATTTCCTTTTCGCGCGCTTGCGCGGCTTGCCGGTGTGCTCGAATTCACGTCGATTTTGTTTTCGCCGCTCCTCGAACTCGGCGCGCGAATAGGCAAGCTACTCCTGCCGGGGCGTGCCGGGAAACGGGGTCGCCTTTTTGCTGCACGCGAAGAACTGAAACAGGTCACAACCGAAAGCGAGCGTGAGGGCGCTCTTACTGCCACCGAGCGCGCGATGATCCACAGCGTCGTTGATTTTCGCGGCTCCAAAGTCCGCGACGTCATGGTGCCCGCGGCGGAGGTTGCTGCGCTACGCTCCGGCGCGTCAACACAGGAAGCGCTCGAGCTTAGCGCCTCTACCGGTCTCGATCGGCTGCCCGTGCTTGCGCCCGACGGCCAACCGGCCGGATTGGTCAATGTTCTGGACATTTTGCTCGAACGAGACGGAAACAAACCGCTGGCCGAATACGTACGGCGCATTGTAACGACTACGGACGATGAGCCCACTTATCGTGTCATGCAGCAACTGCGCGGTGCACGACTCGGGCTGGCGGCGGTTGTCGATCGAAAGAACGACTTTCGCGGGATCGTTGCCATCGAGGATTTAGTTCGCCGTCTCGTTTCCGCGGGCAACGCTTAGGGCCGTCGTGGTACGGCGCGTCACTCCCGTGCGCGCTGATATGTGAATGCCTACCCGGCGGGCAGAGGACCCTAGCCTGCTCTCACCAGACCTGTGTCTTCATCGCTCAGAATTCGAGCGCAACTTACTAGGGCGACGTGCGAAAAAGCCTGAGGAAAATTTCCCAGCTGACGCTTTGCGCGCGGATCGTACTCTTCGGATAGCAGTCCAAGATCGTTGCGCACATCAAGCAACCGCTCGAACAATTCGCGTGCTTCTTTTTTTCGGCCGAGCAAATGCCAGCAATCCGCCAGCCAAAAGGAGCATGGAAGAAACACTCCTTCGTCCCCCGGCAATCCATCCACTCCCATTTCCTGTGGCCGATAACGCAGCACGAAACCATCCTGCATCAGTTCGCGTTCGATTGCCTCAATCGTGCCGCGGACACGTTCGTCAGTAGCGGGCAGAAAATCGGCGAGCGGCATTGTAAGCAGGCTCGCATCCAACGCATCAGACCCATAAACCTGCGTGAAAGCTTTCTTCTTCGGGTTATAGCCGCGCTCGCATACTTCGGCATGAATTTGATCCCGAATTTTTTGCCAGCGATCGACGTGCCCATGAGCCGCGCAGCCGCAATTCTCGACCAACTTGACCGCGCGATCGAATGCCAGCCAGGCCATCATTTTTGAGTGGGTAAACTGCTGCCGGCCGCCGCGGACTTCCCAGATCCCTTCGTCCGGCTCCTGCCAATGCGATTCCAGGAACTTCATTATCGCGACCATGAGCCTCCAGTCGGGCTCGGTCATTTTGATTCCAGCGATATGACCCTGCCATGCCGCAGCCAGCACCTCGCCATAGACGTCGAGCTGAAATTGATTTGACGCCGCGTTGCCGACGCGCACCGGCTGCGAATTTTCATATCCGGACAGCCACGGAACCTCAGATTCAACAAGTCGGCGTTCGCCGCTCACGCCGTAGATCGTTTGCATTTGCGCCGGGCTGCCGGCGATGGCGCGCAGCAGCCATTCACGCCACGATTTCGCTTCCTCGCGATACCCCGCGCCGAGCAACACCAGTAAAATTAACGCTGCATCTCGCAACCAGCAGAAGCGATAATCCCAGTTGCGAACTCCTCCAATTTGCTCTGGCAACGAAGTGGTAAGCGCCGCAACCAGGCCGCCAGTAGGCGCATAGGTCAATCCCTTCAACGTAATGAGTGAACGCACCACTGCATCGCGCCATTTTCCTTCGCTTTGAAATTGTTTCGCCCAATCTCCCCAGAATTTTTCAGTGTCGCGCAACGCGTGCTCAGGATTTATTTTTCTCGGCGGATCTGTGTGGGAGGCGAACCATGTAAGCACAAACGGAATGCGGTCGCCTTTTGCCACAGTGAATTCGGCTACCGTGGTTAAATCCTTCCCATGAGTTTCAACCGGCGTCCGTAAGATCAATGCATCAGGACCGGCAACTGCTTCGAGTCCGTCGAACCGCTTGCGCAGCCGCACCCACGGCACGATGTGCCCGTAATCAAACCGGATGATCAGCTCCATGTGCATCGAGACTTCACCGCGCAAGCCTTCGATGATGCGGATGATGTCCGGGTTCTCGCCGCGCGGCGGCATGAAATCGATCAGGCGCACCGTGCCGCTCTTTGTTTCAATTTCCGTTTCAAGAATCAGCGTCTCTCCGCGATAGCAGCGGCGCGTCGCTTCAACCTTCTCCTGTGGAAAAAACCGCCAGTGTCCGTTTTCCTTGTCGCCGAGCAACGACGCAAAACAGGCGCCCGAATCGAATCGAGGAAAGCATAACCAATCGACACAGCCATCGCGACTCACCAGCGCACCAGTTTGGGTGTCACTGATGAAACCGTAATCCTCGATTTTTGTAGTTGCCTGCGCCATCTAACTCCTACTCCTGCTCCTGCTCGTAATCGTAATCGTAATCGTAATCGTAATCGTGCTCGGAGTTATGCATGACCGTCAACTTGTAAGCGGGCAAACGTTTGTAGTTCCGCCTTCAGGCGGCGAGCACAGCGCATGCGCCTCACGCCCGCGTAAACGCCGAACTCCGAACATTCACCTCGGCTATGCTGGGGGAGCTATTCGTTTGCAAGTTTCGCGATCTCCTCCCGCGTGAGGCGGAACACGGTCCATTCGTGCATCGGTGTTGCGCCGAGTGCGCGATAAAACTTGATCGCCGGTTCATTCCAATCGAGCACCGCCCATTCCATCCGGCCGCAGCCGCGATCACGCGCGATCTTTGCAAGCTCTACCAGCAACGCGCGACCATAACCTTTACCGCGTTTCTCCGGCTTAACGAACAGATCTTCGAGATAAAGCCCGGGCCGCCCGAGCCAGGTAGAAAAATTATAAAAGTAAAGCGCGAAGCCAACCGGCGATTTCCCTTCAAACGCAAGTAACACTTCAGCCGCCGGCCGTTCTCCGAACAAAACATCCACAAGCTGCTCCTCGGTCGCGACCACTTCATCTGGCGCGCGTTCGTATGTCGCTAGATCGCGAATGAGTTGCAGAATGATCGGCACGTCCGCGACATGCGCCGGACGAATCTGGAAATTTTCAACTCTGTTCACCTTGATACTGATTGTCGACGACGCGCGAACGCGCGCAACTGGTGGGAATTGCTTACGCACGTGTGTTTTCTCAAAAAAAGAAAGAAAAGTCTCGACTTTTTTTTGCAATTTAGCCTAACATCGACAGTCGCGAATGCGGCTTATGCAGAAGCAGCTCCACTCAAGCGTGAAAGCGCCCATTCCTCGGAGCGCGTTTTACCTCCTTCTGCTTGCGGCTATCTGCGTAATTCCGTTTGCATTGGGCCAACGGCAGCCGACCAGGCAGAGAACTCTCACGTTTACAGAGCGCGTAGCCTACCAGCGAGCGATTGAAGAGGTTTACTGGTGTCATCGCATCTTGCCGAGCGACCGCCCTGATCCCAAGCCGTCTCTCGATGCAGTGATGTCCTACGCGCAACTCGAAAAGAAAGTCGGACATTATTTGCGCAATTCACAGGCGCTGGAGGATTACTGGCAGCGGCCAATCACTCCTGACCAACTGCAAGCCGAAATGAATCGGATGGCACAGCACACAAAGCAGCCAGAGGTGTTGCGCGAACTTTTTGAAGCGCTCGGAAACAATCCCTTTGTTATAGCCGAGTGCCTGGCCAAGCCAGTGCTGTCGGAGCGTCTGTTTAAGTCGGCAATGGCTTCCCAGGGTGTCGGCCTGACAGTGAGCCAGCCAATTAATTCTCGCACAATAGATCGAGCACCGTTTAGTGGTTACACTCTTCCAAGGATTGCGAATGCATCGAAGCAGGAAGGCACGTGCCTTGATACTTGGACTCCAACCAGCCTCACCAACGCGCCCGATGCCCGATTCAATCACACGGCGGTCTGGACCGGTAATGAGATGATCGTCTGGGGCGGAGCTACCAGCGGCCCCATCTATTTTAATACCGGCGGCAGATATAACCCCAGCACCGACAGTTGGACAGCCACCAGCACCACAAACGCGCCCGATGCCCGAGCCGTTCACACAGCAGTGTGGACCGGCAGCGAAATGATCGTCTGGGGCGGAGGCACTGGCGGCAGCACCTTTTTTAACAGTGGCGGCAGATACAACCCCAGCACTGACAGTTGGACAGCCACCAGCCTCACCGGCGCGCCGGCTGCTCGAACGCAACACACGGCAGTGTGGACCGGCAGCCAAATGATCGTCTGGGGTGGAGTGGATAGCGGGGGCTATTTTAACAGTGGCGGCAGGTATAATCCCGGCACCGATAGTTGGACACCCACCAACACCATCGGCGCACCGAGCGCCCGAACACTTCCCGAGTCGGTGTGGACCGGCAGCGAAATGATCGTCTGGGGCGGAGGTGCCGCTCCCCTTTTAAACACCGGCGGGAGATATGATCCCGGCACCGACAGTTGGACAGCCACCAGCACCACCGACGCGCCCGCTGGCCGGTTCTTTCCCTCGGCATTGTGGACCGGCAGCGAAATGATCGTTTGGGGCGGAGAGAACGGCAGCGGCTTTCAAAACACCGGCGGGAGATATAATCCCAGCACCGATAGTTGGACAGCGACCGGTACTGTCGGCGCGCCCGCTGCCCGAGAAGCTCACACGGCAGTGTGGACTGGCAGCGAAATGATCGTCTGGGGCGGATTCGGCGGCGCTCCCTATTTCAATACCGGCGGGAGATATAATCCTGGCAGCGACAGTTGGACAGCCACCAGCACCACCGGCGCACCCAGTGGCAGAGAATTCCACACGGCAGTATGGACCGGGAGCCAAATGATCGTCTGGGGCGGAGCCGGCAACGGCAGCTATTTGAACACCGGCGGGAGATACTGCGCGCAATCCAGCCCTACACCTACGCCTACTCCTACCTGCCTGGCCTCCTGGGTTGTGGTGGGCAGCCCCAACGCAAACGAGAACGACAACGGGCTTAACGCAGTGACCGGTAGCGGCAACGACGTGTGGGCAGTGGGACACTATGACTTATTTGGTCTAGGTGAATATCGGACGCTGACGATACACTGGGACGGTAGCATATGGTCGCTGATACCAAGCCCTAACCCAGGCATGGAGCCTGGCGGCGCTCACGGCGACGGCGTTCCTCCCAATCAGGCACATGATTACCTCTTCGGAGCAACCGGCCGCGGCAGTGACGTGTGGGCGGTAGGGGCGTACAACGTAGCCGGTGGACCCTTGGTAACGCTGACGCTGCATTGGAATGGCAGCGCATGGTCGCACGTAACAAGTCCTAATGCAGCCTCGAGCACGAACAGCCTTTGGGCAGCAACCGGTAGCGGCAACGATGTGTGGGCCGTCGGCTATTCTGGTGGCGGCACCACCCCTAGTCAGACTCTGACACTGCATTGGAACGGCGGCACATGGACGATCGTACCAAGCCCCAATTTTGGTACGAATAGTCGCCTCTACGCAATAACCGGTGGCGGCAACGATGTTTGGGCCGTGGGAATCTCTTATGACAGTAACTTCAACACACAGACGTTTACTCTCCACTGGGACGGTAGCACGTGGTCGATAGTGCCAAGCCCTAACATTGGCGAACACACCAACTGGCTTGAGGGAGTTACCGGCAGCGGTAACGATGTTTGGGCTGTGGGATTCTACGTGGTTGGCGTTGTTTCCCACGCGCTTATTCTGCATTGGGACGGGAACGCCTGGTCGGCTATGCCAGGCCCTGCCTTGGAGTCCGCCTGGCTCCGCGCAGCGACAGGGAGTGGCAATGACGTTTGGGCCGTCGGCTACTTGGATAACAACCCCAGGCAGACGCTGACATTGCATTGGGACGGCGGCGCGTGGTCGGTGGTTCCGAGCCAGAATTTTGGCGAGCTTTATGGCGTGGCAGGAAGCGGCAACGACGCCTGGGCTGTGGGGAATTTTGGCAATAACACACTAGCGCTTCATTGGACGGGCCCATGTACACCGAGTCCGACACCAACGCCCACCAGTACGCCAATCGCGACTGCAACAATCACCCCTACTCCAACAGCGACACCTACTGCAACGCTAACAGCAACACCCAGTGCTACGCCTACAGCTACTTCTACGCCTACAGCCAGGCCCACGCCCACAGCCAGGCCAAACGGAACCCCCAGAACACGGCCAACTCCACCACCGCGCCCGTAGCTTTTATCGATGGAGAAGAAACGCATTGTTGATTCACTTATGAAAACCAAACACACTGCTCAACATTGCCGTCGTAGCCCTGACGAAGGCGGATTTTTCCATCTGCGCCCGTTAACCGCTCTTCTTCTTTGCGCAGCCGCGGCCTTTTTGATGATAACTGGAACACTATTGGCTTTCTTTCGACCTCCTGCGCAGCCGGCTTCGTATGAACGAACACTGACGTTTGCGGAGCGTGTGGCTTATCAGCGAGCAATCGAGGAGGTTTACTGGCGTCATCGTATCTGGCCGAAAGAGAATTCGAAGCCTAAGCCGTCACTCGATGAGGTAATGTCGGCCCCACAGATTGAAAGGAAGGTAGAGGACTATCTCTGCGACGCGCAGACAGTCGAAGAGTACTCGCAAAGGCCGATTACTCCTGACCAACTGCAAGCCGAGATGGAGCGCATCATCAGTCATACCAAACAGCCCGGCGTGTTGCGAGACCTATTCGCTGCGCTGCGCAATGATCCTTTTGTCATCACCGAGTGTTTGGCGAGACCGCTGCTAGTGGAGCGGTTAATGACAACTTCGTACACGCACGGCCAAAGATTGCAGAGCGAGCTAAAACGACGGGCGGAATCCTGGCAAGGGACTGTGGAAACCCGGATGCCAAACGTAATCGCAGCGGCGCGCGCCAGGTATAATCTTCCCACAATATCAGGCGGATCCGGATGCAGTGATGACAGCTGGGCAGCCACGAGCACCACCAATGCACCTGCTGCGCGAAGCTCCCACACAGCAGTGTGGACTGGGAGTGAAATGATCGTCTGGGGCGGCTACGGTGGGAGCTATTTCAACACGGGCGGAAGATATAACCCCAGCACGGATAGTTGGACAGCCATCAGCACCATTAACGCGCCCGCGCCGCGAGGCGGTAACACGGCAGTATGGACGGGCAGTGAAATGATCGTTTGGGGCGGAGATGACGGGTTTAGTGTAAATACCGGCGGCAGATACAATCCCGCTACTGATACCTGGACGGCAACCAACACAGCCACCGCGCCAGTTGGCCGGATCTTTCACACGGCAGTCTGGGACGGTAGTGAAATGATCGTCTGGGGCGGTTGGAATGAAGTTGAACTCCGCTCCGGCGGCAGATATAACCCCGGCACCGACAGTTGGACAGCTACCAGCATTACAAGTGCGCCCAGCGCGCGGTACAATCACGCTGCAGTCTGGACCGGCAGTGAAATGATTGTCTGGGGCGGTTGGAATGGAAGCAATTCTTTCAACACCGGCGGCAGATATAACCCCGGCACCGACAGTTGGACAGCCATCAGCACCACCAATGCGCCCACCGCTCGTTATGATCACACGGCAGTCTGGACCGGCAACGAGATGATCGTTTGGGGAGGAAGGAATGCCGGCAATTACTTCAATACCGGCGGCAAATACAATCCAGGCACAGACAATTGGGCAGCCACCAGCACGACCAACGCGCCCGGAGCCCGGTTCGGTCACCCAGCAGTGTGGACCGGCAATGACATGATCGTTTGGGGCGGGACTAACATGCAAAAACAATTTAACACCGGTGGCAGATACAATCCGGGAACGGATGACTGGATGGCTACTACAACGAGCAACGCGCCTGAACGCCGAGCTTATCACACGGCAGTCTGGAGCGGCAGTGAAATGATTGTCTGGGGTGGACTCAATGATCTCGGGCCGTTCTTTTTAAATACAGGCGGGAAATATTGCGCCGCTACGCAGAGCCCTACAGCTACTCCGACTGCGTCGCCAACTGCGACAGCTACGGCTACATTTACGCCAACAGCTACACCTACTTTGACACCGAGACCGTCACCGACGCCGAGACCGGCGCTAACGCCTAGGCCGCGTCCTACACCGCCGCCGCGCCCGTAGGCTTTGTAATGGCTTCTGCCTCCAGCACGCCAACTCAAATGGAGGGGCGAGCTCCGCGAGCCTTCAGGTTGATACAGGCCTTGATGGAAATTCGTTGAGTGTCGCGGAGCCCCGCCCTCCAGTGCAGCTCAATCGCCGCTACCTTAGCGCGCGACTGATTCGGTTCAGGCCTTCGTCGAACATTTCTGTGTTTACACCCATGCCGATGCGAAAATGATCGGGCACTTCGAAGAAACGCCCGGGAACTGCTGAAACGTCGAACTCCGATCGCAGACGTTCCAGAAATCTTTCCGTGTTTCCGTTCACCAGTCGTGGAAGTGACGTAGTACCCCATTCCGTCTCGACCGCAGAAAGCGCGGATTGTTGTTTGAGAAAATCGCGAAGCAATTTGCGATCTGCTTCTACGATGCGGCGCGCGCGTTCACGAACAGAATCCAAATGCTCGAACACTGCTACGCTGAGTAGCTCTCCAGGATGTACAGGCGTGGCGCTGTAAAGATCATTCAGACGCCGCATCTTCCACGCGAGATCAGGCTGCGCCAGAATCCAGCCGCATCGGAGACCGCTTACGCCGTAAACTTTCGTCAAACTGCTGGTCACCACGAACTCCGGCCCGAGATGCAGTGAGGTTCGCGGCGTATTTTCGTAAACCGCGTCCAGATAGACCTCATCAACGAGCACGAGCGCGCCGACACTCCGTGCGGTATCGCCGATTTCGAGCAGGACCGACTCCGGCGTCAATACGCTTGTCGGATTATGCAGGTTCGTTATTACAATCAGACGCGTCTTCGGCGTGATGCAGCGGCGAACCTCCGCGGGATCGATCGCCCAGCCGTTTTCTTCAGGGCGCCGAAAACGTTTCACGTTCGCTTCTAGGTAATGCGCGACATCGAGAATCGGACCGTATGCTGGATACTCGATTAAAACTTCGTCGCCGGACTCGAGGATTGCACCCATGGCGAGATGGTTCGCCATAGATGTGCCTTCAGATTCCACAACGCAGTCGGGATCGACACTGTGATGCGCAGCGATCGCTTGCTGTAACGGCGCGTAGCCATAGCTGTTGTCACCGTTGATTTCGAGCTCGTTCGGATCAATCGGCAACTCGCGCAGGGGAAGTGGAGCCACGCCGCTCGTGGCGAGATTGAACCGCGCGTAGCTCTGCGTCTTGGACCACTGCATGTAATCGGAATGCTTGTGTCTCATGAATGCTCAAGATTTTGTTGCCCACGAACCACACGAATTCATACCAATCGAAAAATGCTTTCGCACGAAGTGCTTTCGGAGTGCGGGGCGTCCTCGGACCGGCTTCGCTTGTCACCGCATTGGATCGGAAAGCGACACGAGGACGTGTCGCACTCCAAAAGCTTCGCGAAATGGGGCAGAAATTCTTTTCCATTCGCGTTCATTTGCGTGTTTCGTGGGTCAAAAGCTTTCTCCAGAAATAATAAACTGGCAGGCCGGCCAGCATAATGCACAGCGCGATGCCGCTATTGCGAGGTGAAGCCATGATGGCGCTAAGGACAACGGCCGCGCACGATAACACGAACAACGTCGTCGTGAACGGATGACCGGGGACGCGGTACGTAACGGAATCCGAACCGATTCGGCGCTGGCGTAAAATGAAGAGCGCCGCGGCAGTCATTCCGAAAAAGATGAAATCAACTGTGACTTCAAAATTTAGAATCTCGCCGTACGTGCCGGAACAGGAGATGACGATTGCGGCGAACCCCTGAAGAACGATTGCCACTATCGGCGCCTCCGCTTTTCCGAACAGTTTCCCCACGCTGGCAAAGAAAAGCCCATCACGCGCCATCGCGTAATACACGCGCGGAGCGGTAAGCATGCTTTGGCTGAGGAAACCGAGAGCGGAAATTGTGATCGCGAGCGCGATCCAGCGCGCACCGCTCTCGCCCAACGCGATGCGCATGAGATCCGAGGCGGGCGTTGTAGTTGCATCGAGTCCAGCCGGACCGAGCACATGTAGACACGCGAGATTGACCGCAAGATAAAGCGTTACAACCCCAGCGACACCTAACAACAGTCCGCGCGAGAGGTCGCGGCGCGGATCTCGAATTTCAGCAGCCACAAAAGTGGCCGTCTGCCAGCCGCCGTACGCGAAAGCGATAGGAACCATCGCCGCGCCGATGCTTTTGACAAGATCAATTGAGAACGGTCTTTCGAGGTACGGTTTGGATGCCTCCGGGGCGTGACCGCCAACAGCAAATCCGATGATCACCAATGCCGCGATTGCCCCAATCTTTAGCAACATGAGAGCGCTCTGCACGTTGCTGCCAGCGCGTGCCCCGAAACAGTTGATGCAAGTCAATGTCAGCAGCGCCGCGGCTGCAATGGCGCTGTCATTCCACATTACGCCTGTGAGTGCGCGAAAGTACGAGGCGAAAATCACAGCGACTGCGGCCATGCCACCAGTCTGCGTCACCAGGAGCAGTCCCCATCCATACACGAACGCAACCGCAGGATGATACGCGTCGCGCAGATAGACGTATTGGCCGCCGGCCGCGCCCGGCAGACGCGTTGCGAGTTCAGCCCAAATAAATGCGCCACACATTGCCAGCAATCCACCCAGCACCCAGACGCCGAGAATCAAAAACGGCGTATGCACGCGGTGAGCGACCTCGGACGGGTTTGCAAAAATGCCCGCGCCGACGATGCCGCCCATTACGATCATCGTCGCGTCGAACAACCCCAACTGACGGCGCGGTTTTGACGCTGCGTTCATTCCGAGCAGAGTCGAGGAATCCCGTGGCTTAACGCTCAGGTGGCTTCGCGGGATGTCTCGACTTTCGCTCGACATAACGATTGAGCAGCGGCGAGCCTTCTCATCTCAACGCGGCATGAGCTTGTAAATCCTGAATTCAGGCGTCCCTTCGATAAGCGTCGCGTTATTTGTCAGGTGCGCGGCAAACTCTGGAAACGACTGCAGCCACCAGAATGTGTTTCTGGTGAAAACAAAATGCGTTGCTCCGCGGCGCCGCAATTGCTCGAGATTCTCGATTGCCTGTTCGCTGTCGTCCGGGTTGCCGTTGTAAATCGCGTTCTGCTCTAGAAAATGCCAGCCCTTGCGCTCGGCATAGTACAAGATGGTCGGATCGCCCATGTCCGCGGCAATGATCAATGCATCGGGCGGTGTGACTTTTTTCAATTCCAAACCGGCATCGCGAAGTTGCGCCGCAGATGACTCATAAAATGGTCGGACATAGACGAAGGCAAGGATTAGGAAGGTGCCCGCAAGCACGATTGACGATGTGATTGCAGCCAAACGCGAAGAGATTCTGGACGCAACCAAGCCACATCCGGCGCCGGCCAAGGCAGCGGCGATCGGCACCAGGGGAAGTTGGTACCACCGGTGGCGGTTGCCGTAGCCGACGACTATGATGAAAACAATCATGGCAACCAGCCACCAATGAAAAAGACGAGAGTACCTTCGATCCCCCGACTGCGGGGCTAATAAACCGACGAGCGCCAGGAGTGAGAGAAGCGGCGTGAGGCTGGAAATCAGAGTCTGTAGCGCGATGTGCCAGTACCACGCGAAACTCTCCACTCGAATCCCGCCGGCACCGAAGAAGTGATGGGGATAAAATTTTTGTGCAATTTGATGCGCGTGCCAGTACCAGATCGCAGACGGTGCGAGCGCGATCGCGGCAAAAAGAATAAGTTGTAGCCGCGGGCGCTGACCGCGGTCACCTTCCGCCTCGGAACGGCCACCTGAGCCGAGGCCACCGCCCTCGGCTACAGCCAAATACATCAGCGGCGCAAGGATAACGATGCTCGTGATCTTGATAAGCAACGACAGCGAAATCGCGATGGAGGCGACGAAGAATGACGACGATTCACCATGCTGGAGCCGCCGCAGAAAAAAATATAAGCCGACAATCGCGAAGCTAAGCGAAGGGACATCCGGCATGAATGATCGACCGGCGAAAACATTTAGTGGCGTAAAACAATAAAAGAAACTCGCCCAGATCGCTGCCGTGCTTCCAAAGCTCTCGCGAACGAGCAAAAAGAAAAATGGCAACGAAACCGCGAACAAAATGACCGCCTGAATTCGCCCGATCGATTCGTGTACACCCGCAAATTTGTAACAAACCGCCGCAATGAAGGGCAAAATTGGAAATTCCGTTCCGACATAACCGGCCCCGTTGCCTGCCCAATCAATTTGCGGATAGCCGAAACGCAATCCGTCAAAATTCCGCGCGATCGCCGCAACATCGCTTTGCCGCCAACTCCAGTGATCGACGTAAGGCTGGTTAATCAGAACGAGCCGCGCAGCGATCGCGAGGAGGCAGATTGCGATTACGATTCTCGGCGCAGCCTCTGTAGCCGTCGCCCTGCGGGCGACGTCCGCTGGCCCTGCCAAAGCAGCGCTTTCCACAGGGAAGCGGCTACAGTGGACGCGCTCCGAGGTGCGCATCCCGCAAGCGTCTTGACAGCTGAGGTAAAGTCAATGGGGTATAGTAATTGCGCAGGGACGCGTTCACATGAAATCAATGGTTCGTGTTTGTTCTCCGGCACGCGCCGGATTTTTTGCGCTGGCTCTGTTCACAGCGTTTGGCCTCAGCGCCGCACGCGCGCAGAACGAGCCGATCCTCGTGCCTGACGCTGTCGATTATCAGAAGTTACTGCCGATTTTGCCGGAGGCGCCTTCGGGTTGGACTGCGGATAAGCCGGAGGGCTCAACCGAAGACGTAGGCGGATTCAAAATCACAAACGTGCATCGCGACTATCGCAAGGGCGAAGGAGAAAAGGCGCCGAGCACCGCGATTAGCATCCTCGATTCAGTTGCGAACCCTGATTATGTCAGCGCAACGACCGAAGCGTGGAAGAGCAACAGCGACACCAGCGAAGGTTACGCCAAATCGGTAGAGATCGATGGCAAGCCCGGTTTCGAAACGTTCGAAAAAGACACCAACCACGCTGCTCTCTGGGTAATGATCGCCGATCGTTATTTCGTCCAGATAGAGTTGCAAAACCAGGAGCCCGGCGAATTGCAAGGGTGGATCAAGCGCATTGATCTGAAGAAATTAGCTGCGGTTAAATGACAAGCGCAGCTTCTCATCCTGAGCGCAGCAAAGCGGAGTCGAAGAATCCCGGAGCGTTACGTTTAGTTATGCCACGGGCTTCCTCGACTTCGCTCGGAATGACGTGGAATTGATCACTTCTGCTTTTGCCCTTCGCGTAGCATCGGCACAAAGCGCACGGGCAGCGTGGCGCTTTCTTTCAATTGCCCGTTTTTCTTTTCGAGCAGATAAAGCTGCTGGGCGAATCGTTCGCCGACGGGAATGACCATGCGCCCGCCTTCTTTGAGTTGATCGACAAGCGGTTGCGGAACCTTCTCCGGCGCGCAGGTCACGATCACCGCATCGAACGGCGCCTCTTCGGGCCAGCCTTTGTAACCGTCGCCGACTTTGATATGCACGTTTTTGTATCCCAAGCGTTGCAGTGTGGCTTCAGCAGTCTTTGCCAGCGGCTCGACGATGTCGATCGTGTAAACGTCCGCCACGAGCTCGGCTAAAATGGCCGCCTGATAACCCGAACCGCTCCCGATTTCCAAAACCCGGTCGCCCGGTTTCGGTCGCAACTGCTCCGTCATGAACGCAACGATGTATGGCTGCGATATCGTCTGATCGTAACCGATGGGCAACGGCCCGTCCTCGTATGCGTCGGCTCGCGTATCGACAGGGATAAATTCCTCGCGCGGCACCTTGGCCATTGCTGCGAGCACGCGCTCGTCCTTGACGCCGCGCGGCTTCAACTGTTGCTCGACCATCCGCTGACGTTGCGCTGCGAAATCGGCGGCCGTTGGGGCCTGTTGGCCGCAACCGGTCGTAGCGATCGCAGCAAAAAGCAGATACTCCGCGAGGATACGCATTCGCCGAAAGATAACGCCGCACCCGCGGCTACGAAAGAGGCGCTGCCTCTCTTACGAGACTCGCTAGCGCACCGCCGTCACGGCGTTCATGTGACGCAGACGATTGGCCAGAATTTTCATCACATGCGTCGCAAAATGCGGTGTCTGCTGGACGAGAAAGTGAAACCGGCGCCGGTCGATTTGCGCTAACTTCGCTGGCGCCTTCGCCACGGCATTGGCCGTGCGGGGACTATCGTCGATCAATGCCATCTCTCCAAGCAGCGCGCCCGGGCCCGCAGTCTCGAGCACAAAATCCCCAAGGAAAATGTCCACTTCCCCTTCCAACAAAACGTACATCTTGTCGCCCTTCTCGCCTTCCCGGAACAGAAAGTCGCCAGGCGCAAGCTGCAACGGGTTACTGTCTTGACGAAAAAGGTCCGCAGGATTCATCGGGAAATCAGCTCCGAGTGGGAGCTATAGAGAGAAGCGCTACGACTGCCAAGTTACAATTGTGTGACAGCTGGGCCGAACTCGGAAGCAAATTCTTCGTGTCCTTCATGCGCTTCGTGGTTAATTTTCACCCCCTTCGATGAGCGAGGAACGCAAAACACTGGAGCAGCGTGCGCAGATGACCGATCTCGAGCGGCTTCGTCACTCCGCCTCCCATGTACTGGCAACCGCCATTCTAAAAATCTGGCCGGAAGCACAGTTTGCTGCGGGTCCACCGGTGGAGAACGGGTTTTACTACGATGTAGATCTTCCCCACCGCATCTCACCGGATGATTTCGAAAAGATCGAGGCCGAGATGAAGAAGGAAATCAAAGCGAATCATCCGTTCGAACGGATCGAAGTTTCGAGGGATGAAGCACTCACGCTCGGGAAAAAAGGCCGGCTTGCTGCATTGGGCGAACGAGCCGAGCCAAGCAAGTTCAAGCTCGACATCATCGAAAACATTCCTGGCGACGAAAAAATCTCGCTCTACCGCAACGGCGATTTCATTGATCTCTGCGCCGGGCCGCATGTGATGCGCACAGGAAACATCGGCGCATTCAAATTGACCACCGTTGCCAGTGCGTACTACAAGGGCGACGAAAAAAATCCGCAGCTCCAGCGCGTTTACGGTACCGCGTTCAAAACCAAAAAGGAACTCGATGACTACTTCGCAATGCTCGAGGAAGCGAAGAAGCGCGACCATCGCAAACTTGGTCGTGAACTCGAATTGTTTGTTTTCGACGACGATGTTGGGCCTGGTCTGCCGATGTTACTGCCTCGCGGCGCAGTCATTGCCGAAGAACTGGAAAAGCTTGCGAAAGAAACCGAATTCGCCGCCGGCTATCAGCGCGTGCGGACGCCACACATCGCGCGCGAAAGTTTGTACCTCAAAAGTGGCCACCTGCCGTACTACGCAGAGTCTATGTTTCCACCGATGGAGCTCGTCGCGGAAAGCGCAGAGTCCAGGCGGCCTTTGCATCAACCCGAGTTATTCCGAGAACTTCTCGAGAGGCAATTAACGCCCGGGGTACTGGACGAAATTCTTTCCAAAGCTGACAAGATCCGATCGGAGTTACCGATGGATCGCTATTACCTGAAAGCGATGAACTGCCCGCATCATCACAAGCTGTTCGCCTCGCTTCCAAGGAGCTATCGCGATCTGCCGTTGCGGCTCGCAGAATACGGAACGTGTTATCGCTACGAAAAGAGCGGAGAGCTGTTCGGACTGATGCGGGTGCGCTCGCTGCAGATGAATGATGCGCATCTCTACATGACGCCGGAGCAGTTTGAAGCCGAGTTCAACGCGGTCAACGAGATGTATCTGAACTATTTCAAGCTCTTCGGGATCGACAAATATCTGATGCGTTTCTCGACGCACGATCCAGCTAAGCTTGGCGAAAAATTTGTCGATGAACCGGAGCTCTGGAAACAGACTGAAGAGATGACGCGGAATGTTTTGAAACACTCCGGGATCAATTACGTTGAAGTGCCGAACGAAGCGGCGTTTTACGGACCGAAGATCGACGTGCAGGCGTGGAGCGTGATCGGCCGCGAGTTTTCCATCGCCACCAACCAGGTCGATTTTGCGCAGCCGCGCAGTTTCGATCTTCGCTACAAAGATCGCGATAACGTCGAGAAGATTCCGATCTGTATTCATCGCGCTCCGCTTGGCACGCACGAACGTTTCATCGGATTTTTGATTGAGCATTACGCCGGGAATTTCCCGCTCTGGTTGTCACCTGAGCAGGTGCGCATCCTCACCATCGGTGATGACCCGAAGTTACTCGATTACGCGCGATCGATTCTGAACGAACTGCGGGTTCATCAAGTTCGCGCTGAAATCGACGAAAGCTCAGACAAGATCAACGGCAAAATCCAGCACGCCGAGCAAATGAAAGTGCACACCATGTTTGTGATCGGAAAACGCGACATGGAAGCCAACGCCGTAAGCGTCCGCGTCCACGGCAAAGGCAA
>Ga0207701_10001524_pt1 | contig 24149 bp, 22 predicted proteins | sample KBSSwiSSwithPhiX_FD_184294 | JGI IMG/M metagenome (GOLD analysis project Ga0207701, IMG submission 184294) | Switchgrass rhizosphere bulk soil microbial communities from Kellogg Biological Station, Michigan, USA, with PhiX - S5 (SPAdes) (version 2) | ecosystem: Environmental > Terrestrial >... | reverse complement strand
TAGTTATCGCCGTCGAACCTGACCAGGTGCCGATCGCGCGGCCTCGATCTTGTTCCGGGAATGATGCGCTGATGATTGCCAGACTCCCGGGAACCAGTAGCGCCCCACCGATTCCTTGAATTGCACGGGCGAGAATTAGTTGCTGTACATTCGGCGCTAAACCGCACCACATCGACGCGAGCGCAAAGATTACGACTCCGATCGAATAAATGAGTCGACGGCCGAAAAGATCACCGAGCGATCCGCCGAGCAACAATAACGCTGCAAGGAATAGCGCGTATGCTTCCACCACCCACTGAACGTCAACAGCGGTGGCATTTAAGTTAGCTTGTAATGCGGGAAGAGCAACATTAACTACGGTTCCATCAATGAAGCTCATGCTCGATCCCAGGATCGTCGCCGCGAGAATCCACGGCCCCAGTTCTTTAATGCAGGGCGAACCAGGTTTCCCGGCAGAGATAATCCCTTCGTCGCAGGGTGGCTTCAGGAGATCCATAGACCGGAAGAGTAATCTATTTAGAGAAAAGCCTTTGGCGAACCGAAATTAACTGGGGAACATCGTAACCGACCGCGCCGTTAAGGTGTCTAGGTTAGTAGCGAGTTCATAGGGAGGGCCACTGTTTGGTTTTTGGACACATTTTCGATCGATTCATAAAAGCCGCGCTTTTGCTCGGCATTTTGTTGTTTGGGTCAGTTTTCGTTGCCCCAGTGCTGGCGCAAACATCAACAAACGAGCCAAAAACAGTTGAGACCGGCGATCCCAAGAGCGATCTCAAGGCCAGTCTTAGCTCGCTTCTCACTCTCAGCCAGAATGAGGTGCAAAGGCTCGAGAAGCAGCACAACATATCCCAGGGCCTCTATAAAGATGGGCTGCTAGCTCGCGTAGAGCTTGAAAACAGCGAGAAGGCTCTCGCTGACGCCCGCGCAAAAGTTGAAGACGTTCAGAAGCAAATCGAAGCCGCAAATCGGCCGGCCCCTGTATTGGCTCCAGGATTAGATTTCATGGCTTCCAATACTTCGTGGTCAACCGGCAATAACAGAATTGATGGTCTCATCCGTTATTACGGCACGCAGCATGGCGTCGATCCTTACTTGATATTTTGTCTTATGTCGCAGGAATCGAGGTTTGCTTCAAACGCGACAAGTTACAAAGGAGCGCAGGGGTTGATGCAGTTAATGCCCGGCACCGCCGCTCGATATGGAGTGACAAATCCTTACGACGTTGCGCAGAGCATTATGGGTGGCACGCGGTACCTGAAAGATCTGCTGAAGATGTTCAACGGCAGGATCGATCTCGCATTGGCAGGCTACAACGCCGGCGAGGGTGCCGTGATGAAATATGGAAACAGCATTCCACCTTACAGCGAAACACGTAATTATGTCCGCTTGATCCTCATGCGTTACGGTAAGAAGCAAGCGTCTTAACGATTAAGGATTGAGAGAAGCTGTATGCAAAAAAGGGGCGCAAGTTGCGCCCCTTTTCAGTGCCCGACGTATCTACTTAACCATTTCGCCGACGTAGAAACAAAGCCGCCCCAGAAAATGCAGCGACAGCGCAGAGAAACACCACCATCAGATGAAACCAGATCCGTGACGATACGCCTCCGGCTAACGCCAACTTCAACGCCTCGTTCAAATAGTAGGTGGGAACCAGGCGCATGGCAGTGTCCACTGCTGAAGGCAAACCAAGGGACGGAAAGCTTGGGACGAGAAGAACTAACAGCACAGAACTAGCCCACGTGTTCACCTGCATTGTGTTGTTTAATAGGCTTCCTATGAACAATCCGACTGCGACAACTAAGAGCATTCCGAGAAGAATTGTTAGCAACGTCAACGGCCAATTTCGAACCAGTTGTCGATTGATTCCTAAAAGTAGTCCGGCTATGAGCACGCTATAAACTATTCCTGTCAAAGCTTTGCCCGTGATTATCTCCTTCAGGCCTGCCGGCGAAGCCAACAAAAAATCAAGAGTGCGTTTTTCTTTCTCTTCAACCAGCAACAGCGGAACTACCAGCGCACCAGTCATACCGAACGTCATTATCAAGAGTAGCGGCAAAAGAATTTGATCAAGAGCCGGGGCGCGGCGAGTCGGTTGGTCGAAGTCTCTTTCGACGTCAATCCAAGTCAGACGCGCCGGTGCTGGACGTTGCACGAGCGAATCGACCAGTTGGTCCACCAATCGTCGAAAGGCAGTTTGTTCAAAACTGGACTTTTTGTTATTGACATAGATCGTGAGTTCCGGCTGTTTGCCCGCCCTGACATCCGCGTCAAAGTTAGCAGGTACGACCAATCCACCTAACGCCCCGCGCTTCTCAACTTCACTGACTGTTGCATCCGCAGACGTCGCTTCGACGACACTTACCTGAGGCGTTTTGCGCAACGTTGCGGTCATCACTGACTTACCAGAATCATGTACGACTACACTCAAGACGTTGCGAGTGCTGCCACCAGGTAACAAGACACGAAAGAGAAGCGCGACAAAGAGAGGCGTGATTATTGCCGTAAGAAGATAGCGATGCCGAATCGCATCGATAATATCTTTCCGCGTAATCGCTGCGACCACTCCTGTGTTCATTCAGTCAACTCCCTTCCAGCTATGCGAATGAATACTTCTTCGAGTGTCGCTTCGGCAGAATGCAGCGATCGAACTTGGCCTTCGCTTATGAGTGTTTGTAACTTCTTTCCGGCATCTTGATCGTCAAGAGATATTTTGAGGTTATCCCCATTATCCAAAGTTACCTTTACCAGGTTTTCACCGTGTTTGATTTTCAGATGGCTGGGTGTATCGAGCGCAACTATTCGTCCTTCGCTTAGAAAAGCGACTCGACCGCAAAGCTGGTCTGCTTCTTCCATATAGTGTGTTGTGAGAAATATTGTCACTCCTTCATTAGACAGGTCGACGATGAGGCGACGAATCTCACGTCCCACTACTGGATCTAGTCCACGTGTTGGTTCGTCAAGGAATACAATTTTTGGACGATGAAGTAATGCGCGGGCGATAAGCAGCCGCTGCTTCATACCATTTGAATAATTCTTAACCTTATCTTTTGCCCTTTCAAGTAGGTCAACTTGTTCCAACGCTTCGTCGACGCGTCGGTTGGTTTGTCCGTACAGTCTTGCGGCAAACTCCAGGTTCTCGCGGCCAGACATTCGTTCGTAGAGATTCTGATGTTCGGAAACAACGCCGATGAGGGGTTTGAGGCGTTTCTGTTCACTAACCACATCGCAGCCGGCCACTTGACCACGTCCGGAGGTAGGAAGCAACTGGCCGCTCAACATTCGAATGGTGGTTGTTTTTCCAGCCCCATTGTGGCCCAGAAAGCCAAATATCTCGCCTGCTTGTACCGAAAAAGAAATGTTGTCAACAGCTTTTAGATCGTTGAAAGTGCGTGAGAGGTTCTCAACTTCAATAGCGTTCATGCATTGCCCTCAAGGGGACTGGTAGGAAACAAGTTCGGTTTATTGATACGCACAGCTGGCAACGATGTTGCATATTCGCGCGAAGGTCAATAGTAAAAAAGACCGCCGATAGTAAAACCGGCGGTCCTCTAGTCTGCGAAAATCGGCAACTTAATTATCGTTCTTACAAGGTGTAATCACTCCGGCGTTCATGGATGCCAGTTTGTCGGTGATGAACTTATCAACTTCATCTTCGATCAATTCACCGTTTACCACCCACGCTTTTTCCGTAAGCACATCACCCGAGGCGTTAACTTTTGAAGGCTCGAGGAATATATTCCACGGCGAACCCCACTTCCGTGTGTCGCCCGTTAGCTGACGATAACCAAAATGAGGCGTCTTATCCCGATCGTCGCGTGTCTCTGATTCCGACACTATCGGATAAGGTGATCCAGCCTCGCCAAAGAAGGCTTTGACATCCGCGCGCGCGGCGTATTCACTAACACCGATGACCTGAAATCCCTGATCCTTGTACTTCTCATAAAGCTTTGCGGCGATCGGCGCTTCGTTCCGCCAATTGCCACACCAGGGCGCGAAATAGACAACCATCACCAACTTTTTCCCTTTGAGCATGTTGCGTAGATCTTCCGCTGTGTCGGTCTTTACGTTCACCAGAGACCAGTTCTTGTAATTGACGGTCTTTTCGACGAGCGGTGAATACTCATGACCCGCTTGCGCGCCGGCATTGAGCGGAACCAGGGCGAGAATGAGGGTGGGGATGGTGGCGAGAAATAAAAACTTCTTCATTGTGTTCTCCATGGGTGTTCGATTTCCCTTATCGAACGGCAGTTGCCGGGGCTTCATCGAGGAGCGGTTTCACTACCGCCTCCCACGTCGCTCGGTCGCGAGCGCCGATTATTTTTTGTCTGATTCGTCCATCCCGATCTATCAAATATGTCGTCGGCAAAACTGATTGCTCAAACTTAACCTTTGCGTCGCTTCCGCCAATCAATACTTCGTACTCGAACTTCGCGACTTCTTTCTGATAACTGTTCACACCCTCGACACTATCATCAAGTGATGCGCCGACTACTTTCAGGCCTTTCGCCGCCAGATCGTGTTGCAACGAATTAAGTGCGGGGATCTCTTCACGACACGGAATGCAATAGGTGGCCCAGAAATTCAGTAGCACTACCTGACCTTTCAGTTCATTCAACCGGAACGATTTGCCGGCAAGCGTTTGAAATTCCACATCGGGCGCTGGATCGTATGTCGTGTTTGCTTTCGCCTGCGGAGGCGGCGTCGGCTCTTTTATTTTTAGTATCCCTTCTAGATTTGGAAACCATGCCATGAATCGCGAGCTCGCCAGCAACGTCGATTGGCCCGTCATAACCAACAACCCGACAACGATAAGCACGATGCCCGAAACGACTTCGACCTTATGCAGGTGCTTGCGAAAGTTTTTGTAGAATCCGAGAAACTGGTTGATGCCTAAACCTGTCAGCAGGAACGGCACGGCGAGTCCAGCAGAATAGAATGCCGAAAGAACCAGGCCGCTGCGCCAACCACCGCTTGTTGCTGCCAGACCGATGATGCCGCCGAGAATTGGTCCAATGCACGGTGTCCAGCCAGCCGCGAAAGCAATTCCAAGCAGAGCCGAGCCGATCATTCCCCTGGGTTTGTCGTCCGAGAAGCGACGAGTGTCTTTGTAGAGCGCGCCGATTTTTAGCAGGCCGATCAGCTGTAGACCGAAGGCGATGATGACGATGCCACCGATAATCCGAACCCATGGATTGCTCGTGATGGCTGCGCCAACAAGTCCCGCCGTGGTTCCGAGGATTAGAAAGATCGTCGACAACCCGGCATTGAACGCAAGCGAGTTAAGGATCACCGCACGCTTACTGCTAACGCCTTCTTTCAAATTATCGATGCTCACTCCTGAAATCAGCGAGATATAACCTGGTACTAATGGCAGCACACACGGTGAAAGAAACGACAGAATGCCGGCGGCAAATGAAATTACTATCCGAAATAAAGTGATGCCTGATTCTTCCATAGAGTCCTGGTTAGTTCTTTACCGATGCGGCAGTCTCCGTCTTGTTCTCAGCCGGTTCATTTAGCAGTTTGGGAATCATCATTTCAAGCCTTGAAAGCTCAGGTTCAGATGCGTTCGAAGCGATGAATCGCAGGTTACCGCGACGATCGATCAAAAAAGACGATGGAATCGCAGTGACTCCGTAGTTGATATCATTCACCTTCGAATCTGCTACGACGAAGCCGTACGGCAGCTTGTTAAGTTTTTTGAACTTGCGGAGATAATCCAGCTCCTCCGCCTGAGTCATTGTACGCCCCTCGCCGTGTCCGAAGTAATCCGTCAGACCCAGAATAACCAGACCCTTGTTCTTATATTGCTCGTGCCAACGGATCAGCTTCGGAAAAGTGTAGCGACAAGGACCACACCAATGGGCCCAGAAGTCGAGTAACACGACCTGTCCGCGAAGGTCCGACAGCTTAATCGGTTTTTGATCGATCCACTCAGTTGCCTTGATTTCAGGTGGCAGAGCATTTGCAGTCGCAGGTTCGTTGAAAATCTTGTTGAGGTCAGTTCCGGGAAAAGCCGTTGCCAATCGAAACGTTGCCAACTTGTAGAGATTGGCCGAAGGGAAGGTGATCGCGAGGCGGCGAAGGTCTTCGAGCTGATTAATACCTGCTTCGTTCTGGTTTGTTTTCGCGTAACCTTCTGACAGCAGAAAAGTCGATTTCATCAACATCTCGTCGCGTTTAAACGGCTCATTCTTACGTTCAACCGCGAAGGCCCGAGATGCGGCCAGCATCCCTTGAGCGTGTTGGAGCAGAGCCTTGTAATCCTTCGCTCGCAAAAAGGCGTCGGCAATCAATAATTCCATTCTGTAAAGATCGTCCGAGTTCTGCGGTTGGCGCTTTTTATACGATTCGGTTGTCGCTTCCGCTTCTGCAATCTGGTTCTTCTTAACTGCATAGAGCACAACCACGGTACGTGCACTCTGGGCTTGCGCGCCGTCAACGGTCTCTTTCAAAAACTTGTGCATCGTTTCCAGCGCATCATCGGCGTCACCAGCGAGGTGATAAAGAAGTCCGAGGTAGTACAGATCGGTTGGTTCGATGTGCTTACGACTTCGCAGCGTCCCTGCATTCTTCACCGCCAGATCTTTTTGTTCCTGCTTCGTCTTCGCTTCGAGTTTCGGATCGTAAGCCAACTTCTGCTTGTTGAACTCCTGATACCTGCGGCCAAGATAGCCATTCGCATCTTCGTACAGCACCTGTGCCGGACGCTCGTCGATCTTGGCAGACTGTTCCTCTTTGACTGGCGTCTGCGAAAGACAGTTGATGCCGAACGCGGCCAGCACGATCAGAATTGAAAGTATGCGAGTCAATTGGTACCTACGGTCGCCTGACTAAATCGATTAGGACTAAATGGCGCGAGATCTGCTGACTTGGCGGGCTCCAGGATGGCCTGCGCGATCAATTCGCCCGTAACCGGAGCCAATAAGATTCCGTTCCGATAGTGGCCGGTTGCATAGTGCAGCCCCGCAATTTCATCACAAGGCCCTAAGACAGGCAAACCGTCCGAAGCCTTCGGTCGAAGTCCGGCCCACATGTCGATGATCGGGAGCTGTGCCATTTGCGGACTAATCTCGGTGGCATTTTTGAGAATTGAAGCGACGCCGCCTGCGGTCGTTTGCTTCACAAACGTGCTCGGCTCGCTGGTGGAACCCGCAAGCAAGCGACCGTCTTGCCTGGGGACAATATATCCGCGATGGGAATAGACAACATGTTGGGACAGTTTAGGCTTTGCTGCGAGGCAGACCATTTGACCACGAACCGGCACCATAGTGGGCCCCTGCCAAACGTGGCTGCCAATGATACGGATCTGTCCGCTCCAGCAACCTGCGGCGATGACAACGGTGTTGCAGCTAATGAAGCCTTGTGAGGTTTCCACCCCCAGCACTTTGTTGTTGTCCGTGGGGATCTCGTCAGAGCGGGTATGAGTAAGAATCTGCACTCCCAGTTTGTTTACTGAATTCGCGAGTGCGGAAATGAGCCGCCGGTTTTCCACTTGAATGTCGCGTGGAAAAAACAACGCTAGCTTCACTGACGGATTGATCGCAGGTTCAATTGACAGAACTTCATTCGCACTAAGTTTTTCAACATCAAAACCGGCGGTCGTTTGCCATGCGAATCTCTTCTCACAATCGAGTGCGTCGGCTTCAGTCAACGCGATATAGACCGTGCCGGTAGTATCGAGCTCAACGTTGACGTCAGTTTCTTCTAACAGGCGGGCAGCGAAATCGACGTACATGTCGCGACTGCGACAGGCTAGTTTGAAAAACTCATCGTCCGCATCAGCTTCCACTTGCGGTGCGAGCATGCCGGCTGCGGCGAAAGATGCTTCGGTGCCGAGATCCTCCTTTTCGACAAGGCAGATATCGCTCACACCTCTTAAGGCCAATGCGCGTGCTACGCTCAGGCCGATGACGCCACCGCCGATGATGACTACCTCTGACTTCATGCCACTGAATTGTCAGTTCAAGCGCAAACGCTTATTCTTGCAACGCCGACAGCAAAGACCAAAGCACAAAGACCGAAGACCAGATCTGAGATCTCAGATTTAAGAAAAGAAGTTACTCAAAATGCATCGTATCACACTGATTCCAGGCGACGGGATTGGCCCTGAAGTCGCTTCAAACGTTGTCAGAATTATTGAGGCTTCGGGTGTTGAAATCGCGTGGGAGACTCACTACGCGGGAGCCCAGGCCCTCGAAAAATTCGGCGAGACTCTGCCCGCAGAATTACTCGAATCCATCAAGCGCAACAAGGTCGCCTTGAAGGGACCGATTACAACGCCAATCGGCAAGGGCTTTACTTCCGTCAATGTCGGTCTGCGAAAAGCTCTAGATCTCTACGCCAACGTGCGGCCGGTGCGCGCGCTACCGAACGTGCCGTGTCGTAATCCGGATCTTGATCTGGTTGTAGTCAGGGAGAACACGGAAAGCTTGTATGCAGGTCTGGAGCATATTGTCGTTCCCGGTGTCGTAGAGAGTTTGAAAATAATTACGGAGAAGGCTTCGACTCGAATTGCTAAATTTGCGTTTGCGTATGCGAAAAGTGAAAACCGGAAGAAGATAACGGTTGTTCACAAAGCGAACATCATGAAGTTGTCTGACGGACTCTTTCTTGAATGTTTCCGAAATATCGCAAAGCTGCATCCGGAGATCGAGGCTGATGAAAAGATTGTCGATAATGCTTGTATGCAGTTAGTCATGCGTCCCGAACAGTTTGACATAATGCTGCTCGAAAATCTTTACGGCGACATCGTTTCAGATCTGTGTGCCGGATTGATCGGTGGGCTCGGTCTAGTTCCCGGCGCAAACATTGGTGAGTTGGGCGCAGTGTTTGAAGCAGTCCATGGTTCAGCGCCTGATATTGCCGGACAGGGAGTCGCTAATCCGACAGCTTTGTTGCAATCAGGAATCTTAATGCTGCGCTACATCAATGAACGTGCTGCGGCAGACAAGATTGAGAACGCGATGCTGGAAGTGTATCGAGAGGGGAACGTCCGCACACGCGATGTTGGTGGGACTGCTAAAACGGCGGAGTTTGCGGATGCGATTATTCAGAAGATGAAAGCCTAGAAGAGTATCCACAGATTACGCAGATTACACAGATTACGAGCTTAGACAGCTAAGGTGAGTGATAGGTGACGCTTGCCGCACTGATGTGGCTCATTCGACCCAGTTATCTAAGGTCATAATCTGTGTAATCTGCGTAATCTGTTGATGCTCTTAGTCCTCGCAATGTTTGAGACTCGAGTTATTCCCGAAGCCAGACCACTCAGGCTGTTAAGACGAGCGACTGTAGTGCTCGTCATAGCTTTTCTATGCATCGGAGCCATTTCGTCTTATCGTGCCTGGGTCCAGGTTCAGTACCTCGAGCTTCGTTCATCGGAGTCGACGCTGCACAGCGGTTCAGTTGTAGAAACCGTTGTGGTCAATTCCGCGCGAACCACCATCGCCGTCCGACTCGAACTGATCCAGGGAGCTCACGCAGAAACGCTGGATATGTTGGAATTGCGCGGCAACGAATTGGCATTCTTTGATCCTCGTGCCAAGAGTGCCACGCAACAAGTTGTTCTTAACGCAAATCACCTTGCAGGATTTCAACCTGGAGAAGCCCTCTTGCGCGCCACGGCTACGGGCCGCCCGCAATGGGGTCGCACGCCACCGCCGGTTGTTCGTGAGATGAAGGTTCAAATCACTCACAATAAGTTGTTGTCACACATTCCGCGGCGGGGATGTAATATCTTGCTGGCACTCAAACCTCTCATTCACCCTAACCTTTAGGTTGGGGATCAGGCGCACGGTCGAGACTTGGCGCATAGTGAATTGATGTCACCCGTCTCGCGGTCTCGCCGTTTCGGATCTTTCCTCAGAGTTGGGTAGTGCGAGAGTTGCCCAGTGAATTCTGAAGACGCCGCCTCGCTCATTGTTTATCGTGACTCTCTGACACATAATCTCCGCGCTCTTAACTCCCCTCCGAGGTAATTGACATGAAGATCAACTGGTCTCGATTTGTGATTGGCGCGCTCGTCGCGACCGCTATCTGTTTCTTTTCTGACGGGTTCATGCATGAGAAATTGCTGGCCAGTGATTGGAAGAGTATCTACGCCGCTTCGGGTGCCGCTGAGCCACAAGAACATTCCACGGCTTTGCTCTATTTCTTCATCTTCGAAATCGGCCGCGGTGTTCTCTCGATGTTTCTCTACGTGTTGATGCGAGGCTGCTGTGGGGCTGGGCCTAAGACGGCAGTTTTCGCCGCAATTGCCGCGTGGTTTGCTTTCTCTTTGACTGGTCCGGCGCAGTTCATTCCGCTTGGTTTCTTCTCAAATCAGCTGTGGCTAAAGGCCGGAGCTATTCAGTTAATCACTTCGATCATTGCCACCCTCGCCGGCGCCGCGCTTTATAAAGACGCAACAACTACATCGAGTGCCTGAGCGTAATCACAACCAGGAGATCCCCCATGGCTGTAAATACCGTACAACGCGCCGATAGAGATCACCGGCTCTATACCTGGTTCGCGATCTTCATGCCTCTGATAGTCCTTTTGGGCTTTGCTCGAACGTACTATCTCAAAGGGGTCTTCAGTGGTCCCGCACTTCCAAGTCTTCTAGTGCACCTGCACGGCGCGGTGATGACTTCATGGGTCATCCTCTTCTTCGCGCAGGTTTGGCTTGTTGCGTCCCGGCGTACGAAGGTCCATCAGCGCCTTGGGATCATCGGAGCCTTGCTTGCGCTGTTGATTGTGATCGTGGGTGTAACCACCGCACTGTTTGCCGCAGCGCGCGGTTCAGGTCCGGGACCGCCCGCACTGCAGTTTCTGGTCGTTCCGCTCGGCGACATGGTGCTGTTTACCATCTTCGTCGGTACAGCGCTTTACCTTCGGCGGCGGCTGGATATTCACAAACGACTGATGTTGCTGGGAGCGTTTTCCCTGCTTACCGCTGCTATCGCTCGCATCCCTTTGAATTTTATTTTGACCGGCGGTCCATTGGCGTTCTTTGGACTAACAGATCTTTGTCTGATTGGATTCGTTCTGTTTGATACTCTGAAAAATCGCAAACTTCATCCGGTGTTTCTGTGGGGCAGTTTGGTGTTTATTGCATCGCAGCCTTTGCGTTTGCTTCTGGCTGGCACCCACACATGGATTCAATTTGCGACCTGGCTTGTAGCATTCGTAAAGTAAATGACTCTAAAGTTCGATCTGCACACCCACTTCTACACTCACGACTACTTCGATCGTATACGGGATCTACCGTCTGAGTTCTCGTTTGATAAAAGTCCAACAGGCCAAACAATCATCACGTTTCGCGGCGCTCGTTTTTTCGGCGTTACTCCGGCGATGACTGACGTCGCGAAACGGATTGAAGACATGGACCGCGTGGGTATCGATGTTGAAGTCGTTTCGCTGTCGACGCCAAACGTCTTCTTCACAGATGCTAAACATCAGCCCGACGTAGCGCGAATGATCAACGATACGTATGCATCTCTCATCTCTTTACATCCGACGCGCTTCAAAGGTTTCGCCTCGATCCCGCTGGATGCACCTGACGAAGCGTTAAAGGAACTTCATCGGGCAATCGACGAATTGCAACTGAATGGAGTTGTGCTTTTGAGTAACATCGGTGGGAAACCGCTGACGTCGCCCGAGTATCGTCCATTCTTTGAAGAAGCAAACCGGATGGGGCTTTGTATTTTCCTTCATCCAATGATCCCGCTGAACTCCGAGCCTTTCCGAGAGTATGTTTTAGGTCCGATAGTGGGCTTTCCTTTTGATACCACTCTAGCGGTTGCAAGAATGTGTTACTCGGGAATGTTCGAAGAGTTTACGAACATCAGATGGATCATTGGCCATCTTGGGGGCGCAGTGCCTTACTTGATGGAACGAATGGATAACGGCTTTCGAGATTTCGCGGAGTGCCGGGAAAAGATCGATAAACTACCGAGCGTCTATTTGAAGCAACTCTACTACGACACAGTTTCGTTTAGTCCTTACACGTTGAAGATGGTGCGGGATATGGTTGGCGCCGATCATATGGTGATGGGCAGCGACTATCCTCACTTGCTTGGGTCGATAGATCGCGCGGTGAGCAGTATTGAAGGACTTCAGGTAACCGAGCAGGAGAAAGAACAGATCTTTTCCGCAAATGCGCTTTCAATTCTTAATAACGTTGATTAGTGGTTGATTACCTATCTCTTTAGCCTGCAGTAATCCAAGCACGCCGCCCTGTGGTGGACCATCTTTTACGACAGGCGCGTTCACTGCAACCGCTGGCGCAGGCGGGACGGTAGTGGGTGTATCAGCCGCCGCCGGTTCTCCTTCAGGATTCGGCAGTTCTGCTCCGGGTGGCACGACCCACGTTTCCAACATGTTGTTTGAGAAGCCATCTGAATGAGTGAACAGCACCACAAATCGATCAGCGCCAATCTTGTATTTCTCCGCCAACTCGTCTTTCCATTTGTCGACTAACTTAGCAACGTCCGCCGGATCAGGCTCTGGCGCCGCGGCCGGTTCCGGCGCGGTTGATTCATCAGTACCCGGTGTCTCAGCTTCTACGGTTGGTTGCTGTGCAGCTTCCTCCGGGGGTTCCTCATATGTTCCGAATGTAACTACAACGCAGGCGCGCAACGTTGGAAACTGTCGCAACGCATCCACTATTCGCTTTAAAGCCGCACGCTCGACGCCGCTATAACCCAATTCTGAATCGCTAAGCCAGGCCAGCGAGACGGCCTTGCTTGGCGGCTGCTCCGGTCCCGCATCAGCGACGGGCACCGGAGCATCAGCCGACGTGACCCAGAGTTGGACTGTTGGCTCTTTCTTGTTTCCGCCATAAACGATCTTTAATCGATTTGCTTCTATGCCCAGATCTTTCAACCGCTGCACGTCTTGTTGGGCCATACGTTGCCATGCACCCGGTGAGGATTCTTCGCCGTTATAAGCAACGATGTACGCCACCGCTGTTTTCTGTTGCTTTAATACCTCTGCGAGCGACGGATGCGTAACGTTGGAAATAGCTGGGCCAGTGTCCTCACCTTCAAAAACGGCAAGCCTCTTCTCATCTTCACCGTCTGTGGAGATTGTTTCGCGAATGTCGTCATCCCATCCAGGCTTCTCAGCGAATAGTCCACGAAACGTTTCGAGATTTGGTTTGAACTTCTGTGGTTTTGGCCTTGCCGCACCCTGTGGTGCGATCCAAAGTTGAATCCTCGGCTCTGAAATGATGTCGTTACGACCGCCGTAAATAGTCTTTATGCGATCCGGTGCGATGCCGCGACTCATGACCAAATAGGCTGTGGCTATTTCGAGAAAACCCTTACCAATCTCCTCAGGCGCGTAAGCAAAGATGTAAGCTGTCGATCCAGGTTGGTTTTGCAGCTGGATGGCGAAGTTGTCAAGCCGGGCACCATGATCGCAACCGCCGACTGACCCGTACTCGTCAAACTTGGTTGATACTGGCCGCCGCTCTGACTGTGCCAAAGCCGGCGCGAAGTTGGCGTAGACGACGAGGATTGTCAGACAGAATATGCGGCGCATTTGCTGGCCTATTAATTTTTCGGGACGCTGGGGATGACTGTTGAGGATATTTTGCCAGAAAAACCCTGCAATTTGGAACAAAACTTACCTGGTCACACTTTCGGCTGTCTGAACCTGCAACTTTTGTTGAACTGAGGTGTTTTAGGTAGCGTAGCGCAGCTTATGGCGAGCGAAGATGAAGAGTTCACCATGCTGTTTCAGGAGTTCTATCCGAGTCTCTGCCGCTTTCTCGAATGTTTGCTAGGCGGCCGCGCAAATCTGGCGCAAGACCTGGCTCAAGAAAGTTTCCTGCAACTGCATCGCACGGCATGGGGAACATTGCCGGTTGGTGAAGCGCGCTTCTGGCTTTACCGGGTGGCACGAAACTTCGCTCTAAATGAGTTTCGCAAATCTAATACGAGGCACCGGCTCTTTGATCGAGTAGTGGAAGTGATGACGCCACGCACGCGCAATCCTGAACAGGAATACGAAACGCGCGAGCGGGAGCAGTTGGTGGTGCAGATGTTGGACAAGCTTCCTGAAGACCAGCGAGTCGCGCTCTTGCTGCGAGAACAAGAGCAATTGAGCTATCGGGAGATCGGACAGGTGCTTAATGTGTCGGAGAGCAAAGTGAAGATTGATATTTTCCGCGCACGAACGGCGCTGCGGGAGTCGTGGGCAAAACGAGCGCGAGCATTTCATGCGAACGCCAGTTCTCAGGGAACTGTGGAGATGTAAGCAGGTTTTATGAGTTGCGACTTTACAGAAAAGATTTCTCAGTTGATCGACGGCGAGCTTTCTGAAGTTGAAGCGCGCGAAGTACAACGACATCTGACGCAATGTGTCGCGTGCCAGGAAGCGCGGGCCGACTTTCTCGGCTTCCGCAGCGAGATCAGTAACTACAATCCGTCACTACCTCCGGCCGCTCAGGCTGATGCGCTGAAAAGAATTCTTGGCCAGCCAGTTGGGCAGCCGAGTATTACGCCTGCCAAGCCGAAGCTCGGTTGGAGTTGGGGTTTTGCTCCGCGAGCGATTGCCTTTGCTTCATTGATTCTGATCGCAGCTCTCGTTGGTTTCATTATTTATCAAGCGACGCAGAACAAAGAGGTTCCGCCGGCGCAAATCACTCAGAAGAATCCGATACCAGTATTTGTGCCGTCGCCACAGGTAACACCGAACAATCACGAACCCGTTCACGCAGCTCCACCGAAGTCTGATTCAGGGCCCGCGAAATCGAAACAGATTCGGCGGATGTCGCCATTGGTGAGAGACGGAAGCAACATCGCGCAGGTTCAGCCAGACGCTGATACGACTCAAACGTCGAACACCGAGAAAGCCGGGGACATTCAGGCGTTGACGGCCATGCATCTGCAAAAGTCTGAATTGTTGCTGCGCGCATTCCGTAACGTTCGCGCTGCGAAAGCCGGCCGTCCAGTAGACGTCGCCTACGAACAAAAACTCGCTCAACAGCTAATAGTGCGAAACATGATGCTGAAACGTGAGGCTGACGCGGCGGGAGACATACAAGTTGCTAGCTTGCTCGAGAATCTCGAACCGATTCTGTTAGATATCGCGAACCTTCCGAAAGGTGCCGACACAGATGACATTCGTGTCATCAACAACCGTGTCGAGCGCAAGAATATCGTTGCTCTGCTACAGGTGAATTCAACAGTGCTCGCGCGAGCGCTGGACGACGATTGATCGACGTCCATTCACCAAAGGTAATTCAACGCCTCACTTCAGAGGCACAGGGAACAGAGAGATGACTTCTGCGTTCATTGATCACCGCTCGATCGTCTGCGCTTGCTCTCAGTTCTCTGTGCCTGTGCGGTGAGCCAAAGAAAACAAATCGAAACGAAGGAAGAGAATTAACGCCATGATGCACTTGTTCAACTGGAGATATTTCAAATATGCAGCAATCGCCGCCGTTGTGCTCGGCGCGATGCTGGCAATCGCCATCTATTCCCCCACGGCCCACGGCAGCGATCAGGAATTAAAAAAGCTGAGTAACTTTGTGCAAGGCACGAAGAGTAACACCGCAGCAATGCAGATCTTTCGTGAAGGCCGCGACTTCATTGAGGCTCAGAATTGGCTTAAGGCCGCCGAGAAGTTTAGCGACTTTATAAAGGGTTATCCGAAAGACAAAGATCTTGACGCCGCTCTCTATTGGTATGCATACGCACTTCATAAGCAAGGTGGTAAAGATGATGCAGTCAAACCGTTACTTCGCCTGATTGAGAATTACCCGGGCTCGTCGTGGCGGCGTGAAGCCGAGGCACTTTTGGTTGTGCTGGGGCACCAGGACAAGCTTACCGGTATTCGGAGCCGCGAGGACTGTGAGCTCAAGATTCTAGCGCTTCAAAGTTTATTCCAGGCGGATCAGGAACGAGCGATCACCTTCGTTACCGAAGTATTGAGAGCAAACGCCCAGCAGCAATGTCCGGGTTTGCAGTCGGCTGCTGTGTCGCTGCTCGGTTCACACGGCGGAGCTCGGGCTGTACCGATGTTGCTCGAGATTGCGCGGTCGAATCCCGATCTGAAACTCCGACAGACGGCCATCAGACGGTTGGGTGACCAGCACACTGACGCCGTCACAGACGAATTGATCAAGTTGTACGATGCGGATCGAACCAAGGAAATACGGGCTCAGATTCTTCGCGCGCTGGTTGAATCGCGAAGCGCGCGCGGTACTGCGAAGGTGATGGAAGTTGCGCGCAGTGGCGACGATTTAGCGTTACGACAATGGGCCATTCGCTATATGGCGGAGCTCAAAGACGCTAACTCGCTGGACGAATTGATCCGGATCTACGACGCTGACAAAACACCTGAAATTCGCAGTCAAATCATTCGCGTCCTAGCGGAGCGGGACGATCCAAAGGCGAAGGCGAAGTTGCTCGATATCGTGCGGCAGGGTGAAACGCCCGAGTTGAGAATCGAAGCCGTTCGTCGTCTTTCAGATCACCGCCGGCTATCAATCGACGATATCCTGGGCTTCTACAACAATGAAACCAACATGTCGCTGAAGCAGGCATACCTCCGTGTCTTAGCTGAATCGACGGATCCACGCGCGCAAACGAAGTTATATGACATTGCACGCACCGGGGAGCCAATTGAGCTTCGTCTGTATGCTCTGCGACGGTTGGGAGATAAAGACGACGAACAAACCACAACGCAGCTCGTCGGCATGTACGACAGCGAGCAAAACCAACAGGTGCGCATGGCGTTGTTGCGTGGTTTTGGAAATTCAAAACACAAGAGTGCCGTACACAAGCTGATGCTGATTGCGAAGAACGACCCGTCAGTAGAAGTGCGGAAACTGGCTGTCAGGTATTTGGGTGAAAGCAAAGATCCGGAAGCATTGAAATTTCTCGAAGATCTTCTGAAGTAAGACTTCCGTGCTCTGCGATCTTCGACAACGGGTTTTCATCACGTAGCTCGAAATCGTAATCGCGGAGCACGGAGCACCACACCCCAGCCGCGGATTTTCGCAGATGAACACAAATCAGAATCAGTTGCAGATTGTCTTGGTCTGATCTGCGACCATCTGTGCAAATTTGCGGCCGAGAGAATCACCACGCAGATCTCGCATTCGGTTAATTAATGGGAGGCAGTTCATGCGACGTTCCAAAACGTTATCAATCCTAATCGGCCTGTCGTTCGCACTTATCGCGTGTGCTCGAAATGGTCAGACACAGCAGATTCAGATTACCGGCACCATCTCTGACGACGTGCAGGTGCAGTCACCCGACACGACGGTGCAGAGCTTCACTGCCGTTCAAGGCGCGGACTTGATGGCAAAGCTCGAAGCCGCCAGGACCAAGGCGCGCGGCAGTTCCTCGCCGTTTTGGTCGGCGTACGCTTTCGACGTCCGTCCGGGTGTAGCGGTCGATCCGGGAATCCGTGAGTTCAACGGCTCAATAAACACGATTGGCGAGACGTCGGTGTTTGTTGGCACAACGTCGAATGGGCTGCCTGTTGAAACCCGAAGCTTGGCCATCTTCCTTTTGAGAGAACCGACGACAAATCAAATCACGCGAATGGAAGTATTTAATCTTGAGAGAAAGCGTGAATACAGTGGCTACCCTGTTTACTGGTTGGGGCGCGCTAACAATGAAGAGAGTTTGAATTATCTGCGCGCGTTGGCTGCAGCTGCGCCGCTCGATCGTCTGAGCGAGCGCGCCGTGCTCGCGATTGGCTTGCACGACGACCAGCGAGTCGGCGGTATGCTCAGAAACTTTATAACTACATCACAGAATCAGCGGATCCGTTCGTCAGCGACCTACTGGCTTGGCCAGGTCGGCGGTGAACAGGCGTTTCTGGCGGGCCTGGTTCGTGATGAAGCCGAAGATAAGAAGATTAGACGGCAAGCGGCGCACTCGATCGGCGAAGGTAATGACCGCGGCGCAGTCGCCACACTCCAAAATCTTTATGAAACCGTGAAGGATATCGATGTTAAGCGCAGCGTGGTTTCAGCTGCGGGTAATTTGCACGAGGACAGCCAGGCATTCACGTTTCTCCTTGGGTTGTCGAAGAATGACTCCGATTTTGAGTCACGCCGCATTGCTGTGCGACAACTGGGCCGCTTCAAACGCGAAGAAGCTGTCGACGAGATAATGAAGATCTACAACTCCGATCCGAATCTTGAAGTGAAGCGATCGGCGTTGAAAGCGCTGGCGGACACAAAGAGCCCGCGAGCGCAACCCCGTCTCCTGGAGATCGCTCGCACCGATACAAACTCTGAGTTGCGTCGATCGGCTATCCGCCTTTTGGCCGAACGTGGTGAGGCGGCCGTGGACGATCTGCTGAAGCTCTACGACAGCGAACGAATGCCGGAGGTGCGAAAGGCTGTTTTGCAATCGCTGTCGGAGATCAAAACCAACCGCGTTGAAGATAAGCTGTTTGACGTAGCGAAAGCTGACGAATCGATGGATTTGCGGCGCCACGCGATCCGCTTGTTAGGTGAGCGCGTGAGCCAGCGTAGCTTCGACTTCCTGAGTGCGACGGCGCAAAGCACGGACGGCAACGCAGAAGTGCAGGTTCAAGCCGTAAGGTCGATAAGTCAGCGTCGGTCGGAAGAGTCGGTCCCGATCCTGATTAAAATCGCTCGCACGCATCCGAATCAATTGGTGCGGAAACAAGCGATTCGTTCGCTCGGTGAGTCGGGTGATCCAAGGGCGCTGGACTTCTTCCGAGAGGTTTTGACGAAGGAATAAGATGAAGGATGAGGGATGAAGGATGAAGGATGAAGTAAGACACGGAGACTAGGAGACACGGCGACACGGAGAATCACCGTGTCTCCGCGTCGCCCCGTCTCCGTGTCTTACTTCATCCTTCATCCTTAGAACAAGTTTCACCGCGGGCCGAGGTATTCGGAAGGCGCAATGAGTTGCGCTACAGCCTTCTGAAATCCATCGCCGCGGTGAATGTTTTTTTTGGAGTCTGACTGAACAATGCGACGTTGAAAACATCAGTAGCTCAATCTCCATTGGAATAACTCAAGCAAGTAAATTGCAGGTTGGGAAGGGTGGCTTGTCCCCGCTCAATCTTCCTTACTCTCAACGTTGAATGGAAGGGGCATTGAGCGGGGGCAAGCCACCCTTCCGAACCTGCATTCATCGCAGCTTGCGTGGTTTCAGTGAGCTAGAGCGCTGATCTTTTGCACGTTGCTCCTTTTTTCCGGATCGATTCACCTCATAATGCAAACACACCACACCATCTTCGTAACTCTTACTTGATAACAGTTTCAGCTCGGTCTGCAGGTGGCGAGGTTGGATGAGAGGAATGCCCTCTCCAATAAAAACTGGCATGACGTGGATGATGAATTGGTCTAACTCACCGGCGTCAAGAAATGAACCGATAATACCGCCACCGCCCATCATCCAAATGTCTTTCCCAGGTGTTGCACGCAACCGACTCCCGAATTCGCTTATCGGTTCATTGATGAACTGCACGTACTTGTAATCTGAATGAGACGGCGGGTTATGCGTGAACACGTAAGTCTTCATAGACTTGCTAAACCCGCCCTTTCCTTTTGTCCTCCCCATTGCCTCGTCGAATGTCCTTCGTCCCCAAAGCACAGTGTCAACCGTTTTGAAGAAATCACCCATGCCGTAATCACCCGCGGTGCGAGGGCGATTCAGCCAGTCGACATTTCCGTCAGGCCTGGCAATGTAGCCGTCTGCGCTGGTTGCGATATAGACGATAATCTTTCGTTGCGTCACGATTGAGTTCCTTCCTGTATGGGCCTTTGGCCTTGGGCCTGAGATAACTAGACCAAAGACCAAAGACCAAACGTCAAAGACCAAAGGCCTAATGCTTTACCCGATACATCAACACCACGCACCCATTACTCAACTGTTGACAACTTAGTAATTCCAAATCGATTTGTCGTGGCATCTCATAGAACAGCGGAATGCCTGAACCAAGCAACACTGGATGCACATTTAATCCAACCTCATCAATCAGGTCGGCTTCGAATAATGATTTTGCGAGGACGCCGCCGCCCATCACACAAATTCCTTTGCCTTTTTGTTCCTTCAAGCGGCGAACGAATTCTGCCGCGTCTTCTGAAACAAGCTCGATACCTTTGCCTCGAACGTTCTTGAGCGTGCGCGAAAAGACATAACATTTGACGCCACCGTAAGTGCCGCTGCCCTCCTTTCCTCCAGCCACTTCATACGTTCGCCGGCCCATGACCACCGTGTCGATTGTCTTCCAGAAAGTCTCCATTATTTGGCCAACCGCTTTATCCCAGAGGAGCCAATCGACCGAATCGTCTTTTCGGGCAAAGAAGTTATCCAGGCTGTTCGCACCGCCAAAGGTGACTTTTCGCATTGATCTCTCCTGGCGGATTTAGCACGGGAGCGCAGCAACCGATTTCAATTTAACCAGCACACAACTCGCATTGACATCGGTCGCTGCGCTCCCGTTCTCGTTCTAAATCCGCCGACATGAACAATACTCAAATAAACATGACACCCACTGTCATGTATGTGAGATAAAATTTCTCCGCATGCGCGCCGATCGACTTTTAACCATAGTTCTGCTGCTGCAGGCTCATCACCAACTGACGTCCAGAGATCTGGCTGCGCGCCTCGAGGTCTCGGAGCGCACGATCCATCGCGACATGGAGGCTTTGAGTGGTGCGGGCATTCCGGTAATCGCACTTCGTGGAACGCACGGCGGGTGGTCGTTGCTTGGCGAGTATCGGACCAATCTCACCGGCCTCAACGAAGCCGAAATCGAAACATTATTTGTGACGAAGCCTTCCAGGCTATTGGCCGATCTCAAGCTCGAAAAGGCTGCGGAAGGAGCTTTGCTGAAACTGCTGGCGGCGCTTCCCGCGAGTTATCAACGCGCGGCCGAGCGAGCGCGTCGTCGTATTCACGTCGATGTCGGAGGTTGGGCCCGACAGGAGGAAGTTGCTCCTCTGTTGCCAACATTGCAGGAAGCGGTCTGGTTAGAGCGGAAGCTGTCATTTAGCTACGATCGCGGTCGTGAGTGCGAACCGGCTGAACGCTTGTGCGATCCACTGGGCCTGGTGGCGAAGGGAAGTGTTTGGTATCTCGTCGCCGGAGTTGGTTCAGACATTCGAACCTATCGAGTTTCGAGAATCTTGCGCGCCGAAGTGTTGCAGGAGCGCGTTGTGATACCTGATGATTTTGATCTTGCTGCTTACTGGGAAGCGTCGGCATTAAAATTCAAATCAAGTTTGCCAAGCTACACAGCGCGATTCAGAGTTGCGCCGGAGGTATTTCAGTTTCTGCAGTTCGCCGGTCGCTTTTCCCGAGTAAGTCAGACTTACGAAACAGACGCAGACGGATGGTTGAGAGTCTCGGTTCGCTTCGATGTGGAAGAGATGGCCTGCCAGTTCGCACTATCGTTTGGATCAAAGCTAGAGGTGCTCGAACCTGAAACATTACGGGCGAAGGTTATCCAAGCCGCGAAGGAGACGGTGGAGTTCTACAAACAAGCGAACGCTTAACACACTCTCTCTTCAAACACTTACTTCGTAGTGCAATTCAGTCAGTACAACCTCGCCGTAGCAGGTGGGGGCGAAATCTATTCAGTACCATTCGCGGTAGCGGATGGCCTAGACTCAAGCACCACCATTCTTACGTGTCGGTCCGGTCATCAAAGAGAGAGTAGCGCATCTTGAGCCCAGGCCCTCCGCTACCGCGAATGGTACTGAATAGACTTTGCACCCCCTCTGACGCGAGGTGATACCACGGTGTTGCGAGTTGCAAGCGAGGCCTTAGGGTTTGATGACCTCGAAATCGATCCACTGCATAGCGTTGGTTTTCTTTGTCGCATCAGTAGTGACTAGTTGAAGAAAATACCGCCCCGGCTCAAGATCTGGTTTTAGATATACAACTCCGCTCGTCGATATCCTCGTAAGATCCTTTTGTCCGGCCACATTAACACGCAATCCGTTTGCGGAATCGATCAGCTTGCCTTCGCGAAACATCTTGGCATCGATCGTCAGTTGCGGTGGGCCAGCGCTGGCATTGGCGTTGTAAATCACGAACCCGAAAACCAGATTTGTTCCAGCCTTGAAGTGCCTGTTCACTGGATTCGGGTTGAGTTGAGCCTCGACTTTGGTACCAGTCGCGTTTTCTGACAACAGGGGCGCGCTGATTGTTAGTATCTTCTGCTCCGTCGCGCCTGAGAGAACAATTCCAGACATTGCGAATTCCCGGTTCGGATCTGGCACCGTTACGAACTGACCTGCCGAGCCAAGGCGCGACGAGACTAGATCACGCGCGGCGACCCGCAACTGATACGAGCCTGGCCGTTTCACAGGCATGTCGAAACGCAGGACCAGGCCATCACGCATAGCTTGTTCGTAAGCGTTTTGTCGCAGCCGAACGGTTGGCGTTACGACGATCTCATCTAAGGGACGTCCGTTGTTTCCGAAAATAATGCCGCGCATTTCGACAGTGACTTTCTGCCAACCTTCGCCATCGTCCTGAAACGTAAGATTCTTCGCATCGATGTAAAGAAAAGATCTTAAGAGCAGACCGAGACGCGGATCCTTGGCGAAAATCGTTGCTAGATCGATTGCGATGTCATGCGCACGAAACGGAGAAACCAGTGCGGCATCGATCTTATTACTTTGGGCCTGGCGCATTTGATTGGCGTCGTCTTCAGTGAAACCGTAAAAGCCTTTGCGCGTCCGGAGGCTTAAGCCTGATCGTTTTACCTTCGCCGAGATGTGATGAAAGTGACGATCAAACGTCTCAGTATTGGGTCGATATCCAAGCAGGTAATAACCCTGCTGATCGTCCATGATGCGATCCAATTTAAAGTCGTTGGAGTTCTTTATCAGAAAGCCACCCGTGTCTTTCGATAATACATCAGCGCCTTCGCGTCTCCTGATCATCTCTAACATTCGTGATCGTCTGATTGCATTGACTTGTTGGTTGATCGTCTGACTGTCGACACCGCCTCTAAGATTGCTGTTCGAAACAGTATCTGCCGCCGTTGGTCCAGCATATTGCAAGCCCTGCGTGTCAACGCCGTAGATGACAACCGAATTGCGAATGGCTATTTCCGCGAGGCGTTGTAACAGGGCGTAGTAGTTCCTCTCATCAACTTGAGAATCCGGGTCATCCTCGTCGCGCACCGTTATTTCCTGTTCCTGCCGTGGAATGCTATCGGAGAACAGAACCATCGACTTGCGTCCAGGCAATTCACCCATCGCCTGCAAGATGAACCGCAATGAACTCAGTGATGAACGAACCGATTCCCACCCACAGGTTGAGCCTGCATTTGTAGTTAGCGGTACCGTAGTTGGGCTGACTGGCTGGAACACTGTTGTCCCAACACGGCTACAAACGTTCCATTGCGCCTGGTTGATTGCTGAATGAAGTAGCCGCTTATCGTTGGTGAATTGTTGGAGCGCACCAATATCGGCGCCCGTGCGAATTATTGCTACGAGATCATTCGACTGCATTTGCTCGTCCACAAACTTCCGCAACTGCTTTCGTACTTGATTAATGCTCTCCGCAGATAAACCGAGATCGTCGATCACGAGAGCCATGATGCGCCGAGCTGTGTTTAGTTCTACAGGAGGAGGCGATGGCGCAGAGACGTTATTGTTTTTGGTCGCCGTGACAGTCGGCATCGGTGCGGCGTTTGAGGCATTCGAGACATTCGAAACGTACACGAAGTTGGTGATGGTTTGTCGCTTTCCATCTTCAAAAATCTCAAAATCGTTCGGAGTCAGGTCTGTAACAACCTTCCCATTCTTCGTAACGACGACATCCACCTGAACGAGGTTCGTTGTGATCCGAACTATGTCGTCTTTGTCTTGTTGTGCGTTCGGAGCAGGTGTCGGTGAGGGTTGTTGGACTTGGGCAAGAGTTGTGGCCGCAATCGTGAGACACACGAATACGGCAAGATGAAATTTAGTGCTCATCGGGATCATCTCATAATTATGTTTAGGGGAGACGAATTGTTGACGTGCTAAACGAACCTACTTACTCCGCCTCCTCAGCGGAAGCTTGCATTTTCAGACATTAGACAGCGGCCAGAATTTTCTTCCACCGGGCCCATGCGTCATCGCGTGCTTTCTTGTTGGCCTTGTAATTGGTTAAGTCTTGTTGGTATTTAGCAGCAGCTTTGTCGTCAGCTTCTTTCTC
>Ga0207701_10001522_pt1 | contig 24155 bp, 23 predicted proteins | sample KBSSwiSSwithPhiX_FD_184294 | JGI IMG/M metagenome (GOLD analysis project Ga0207701, IMG submission 184294) | Switchgrass rhizosphere bulk soil microbial communities from Kellogg Biological Station, Michigan, USA, with PhiX - S5 (SPAdes) (version 2) | ecosystem: Environmental > Terrestrial >... | reverse complement strand
CCACCTCCAGACCCAGGAGACCGCTGGGGGATATCCCACCCAGCTCCGACAGGAGGGCTTCGACCTCCGGGTGCGAGGTGACCGTCTTGAAGGACCCCAGCGGCGAGCGGGTGGCGACGATCAGGGTGACCAGCACCAGCTCCAGAGCCTCCTTGCCTTCCACGGCGACGTCCTGGGCGCGATTGAGCCGGCCATCCGCGGCGCGAACCCGCTCGACCGCGAACCGCGATCGCTCGGACAGCGACAGGCCGTTCAGCTTGGTCTCGGCGTTGGTCAAGCTCATCGGGCCGCTGGCGTCGGCGCCCGCATAGCGGATGGAATCCTTCTCGCGCAGCAGCTCCAGCGCCGACTGCTGCAGCAACGACGCCAGGCCCGCCTCGGTCGAGGTGTCACCCGAGGTCGCAAATTGCTCTAGCCGTTGCTGGATTCCCCGCGCCGAACGACCGAGGCCGATCTGCAGCTTGTAGACATAGGCGCGGCCAGGCATGGCCTGCACCTGGTCGTCATCGTAGCCGTAGCCCGGCCACCCGGCGGCCTGGTCGACACCGCCCTGGCGCGATCGGCGCACCGCCCGGCTGATGCTGTAGACCGCGTAGCCCACCACCGCTACCACCATCAGGGTCCCGAACAGCCCCATCCCGCCGCCCATCCCGTAGCCGCCAAAGCCCCATCCCCACCCGGGCGCGAAGATGAAGTGGCTGCCGCCGCCGCTGTATCCGGGCGACGAGTAGCTGCGCGGGGTCGAGAAGCTGGGACTGGAGCGAAAGCCCAGTCGCCCGCCGAAGCTGCCTCCCGACCGCGGCCCCGCCAGGGCCAGCGCCGGGAGAATCAACACCGACAGGGCCAAGAGGATGGTCAGTAGCCCCCTGGTACTCCGCGTCTTTTTCATGGCGTCTCGGGAAGTCTATGCGCGATCGGAGGTACCTGCTACTCCAACAAATATTCCCGATGGTTGGGCCAAAAATGCGGTTTCTGGTCGGGCCAGCTCACCTTGGATTCAGATGAGGATGCGCTCGTCGCGCTCGTGCCCACCCTCGTCAGGGGCCTGCTCGGCGGCGCCCAGCACCAGCTGCGACTCCATCCCTCGCCGGGTGGTCAGCTCTTCGAAGTAGCGCCGGATCTCGGGCAGAGCCTGGATCAGGCGCTGGAAGTAGTCCCGGGCCAGGAAGAGGATGGTCGACCGGCGCGCCGCGCGCACGCTGGCCGAGGTCGGCTGGTTGTTGATCAGCGACATCTCGCCGAACACCTCGCCGGCGCGCAGCCGGGCCAGCGATACCTCGGCCGCGGGCGCCCCGCCCGCGCTGCCCGGCTGGGAAGCCTTGGTCACCTCGACCTCGCCGGCGAGCACCACGAACAGACCCAGACCGGGGCCACCCTCGCGGATGATCTCGGTGCCGGCGTCCACCTCGTGGCCGTCGAAGCGCCGGATCAGATCCATCTGCTGCTGGCGGTTGAAGGGCCGGAACAGGGGCGAGGTCGCCAGCAGATTCTTGAGCAGGCGCTCGCGCGCGAACCGATCCAGCGCCGCCCCCAGCGTGGGAATCTCGGCCGCCAGCGCCGCCAGCGCGTCGCGGCCCACCTCGATGATGTCGGCCTCGCCCAGGACCTGGACCGACGCCGTACGTGGCTGGGCCGTGAGCAGCGACATCTCGCCGAACAGCGCCGCTTCATGCAGGCGCGCCCGCTCGGTCTGACGGCCCAGGCTGTCGGTGGCGAAGACCCGCACCTGACCGCCGGCCACCAGGTAGAAGGCCACCCCAGGCTCGCCCTCGCGGATCACCAGATCCCCGTCGGCCAGGCGCTGCACCTTCAGCGCGCGCATCACCGGCGCGAACACCGACGCGGGGAGCTCTGAAAGGAAGGCCAGCGGCAGATGATGCTGCGGGTAGCCGGTGTAGACCGAGAAATCCAGCGCCCGCGCGCGCGCCCGCGGGGCCACGCTGGCCACCGGCTCGGTTCCGGTCAGGTCGGGTCGTGGCAGGCGCGCGGTCTCCTCGACCGGGGCCTGGCGCGCCGCGAACTTGGCCAGCGCCGGCGCGCCCTGGGCATAGGTGGAGGCCAGCTCGGCGACCAGGTCGTCGGTCGACTGGCCCAGGCGTTCCAGCTCCTTGCAGCACAAGATCGCCGGCGCCGGGTGGCCCGCGCGCAGGTTGTGCAGGGCCAGCGCGCGGTACACCGCCGCCGCGCCGGCGCCGTCGCCCAGGCGCGCCAGCAGGTCGGCGATCTTCATGCGGCAGCCGTAGTCCAGCGGGTTGTGCGCCAGGACGTGGTCGTAGGCGGCCAGGGCGGCGCCCAGCTCGCCCGCGCGCACCAGCATCCGCGCTTCCCCCTTGAGGTCACCAACGGTTGTCGTCATTGCAGAAAAGTAGCCGGAGCGCGAAATTGAATCCAGCGTGCCCGATCATCCTTCGCCCGCCCAGGGCGCCCGCGCCCCCCGCCCCGGCGATGCCGCTGGCGTCGGCCTGCCGGCCCATCGCTGCCGGCGCATCGGCCTGTCCGTCGAGGGACGGCCGCTGGACGCCTGGCGATTTGGCGCCGAGGGCGGACCCCCCCTGCTGGTGCTGGGGGGCGTGCACGGCGACGAACCCAGCAGCGTGGAGGCGACCCGGGAGCTGGGACGTCGCCTGGCCAGCGGCGCGGTTGTCGCCGAGGTACCGGTCTGGCTGCTGCCGGCGCTCAACCCCGATGGGCTGGTGCGCGGGCACAAGAACTCCGCGCGCGACGTCGACCTGAATCGCAATTTTCCCGCGGCCAACTTCTCGCCCGCGCACCGCCCCGGCTATTTCCCGGGCGCCCACCCCCTGTCGGAGCCCGAGACGGCGGCGCTGGCGGCCCTGATCGAGCAGGCCGGGATCCGGGCGGTGGTGGCGGTGCACGCGCCGTTCGCTTGTATCAACTATGACGGTCCGGCCGCCGCCTGGGCCGAACGGGTGGCGGCGGCCTGCGGCTGGCCGGCGCGCGCCGACATCGGCTATCCCACGCCCGGGTCACTGGGCAGCTGGCTGGGCATCGATCGCGGCGTCCCCATCCTGACCCTGGAGCTGCCCCCGGGCCCGCTGGATGGCTTCCGGGAGGCCTGCCGCGTCGCACTGAACGAGGCCCTGCGCGTGACACTATGAATCCGATACGAATCAGGTAGTATCGCCGCAACTACGGCGGGGATGTGAATTCCTCCGCAGATTCCGCGGCCATGGACAAGGATCTCGAGCGCAGGTTTTTGGAGACGCTTTCTCGGTCTCTGGTGTCACTCCCTTTCGACGTCAAGGTGTTGCTGGAGGCGGTGTCCGACCCCGACCTCGAGCACGCGGTGCGAGAAATCGCGGCGGCGACTGTGGTCCACGTCATCACCCCCAAGGAGGGCAACGTCGATGCCCCGGTGCGCCACGCGGAGGACGTTCTGCTGGTGCGCCTGGCGCTGGCCAAGATCGCCGCCGAGGGGGGCGAGGGGTTCGAGGCCTTCCGCGACCGGTTCACCGAGAACTACGGCCGCCTCGATGAGGAGCTCACGCTGTTCCGCGACAGCCTGGGCGGCGACATCATCGACTGGGTCGACAGCCGGTGGGGCTCGCTGCTGAAGGCGGTCTACGCCAAGAAGAAGATCTCGATGTTCGTCGACGACGAGGAGGTCGGGACCTTCCTCTACGACGAGGGGCTCCGCTTCGGTACCGAGTACCCCATCACCGAGAAATCTCTGGCGGGGCGGGTGAAACAGGCCCAACCTTTCATCGACCATCTGAGCCGCAAGCGCGACCAGGACCGCAAGAAGATCCAGTCCTAGTCGGCTTGGTCACCTGATTTGGTCACCTGATATCACCTGATTTTGTATGGGCTTGTCCGGCACATCGGCCGCGCCGTTTGGCGCTTCTCCGGAAACGCTGCTGGAGGTTGCGGTCGCCATCGCCGAAAAGGGCGAGGGGCGCCTGCCCCCGGAGACCCTGACCGTCGCCGCGCGCGAGGCGGCGCCGCTGCTGACCCACGTCGCGGCCCCGCGGCTCCGCGCCGGGATGGAGGCGGTGATAATGGGCCGCTCGCTCGACGTGGCCCTGCAGTGGCTGCACGACGCGGGGTTGATGGCGATCTTGCTGCCCGAGCTGGAGGCGACCGTCGACTTTTCCCAGGAGGCCGGCCGCCGCCACAAGGACGTCTGGGAGCACACCAAGCAGGTCGTTCAGCAGTCGGTGCCCAAGCCGCTGGTGCGCTGGGCGGCGCTGCTGCATGACATCGGCAAGGTTCCGACCCGGGTCATGTTGCCCGACGGCCGGGTCACCTTTCATCGCCACGCCGAGGTGGGCGCGCGCATGTTCGACACCGTCGGGCGCCGCCTGGGCTTCGACCGCACCGAGCGGCACAAGATCCGCTTCCTGATCCTGCACCACCTGCGCGGCAATGCCTACGAGCCGAGCTGGACCGACGCAGCGGTGCGTCGCTTCGACCTCGAGATGGGCGACCATCTCGACGACCTGCTCGACCTGTCGCGCGCGGACGTCACGTCGCGGCGGCCGGGCCGGCGACAGGAAGCGGTGGCCAACATCCACGCGCTGAAAGAGCGCATCCTGGCCATCCGCGAGCTGGACGCCCGCATCCCTCCGCTGCCGCCGGGCCTGGGCAACGCGATCATGGAGGCCTTCAGCCTGCCGCCCTCGCGCCGGGTCGGCGACATCCGCAAGCTGTGCCAGGACGCAGTCGAGCGCGGCGAGCTAGAAGAGCGCCGCGACGCGGCCTACTACGTCGACTACCTAAAAAAGACCGGCGTCGTCGGCTGACCTGGCTCTCCCTCCTGCTCCTCCTTGCAACGCCAGAGCGAGCGCAGCGAGCGGGTTTATTGACGGGAGACGCGGCTCCGCCGCGTCGGCTCGCTTCCTAAGGCGCTGGGAGGGGCCCGCGGGGAGGGGTCCTCCCCTTCCCGCGAGCGAGCGGAGCGAGCGTCACGACCAATCGTCGACGCCCTCGAGGGGTTCGTCGCGCTCCCAGTGGCGGAGATTGCGGCGGCGCCGCCGCAGCGTGCGGATCTGGTTGACCCACAGGCCGAGCGCGCCGATCACCGCCAGCGCGACGAGAATGGCGAGGGGGAGGGGCATGGGTTTGATTTTGGGCCCGGGGCGGATTTGATGCCAGATTTACCGGCGCATGCCCGAGCTGCCCGACCTGGTCCACATCGAAGCCAAGCTGCGTCCGGCGCTGGTGGGGCGGGTGGTGGCGGACGCGCGCACCGGGGATCCGACGGTGCTGCGCCTGATGATCGACCAACCGCTGCCGGCGGCGCTGCGCGGGCGGCGCATCACCAGCGTCGATCGGCGCGGCCACTTCATGCGCTTCGGGCTGGAGGGGGAGCGGGTCATCGTCATCAACGCGATGCTGGTGGGGCGCTACCGGCTGCGCACGGCCGCCGAGCTGCAGGGCGCCAAGGACCCGCGCGCGCTCGGTCTGGCGCTGGCGCTGGAGGGCGGCGGCGAGCTGCACTACGTCGACGACAAGCGCATGGGGAAGGTCTACCTGGCCAGCGCGCGCCAGGAGGCCGAGATCCCGGTCTACGGCCAGCTGGGCATCGACGTGATGTCACCGGCCTTCACGCGCGAAGCGTTCGGCGACCGCCTGCGCAAGCGGCGCGATCAAGCGCGCATGTTCCTGATGGACAAGCGGGCGCTGGCCTCCATCGGCAACGCCTACGCCGACGAGATCCTGTTCGCGGCATCGATCCACCCCAAGACCTTCTGTCACAAGCTGTCACCGGCCGAGGCCGACGCGCTGTACGCCGCGATCCTGTCGGTGCTGCGCCACGCCGTCGACGAGATCGCGCGCCGCGATCCGCCGCTGGACGAAAAGCTGCGCGACTTCCTGTCGGTGCGCGGCCGCGACGGCAAGCCGTGCCCGCGCTGCGGGACCAAGATCCGCGCCGTGCGCGTCGGTGACGGCGACGCCTGCTTCTGCCCCAAGTGCCAGCCCGCCGCCCGCAAGCTGTTCGTCGACTGGGGCACCCTGCCGCAAAAGGCGAAGTAGCCAGACGATCAGATCTTTCCCCTTCCGGTCCCCTCTCCCCCGTCCTCGGGGGAGAGAGGGTTAGGGTGAGGGGGACGACCGTTGAAGTGGGTCGCCGCGGGTCAAGTGATAGAGGAAGATCGCCGCGGCGGTGGCGACGTTGAGCGAGTCGGCTCCCGGTGACATGGGGATGGTGACCCGGTGGTCGCAGGCCGCGATCGCGGCGGCCGACAGCCCCGGCCCCTCGGCGCCCAGCAGGACCACGGTTCGGGGCGGCGGCGCGACGCTGGCCAGCGGGACCGCACCCCCGCCCAGCACCGCGCCGACCACCCTGAAGCCGCGCTCCGCGCGCAGCGCGACCAGGTCTTCCGGCCAGCGGCGCGCCCGGATGATCGGCAAGTTGAACACGCTGCCCAGCGACACCCGGATCGCCTTGCGATAGAACGGGTCGGCGCAGCGCGGGGACAACAGCAGCGCGTCGGCGCCGAAGGCGGCGGCGTTGCGCACCATGGACCCCAGGTTGTCGACGTCGACCAGATCCTCCAGCGCGACGATCAGTCGGGCGTCCGCCGGCGCCTCCGCGCTCTCCGGCCGCTCGCCGATGGCCAGGCAACCCCGGTGCACGTGGAACCCGGCAACCCCATCCATCACTGCCTGGCTGGCGATGAAGATCGGGCAGCGCGCCTCGTCGATCCCGGCCAGCAGGTCGCCCAGCGCCGCCAGCCGCGGCGGGGTGACCAGCAGGGAGTGAACCGGCAACTGGCTGGCCAGCAGCCGGCGCACCACCCGCTCGCTCTCGGCGACGAAGCGCTGCCCTTCGGCGTTGAGGTGGCGTTCCTTCAGCCGGCGGTAGTCGGCCAACCGCGGGTCGTCGGGGAGTGTGATCGCGGTCGGCACCGCGGGCGAGATTACAAAAAAACCTCGGCGCCCGTGCTAAAAGCGTGGCCGGATGAACCTGCGAGGCGCTGCGACCTCGGGGGCGAGACCGTTCTCGTTCCCGTCTTTCTCGTTCCCGGCCTGGTCCACCTGGCTGCTGGGGGGGATGCTCGGGCTGGCTGCTGCGGCGGGCCCCGGCTGCGGCAGCAGCGAGACGCCGCACGGCGCGCCGGTGTTGCAGAGCGTGTACTGGGAGCTGATCGGATCCGGCCTGGGGGCCGCCTGTCTCACGCCCCTTCACGACGCCGGCGCCGCCACGACCGACGGCGGTGATGCGGGTGACGCGCTGGCGTTCGACGACGGCCTGCCCAAGAACCAGTGTCTGGTCTGGTCCAAGGACCTGCCCGCGGACAGCCGCGCGACGGTTCCGCCGGCCGCCGCCCAGTTCAACCTGGTCTTCGATCGGGTGCTCGACGGGGCGAAGATCGAGGACACCATCACCGACGGCGGGATCACCCGGCAATATCCCAAGCTGAATTCCCTCGGGGTGAACGCCTCCCCGGTCATGTGGGAGCTGCCCGCCGACGGTGGCGGCCCGGTGCCCGCGTTCTCGCTGGTGGTCTGGTACAACAGCGTGCCGCTGCCCTTCGCCCCCGCGGGATCCTCGTACATCTATGGGCGGGCGCGCTCGGACGACCTTCCGCCTGATGCGCCCAACTCCACCCTGAGCTTCCCGGCCCACGATTCCGTCACCCTCAAGCTCGACCACGCGGGCATCACCAGCAAGTACAACGAGCCGATGGTCGGACCCGAGACGATCGTGGTCGACACGGCGCCGTTCTCGCTGGCGGTATCGGTGCCGGCGCCACCGCCGGGCAGCACCGTCTCCTACGCGCCGATCAACTACTGGCTGCCGCTGGAGTTCAACAACCGGATTCACGACCCGGCCAACCACATCCAGGTGGTGCAGAACGGACGGATCTTGCGCGCGGAGGAGTACCAGCTGGTCACCGATCCGCTGGTCCCCACCAAGCTGACGGTGCGGCCGATCAACGTGCGGACCGACCCGCCCGCGGCCGGCGATCGGACCACCCATCCGGTCTGGGACACCGGCGCCCGCGTCGAGGTCACTGTCGCCGCCGACTTGACCGATGTTTACAACACCCCGCTGGGGGTCGCGACCACCGCGGTGTTCATCGCCGGCGACGCGCCGGACGGCGGCGGGCCGCCGACCGATGGCGCCGGGCCGCCGATCGACGGCGCCGGGCCGCCCGACGCAGGCATCCCCGCCGACGCGGGCGACGTCGACGCGCCCGACGCGGGCGCCTCCGACGTCCCGGTCAGCGACTGAGCGGAGCGCCCGCGCCGCTCAGTCGAACGCGCGCCCGAACACGGCGCCCATCCGGCGCGCCACGATGGGTTTGATCTCGTCCAGGGTCACGCCGCGCCCCAGCAGCGAGGTCATGGACGCCATCACGGTGGCTTCCAGGCCGCATGGGTTGATGGCCGCGAACCGGCCCAGGTCGGTGGCCACGTTGAGGGCGAATCCGTGCAGCGTCACCCAGCGCTTGACCGCGACGCCGATCGACGCCAGCTTGCGATCGGCCGCGCGATTCCAGACGCCGGTCCAGCTCTCGCGCCGACCCGCGAGCAGGCCGCACTCCTCGACGGTCTGGATCAGCGCTTCTTCCAGATTGCGCAGGTAGAGGTGCAGATCGCGCTCCGACTGCCGGAGCAGGAAGATCGGGTACCCCACCAGCTGTCCGGGACCGTGGTAGGTGACGTCACCGCCGCGCTCGATCTCGAAGATCGGCATGTCGCCGGGGGCGACCAGGTTCTCGCGGTGGGTGCCCCGGCCCAGCGTGATCACGTTGGGGTGCTCGACCAGGATCAGGGTGTCGGGGATCTCGTCGCGCTGGCGCGCCGCCACCAGCTGGCGCTGCAGCTCCCAGACCTCGCCGAACTCCCGGTTCCCCAGGTCGACGACGCGCGCAGGCAACAACTCCGACATTTCCCTGAGCATAGCCGACGCCGAGCCGGTCCGGACGGAGCCGGGCGCGGCCAGCGTCCGTCACCTGTTCTGGATGTGGATCGCTTCGCCCAGGGAGGCCTTGGCCGCCTCCATGATCGCTTCGGGCAGGGTCGGGTGGGCGTGGATGGTCAGGCTGATGTCGTCGGCCAGCGCGCCCATCTCGATGGCCAGCGCCGCCTCGGCGATGACGTCCGAGGCGCCGTTGCCGACCACGTGGATGCCCAGCACCTCGTGCGACTCGGCGTCGATCACCACCTTCACGAACCCGTCGGTGTCGGCGTTGGCGATGGCGCGCCCCAGGGCGACGAAGGGGAACTTGCCGACCCGCACCTTGTGGCCCTTCTTCTCGGCCTCGTCGGCGGTGATGCCGGCCGACGAGATCTCCGGGTCGCTGAAGATCACCGCCGGGATGGCGCGCACGTCCATCTCCGACTTGTGGCCGGCGATGACCTCGGCGACCACCTCGGCCTCGTGCGAGGCCTTGTGCGCCAGCATGGGCTGGCCGGCCAGGTCGCCGATGGCGTAGATGCCCGGCACGTTGGTGCGCATGCGCTTGTCGGTGGGGACGAAGCCGCGCTCGATCTTGACCCCGACCTCCTCCAGGCCCAGGCCCTCGGAGTTGGGACGGCGCCCGACCGACACCAGCACCTTGTCGACCTCCAGGGTGGCCTCTTGCCCGCCGGCCAGCTCCAGGGTGACCGCGGCCTTGCCGCCCCGCTCGGCCCAGGACTTGGCCTTGGCGCCGGTCATGACCTCGACGCCGAGCTTCTTCAGCTTGCGCGCCACCACCTGCGCCAGCTCGGGGTCGGTGCCGGGCAGGATCGCCGGCAGCGCCTCGACCACGGTGACCTTGGAGCCGAGCTTGGCGTAAAGGGTGCCGATCTCGATGCCGATGTAGCCGCCGCCCACCACCAGCAGGCGCTCGGGCACGGCGGCGAAGTCCAGCGCGCCGGTCGAATCGACGATGCGCTGACTGTCGAACTTGAAGCCGGGGATCTCGATCGGCCGCGAGCCGGTGGCCAGCACGATGTTGTCGGCCTGGATGATGACCTTGCCGTCCTTCTCGGTCAGCTCGACGGTGTTGCGCGAGGTGAGGCGCGCCACCCCGGTGCGGTAGTCGCACCCGTTGCTCTTCAGCAGCTGGCGCACGCCGCTGGTCAGCTTGTTCACCACCTCGCCCTTCCAGGACTGCAGCTTGGCCATGTCCAGGCGGATGTTGTCGGCCAGGATGCCGATGTCCGCCCCGTGCCGGAACTTGTCGTAGTACTTCGAGGCGTTGATCAGCGCCTTCGAGGGGATGCAGCCGACGTTCAGACAGATGCCGCCCGGCTTGTCGCGCTCGACGACCATCGCCCGCTTCTTGAGCTGCCCCAGACGGATGCCTGCGACGTAGCCGCCGGGGCCGGCCCCGATCACCAGCGCCTCTACCCGGATTGCTTCCTGAGCCATTGATCTATCCTGTCGCTATCCTGCGATCCTGGCGCGCGATCCTGTCGCGGTCAGTTCGTGGAGATCTTGTCGAGCGTGCCCGTCGCGGTCAGGTTGCAGGCGACGCCGTCGCTGAAGGTGGTGACCGTCATGACCTTCTCTTCGGCAGTGCTGGGGCTGAGCAGCGTGAAGACCCAGCTGGCGGGCACCTCGGTCGCCGTGCCGCCGCTGCCGTCGTCGAACGAGCAGTTCTGAGGCTTCTGGATCGTCGCCACCTTGTTGGCGACGTCGAAGAGGTAGTCACAGCTGGTGGTGAGGTCGACCAGGTCCGACTTGATCCCGCCCCCCCAGCGCTTCATCGACGCCAGGGGGCCGGTCTGGTCGGCCTGACCGGGGCACGAGAAGGTCGCGTTGGAGGTCGTGTACTTCCAGGTGCCCACGAACTGCCCGATATCGTTGCCGTCGTCGCCGCAGCCGGTGGCTGCCAGCGCCAGAACGAACATACCCGCGAACAGAACGAGGCCGCGCATGGTTGTGCCCATGGGTCGCTTATACCCCAAGCCGCGGGACGGCACTACCGGCTAGGGCTTGCGCTTGGCGCGGACCCGTTCCAGGTCGGCCAGCTGCTCGCGCAACGCCGCGGTCGGCTCGGCGAACACGTCCTCGATCAGGGTGGCCAGCGCCGGCGGCCCGACGTTTTCCTCGGCCTCGATCGCTTCTTTGACCTCCTGCTCGACCTCGGCGCGCAGCGCGCTGTCGGCCGCCTCATCCAGGATCTTCTGCGCCCGCAGCCAGGTGCGCAGGCGATCGATCGGGTCCTTGCGCGTCCACTCCTCGGTCAAGTCGGGGCGATAGCGGGATGGGTCGTCGGCCGTGCTGTGTGCCCCCAGTCGATAGGTCACCGCCTCGATCAGGGTGGGGCCGTCGCCGCGGCGCGCGCGGTCGACCGCCTCGCGGGTGGCCGCGTAGACCGCGAAGACGTCGTTGCCGTCGACGCGCTCGCCGGGCATGCCGTAGGCCAGCGCCTTGATCGCAAAGGTCTCGGAGGCGCTCTGCGCCGCCGCCGGCGTCGAGATCGCCCACTGGTTGTTCTGGCACAGGAAGACCACCGGCGTGCGGTAGACGGCGGCGAAGTTCAGGCCGGCGTGAAAGTCCTCGGCGCTGGTGGCGCCCTCGCCCAGGTACCCGAGCACCACGGTCTTCTTCTTGAGGATCTTGGCCGCCCAGGCGATGCCGGTCGCCTGCGGCAGCTGGGTCGCCACGCACGACGAGGGCGGCAGGTAGTTGAGCGCGCGCGGCGCGCCGGGGTGCACCGGCATCTGCCGGCCCTTGGAGATGTCGTTGGCGTTGCCCAGCAGCTGCGCCACGAAGCTGCGCAGCGGTAACCCGCGGTACAGCGCCGCGCCCAGCTCGCGATGGGCCGGGACCACGAAGTCGTCGGGGAGCAGCGCCGCCACCGCGCCGATCACCGCCGCCTCCTGGCCGCGCGCCTCGGCGTAAAAGCCGATCCGGCCCTGGCGCTGCATCGCCATCAGCCGGTCGTCGACGATGCGGATCCGCACCATGCCGCGGTAGATCTCGCGCAGCGCCGCGGCGTCCAGCGCGGGCCGCGCGCTCGCGTCCAGCGCCGGCGGCACGCCGGCGTGAATGCTGCCGTCCTCGCGCAAAATCTGGCGCAGCCCGGTGGCGCGCTGGTAGTCCGCGTCGGTCCAGACTTCGATCGTCTCGGCGTCGATGTCGCCCATGCCGGCGCGGATCTTCTTCACGGCGGCCGGCGCGGGCGCCTTGTCGCGCGGGGGCTGCGGGGGGTGTGACTTGGAAGCCGCCATCGCTCGCGCCTACACCGACTCGAGGAAAAGCAGGCCGGGCGTCTCCAGCGCCGCCTTGATCTCGGCGACGAAGCGCGCGGCGTCCAGCCCGTCGACCACCCGGTGGTCGACCGAGATCGACAGGTTCATCAGGTCGCGGATCACCACCTCGGTGCCCGACGCCGACACCGCCGGGCGCTTGGCGATCTTGTGCACGCCCAGGATGGCCACCTCGGGAAAGTTGATGATCGGCGTGGCCAGCACGCCGCCCAGCGCGCCCGGGCTGGTGATGGTGAAGGTCGAGCCGACCAGCTCGTCGCGCGCCGCCTTGCCGGTGCGGGTCGCCTCGGCCAGCCGATCGATCTCGACCGCCAGATCGACCAGCGAGCGGCGGTCGGCATCGCGCACCACCGGCACGATCAGGCCGGCCTCCGTGGCGGTGGCCAGACCGATGTGGTAGCTGCGGCGCTGCACGATCTCGCCAGCCGCCTCGTCCAGGGTGGCGTTCAGCTGCGGAAAACGCTGCAGCGCCGCCACGGTCGCCTTGATCACGAAGGGCAGGAACGACAGCTTCACGCCGCGCTCGCGCAGCCGCTGGTTCGCGCGCTGGCGCAGGATCACCAGGTCGGTGCAGTCGACCTCTTCGACGTAGGTGTAGTGCGCCGCGGTGTGCTTGGATCGCACCAGGTTCTCGGCGATCTTCTTGCGCACGCCCCGGAAGGGGACGCGCACGTCGGCGGCGTCGCGGGTCGGCGGGTGCAAAGGCACCACCGCGTGTCCGCGCAAGGTCCGGTCGCGCGACTCCGGGGTGGCGACCGGAACCGCGCCCGCGCCCTGGTGCTCGCGCACGTCATCCGAGGTGATCCGCCCCGCGGGTCCCGTCCCCGCGACCTCGCGCAAGTCGACGCCCATGTCGCGCGCCAGCTTCCGCGTCGCCGGCGTCGCCAGCACATTCCCCGCCCTGGCCCCATTGCTCTTGCCAGCATGGCTGCCATTCCCCGTAGACACCGCCACCGCCGCGCCTCCCGTTCCGATCCCGCTCGTTCCCGTTCCCGTCCCCGATGCGCTCTTCCCCCCCGCTGCCCCGTCGGTCTCGATGGTGATCAGCACCTTGCCGACCGGGCACAGCTGGCCCTCGGCGTACATCCGCTTGCCGACCCGGCCGGCGCGCGGCGCCGGAATCTCGACGGTGGCCTTGTCGGTCATGATCTCGACCATCGGCTGGTCCTCGCGCAGCGGGTCGCCTTCCTTGACCAGCCAGCGCACGACCTCGCCCTCGACGACCCCTTCGCCGATGTCGGGCAGCTTGAACTCGTAGGTCATCCGGCCTTGTCTCTCCGTGGGCGGCGGCTCAGAAGCTGATCACCCGCTCGACCGCGTCCAGGATCCGGTGCGCGTCGGGCAGATATTCGTGCTCCAGCGTGTACGGGAATGGGGTGTCGAACCCGGTGACGCGCAGGATTGGCGCCTCCAGGCTCAGGATGGCTTTCTCCTGGATGGTCGCTGCCAGCTCGGCGCCGAAACCGCAGGTGCGCGGCGCCTCGTGCACGACCACCACCCGACCGGTCTTGCGCACCGACGCCAGGATCGCATCGACGTCGAACGGGAGCAAGGTGCGCAGGTCGATCACCTCCAGATCGTAGCCCTGCTCGGCGCCCTTTTCCGCCGCCTCGATCGCGGTGTGCACCATGGCGCCCCAGGCCAGCACGGTGACCGGCGGGTGGGCGCCGGACTTCCCCTCGGATTTGGCCTCGCGCACCACCTTGGCCTCGCCGAGTGGGATGGTGTACTCCCCCTCGGGGACGTTGCCGCGCGCTGCGCGATAGACCCGCTTGGGCTCCATGAAGATCACCGGGTCCTCGCCGCGGATGCAGGTGGCCAGCAGGCCCTTGGCGTCGACCGGGTTCGACGGGCAGACCACCTTCAGTCCGGGCACGTGGATGAACAGGGCCTCGGGCGACTGCGAGTGATAGTGACCGCCGCGGATGCCGCCGCCGACCGGCGTGCGGATGACCACCGGCGCCGGGTACTCACCGCCCGAGCGGTAGCGCAGCTTGGCCAGCTCGCTCACGATCTGATCGTAGGCCGGGTAGATGAAATCCGCGAACTGAATTTCGGGAACTGGGCGCAATCCGTAGAGCGCCATTCCTATGGCGGCGCCGATGATGCCCGACTCGGCCAGCGGGGTGTCGACGCAGCGGTCGGCGCCGAACTCTTCCTGCAGGCCGCTGGTGGCGCGGAACACCCCGCCAAAGCGTCCGACGTCCTCGCCCAGCACCACCACGCGCGGGTCACGGCGCATCTCTAGCCGCAGGGCATCGTTGACCGCTTGAATGATGTTCATTTCCGGCATCGGGGTGACTCGGCTTACGCCAGCGCGGGACCGAAATCAAGTAGGAGACTGGGTCAGGCGTGCGTGGATTTGGGCCCGTGCTTGGCGATCTCGGCCTCGAGCTCGGCGGCTTGCTCGCGCAGGTGCCAGGGCATGTCGGCGTACACGTCTTCGAACATGCTGTGCAGCGACGGCTTGGGCGCCTGGCGCTCGGCGTAGTGGAGCGCGTCGGTGATCTCTTCCAGGATCTCCTGGCGCATCTTGGCCTCGAGCTCGGCGCTGATCTCGCCCTTCGCGATCAGGTACTTGCGGAAGCGCTCCAGGGGATCGTGGCGCTCCCACTCCTTGGGCTCGGCCGGGTCGCGGTAGACCGACGGGTCGTCGGACGAGCTGTGGGCGCCGCGCCGGTAGGTGCGCGCCTCGATCAGGGTGGCTCCCTCGCCGCGCCGCCCGCGCGCCGCCGCCTCGGCGGTGACGTGAATCATGGCCAGGATGTCGTTGCCGTCGACCAGCACCCCGGGGATGCCGTAGGCCACCGCCTTCTGGGCAAAGGTGGCGGCCGCGGTCTGCACCGAGCGGGGCACCGAGATGGCCCACCCGTTGTTGCGGCAGATCAGGATCGCCGGCGCCTTGAACACCCCGGCGAAGTTGAGGCTGGTGTGGAAGATCGGCGTCGAGGTGCCGCCCTCGCCGAAGAACGCCGCGGCGACGTCGTCCTTCTTCTGCAGCTTGGCGGCCCAGGCGGTGCCCACCGCATGGGGGATCTGGGTCGCCACCGGCGAGCTGATCGACACGAAGTTCAGGCTCCGGATCGAGTGGTGCACCGGCATCTGCCGGCCCTTGACCGGGTCCTCGGCGTTGCCGAACAGCTGACACATGAAGGTGCGCAGCGGGTAGCCGCGGTACAGCGCGGCCCCCACCTCGCGATACGCGGGGTAGAGCCAGTCACCCGGACGCAAGGCGTGCGCCGCGCCGATGTGGGTCGCCTCCTCGCCGAGCGAGCTCAGGTAGAACCCCAGCCGGCCCTGGCGCTGCAGGCGCAGCATGCGTTCGTCCAGCAAGCGCACCAGCAGGATGGTCCGGAACAGCTTGCGCAGGTCGTCACCGGCGATCGTGGGTTCACGCTCCGGGTGGATGACCCGCCCTTCGTCGTCGATGACCTTGATGACTTCTAACCGCAACGTGGCTCCCCGAGGAATGACAGTGGCAGGACAGTGGCAGGACAGTGGCAGGACAGTGGCAGGACAGTGGCAGTGACGGTATCCGGTGACGGCCTCAGTGTACGCCGATGCGCGCCGGCGTGCAGGCGGGACTGGCTCTGCCGACGGCGACCCGTATAATCGGGCCGCGACGGCGCTGTCAAGCCAGCGCCACCAAGGAGAAAGCGCGCCATGAAGATCCACGTGAAAGACGTCGTCAGCTTCTTTGGCCGGGACTACCTGGTCGAGGGGGTGAAGAGCTATCAGGTCAACGGCAAGAAGTTCCAGCTGGCGCGCGCGGTCGATGGTGACGCGGTGCTGTGGGTCGAGCCGTTGCGCGACGACGGGGACGATCGCCTGATGGTGTTCAAGGACGTGCAGGATCTGGAGATGGCGATCCCGCCGCCCGACAGCATCTTCTACGCGCAGGCGACCTACCTGCAGCGGCTGGCCGGCAAGGCCACGGTCGAGATCGCCGGCCTGATCCCCGATCACAGCGCGGGCGCGGCCCAGGTCTGGCGCTACCACGCCGCGGGCGACATGGCGCTGCACATCGAATCCAGCTCGGCCGGCACCTGGACCGCGGCCGGCGAGTCGGTGCACCAGGGGATGATCGACATCCTGCCCGGCAAGTAGAGTCTCAATGGGCAGCAGCTTCGGGACTCTGTTTCGGATCTCCACCTTCGGGGAGTCACACGGGACTGCCGTCGGCGTGGTGATCGACGGGTGTCCGCCGCGCCTGCCGCTGGCGGTCGAGGACATCCAGGTCGAGCTCGACCGGCGCCGGCCCGGACAGAGCGCGATCACCACCCAGCGCCGCGAGGCCGACGTGGTCGAGATCCTGTCCGGGGTGAACGAGGGCCAGACCCTGGGCACCCCGATCGCCCTGATGGTTCGCAACCAGGACCAGCGCGGCGGCGACTACGAGGAGATGAAGACCAAGTACCGGCCCTCGCACGCCGACTACACCTATCAGGCGAAGTTCGGCATCCGTGCCTGGCAGGGCGGCGGGCGCGCCAGCGCGCGCGAGACCATCGGCCGCGTCGCCGCCGGCGCGGTGGCGCGCAAGGTGCTGCAGGGCCTGGCGCCCGGGCTGGACATCGTCGCCTACGTCAAGCAGGTGCAGGCGCTGGAAGCTGGCGTCGATCCCGATACGGTCACGCGCGACGCGGTCGAGGCCAACATCATCCGCTGCCCCGAAGCGGCGATGGCAGAGCGGATGATCGCGCTGGTCGACGGCGCGCGCAAGGCGGGCGATTCGCTGGGCGGCGTGGTGGAGGCGGTCGCGCGCGGCGTCCCAGCCGGGTGGGGTGACCCGGTGTTCGACAAGCTCGACGCCGACCTGGCCAAGGCGATGCTGTCGCTGCCGGCGGCCAAGGGCTTCGAGATTGGCAGCGGCTTTCGCGGGACGCAGCTGACCGGCATCCAGCACAACGATCCGTTCTACAACGCCAGCGGCGCCATCCGGACCCGCACCAACCACTCGGGCGGCGTGCAGGGCGGCATCTCCAATGGCGAGCCGATCCTGGTGCGCGTCGCCTTCAAGCCGACCGCGACCATCCTGCGCGAGCAGGACACCGTCGACGTCGACGGCAACCAGACCACGATCAAGGCCCGCGGCCGGCACGACCCCTGCGTCCTGCCGCGCGCGGTGCCGATCGTCGAGGCGATGATCGCCCTGGTGCTGTGCGACCACGCGCTGAGACAGCGCGGCCAGTGCGGCTAGGGGAGCGCTCTTCCTCAGCTTGGCGGGCCCGAGGTGCCCGCGGCGTCGCGGCGGATCCCTTCCAGCTCGGCCTCGCTGAATTCGTAGCGCTCGCGGCAGAAGTTGCAGATCACCTCGGCCTTGCCGTCGTTCAGGATCATGGCGCCCAGCTCGGCGTTGCCCAGCAAGGTCAGCGAGGCGGCCGCGCGATCGCGCGAGCAGGGGCAATGGAAGATCACCGGTCGCACGTCCAGGACTTGTAAACCGGGCGCGTCCGGGCCCAGGACGGCGCGCGCCAGCGCCTCGGCGCTGGGCGGGTGACCCGCCAGGGCCTGGATCAGCGCGCCGTCGCGCAGGCGCGCGCGCACGCCTGCCACCACCTCGGCGCCGCCGCTGCCGGGCAGCGCCTGCACCAGCACGCCGCCCGCGATGGCGATCGCGCCGCCGCCGGGCTCCAGCAGCCCGTCGCAGCTGAGCGCGCTGTCGATCTGCTCGCTGGCGGTCAGGTAGTGCTCGACGTCCTCGTCGATCTCGCCGCTGATCAGCGCGGTCTCGCCGCTGAAGGCCTCGCGCAGACCCAGGTCGCGTACCACGTGCACGACCCCTTCGCGGCCCACGCCCGCCGCCACGCTGAGCCGGCCGCGCGCGCTCGCCGCCGCGGGCGGCGGAGGCAGACGCACGGCCGGGTTGCGCAGATACGCGCGCACCTGACCCGACGACCGGGCGTCGACGGTCAAGCCGCCCAGCGGACCGTTACCCAGCACCTGAAGGGTGACCTGCTCCTGGTCCTTGGTCAGCGTGCTCAGGAGCAACCCCGATGTCACCCCGCGCGCCAGCGCCAGCGCGGCCGTGCCGGCCGCTTGATGCCGTCGTGCCGCCTCGTTCGCCGCCGTCGTGGTGAGTGCTGACACCAGTCGCGCGGCCCCATTGGCCAGCAGACAACGCCCGATTTCGCCTGGCATGGTCATGGTGATTTGCCGGGTAATGGTACGCTTCGCCTGCCTCGATGTCCTTTTCGCGACTCCAAAATTTGCTGACGGTGCCCAACCTTCTCAGCTTGTCGCGGATCCCTCTCGGCGTCGCGTTCTGGTTCACTCTGGGCCCGACCCCCAGCCTGGCCTACAGCGCCTTCGTGATCATGGGGCTGGCCGCGCTGACCGACGTGCTGGACGGTTATCTGGCGCGGCGCGAGGCGGCACGGGCTGCCGGAGGCAGCGCGCAGACGGTCGATCCTGGGGTAGGCGGCGGCACCGGCGCGTGGCTGGATCCGATCTGCGACAAGCTGTTCGTGGCCTCCGTGCTGGTCGCGATCATCGTTCGCCGGCATCCGCCGCTGTGGTTGGTGGCGTTGATCCTCAGCCGCGAGCTGGTGCAGCTGCCCATCGGGGTGCTCTATCGTTTCTGGCCCGCGCTGCACAGCTGGTTGCGCTACGATTTTCGCGCCAGCCCGCTCGGTAAGGGAGCCACGGTGGCGCAGTTCACCGCGATCGCCGCGCTGATCATCGGCCACCCCTGGATCCGGCTCTTCGCCTTCCTGTCGTTCGTGCTGGGCATCGCGGCGCTGGTCGACTATTTCCGGCGGGCGATCGCCATCGGCAAAACCCGGCTATCCTCTGAGGTGAACCGAGCAAGAGGTGGCCAATGACCTGTCGATCACGGATGGAAAGCGGTGGGTATCGGGGCGGGGGGGCATGGGCCCTGCCTGCCATGATTGTCTTGACGCTGGTGGGTCCGCCATCGGTGCATGCTCAACCGGTTGAAGAACCGCGGATCGGGATCGCGCTGCACCCGGAGTTTGGCTTCGCGCTGCCGGGCCCCGGCAGCGGATCGCCGGGAAATCCCGGCTACGCCGCCTACGGCGTCAGCGCGGGCTATGACTTGACGCCCCGGTTGACCATCGACCTCGGGTTCCAGCGCGGTCTGAGCGGCAAGCGGCTGGTGATGGCTCCCGCGGGTGGTGTAGAGGACTTCGATTCGAACATCGGCTACCTGGGCCGCGCGCTGCTGCACCTGCGCGTTGGTGAGCGCGCCCTGCACGCGGTCCTGGGGGGCGGTCCCGCGCTGGTCTTCGCCGGCGGCTACGGCACGGTGCCCCTGATCCAGCTCGAGGGCGGACTGGAGCTGCGCGCGCGCTCGGGCTTCTACCTGCTGGGGGTGCTGCAAGCCCTGGCGCCGCTGGCCTCCTCGCGCGTCGAGATCGCCGCCGGCCGCTGCGTGACCGCCGACTGTCCGTCGCGCTTCCAGGCGGGCGCGCCCCTGATGGGATCGCGGGTCGCCGCCGGCTACGTTTTCTGAGCCGGGCGCGCGGCAGCCCGCCGGCGGCCGGCGGTGTTACAGTCGGCGGCGATGGGTTCGCGACGCGCGCCGCGGTTTTCGGAATGGCTGGCCCTGCTGGCCTTTCCGGTCATTCCCGTGGTGGGCGGGTGTGCCAGCACGCCGCCGCCCGCGCCGGCGGTGGCACCGGCGCCGGCCGCGCCGCCGGAGGCCGGCATGCGGGTCGAGAAGGTGCGCGAAGAGCTGCAGCTGGCGCCCTGGGACGTGGCGTTCTCGGCGGTGCGCGGCGCGGGCCAGGTGACCGAGACGGTGACCGCGCGCAACTTGACCGACGATCCGGTCACGGTGCGCGCGCTGCCGCTGCTGGGCGACGATGCGGCGCAGTTTGAAATCCGCGATCCGCCCAAGCTGCCTGTCATCGTGCCCGCCAAGGGGCAGCTGTCGGTCGCGGTCACCTTCGCGCCGCCGGCCGGCGCGGCGCTGGGGGTGCATCGGGCCCTGCTGCGTTTTCAAACCGGACCGTTGCTCGAGGACGGGCCGGGCGCGGACCTGTCGGGCCTGGCCACCCTGGGGCGCGTCGGTGACAGCGAACCGACCCTGGCCCAGGTGATCGAGACGCTGGGCTACGCGGTCGACGTGGGCCGTCGTCCTGCGGCGGCCGCGCCGCCTGCCAGCGCCGCGGCCGGCGCGAGCGCCCAGGGCCCTCCGCTGGGCGACGAAGTTCCGGTGCCGCTGTTCACCCGCGCCACGCCGACGCCGGTCGCGCTCAATCCGGTGGCCCGCTTCTCGGCCGATGGCCCGCGGCCCTACGGCCCGTACAAGGTCGTGAACGCCGGCATGACGCCGGAGACGCTGGCGACGCTGGCGGCCGGGCAGCATCAGACCCTGAACCCAGAGCTGGAGTCCGACGGCGCCGCCAGCTTCGATCCGGGCGATGCGGTCTTCGGCCTGTGGGTCAAGGCGGGCAAGCGGACGATCTACTCGGAGGACCAGCGCAACAGCGGGCCGGACAAGCACGCGGCGCGGGTATTTACCTTGCACGCGCGCGGCGGCGCGCCGGTGCCCAACGCCTATCTGGTCGCCTTTCGCGACGGCAGCGACGATGCCTTCCAGGACTACGTCTTCGTGCTCTGGAACGTGAAGCCGGCGGTCCCGCTCACAGCGACCGCTCCGCAATCTCCGTGAGCTCGTCGTCGGTCAGGGGCAGCGGGTTCGCCTTCATGCTGCTGGCGACCTTGGCCTTGGCGACCAGCGCCGGAACGTCGGCCGCGGTCACCCCGTAACGCCGGAGGCCGGGGATCTGCAGCGCCGCGGCCAGCGCGTCCAGCCAGGCGATGCCCTGGTCAGCGCTGGCGTCGGGCCGGTCGGTCAGCAGCGCCGCCAGCTCGGCAAAGCGCGCGCGCGCGGGGTGCTGGGGCGCGCGCGTCTCCAGCGCGCGCAGGTTGACCCGCATGGCGTGCGGCAGCAGCGCCGCGCAGGTGGCGCCGTGGGGCGCTGGCCAGGTGCCGCCGATGGGCGCCGCGAACCCGTGCACGGCGCCCAGGCCCGCGTTGGCCAGGCACAGCCCGCCGAACAGGCTGGCCAGGGCCAGGTCCTCGCGCAGGCCAGCGCCGGCGACGCCAGCTCCCACCTCGGCGGGCGGGTGCTGCGCTTGCTGGTAGGCCTGGCGCAGTGAACGCGCCGACCGGCGGATCCCTTCGCGCGCCAGCGCGTCGGTGAACGGATTGGCGCGCAGCGAGACAAAGGGTTCGATGAGCTGCGACAGGGCGTCCAGTCCGCTGCTGGCGATCACCGCGGGCGGCAGCCCGGCCAGCAGGTCGGGGTCGACCACCGCCGCGCGCGCCAGCATCAGCGGGCTGCGCAGGCTGGCCTTGACCTGATGCTCCGGCGAGGCCAGCACGGCGTTCCTGGTGACCTCTGACCCGGTGCCGGCCGTGGTGGGCACGGCGATGAACGGCAGTCCCGGGCGCTCGAGCGGGCGGCCGCGGCCCACCACCTCGAGATAATCGAGCGGATCGCCGCCGTTGCCGAGCAGCGCCGCGATCGCCTTGCCGGCGTCCAGCGCGCTTCCCCCGCCGCAGGCGATCACCAGGTCGCAGCCGGCCGTCCGTGCCGCCGCCGCCGCGTCGCGCACCAGCGCCACCGTCGGTTCGCCGGCGACAGCCAGCGGCGTCCCCGCGAGCACCAGCCCCGCGCGCGCCAGCGCCGCCGCCACCGCGGCGGCGCGCGCCGGCGCCGCGCCGGTCACCAGCAGCGGGCGGCTGCCCAGCGCGGACGCCAGCTCGGGAACCTGCGCCACCGTGCCGGCGCCGAACAGGATCCGCGCCGGCGTGGCGATGTCGAACCCGGTGCTCACCAGGCGTCGTCGTCGGGAAAGACGTTTTGATACTTCACGCCCTGGCGCGGCTCGGCCATCAGGTCGGCGACCGCGTCGCGCCAGGCCAGGTAGTGCGCGGTCTCCTTGTGGGCCGCCGGCGCCGCGGCGTCGCGGTAGACCTCGACCAGCACGAAGCGGGTGGGATCCTCGACCGACTGCACCACGTCGAAGCGCGCGACCCCCGGCTCGCGCACGCTGGCCCGCGCGTTGGCCAGCGTCGCCGTCCGAAAGGCCTCGACGGCGCCCGGCTTCACGTGAACATGGACGTGAACGATGAGCAGCGATTGCGACATGGGCGGCACTTTAGCCCAAAGAGGTGCGGACGACCGGGGAGTGATCGGAGATGAGTCGTCCCGATGACTATCTCTTCATCACCTTGGCCAGCCGGTGTGGCAGCTCTTGCTGTTCCAGCTCCTCCAGCGGCAGCGGCAGGGCCAGCGACCAGTTGGGCCACTCGCTGACCGTGCCCGGCATGTTGGGGCGCTCGACCACGGCGATGGCGTCGTCCAGGGTGGCCAGGATCACCCGCGAGGGCGCGCTGGCCAGCGCGGCGTAGACCTTCTCGATGGCCATCTCGGGCGGCGCCTCCAGCGGCACCTCGGCCTCGCGCGCGATCTTGTCACGCAGCGCCAGCATGCCCGGCTCGTTGGTCTCGATGCCGGCGCTGCGCGCGCTGGCCACGTCGCCGCCGTTCCACAGGCCGGCGATCGTCGCCAGGTCGTGGGTGGTGACGCCCGACAGCGCCATCTCGGGGAACTCGCGCGGGTGCGCGGGCTCGAAGTACATCAGGCGGTAGGACAGCATGCGCTGCGCCGCCAGCTCCTCGCGCACGCCGCCCTCGACGTTTCCCAGGTCCTCGCCGACGATGAAGGCGCGCGCCCGCTGACTTTCGACCGCGACGATGGCCAGCAGCTCGTCGGCGCGCGAGCGCACATAGGTGCCCTGGGCCGCGCCCAGCGCGCGCGGGATCCAGAACAGCCGGAACAGGCCCATGACGTGGTCGATGCGCAGCCCGCCCGCGTGGCGCAGCATGGCGCGGATGGTCTGCCGGAACGGTTCGTAGCCGGTGGCGCGCAGGCGGTGCGGGATGAACGGCGTCAGGCCCCAGTCCTGCCCGGTGACCGCGAACTCGTCGGGCGGCGCGCCGACCGAGACATCGCGGGCCAGCAGATCTTGCCAGCACCAGGCGTCGGCGCCGGCCACGTCCAGGCCGATCGGCAGGTCGTTGATGATGGCGATCTCACGCGCCGCCGCCGCCAGCTGCTCGTCGACCAGCCACTGCAGCCAGGAGTGAAAACGCACGCGGCGCGCCTCCTCGCTCACGAAGCGCGCCACCTCGCCGCTTTCCGGCCGCCGGTACTCGGAGGGCCAGCGCCGCCAATCCTTTCCATGCCGTTCGCTGAGGGCGCAGTAAGCCGCGAACTGGGTCAGCGCGTCGCCCTGCTGACTCCAGTAGCGGTCGAAACGCTCGTCGCCGGTGAAGTGATCGAAGATGCGCTCCAGCGCGTCCATCTTGAGCGTGAAGATCGCTTCGCGATCGATGCGCCGATCCTGGTTCAGCGCGCGCCCGGCCTGGGCCAGCGGCACCAGAGCGGCGCCCAGCACCTCCATGCCGGGCACCTCTTCGATGCGCAGGAACAGCGGATTGCGGAAACGCCGGCTGCTCGGGTAGTAGGGCGACGGTTCGATGGGCCGCACCGGCGTGGCCGCGGTCAGCGGGTTGATCATCACCACCCCGGCGCCGGTGGTCTGGCGCGCCCAGCGCCCCAGCCGGCGCAGGTCGGCCAGATCGCCGATGCCCCAGCTCTCGCGCGAGCGGGCGGCGTACAGCTGCGCCGCCCAGCCCCAGGTGCGCAGATCGTCGGGCAGGTAGCAGCGCCCCGGGGTCACGATCACCAGGGACTCACGGCCGTCGCGCGCCACCAGGCGGTGGTAGCCGATCGGCAGGTCGGCGGGCAGCGACTGGGTGACCGGGACGCTGGTGCCGTCCTCCAGGATCAGCTCGCCGGGGGCGGCCAGCTCTGGCGTGCTGCCGGCGCGTACCACGCGCACGTTCTGCACCTCGGACTCGCCCTGGTGGTCGACGGGAGGGGCGTCGCCGGTTCGGGCCACCGGCGCCAGGTGGGGCTCGGCGGGCGCCGCGGCCCG
>Ga0207701_10001521_pt1 | contig 24157 bp, 18 predicted proteins | sample KBSSwiSSwithPhiX_FD_184294 | JGI IMG/M metagenome (GOLD analysis project Ga0207701, IMG submission 184294) | Switchgrass rhizosphere bulk soil microbial communities from Kellogg Biological Station, Michigan, USA, with PhiX - S5 (SPAdes) (version 2) | ecosystem: Environmental > Terrestrial >... | reverse complement strand
CGATGGTGTCACCCCAGACGATGGTGTCGCCCCAGACGATGGTGTCACCCCAGACGATGGTGTCACCCCAGACGATGGTGTCACCCCAGACGATGGTGTCGCCGTCCGCGTGGCCGTCACGCAACATCGAAGCCGCATTTTGAATAGTCGATGCTCTGACAACGATGCCGCTTGTCGCGACCGATTCACCAGCGATTGACGTTTGAAGATTTGCGTTCCCCGTTGCAGCAATTGCCACCGAGGCCAGTACATTCAAACTGCCTGCACCCTCGCGGATGATCCCGAGGTCCGGCAGCCGCTCCGCCCCGAGCTGCAGCAGCGCCCGAATGGTCTCTGGATTCAGCTTCTGATTCCCGTCGCGCAGCAGCGCTACCGCCCCCGCGACGACCGCCGAGGACATGCTCGTCCCCGACAGCTCCAGCCGATTGCCGACCACCTTCTCGGGATACTGCTGCGCGATCACGGCCCCGGGCGCCAGCAGCCCGCGAATCTTGTTCCCCGGCGCCAGCAAATCCGGCTTCAGTAGCCCGTCAGCCGTCGGGCCGCGCGAGCTATAGGTCGTCATCAGGTCGTCGCTGCGGAACGGCGTCCCCTTCGTGTTCACCGCGCCGGCGGTGATGGCATAGGGGCAGTTGCCGGGGGACGTGATGGCGCCAAGCACCTCCTGGCCGTTCGCGTCCCTGCCGTTATTACCCGCCGCCGCGACGCTGACGATTCCCACGCGCCAGGCGCGCTCGATGGCCTGGCACACTGGATCGTCGCGCCACGACTGCTGCGGCAACGAGCCGAGTGAGAGATTGATGACGTCGATCTGATAGCGCTGCCGGTTGGCGATCACCCAGTCGATCCCGGCAATGACGTCGCTGATGTGGCCGGAGCCGTCTGCGCCCAGCACCTTCACGCTCACCAGGTGCGCGCCCGGCGCGACGCCGCGGCCGTTGGATTCCACCGTTCCCGCGCCCGCGATGATGCCGGCGATGTGCGTGCCGTGCCCCCATTCGTCCGCGCCGGTTCCTCGCGGGTCGATCATGTCCACGCGCGCGCGAACCTGACCGCGGAGCTCGGCGACGATGGTGACGCCGGAGTCGAGGACGGCGACGCCGACGTTGCGGCCGGTGAGGGGTCGGCCAAAGCCGGCCCCTGCGGAGCCGGCCCCGATGTCGATCCCCGCCCACACCTGATCGGCGCCAATGGCGGTGTCGGTCACCGACATCTGCCCGCGGGTGACGTGGTCGCCGGAGATCTGCGGGACGTCGCCGTCAGAGGCGAGCGCGTCGAGGACGCCGGCCGGGACGTCTACGACCGCGCCACCCGCCAGCATGCGGCGGATGCGGAGGCTGTGACGGGCGGCAATGGCGGCAATCTGTTCTGAGGTGCCGGAAAGAATGACGGTGGACGAGGCGCCGTCCCCGGCATCGAGATGTTTTTGAAGGTCCGCGGAGAGATGCGCGCGGTGCCCTTGCGCATCGGCACTGGCGACGCTGACCAGCAGAAAGGCAACCGAGGAAAGGAGGAGGGTGGCAGGTTTTGCCAGACGGTTGCTAAGAATTGCGAGGGTCAGAGTCACCATGCCGTGCGATCCTTCCGGGGGAGGAAGTCCCTTGGTTAGCGGCTCAACGGCCGGGCACAAACGACATCTGCACCGCGGCGGCGGAAAACGCCTGCGGGCGGAAGCCGAGTTCGACGAGTGATTCAACGAGCACACGCTGCGATCCGCCAATCGTGCGGATCGTGTTCAACCGGCCTTCGCGAATCCGGTTGTAGATGGTGCGACGTGACACGTTGAGCAAGGTGGCTGCTTGATCGATGGAAACACTGCGGCCCAGCCTCGGTTCGAGAGTCGTCACTGCACTGTCCATGACTGCCATTTCTCCTTTGTGTGTGCCTCGGCTATGGCAGGAGCGGTGCCAGGTTGATGAGTTATTCGCGTCAACGGAGTAACGTATTGCGCGAGAACAGGTTGGGCGAGGCCGATGTGCGAGGCGCGCGCTGGCGCCGATAGATGGAGCAAGCCAGTCCATTGCCCACTCTCTTGGTCGACGCGTCAGGTTGCGTGCAACGTCAGCGCGAACGGCGCGATCGGCCACGCTTCACGCACGGATCGGCTGGATCCTTTGTATCCACCTCACGGCCCACTTGCACGGCCAATTTCTTGGCCTGGTGAACAAGAACTGGTGCGCACATGGCAGCGGGTGATTCAGGAATGAAGAGACGACTCCTGGGCATCGTCGTCACGGCCGCCATGCTGGCCGCCGGCTTTGCCATCTGGCGTTCACCCGGATCTCCGGGTTCCGCCACTTCGAGCGCGGAGCGGCCGACGCGCGGGGGCCAACTGGTTGCCTCCATCCGCGCGGTTCCTCGGTCGTTCAACCGCCTCATCGCGCGTGAGCAGACCGCGGAGCTCCTCAGCCTCCTGACGCAGGGGCGGCTCGTTCGAATCAATCGCTCCACTTTCGAGCTCGAACCGTGGCTGGCGGAGCGGTGGGACACCGCGCCGGACGGCCGCACGTTCACGCTGCACCTGCGCCCCGGCGTCACCTGGTCCGACGGCGTGCCGTTTACCGCCGCCGACGTGCTGTTCACGCTCCAGGCCGCCTTCGACCCGAAAACCGAGAGCGTCGTCGCCGAGCAGCTGACGATCGACGGCAAGCCGATCGCCGCCGCTGCCCCCGACGATCACACCGTGGTTCTCACCTATCCGGCAACCTCGGGACCCGGACTGCGGCTGTTCGACGCACTCGTGATCCTGCCCAGGCACAAGCTCGAAGGGGCGCTGAAGGAGGGGACGTTCGCCAACGCCTGGAATTCGGCGACGCCGCCGGCGGAGATTGTCGGGACGGGTCCGTTCACGCTGCGCGAGTACGTACCCGGCCAACGTCTTGTCCTCGATCGCAACCCGCGCTACTGGCGGAAGGCGGCCGACGGCACGCAGCTTCCGTTTCTCGATCGCATCCTCCTGCAGATCGTCCCCGACCAGGACGCAGAGCTGGTGCGGCTGCAGGCGGGCGACATCGACATGACGCAGAGCGAGCTGCGTCCCGACGACTACGTGCCCGCCAGGCGCGCGGAGGATCAGGGGAAGCTGAAGGTCGTCGAGCTGGGCGTCGGCCCGGACGCCGACGCCTTCTGGTTCGACCTGAAGCCGGACGCGTGGAAGAAGGATCCGCGGTTCGCGTTCGTCAGCAAACGGGAATTCCGTCAGGCGATCTCGTATGCCGTCGACCGCGAAGCGTTCGCGGAAAACGTCTTTCTTGGCGCCGCCGTACCGGTTTGGGGACCCATCACGCCGGGGAACAAGATCTGGTTCTCGCCGAACGTGCTTCGCTATCCGCCCGACGTCAATAAGGCGAAGGAGGTGCTGAAGAGCATCGGGCTCGAAGACCGCAACGGCAACGGGATCGTCGAGGATGCGCAGGGACATGAGGCGCGGTTCACGGTGATCACGCAGCGCGGAATCGGCTGGTTCGAGCGGGGCACCAACGAGCTGCGAACGCAGCTGGCGCGGGCAGGAATTGCGTTGGAGGTGGCGCCGATCGACAACGGGGCGCTGATCAAACGAATGCTCTCGTCCGACTACGAGGCTATTTATTACCGGCCGCTCACGACGGACCTCGATCCGGCGAGCAACATGGACTTCTGGTTGAGCAGCGGGTCCGGTCACTTCTGGAATCTTCCGGATCAAACATCGCCGGGCCGTAAGGGTCCGGCGCCACAAGAGGAAGGCGCGGCACAGGAGTGGGAGTCGCGCATCGACATGCTCATGGCGGAGCAGGCGTCGACGGTCGATCTCGAACGGCGGAAGCAAATCTTCAACGAGGTCCAGAAGACGTTTGCGGAGAACCTGCCGGTGCTCTATTTCGTGGCGCCGCGTCTCTATTACGCGCACAATGCTCGCGTGGTCGGCGTCGTTCCGTCGGTGCAGCGTCCGCCGGCGCTGTGGAATGCGGACATGCTTTCGGTTCGTGGCGGGCCGTAAACGCCAGGCCCACCACCTGCTGAATGGTCCGATTCCTCATCAGACGCCTTCTCTTCGCGGCTCTCCTCGTCATCGCTATTTCCTCTGGCGCGCTGCTGCTCACACGGTTCGCTCCGGGCGACGTCACTGCCAACCTCGGCGCATTCGCGCCGCCTGACGAAGTTGCCCGCACACGCGCCCGGTTCGATCTGGATCGCAGTCCCATCGCGCAGTGGGGCGGGTGGGCGCTCCGCGCGTCGCGGTTCGACTTCGGCGACTCGTTTCTCTATAACCGTCCTGTCGGCGAGCTGATTCGACGTGCCGCGGCCAACACCGCGATTCTTGCGGTGACCGCGCTCGCGGTCGCAACCCTGGTCGGCATCCCCCTCGGCATCCTGACGGGCAGCCGCCGCGGACCCCTACCGGCAGCTGTTCGCGGCGTTTCGCTCGTGTGCCTGTCGGTTCCTCCGCTGCTGACGTCGTTATTCTTCGTTTTCCTCGCGGCGCGCACGGGATGGCTGCCGTCCGGCGGCATGACGTCGATCGTCGACGCCAGTTGGCCTGCATGGATCCTTGACGTCGCGCGGCACCTGCCGTTGCCGGCACTCGCGCTGGCGCTTCCGCTGGCGGCGACGTTCGAACGGCTGCAGTCGCAGGCGATGAGCGAGACCATGCATCAGCCGTTTGTGGTCGCCGCGATGGCGCGCGGCGTCGCGTGGCGGCAGTTGTTGGTCGATCATGCGTGGCGCGCTTCCCTCCGATCGATGTGCGCCATCTATGGGCTCGCGATTGGTGCCCTGCTGTCCGGATCGTTCGTCGTGGAATACGTCACGGCGTGGCCGGGGCTCGGGCGTCTGATGTACGAGGCGCTGCGCGCGCGTGACATCTATCTCGTCGCCGGCTGCGCGGCGATGGGCGGTCTCTTCCTCGCCTTCGGCAGCGTCGTCGCCGACCTGCTGTTGTTTGCGGCGGACCCTCGCGTCCGCGAAGGCCAGGCTGGATGACGCGAGCCGGCGTGGCGCTGCTGGTCGCGGTCGTTTTCATCTCGGTTGCAGCGCCCTGGCTGGCGCCGAACCCACCTGACCGCCAGTTCAACACCTATTTCTATGCGCCGCCCACGTCATTGCATTGGAGTGCAGGGGACGGAACGTACTTCTATCCGCTGCAGGTCGTCAGCCGTCTCGAGCGTCGATTCGAAGAGGTTCGCGATCGCCCGGTTCGCGTCGCATGGTTCAGCGGGCATCTGGCCTCGAGCACGGACGATCGTGAGCCGCTTCTGCTGCTCGGCGCCGATTCCTACGGGCGTGACATCTTTTCGCGGCTGCTGTACGGGGCGCGTGCGTCGCTCGGCCTCGCGCTCCTCGCGACGCTCGCCGCGATGATCATCGGCGCGGCTGTCGGCGGCATCGCCGGCTACGCGGGCGGGGTTGTCGATGAACTGCTGTCGCGGCTCTCGGATTTCGTCCTGGTGCTGCCGGCCATTTACGTAGTGCTCGCGCTGCGTGCCGTGATGCCGCTCGTGCTACCGCCGCGCGATGTGTTTCTGTTGCTCGTCGGCATCTTCGGTCTCGTCGGTTGGCCTATCGTTGCCCGCGGTGTCCGTGGCATCGTCGCCTCCGAGCGTGAGCGGGAATACGTCACCGCGGGCCGGGCGCTTGGCGCCGGGCCGCTTCGGCTCCTGGCCGTTCATCTGCTGCCCGCCACTCGCGGCTACCTCGCCACGCAGGCAACGCTGCTGCTGCCCGCGTTCATCCTCGCCGAAGCGACGCTGTCATACGTGGGATTGGGGTTTCCCGACACGGTGCCGACGTGGGGAACGATGCTGCATGATGCGTCGAACGTGGCGCTCGTCGGCGACGCGCCGTGGATGCTTGCGCCCGCCGTTGCCATTTTCATCGTCGTGCTTGGGGTGAATCTCGTCGTTCAGGGCAGCGGTCGACCGCCGCTCGTGCGGTAAGTCATCGTCGTTGACAACGCGTGGAGCGGCGGATGGAGCTGAGCGGTTCAAGCGGCGCAGCCTGCGCAAATGCAGTCATTACGGACCCAAACCGACCGACGCTGCAACGGACGGAGTCTCGCAGGTGCGACGCTTGCACACGTGTGCCGCCTTGCCCAACCCCTCCAGAAGGAGAACCTCGTAATGACCAGGAAATTCGCGGCAGGTTTCGGCGCAGCGGGAACGGTTGCGTTCGCATTGATTACAGCGCAGCCCCTCGTAACGGCACAATCACAGACGGCCTCCCCTCCCGACCAGCAAGCGCCTCGAACGTCCTCGCCAAGTACGCAGACACCTGCCCCGAGCACGCAAACGGCGCGCGCGTCCGGCGATCAGGTGACGGTGACCGGGTGTATTCAGCGCGAAGCGGATTACCGTCGCTCTACCGGCGCCGGTCAGGGCGGCGTCGTAGGGACAGGAGCCGGCGTCGCTAATGAATTCGTCCTGGCGAACGCGATGATGTCGCAGGGAGGTGCCGCCGGTGCTACCGGAACCGCAGGATCGACTAGCAACACCGCGTATGAACTAACCGGTCCAAACGAGGGCCGGGCCGCCACGTACGTTGGGAAACGGGTCGAGATTATGGGCACGTTAAAGCCCACAGATACCGCTCCCGCAGGCGGCGCGACGGCGGACGTGCCAGGCAGTCGGGATCTCAAGCTGCGCGAGCTCGAGATCGCCAGCATTAAGGAGAGCACTGGCGCCTGCGCTCCAGGCACCACCACGACTCCGCGCACTCCCGCGCCATAGCCGAACGCAGCTTCCGGTTGAGGGCCGGCGTGATGCCGGCCCTCTCGAGTCCCACTCGGCGCACCTTCCGTCCTACGCGACGTACATCGGCCGACGGTCGCGCAGCGCGAGCCAGCCCCTTACGACCCGATACACGAACCAGACGCTGACGATCACCAGCGGCAGCCACGCGACGAGAAGACCGATTCCGAACGTGACGACCACGAACCCGAGACACAGGCTGACCCAGAGCAGCCCGTACCAAAACGTGCGAATCTGCCAGCGGAAGTGCGACTCGAGCCACGTGCCGCGCACATCGGCGCGCTTGACGTAGTTCAGCACTACTGCAATCAGCGACGGCCATCCGGTCAAAAACGCTCCGATGACGGTCGCGGCGCCGATGATGCCCGTGATTAGGCTGAATGCGTGCAGCGCATAAATCAGCTGGGTCCAATTGAACAGTGAGCCCGAGGTCGCTGGGTCGAGTTGCGGTTCGGACATTTGTCTATTGTGCGGCCGAAGCGGGAAACTGGCGGCAGTACAATTGACCCATGAGCACCAAGCGATTCGCCGGCGTTTTCACTCCCATTGCCACCCCGTTCACAGGCGACGACACCGTCGACGAAAGAGGATTGGCCAGCAACGTCAAACGTTGGATGACGACGCCTCTGACGGGGCTGGTCGTGCTCGGGTCCAATGGCGAGGCACCGCAGCTCGATGACGATGAAGCGGATCGCGTGGTGGAAATCGTCCGCGCCGGCGTACCGAAAGATCGGCCGCTGATTGTCGGGACGGGACGCGAGTCGACGAAGGCGACGATTGCCGCGACCAGGCGCGCCGCGGAACTAGGTGCCGACGCGGCGCTCGTACGCACGCCGTCCTTCTTCAAGTCGCAGATGACGACCGAGGTGTTCATCCGCCATTACGCGGAGGTCGCTGACGCCTCGCCGATCCCTGTGCTTCTCTACAACGTGACGATGTACACGGGCGTCACGCTTCCGGCTGACGCCGTCGAGCAGCTCTCCGCGCATCCAAACATCGCCGGGATGAAAGAGTCGGGAAACGACATCCTCTATATCAGCGAATGCATCAACCGGACGCCCGACGATTTCACATTCCTCGCGGGCTCGGCGACGACGCTGTTTCAGTCGCTCTGTGCGGGCGCCGACGGCGCGGTGCTCGCGCTGGCGGCGCTGTTGCCCGATGAGTGCGTCGACCTGGTCAAGCTCGTCAAGGAGAACCGGGTCACCGAGGCGCGCGAGCTACAGCGAAAAGTTACGCCGATTGCCCGATCGATTGGCGGCGGCTTCGGGATTACGGGTCTCAAGACGGCACTGGATCTGCTTGGCTTCACCGGCGGCCTGCCCCGTCCGCCGCTGCGGCCAGCGTCGAAGCAAATCGTGGAAACGATTCGCGGCCAGTTGGATGCGCTCGGAGTTTTGCCGGTTCGCGTTTAGTTGTTGCGGGTCCGCGAGGACCCGCCGTGCACTACCGATGGTTCGTCAGTTTCTGGCAGCTTTCGTTGCTCTTGTTGCGCTTGCGTGCGCGACCAATCCCGCCACGGGCAAGCGTCAGTTCAACCTGATGAGCGAGGCGCAGGAGATTTCCGCCGGTCAGGAAGCTGACGCGCAGGTCAAGAAGGAGATGGGCCTCTACAGTGACGGCAATCTCCAGGAATACGTCAGCAACATCGGGTTGAAGCTGGCGCATCTCTCCGAACGGCCCAATCTGCCGTGGCACTACGCCGTTGTAGATGTGCCGGCGATCAACGCCTTCGCGCTTCCTGGCGGTTACATCTACATCACGCGCGGCATCCTTCCCTTTCTCAACGACGAGGCGCAGCTCGCCGGTGTGCTCGGGCATGAGACCGGGCACGTCACCGCGCGGCACGCGGCGCAGCAATATACGCGTGCGGTCGGTGGAACGATCGGACTGGTTGCGCTCGGGGTCTTCGTCCCCGGCGCACGGCCGTTCGGACAACTCGCGGAGCAGGGGTTGGGCGTACTGTTCTTGAAGTATGGCCGCGGAGACGAGCTGCAGGCCGATCAACTCGGTGCCCGCTATGCCGCGCGCGCCAACTGGGATCCTGGCGGCGTTCCCGAGATGTTGATGACGCTGGGTCGCCTGGATGAGGCGTCAGGTCAACGCCGCGGTGTTCCCAACTGGCTGGAAACGCATCCCGACCCGCTCGCACGCGTGAAGGAGATTCAGCCGGCGGTTGAGCAACTGGCCGCGGGGCGTACGGACCTGGTTCGCAATCGCGACGCGATGCTTCGCGCCGTGGACGGCATGATCTACGGCGACAATCCGGATCAGGGAGTCGTCCGCGGTACGTCGTTCATTCACCCTCCGCTCCGCTTCCGCATCGACTTTCCCAACGGATGGGACGTCCAGAACTCACCAGAGCAAGTGATGGCGAAGGCGTCAGGCGCCGACGTGTACATGCTGCTCGAGCAGGTCGAGATGCCGCGCGGCAACGGCGTCGAGAACATCGCACGCGCCCAGATGGAGAACGCGGGGTTCCGGATCGTCAGCGGAAGTCGCGATCGGGTGAATGGACTCGACGCCTACATCGGCCTCTATCAGGGGTCGCTCGAAGGTCTCGGCAACGTTCGAATGCGGGCCGCGCACATCGTCCACAACGGCAACATCTATCTCGTCGCCGGCTTCGCGGCGCCAAACATTTTTGATCCGCTCGATTCAGCCATGCTGATGAGCATCCGTTCGTTCAAGCCGCTCACCGCCGATGAAGCTGCGGCCGTGCGCCCGAATCGTATCGACATCTACGTGGTGCGCGAGGGCGATTCGTGGCAGTCTATCGCCGATCGATCCGGCGGCGTGATCAAACCCGCAACGCTTGCGGTGATGAACGGCGCCGAGCCGAACTCGCAGCCGATGGTCGGCTCGCGAATCAAGATCGTGGTGGGAGGCTAGGCTGCGCATTCGCCGGCTGCTCGCGCGAACCATCGCCGCCTGTGCCGCGCTCGCCTTCGCGTTTCTCGCATACGTCTTCCTGACGCTTCCCGACGTGCGCGGGCTGGCGAGGGCGAACCCGAAGAAGACCGCATTCATGGACCTGCGCGAGCGCGAAGCCGCGCAGCGCGGACGCCCCCTGCGCCATTACCAGATCTGGGTCCCGTACACGCGCATCTCGCCCAACCTGAAACGCGCGGTGCTGGTTGCCGAAGACGATGCGTTCTGGCAGCACGAGGGGATCGATATGGAGCAGTTGAAGATCGCGATCCGCAACGACATTGCCAAAGGGCAGGCGATTCGCGGCGGCAGCACGATCACGCAGCAGCTCGCGAAAAACCTGTACCTGTCGCCGTCGCGCGATCCCGTGCGCAAGCTGCGCGAGCTGATCATCGCGCGTCGCATGGAGGCAGCGCTCTCGAAGGGACGTATCTTCGAAATGTATCTGAACGTCATCGAATGGGGCGACGGCATCTGGGGCGCGGAAGCGGCCGCGCGAAGCTACTTTGGAACTTCTGCATCGGCGCTCTCACCGGACCAGGCCGCGCTGCTTGCCGGTGCGATCATCAACCCGCGCGTCTACAGTCCCGCGCATCCCAACACGCGCTTGCTTCGCCGGCAGCGAATCATTCTGTCGCGCATGGGCGCGTACGCGCCGCCGCCGACGGTACCGGTTGTGAACAACGCTCCGCAGCCAAGCGACGCGGAGGAACAGGCAGCGCCAGCACTCGCTCCAGAGGAAACGAACGAACCGTCCGATGAAGCGCCAGACGCATCCGTACCGCAAGAGGAACCGCCACCCGCGGCTTCACCACCTCAGCAATAAAAAAAGTGCAAACGGCTGAGTGCAGCTTCGCGCAGTGCGTGCCGAGATTGATCACTGGAGAAGATCAAGCGGTTCGTTTCGGCTTCGCATCCGCTTGAACTTTTCGTGATGAGCCCGTACATTATGCGCGGCTCGTTCCCGTAACTCGAACAACTGAAACGGATTTGATCAACTACACCGAGCGCATTTCGCTGCTCATGGAAGATGTAGTGTCGAGAGTGCCTACGCTCTCGTTCATCGACATGAGCAAGGTGCTGGTCTTCGCGCGTGGCGGTCGAACGCATGCGGAAGGCGCGTACGCAACGTGCCACTGCATCAATCTCCCGCCGAGCGAGCCCGGCTATTACTTCTGGCGCGATCGGAAAACCGGCCGGCTGACACGCCGCTCGGAGTGGTTCGTCACCAAGTCGCCGCAGGTGACGATCGGGACCACCCAGATCGAGTACATGATTTCGTTCGCGCTGCCGCGCTTCTGCGATCAGCAGCTGTCACGCACGCGCAAGCAGATTCACTACGCCGGCGGGCCGAACTGGATTGCGAAGCTCGATACGATCATCCACGAGCTGTATCACATCGATCCCGAGCGCCCCGGCATCCGCAGGATGGAACGCGCCGACGGCACATACTCCGCCAACTGCCACGGCGATCGGTTCTTCGAAGATGTCGTCGAGATGGTTCGTCAGTACCTCGACTCGAGGCCGGATCCGCAGACCTATGAATTCCTGCAGCACTCGTTTGCGGAACTGACGGACCGCTTCGACGGCGTGGTCGGCACAACGTTCCGCGCCTTTCCCTCGTACCCGCAGCGATATACCGAGGCGATCACGCCGCAGCCTCCGGCCCCTGCCGAACTCGCGAACTGTCGCGTGGAACCGCTGAAGTCGCCTCGTGTTGCGATGCGCTTCAGTGAAGACGACATCGTCGTGCGCCAGTTCCTGCCGAGCACGTCGCGCGCACTGGTCCACAAAGGCAAGTTCTGCGCGGCATAGGGCGCAGACGCTCACCTAGATTCTGTTACTGCGTCGCCTGCGGGCTCGAATCGATGGCGATGCGGCGCGCGCCGATGAACCGTTTCGCCCAGTAGCTCGCGGTGAATCGCTCCACGCGCACGACGCCCGTTGAACTCGGCGCGTGCACGAATTGATCGGCGCCAATCACGAGGCCGACGTGTGAGGCGCCGCGGCTCACCGTCTCGAAGAACACCAAATCGCCGGGCCGTACCTCCCGCAGGCCGATCTTCTGACCGGTCCGATACTGCTCGCGGACCTCACGTGGCAGCAGCACGCCAATCCTCGCGAAGACCCACTGGACGAACCCGCTGCAATCAAATCCCGATGGATCGCTTCCGCCGTTGCGGTATGGAACGCCGCGGAGTTTCATCGCCGTGTCGATGATCGCCGACGACGCTACCGGCGCAGGCGAAACGACGACGGACGGCTCAGCGGGTGGGGAGGGGGTGGTTTCCGGCGGCGGGGGTGCGCCGGGGAACGGGCGGGGACGGGGGTTGCCGCTCGAGGCGCAGGCGGCGGCCGACAGGGCCATCAGAACGAGGAGCGCGCTCGGGGCGCGCAGGCGTGCGCGGTCGGCGGACGACTCCAACGCACGTATTGTAACCGTCTAACCCCTTTCGTTGCTTGGTTTTTGGGCAGTGCGGGATTCTTGACACCCCGTCAGGCGTCCGGCATCATGTTGAACAGTTATGGAGCAGGCGCTCCTTCTCAACGCGTCGTACGAACCTCTCAAGGTTGTCGACTGGCAGAAGGCGGTCACGCTCTGGTGCCAGGGAAAGGTTGAGGTGATCGCGGTTCACGACCGCGAGATAAGGGCGGTGTCTTTTACCTTCAAGCTGCCCTCGGTCATCCGCCTTCTCCGTTTCGTCAAGATCAAACGCCGGTTCGATTACGTCCCGTTCTCCCGTGCGAACATTTACGCGCGCGACAATCACACCTGTCAGTACTGCAACGAAGGGTTCCCGACCTCGGAGCTGACGTTCGACCACGTCGTGCCGGTGGCGCAGGGCGGCCGCAAGGACTGGGAGAACATCGTCACGTGCTGCGTGTCGTGCAACCGGAAGAAGGGTGGACGTACGCCTGCTGAGGCGGGTATGCGTCTGCACCGACATCCACGGCGCCCCGACTCTGCACCGGCCATTCGAATCACGGTCGGGCTGCGGAACGCACCGGAGACCTGGCGCGACTATCTGTACTGGAACATGGAGCTGGACGAGAGTTAGGTCGATAATCCCAAGCTCCAACCCCACGTCCCACGTTCCCTGGGATCCCGGAGCGACGGTCCCGGATCCCGATAGACTGGACCCGTGGCTCCCGTCGTGATCTCTGTCACCCCTGAGCGCGCGGTTGGTCGGGGCCGCGTCACCATCACCGGCTCGGACTTTGCGGTCAACGGCGCGGCGGAGGTGCTGCTGCGTGACACGCCCGCGCGGATTGCGTTTGCCTCGAGCAAGCGGCTCGTCATCACCATTCCCGACGAAATCGAAGGCGGCCGCACGCCGATGCTGCTCGGCGACACGACGCTCGGTCATGTGTCGATTGGATCGATCTGGGCGACCGGCCTCCACCAGGTCGACAATCCCGTTTTCGATCGCACAGGCAATCTGTTTGTCACCTACAGCGGCTCGCGAGGCCAGGAAGCGCCCGTTTCAATCTTCCGCGTCACCGGAGCGGGCACGCGCGAGCCCTTCGCCTCCGGGATTGTGAATGCCACGTCGATGGCGATCGGGCCCGACGGCAAGCTGTATGTCTCGAGCCGGTTCGAGGGCGCCGTGTATCGCGTGGCGCCGGATGGGACGCCGGAGCAGGTCGCGACCGATCTCGGCGTGGCGTGCGGCATCGCGTTCGACGAAGACGGCTGGATGTTTGTCGGCGATCGATCGGGGACGATCTTCCGCGTGCGCGACGGTCGCGCCTCCGCGTTTGCGGCGCTGCCGCCCAGCGTGGCGGCGTTTCATCTCGCGATGAGTCCCGAGGGCGAGCTGCACGTGACTGCCCCAACGCTTGGGACCTACGACCCGATCTACAAACTCGATCGTCGCGGCCAGATCACGACGATTGCTTCCTCGCTCGGCCGTCCCCAGGGCATCACATTTGGACCTGACGGCAAGCTCTATGTCATCGACGCGCTGGCGGGATCCAGCGGCCTGCATCGTCTCGAAGCGGACGGCTCGTTCACGCCTATTGTGGCCGGGGGAACCCTCGTCGGCGTGGCGTTCGGCCCGAGCGGAGAGCTCGTTGTTGCATCGAACGAAACGGCATACCGCTTCGAGTGAACACGGAGGACTTTTTTTGATCTCCGTGTTCTTCGTGACTCCGTGGTTCGTGTCCCACGTGGTTTAATCGCTGCGCATGTCGCAGGTGTTCGCTCGCAAACCTATTGAAGCGCTCCAGCCCGACTCCGCTGCTCCGGATTCATTGAAGCGCGTTCTCGGCGCCGGCGACCTGATCATGCTGGCGATCGGCGCGGTCATTGGGGCAGGGATCTTCGGAGCGATCGGGACTGCCGCGGCGGGGCAAGTCGGGCCGCAGGGCGAGGTGATTCGGTACGGCGCCGGGCCGGCGCTGGTGTTCTCGTTCGTGCTGCTTGGCGCCGCGTGCGCGCTCGCGGCGCTCTGCTACGCGGAACTGGCCGCGATGATTCCGCAGGCGGGAAGCGCGTACGCGTACTCCTACGCGACCCTGGGCGAGCTGGTCGCGTGGATCATCGGCTGGGACCTGATTCTCGAGTACGCGGTTGGCAACGTCGCGGTCGCCATTTCGTGGGGCGACTATTTCACGACATTGCTGCGCGGAGTCGGCATCCAACTGCCGTCGTTTCTGACGACCGGCTACCGTACGGCGCTGCTCAGCGCGGATCCGGCCATTCACGGTCTGCTCGACACGGCGCCGCGATTCGCGGGCATGCCGGTTCTCGTCAACGTGCCTGCGTTCGGGATCGTGATGCTGATCACGTGGCTGCTGCTGCGCGGCGCGCGCGAGAGTTCCACGGCGAACAACATCATGGTGGTCATCAAACTGCTCGCGCTCGGGTTGTTCGTGGCGGTCGGCCTGGCCAACATCCATCCGGAGAACTACCGTCCGTTCGCGCCAAACGGCTTCACGGGGATCCATCAAGGCGCCGCGATCGTGTTCTTCGCGTACATCGGATTCGACGCCATCTCGACGGCCGCGGAGGAGACGCGCGACCCGCAACGCAATCTGCCGCTCGGCATCCTGGGTGGGCTTGCCATCTGCACCGTCATCTACGTCATTGTCGGCGCCGTTCTCACGGGCATCGTGCCGTATCAGCAGCTCGCCGTCGCCGATCCGCTCGCGCGCGCATTGCAGATTGCGGGATACGCACGCGCCGGATGGGTGGTTGCGCTCGGCGCAGCAGTCTCGATGTCCGCGGTGCTGCTCGTCTTCCAGTACGGGCAACCGCGCATCTTCTTTTCGATGGCGCGCGACGGACTGTTGCCAGCGTGGGCGGCGCGCGTGGATCCGCAGTCGCGGGTGCCATACACGACGACGCTGATAACGGGAATCGTTGTCGCACTCGCGTCGCTCGTCGGCGATGCGGCCGAAACCTACGACCTCACCAATATCGGAACGCTCTTCGCGTTCATCCTCGTCTGCGCCGGAGTCCTCGTGTTGCGGGTCAAGGAGCCGAATCGGCCGCGTCCGTTCAAGGTGCCGTTCCCATGGGTTGTCGCGCCGCTCGGAGCCGCTGCCTGCCTGTTTGTGATGATCGGCCTGCCGCGCCAGGCCTGGGAGCGGTTCATCATCTGGCTCGTCATCGGCGCGGTCCTGTATGTCACCTACGGATACCGCCATTCCCGGCTGCGCCGGGCCGCCTGAAAACTGGAAGGCCGGCGAAGGCCGGCCTTCCAGTAGAATGGAGGTTTCAGAATTCCGGAAAATTCCTGACATAGAACCATGGGGCACGACTGGATCGCGGTGCGCGGCGCCCGCGTTCATAACCTCAAGAATATCGACGTCGATCTTCCCCGCGATCAGCTGGTGGTCATTACGGGCCTCTCCGGCTCGGGCAAATCATCGCTGGCCTTCGACACAATCTACGCGGAAGGGCAGCGGCGGTACGTCGAATCGCTGTCGGCGTATGCGCGCCAGTTTCTCGAGCAGATGGAGAAGCCCGACGTCGACTTGATCGAGGGACTCTCGCCGGCGATTTCGATCGAGCAGAAGACAACCGGCTCCAACCCGCGATCGACGGTCGGGACCGTCACGGAAATCTACGACTATCTTCGATTGCTCTTTGCGAACATCGGCGTGCCGCACTGCTACAACTGCGGCCGCGAGATCGCCTCGCAGTCGCTCGAGCGGATCCTCGATCTGGTGATGCTCTATCCGAACGACGCCCGAATCAACGTGCTGGCGCCAGTGGTCCGCGGCCGCAAGGGTGAATTCAAGAAAGAGCTGCAGGGCTGGCGTCAGCGCGGCTTCACGAAGGCCCGGATCGACGGCCAGTTCCGCTCGCTCGACGAGGACATCAAGCTCGATCGCCGCCGTAACCACAACGTCGACATCGTCGTCGACCGGCTGATCGTCAAGTCGGGGATCGAACGCCGCCTCTCGGAGTCGCTCGAGACCGCCCTGGGTCTCGCCGACGACATCGTCGTCATCAACACGTACGAGGGAGGGGACCAGCTGTTTTCACGGCGGCTCGCGTGCGTCACCTGCGGCATCTCGATGCCGGAGATGACCCCTCGCGCGTTCTCCTTCAACTCGCCGCACGGCGCGTGCCCTGACTGTCAGGGCCTTGGCGCAACGTACGACTTCGACCCCCGGCTGATCGTGCCGGACGAATCCAAGTCGATCGTGGGCGGTGCGATCGCGCCATGGGCGCATGGCGATCGCAAATTGCTGCGTGATGCGATCGCGAAGCTTTCGCAGACCTTCGGGTTCGATCCGGACGCCCCGTTTTCAAAACTCGCGAAGAAGCACCGCGATCTGATTTTGTTCGGGCCGCCGGCCGGCGGCCCGAAGGGGACGGTGAAACTCGCCAAGCCGTTGCGCCGCATCGATGAGGCCGGTGATGAGGACGAAGACGGCGGCGAAGAGTTCGTATTGCCGAGGAGCCGCCGCGCCGAAGCCGCGGCAGCGGCGAAGGCGGATCCATTCGGGCGAGACTTCGAAGGAGTGATTCCGAACCTCCGCCGGCGTTACGAGGAAGGCTCATGGGCGGTGCAGGAGGACCTCGAGCCGTTCCGCACCTTGCGCGAATGTCCGACGTGCAAAGGCGAACGTCTCAAGCCGGAAATTCTCGCCGTCCGCATGAAGGAGCGCAGCATCGCCGAGTACGTGAATCTTCCCGTCAGCGAAGCGGTCGAGGTATTCGAAAAATTCGAGCTGACCGAGCGCGAATCGCTGATTGCCGCTCGCGTGCTGCGCGAAATCCGCGAGCGGCTCAAATTCCTGCATGACGTCGGCGTCGGGTATCTCACCCTGAATCGCAGTGCCGCGACACTGTCAGGCGGCGAAGGGCAGCGCATCCGCCTTGCGACGCAGATTGGGGCAAATCTCACGGGCGTGTTGTACGTGCTCGACGAGCCGTCGATCGGTCTCCATCAGCGGGACAATCGGAAATTGCTGTCGACGCTCGCGCGTCTCCGCGACCTCGGCAACACGGTCGTCGTCGTGGAGCACGACGAAGAAACGATTCGGATGGCCGACTGGGTCGTCGATCTTGGTCCGGGTGCTGGGGAGCATGGGGGACATGTGATCTTTCAGGGTGTCCCCGAGGACTTGCTGAAGAATCCTGACGGCTCATTGACCGGTGCCTACCTGCGTGGCGAGCGGAAAATTCCGACGCCGTCGAGTCGCCGGCTGCCGCTTAAAGGGGAAATCGTGATCCGCGGCGCCCGCGCCAACAACCTGAAGAACGTGGACGTCACAATCCCGCTCGGGACGTTGACGGCGGTCACGGGCGTCAGCGGGTCGGGCAAATCGACGCTCGTCAACGACATCCTCTATCGCTCGCTGGCACACACGTTGTACAAGGCTGCGGCCGAGCCTGGCCCGCACGATCGGATCGACGGCGTCGAGTTCATCGACAAGGTCATCGAGATCGACCAGTCCCCCATCGGTCGGACGCCTCGCAGCAATCCTGCCACCTATACCGGCATGTTTACCTTCATCCGTGAACTGTTCGCGATGATGCCCGAGGCAAAGGCGCGGGGGTTCAAGCCCGGACGGTTCTCGTTCAACGTCAAGGGAGGGCGCTGCGAGACATGTCAGGGCGACGGTGTCATTGCGATCGAGATGCACTTCCTGCCCGACGTGTACGTCACCTGCGAGCAGTGCAAGGGGCGCCGTTATAACCGCGAGACGCTCGACATCCAGTACCGCGGCAAGTCCATCGCCGAAGTACTTGATCTGACTGTCGATCAGGCGGTCCCGTTGCTCGAGAACTTCCCGCCGATCGCCAACAAGCTGCGGACGCTGCAGGACGTCGGGCTCGGATATATCGAACTCGGGCAGTCGGCGACGACCCTGAGCGGTGGAGAGGCGCAGCGGGTCAAGCTGTCGCGCGAGCTGTCACGTCGCAGCACCGGACGGACGCTCTACATCCTCGACGAGCCGACCACTGGCCTGCACTTCGAAGACACGCGCAAGTTGCTCGACGTCCTGAACAAGCTCGTGGATCAGGGCAACACGGTCGTCGTCATCGAACACAACCTGGACGTGATCCGGTGCGCGGACCATCTGATCGACCTCGGGCCCGAAGGCGGGGCGGCCGGCGGCCGCGTCATCGCGAGCGGCACACCGGAGGAGGTCGCCGGAAACCCGAAGTCGGTCACGGGCAAGTACCTTCAACCGCTCCTCGGCGCTGCGTAAGCCGGGGTCAGACCCCAGTGATGCGCGGTGTCGGGGTCAGACCCCGGCGAGATCGACTCAACGTTTTCAAATTTTCACGATCTTGCTGTGTTAAACTCGCCACAACTTGCGCGGGAGCGGTTGTGGTTGGGTGGCCACAAAAATCGGACACTTCAATCTGTTGAACGTGCAAGGCACTCCTTAAATCGACGCGACGTAAGAGTTTAGGAGGCGTCACCAGAAATGCCGCGTGCGGGCACTTTGCTTGCTTGAGGGCAAGCACCCCCGCAGACGGCCTCAGAGCTGATGAACGCACAACGGACACTTCGTCGATCGATTTCCTGCGCCGGGATTGGTCTTCACTCGGGCAAGAAGGTCACCCTTTCCCTCAAGCCCGCTCCTTCAGACTTCGGCATCCGTTTCCGTCGTTCCGACCTTGGCGGCCTTGAAGTTCCCGCCAACATCGAGCACCTTGGTGGGATCAACCTCGCCACCCGCCTGACGCGCGATGCGGTCAACGTCGGCACCATCGAGCACCTGCTGGCGGCGCTCGTCAGCCTCGGCATCGACAATGCGATCGTCGAGCTGAATTCCGCGGAAGTGCCGATCATGGATGGGAGCGCGGCGCCCTTCATCTATCTGATTCACGAAGCGGGCATCAAGCGGCTCCCGGCGGCTCGGCGCTACATGAAAATCCTACGGCCGCTATCGCTGACGCGCGGCGACAAGCGCATCGCGGTCTACCCGTCGGACCATTTCAAGGTGACCTACAGCATCGCGTTCGATCATCCGCTGCTGCGTCACCAATCGCGCACCATCCGCTTGACGGAAGATGCGTTCATCGACGACATCGCCCCGGCGCGAACCTTTGGCTTCCTGAAGGAAGTGGAGTGGATGCGCCAGCAGGGCCTCGCGCTCGGCGGCTCGCTCGAAAATGCCATCGTCATCGGCGACACCGGCGTGCTGAACAACTCGCTGCGTTTCGACGATGAATTCGTACGCCACAAGATTCTTGACGTGATCGGCGACATGGCTCTCGTCGGCCATCCGCTCATCGGTCACCTGGTGGCGCATCGTGGCGGGCACGCGCTGCACACCGAATTCGCGGCGATGGTCCTGCAAGAGACCGATGCCTGGACGCTCGTCGAAGTTCCGATCGACGCGCCCATGCAGGTCCCTGCCGGTGCGCTCAAGGACGCACGAGCAGTCAACTGACCCCCGGAACCTCCTGACCACGCAAGGGCCGCGAGCAATCGCGGCCTTTTTTTGTGCGTGTGAAATCGATCTACCATACGCGTCCGTTCCGGCACCACCATCAGGAGGATCTGAATGAGCCGTGTCCTGCGAGACGTGTCGATCGTCGTGGTGATATTCCTGTCGGCGGACGCGGCTGCCTGGGCGCAAGCGACCGCGCAACTCAACGGCCGCGTGAGCGACGACAGCGGCGCCGTCCTTCCAGGCGTCACGGTGACTGCGACTCAGACCGACACCACGTTCTCGCGCGCTGTCGTCACCGACGCCAGCGGCAACTATGTGATGACGAACCTTCCGACCGGTCCGTACCGGCTGGAGATCGCGCTGCAGGGTTTCCGTACCTACGTCCAGACCGGAATCGTGTTGCAGGTCGGCGCCTCGCCGACCATCAACGCGACGCTCGGCGTCGGCAATCTCGAGCAGACCGTCTCGGTTGAAGCGGCGGCACCGCTCGTCGACGTGCGCAGTGCCGGCATCAGCGAAGTCGTCGACCAGCAGCGCATCGTCGAGCTCCCGCTACAGGGACGGCAGGTAACCGACTTGATTGTGCTCGCCGGAGCGGCGGTGGAGACGGGGCGTCCGAACAATCGCAGTTTCCAGGGCGGCGTCAACATCTCTGTCGCCGGCGGTCTGCAGTTTGGCGTCGCCTACAGCCTCGACGGAGCGGTGCACAACGACCCGCAGAACTCGGGAGGCCTTCCGCTGCCCTTCCCTGACGCACTGCAGGAGTTCCGTGTCGCAACGAGCGGCCTCTCGGCGCAAAGCGGCATGCACTCAGGCGCCTCGGTGAACGCCGTGACCAAGTCGGGAACCAACCGCTATTCCGGCAACGTCTTCGAGTTCGTGCGCGACAAGCGATTCAACGCGAAGAGTCCATTGGCACCGATCGGACCCGATGGAAAGCGCGTTGACGATGGATTGAAGCGGAATCAGTACGGCGGCACGATTGGCGGGCCCGTCGTCCGCGACCGGATCTTCTTCTTTGCAGGCTACCAAGGCACGCGGACGCGCGTCATGCCGCCAGGTCAGGTCGCGCACGTGCCCACGGCCGCGATGCTTGCGGGTGACTTTACCGCGTTTGCCTCACCGGCATGCAACGCTGGACGACAGGTGAACCTCGGCGCCGGGTTTGTCGGAAACCGAATCGACCCCTCACGCTTCAGTCCCGCGGCGCTGAACCTCGCCAAGCGACTTCCCACCACGACGGATCCCTGCGGCGAGACGCTGTTCAGCCTTCCCGACGATCGCGACGAGGGACAGTACGTCGGGCGGATCGATTATCAGTTGAGCGGGAACCAGTCGATCTTCGGTCGCTACATGGCGACGCGCGACAAGAAACCGTCGGCATTCGCGAAGACCGGCAATGTCTTGACGACTGTCAACCCGCACATCGACAACCTCGCGCAGTCGTTCACCATCGGCGACACGAAAGTGTTCGGCACCAACGGCGTCAACAACGTGCGCTTTGCGTTCAACCGGACGGCGGTCAATCGCGACAACGATCCGTACTTCGATCCGCACGACCTCGGCGTCAACGTCAACAGCTACGTGCCGCATCAGATGATTGTCGTGGTGACCGGCGGCTTCAGCATCGCGGCGGCGACGGCGACGCGCGGCATTGCCGTGAACAACTCATTCCAGGTCAACGACGACCTGGCGCTCGTACACGGCAACCATCAATTTGGATTCGGCGTCAACGTCGCGCGCTTTACCGTCGATCAGAAGACGTGGGCCCGAGGCGGCGGGCAGTGGAACTTCAGCGGACAAGCGTCGGGAGCCGGACTTGCGGACTTCCTTCTCGGACGCGTGGCGACGCTCGATCAGTCGGGTCTGTCCGGCGTCGGGTTTTACCAGTGGTACCACGGCGCGTACGCACAGGACACGTGGCAGCTGTCGAAGCGAGTCACGCTGAACGGCGGCGTGCGGTGGGAGCCGTTCTTCAGCCAGAACCTGACGCGGGGGGCCAACTCCATCTTCATTCGCGATAACTTCAGAACGAACGTCAGGAGCAGCGTCTTTCGCAATGCGCCGGCCGGGCTGATTTATCCGGGCGACGCGGGCTTCCCGTCGGGGTCATCGGGCCTCGAGAAGAAATGGTGGAACTTCTCTCCGCGGGCCGGCGTCGCATGGGACGTGCATGGCGACGGCCGCATGGCTGTCCGTTCCTCGTACTCGCTGATGTACGACTTCCCGACCGGCGAGTTCTTCTCGAATCTCGCCGGCGCTCCGCCCTACGGCAATCGCACGCTGGTCACGGATCCGGCGGGACTTTTCGACAACCCGTATCGGGACGTCGGCGGCGATCCCCATCCGATCATCACCGGACCCGATACGCCGTTCCCGGTGGGGGGGACGTTCGCGTCAATGGATTCCGATATCAATGCGCCGCGCATCCAGTCGTGGAACGTCAGCTTCGAACGGCAGTTCGGGTCTAACTGGGGCGCGTCCGTCGCGTATCTGGGCAGCTACAGCGATCGCCTGTGGGGACTCGTCGAGACCAATCCGGGCGTCTTCCTCGGCACCGGGCCTTGCACCCTCAATGGGGTGAGTATCGCGGTCTGCACGACCAACGCGAATTTGAATCAACGGCGCGTGCTGACGCTGTCCGGCGAGAATCCGGCGTCAGCGACCCTCATCAGCAATCTGGAAGACCACGCGGCGGTCGGGAGCCAGACCTACCGGGGGCTCAAGCTGTCGGTACAGCGGCGGTCCGCGAACGGGGTGAGTCTGAACGGCAACTACACGTGGTCGCGCTGCTTCGGCCTGGAGATGCCGACGGGCGCGCAGTTCGGTATCGGGTTCGTGAACCCGGCAGACCCTGATTACGACCGCGGCCACTGCGAACAGGATCGGACGCACCTGGCCAATTTCACGGTCGGCTATCAGACGCCCGCCTTCGACAACGCGACACTGCGGACCGTTGCGTCAAACTGGCGAGTTTCGGGTATCCTCAACGCGCGCTCGGGGCCGTGGATGTCGATCCTGAGCGGCCGCGACAACGCGTTCAACGGCATGGCCAACCAGCGCGTCGATCAGGTGTCGAACGACGTATACGGCGCAAAAACATTGAACAATTTCCTCAATCCGGCGGCATTTGCGCAGCCGGCGCCAGGCGGATTCGGTACCAGCACGCGCAACAGCATCAAGGGACCGGGCTTCCACAAAGTGGATCTGGCGCTATCGCGTCTCGTATCCTTAGCGGCGACACGGACGATCGAACTTCGGCTGGAGGTGTTCAACCTGTTCAATACCTTCAACTGGGGGCTGCCGAACAACAACATCTCCGCGGGGACATTCGGGCGGATCACCACGATGACTGGCGATCCGCGAATCATGCAGTTCGGCATCAAGTACGGCTTCTGAGGAGCACTGACGTGAGAAAAGCTTTTGTCATCGCGATAACGGTTGCGGCGCTCGCGACGATTCTGCAGGCGCAGGGGCGTGGCGGGCGAGGCGGGCGTGGCACCGACAACCCGGGCCGCGGCGACGGTCGCGAAACGACCAACCAGGCGGGCGTGCTCACCGACAACGGTGGGGTGCGCTATATCAATCCGGGCAGCCCAACGGTCCCGGAATCCGACATCAACAGCCGTCCGATTCCGCGCATGCCGGACGGCCACGTGGACCTCACAGGACCATGGGTCGGCGGCGGCTCGAACGGCGATATCGAGCGCGACGGGGGATTGAAGCCGGGTGAATTGCCGTTGCAACAGTGGGCGAAGGACCTGCGCGACAAACGCCTCTCCAAGGACGAGCCGTACACCTCATGTCTTCCGATGAGCGTCCCACGCGTGAACCCGTATCCGTGGAAATTCGTCTACGAGTACCAGTCGACCGGACTCACGCACATTTACGTACTGCACGAGACCGGTGATGCCGGCGCACATCGCGTGGTGTACATGGATGGGCGGCCACACCCCAGGAACTGGGTGAACAACTGGTGGGGCCACTCGATCGGCAAATGGGAAGGTGACACGCTCGTCATCGACACGGTTGGCTATAACGACAAGTTCTGGTTCGACAGCCGCGGCACGCCGCACACGGAACAACTGCACACCATTGAACGCTGGACGCGCACCAGCTGGGGCCGCATTGAGAACGACTTCACGCTCGAGGATCCGGGCGCGCTCACGCGTGCCGTCAAGCTGCACTTCACGGGCCGTCTCTTGAGGCCGGACCGCGAGGGCAAGGCCGATCTGATGGAGTTCATCTGCCTCGAGGACAACGAGTACGGCCGCGCAGCAGAGATCGAGGTTGGCAAGGGCACCGACGGACGGAAGTAGGAACACGGAGGTAGGGGCCGACCTTCAAGTCGGCCCACGCAATCATCTGGAGGTTTTGGCAATGAGAAAGTTCGGCATCCTGGTCGCGGCGCTTTCGATCGTTGGCGTCGCCGCCCCGGTTCTCGCGCACCACGGGTTCGACACCGAGTACGACGCCAGCAAGCACGTGAAGCTCGAAGGCGTGGTCAGCATGGTCACCTGGACCAACCCGCACATGCGCGTGTACATCGACGTGAAAGACAAGGACGGCAAGGTGACGAACTGGAACATGGAGCTCACCAGCCCCAACACCATTCGCCGCCAGGGTTGGGG
>Ga0207701_10001519_pt1 | contig 24170 bp, 21 predicted proteins | sample KBSSwiSSwithPhiX_FD_184294 | JGI IMG/M metagenome (GOLD analysis project Ga0207701, IMG submission 184294) | Switchgrass rhizosphere bulk soil microbial communities from Kellogg Biological Station, Michigan, USA, with PhiX - S5 (SPAdes) (version 2) | ecosystem: Environmental > Terrestrial >... | reverse complement strand
CCTGCTTTGCTGATCCGCCGGCCGAATCGCCCTCAACGATGTAGATTTCCGACTGGGCGGGATCGCGCTCCTGGCAATCAGCTAGCTTGCCCGGCAACATGCTTGAACCAAGCGCGCCTTTTCGCACGATCTCGCGAGCCTTTCGGGCAGCCTCGCGTGCGCGCGCGGCGTCGAGGGACTTGCCAACGACCTTGCGGGCCACTGTTGGATTCTGTTCGAGGAATTCGGTCAATCGATCGTTCAGGAACGATTCGACGGCGCCTTTGACGTCGGAATTGAGTTTTCCTTTTGTCTGTCCCTCGAATTGCGGCTGCGGCAATTTTACAGATATCACAGCCACCAACCCTTCACGCACATCGTCACCTGTCAAAGATCCTTTGAAGTTCTTCGCTAAACCCGACGACTGCGCATAGGCATTGATGGTGCGCGTGAAAGCGGATCGGAAGCCCGACAAGTGCGTCCCACCATCGACGGTGTTGATGTTATTCGCGAATGAATAGACCTTCTCGTCGTATCCGTCGTTGTATTGAATAGCAACTTCTATTGAAAGCGCGTCGCTCTCTTTTTCAAAGTAGATCGGCTTGTCATGCAGCGTGCTTTTGTTCTTGTTCAGGTGCTTAACAAACTCAGCGATGCCGCCTTTGTAATAAAACTCGTGTGAACGCTCCGGTTCCTCGCGTTCGTCTTTGATAGTTATGCGAATGCCTTTGTTGAGAAAAGCCTTTTCTCGGAGGCGTTCGGAAAGCTTGTCGAAGCTGAAAGCTGTTTCGGTAAAGATCTGCGGATCGGGTTGAAACGTCACTTTCGTTCCGCGCTTCCGAGTCTTACCCGTTTGCTTAAGCGGCGCGACCGGGATGCCGCGCTGGTACTCTTGCTCATACGTCTTGCCGTCACGCCAGATTTCGAGATGCAGATGTTCTGACAAAAAGTTGACGCACGAAACGCCTACTCCGTGAAGGCCTCCCGAAACCTTGTAAGCGTTCGAATCAAACTTGCCGCCAGCATGAAGCTTCGTCATGACGACTTCAGCAGCAGAGCGTCGTTCTTTCTTGATCTCGTCCACCGGGATGCCGCGACCGTTGTCGATAACTGTGATCGAGTTGTCGAGATGGATGGCGACTTCGATCGTGTCGCAGAAGCCGGCGAGAGCTTCGTCGATCGAGTTATCGACCACTTCGTAGACGATATGGTGGAGGCCTATCTCACCGGTTGACCCGATGTACATCGCCGGGCGTTTGCGAACAGCTTCACGCCCTTCGAGTATTGTTATCGAGGAAGAGTCGTAAGCCTGGCCTTTTTTATTCACTGTCGATCCTACTGTTGCCAATTAAGTCTCCTGTCGTACATCCAAAATCTCTTTAGAGGTCCACGAAAAGTTTCTACGCGACCTCCGCCCTGGTACCCCGATTCAGCACCGCACCGTCGTCGATTTCGTACACACTGGCCCGAGAAAGAAATCCTTCAACGTGGCTCCGTTTTGAGGTAGTGATGAAGGTTTGCGTACGATCTTCAAGGTATTCGAGAAGGTGACGGATCCTGCTTTCATCGAGTTCGGCGTCGACGTCGTCAATGATGAAAATCGGAGCTTCACGCGCGGTCAAATTATACAACGAAATTGCCGCTAAGTCTAATAATAACAATGCGCTACGCTGTTGCCCTGAACTGCCAAAAGCGCGGATTTCGCGGCCCTCTAACAACACCTCCAAATCGTCGCGATGCGGCCCGACCAGGGCATGCCCGGAGGCGATTTCAGCCTGTAGCCGCAACCGCAATCTCGTGTCGAGCAAATCCTCATAAGCGGTCAAGTCGCCCTTGCCTTCGAGTGAGGAGAGGTAGCGAACACTGAGATGCCTGCGATCAAAAAGTTGTCGCTCGAGTGCAAGACTCAAACTCATCACATAATCGCTTCTCTCACGATGCATGATGGCTGCTAGTTTGATGAGCTGATCATTCCATGGGCCGATCAGTTGCTCGACTTTGTTTAGTGGTGAATTCTCTTCGTTCGCATTTTGCAGAATCCTATTCTTCTGTTTGAGCACACGCGTGTAGTCGGCCATCGTTTGTAGATATGCCGGCTTGATTGACGAGACACCACGGTCGAGAAAACGTCGTCGCGATTCAGGTGCGCCCCGCACGATCTCGAGGTCCGGTGCGGTGAAAGAGAACACCGGGAGTTGCGACAAGTAGCGCGTCAATGATTCCTTCTTCTGATTGACGAAGATTGCTTTGGTGTTTTCCTGAAGACTGACTTGAAGGTGTCGCTCTAAACTCTCGCCGGCCGTTACAGTGCCTCGAACGATCGCCAACGTCTCACCAAAACGAATCGCTTCCTGCAGGCGTTGAGTGCGAAAAGACTTGGTCCGCGCCAGAACATTGATTGCTTCCAGCCAGTTAGTTTTACCTTGTCCGTTGTTGCCGTAGATGATGTTAAGACGGGAGCCCCAGGCGATCTTTCCACTCAAATTTCGAAAGTTGATCGCCTCAATAGCAGAGAGCAGCATGAGGGGATTTTAACATACGGATTGCATCCTCATTCGAAAGGGTTAGGTGCTCCCGAATGTTTTGCCTGATGTCCTCACAAGCGCTCGTGATAATCTCCAGCCGTGCATGGTTCGGCTAATCAACACCTCTCGGATCCGGCGTGGTCTACGAGAAACATTCTGGCTATCGCGTTCTTCGTTACCTTCCTGGCGATTCAGATCGTCGTGCCGGTTGTGAAGTTAACTTCACCACGGCCTGCAAGATTTGGCTGGCACATGTGGACCGCTCGCAAACCAAATCCGCAGTTCGTCATGACTATGAAAGACGGGAGTGTGAGTCCGGTTATTCTGTCGACTTATCTGGGGCTCAGTCGCGGAGAAATGGATATTCGAGAAGCTATGCCCGCACACCTCTGCCGTGTTGTTCCTGACGTTGCCTCAGTACAAACCAAACCGCTCGATTCTGAACCTTCCAGGGTTTACTCGTGCCCCTGACTAAACCGTTGACGCGGCTCCTCCAACTTCGCGCAGATGCACGCTCGCTCGCAGTCGCTCGGATGACGCTCGCCGTTTGTGCATTCGGATTGGCTTGGGAGAACTGGCGGATGTTGTCGCGACTGCTGAACCCGATAATTCTTCAGCTACCCTACTTTGCATGGTTACCACGACTGCCTGCTAGTGCCTTGCCAGTGTTTATTGGGACCTGGGCTATTGCCTCAGCAGCTTTTCTATTGGGCTGGAAGACACGAGTGGCCGGAGCAATTATCACAGGTTTATGCGGGTACACGTTGCTCCTCGACCAGCAACTCTATAGCAATCACCTGTACCTTTTTTTCCTGATAGTTCTGTTGCTTAGCGTCGCTGACAGTGGAGCTGCTCTTTCGCTCGACTCATTGCGCAAAGGCTGTCGCGACACCGTCGCCGGTTGGCCTGCGCTCCTTCTGATGGTCCAGGTTTCACTTGTTTATAGCTTCTCTGCCCTGGCGAAACTTACTCCGCAATATCTATCAGGAGACGTGCTATCACAGACATTGAAGCGACAAGGTTGGATAGTGTTCCCGCTTTCCTGGCGCAGCGCTCAAGTGTTGAGCGTGTTAGCGGTATCAGCAATCGTGTTGGAGTTGTTCATTGCGTTTGGGCTCTGGAACAAACGTCTACGTTGGTTCGCAGTAATTGGTGGTATCGCGCTTCACGCGTTCATCCTCACAACTCTCGACTCCAGCAGACTATCGCTCGGCGTGTTCGCCTTGGAAATGTTTGCGCTGTATCCGCTCTTCTTTCGACCTCTTCAGTCGTCGTCTCGCTCACCTTCCGCACAACAAAAAAGCACGACGGAAACCATTTGATGATTCCCGTCGTGCACGGTGCTAGAGCTGATTGACCGGTAAGTTTCGGATCAAATTCTCATCGGCATTACGATGTACTTGTAATCGTAGTCACCGTTTTCAGATGGCTTCAGTTGAGCTTGTGAATTTCCATCCTTGAAGTCGAACGCTACTTTCGCGTCACCAATTACATTCAAAAACTCCTGCAGATACTGCGCATTGAAACCAATATCAGTTTCTTCACCGCTGTATTCCGTCTGCAGAGTTTCGTTGGCTTCGCCTTCCTCTGCGTTTTGTGAACTGATAACAAGTTGGTTTGGCTCGAGGTGAAAACGAATAGCGTGGGATCTTTCATCGGCCATCAATGCCACTCGTCTGATGGCCAAGTTGAGCAGGCTGCTGTTGAATTCGACAGACTTATCGTTGTTCTTCGGCATCACCATTTCGTAGTTAGGAAACTGTCCGTAGAGCATCCGAGAGATCAGGAGTCGAGCGCCTACTTCGAAGTAAATATGATTCTCGTCCATGCCGAGACTGATTTCCTCATCAAAACCGGTCGTTAGTTTCGTGAGCTCGGCTAAGGTTTTGCGCGGAATCAAGGTGTCGATCGATTGTGTGGTTCCGTTGGTAACGCCTTTTTTCTCCACGTACGCGAGCCGATGACCATCAGTTGTGACCATCTTTGCGCCCGTTTCGTCGAGTACGAATTTGGCGCCCGATAGCGTGTAGCGTGATTCCTCCTGGGTAATCGCAAAGATAGTACGGTCGATAAAAGTCTTGAGTACGCTAGCTTGAATTTTGGTAGGAGCAGACTTGAACGTCGGCACTTCCGGAAATGCATCGCGGGCTACTCCAACCATTTTGAAGCGAGCTCGGTCGCACTTAACCGTAACCCAGTCGTTATCTTCCTTTTTGAAACTGACGGGAGCGTCTGGTAAGAGTCGCGCGATCTCAAACAGTTTCCTCGCCTGAACGCACATGGAACCCGGTGTCGTAATCTCCTCCGCATCCATGTCACAACGGATTGTGACATCGAGGTCTGTACCCGTGATCCTGATTGAGTTCTCACCAACCGACTCGAGAAGAATGTTTGAAAGCACGGGAATCGTGTTCTTCTTCTCGACGACTCCCTGCACGAAACTGAGTTCTTTTTGAAGGTTTTGTTTACTGACTACGAATTGCATTGCGTCGGCTCCTTCAGCTTTCGGCATCACACGCGACATTGCTTCTACCTCTAAGTAAAAATAAGATTAAAAAAACCCTAGCAGTAATAGTAGTAACTGTGGAAAAGTGGATAAGTCCTTAAACTTTACCAGCAGAACATTTAGGTACTGCGGGAGCCTGTGGAAGTATTTCTAAAACCACGACAACTCTTCGGAAAAAGTATGTGGACTGGAACATTATCACATTTTCCACAAAACTTTCTCTGTGGGTTGTGCAAAACTCAAAGCTAAGTTTGTAACGACTCGGATAACTCGGTGATGAGACGTTGGAGCGTTTGATCACTACCGACGAGCGTTTCAATCTTCTCAACTGAGTGGATCACTGTCGTGTGATGTTTCCCACCGAACGCCCGGCCAATTTCCGGATAACTAGTCTTCGTCAGATGTTTGCAAAGATACATAGCGATCTGGCGCGGATGTGAAATGTGGCGCGCGTTATTCTTCGAGAGCAGTTCGTCAACACTAAGTTTATAGGTCGTTGCTACGAGTTTCTGAATCTGCTGAATCGTAATTACACCCGGCTCTTCTTCTTTTGCGATATTTCGAATAGCGTCCTGGGCTAAGATCTTCGAGATCGGTTCGCCGCGCAACGACGAAATAGCGATCAACCGAACGAGAGATCCTTCCAATTCGCGTACATTGCTTTTTACGCGACTGGCAATAAACATCGCTACATCATCGGGAATTGAAACCCCAATCAAATCGCCTTTTCGTTTCAGGATAGCGATCTTGGTTTCGAGGTCAGGCGGCTCTAAATCAGCAATCAAACCCCATTCAAAGCGCGAGTGTAAACGCTCCTCGAGTGTCGGTATTTCTCGCGGGGGGCAATCTGAACTGATCACGATCTGTTTCTGCTGATCATAGAGAGCATTGAACGTGTGAAAGAATTCTTCCTGGGTCCGCTCTTTGCCAGCGATAAACTGCACATCGTCAATCAACAAGACATCAACTGATCGATATTTCTCACGGAAGCTCTGGGTCTTGTCGTAACGGATGGCGTTTATGAGGTCGTTCATGAACTTCTCAGACGAGATGTAGCAAACGCGCAAGTGGTGATTGCGAGTTTTGATCGCATGACCGCATGCGTGCATCAAATGCGTCTTGCCCAAACCCACACCGCCGTACAAATAAAGTGGGTTGTAGGTTCTGCCAGGAGCTTCAGCCACTGCCATCGAAGCTGCGTGAGCAAACTGATTGCATGTCCCGACGACAAAACTCTCGTAGGTGTATTTGGAGCTAAGCGATGGTTCTGGAGGCGCGAGCGGTTGAATCTCGGGCGCTGCGGCAGGCCTCGGGCTCTCTAACTTCATCGCCGGTGCCGCAGCCGAAAAAGACATGGATCGCTGTTGTGACGCAGGATCAGTCACGACTGCCGACGTTTCGGAAACCTGCGACGTCTCTTCGTCTATCAACCACATCAAGGAGTATCCATCAAGTAGCAATCGCTTAAGCGAATCTTCAATCATCGTGGAGTAGTGTGTAACCACCCAATCTTTGACGACCTGATTCGGAGCTCGCAACGTTATGACACGCTGAGCAGCATCGATTCGTTCAAACCTAATTGGTTGGAACCACGTGTCGAGTGTCTGCTGGTTTAGTTTGGTCTTTAGAGAGAGAAGGACGGTATCCCAGACGTTAGTGGTTACAAAATTCATCTAAATTAGTGGAGCCGGGAGGGTTCAATCTGACCTACGCTCACGCAACAGAACGGTACACTTCATGTAGAGGCTGTCGAAGTTCAAACCAATCTGTATAAAGAGCAGCAAGCTAGCCGATTAACTCGAAATGCTTTTCCACACCGTTTTCCACAGGTATGTGGAAATTATCAGCACCGGTTAAAGTAAAGCTTTAAAGTCGTTCCCTATCAACTACTTACAGTCGCTTGTTAGTGCAATCCAGCGGAGACTAACACAGAACTTTCGATTCGATCAAGCGACTAACGAGAATAAAACACTGCCACGAGCCATGGTTCTTGTGGCTTTGAAATCGGTACGGTTCCCGTACATTTAAGCGGCTCAAGATGGTGCTTGATTGCGGAGCCGCGGCGGGACCTAACCGCCTAGCGATAAGCGTCGAACTACAAACCAGAATGGGAGAGTTAATACCGCACCGTTTCTTGACATAACCTCAGGCGGCATTTAGTCTTGGCATTTTCGTTTAGAGGAGAAACTTGCGTCTATGTCGAAGAGAACGTTCCAACCTAACAACCGTCGACGCGCTAAGACCCACGGTTTTCGCGCCCGCATGGCTAGCAAAAATGGCCGACTGGTACTGAAGCGGCGTCGGGCAAAAGGAAGAAAGCGACTCACACCGGCTCATTACTGATAAGTAATGGCGTCATGCGCAAAAATTTGCGGGACTCAGAAGAATTCCAACACGTATATAGAAACGGCAAGCGCTACGATGGAGCGTTAATTACCGTTTTCGTAATTGAGAATCAAGATTCTCAACATCGGTTGGGAGTTACAGCTTCGAGAAAGGCGTTGGGGAAAGCTGTTCAACGCAATCGCGCCAAGAGACTTCTGCGCGAAGCGTTTCGATCAAGCGAAGAATCGTTGCAGGCGTTGGCCACAAGTTACGATTGGGTGTTGAATGCTAAGGCGAGGATATTGAGCGAAAAACTTCAAGGACCCGCTTCGGAGTTTCAGCAAATCATCGAGAAGGTCAGGAAGGTCGAAACGCTAGCGACACAAAAGTAGCGACATAGTCGTGAAGACGGTTTTAATAGCATTACTGAAAGGTTATAAGCTGGCGCTTTCACCGCTACTGCCTCCCTCTTGCAGATTCATTCCCACGTGTTCCGAATATGCCATGGCTGCGATTCAGCGCTACGGCGCCGCTCGTGGTAGCTGGCTTGCCGTCCGTCGAGTGCTGCGGTGCCATCCGTTTCATCCCGGTGGTTACGATCCAGTGAAATGATGTGGTGCTGGGCGGGTTTTTAAATTTGGTCCGATACTGATCGACTTCTGAATGCAAACAAAACGACTGATACTCGCGCTGCTGTTGTCGTCCGCGATCCTGTTTCTGTGGACGTACTTCACTCCGAAGCCTCCGCAAAACCAAAACGGTCAACCTGGTGCGGCTGAGGCGTCGCCGTCACCTTCTGCGCAGACGGCAAACTCTGCGTCTCCAAGTCCGTCGACCGCGCCAGCCACGTCGACTAATCCGACGACTCCGACTGCCTCGAGCACTGCACCGAAGAGGGTTCTAACGATCAATACCCCGCTATATCAGGCGAAATTCGACACGCTCGGCGCAGAGCCGGTCAGTTGGATCATCCTGAAGAACAAGCGAACTGAGACACCGATTCATTCGTCCGCCAGCACCAGGAAGAATAAGGTCGATCTACAACTGATTTCTCCGAAGGGACTCGAGCGCCAACCTCGAGAGGTTCCACTCCAGTTGAGAACAGGCGATTCCTCTCTAGACTTTGCTCTTAGTTCGAGCACGTACAAAGTTGAGGGTATCTCGGCGACTGAAGGCGACTCAGAAATAACGCTCGCACCGGGAGAGCGGAAGCAGATCACGTTTGTTCTGGAAGATGCGAACGGACTCCAAGTCCGTAAGACATTCGAATTCGACGCCGAGCGATACGACACGGACCTCGCAGTATTGGTCAAGCGCGGCGATGCTGTTGTTCCGCAGGTAAAGCTCACTATTGGCCCAAGTATTGGCGACCAGGGAGTTGCGCATCACACATTCTATTCAGTTGCTCCGGAAGCGATCGCATTTGCGGGCGACCAAATCCAACGACATCCGGCCGTCGGTATTAATGGAAATAAGAACAGCCCCGACCACCTGACAATTGGTGGACCCGTTGATTGGGCAGGTGTGGGCGACACTTACTTTGCGATGGTGGCGGTTCCTAGTCAGAAACTAGAAGGCTTGGAATACCGGACGGTCGCGTACGAACACAAGGCAAACGGGTCGACAGAAAAGCGATACGTGATCACTGGCTTAGTTCCCATTGCTGCTGATGGTTCACGCAATGTCGTTTATACGGGGCCGAAAGACCACTATCTACTAAAAGACGCCAACAAAGAAGTCTCAGCACGCGTTGGTCGCACGATCGATCTCGACGGACTGATTGACTACGGATGGCTGGCTTGGTTGTCGCGGCCGCTGGCTGAGCCAATCCTCTTCTGTATTACTTATCTCCATAGAGTCACGGGAAGTTACGGCGTAGCGATCATCCTGTTTACGATCGGTGTCTACTCACTATTCTTTCCATTGAAGTGGCGCTCTTCAAAGGCAATGAAGAAAGCACAGAAGCTCGCGCCCCAAATGAAAGAGCTGCAGGAAAAAATTAAGGGGATGAAGCAAAACGATCCCCGACTGAAGGAGTTGCAGATGGAGCAGCTCCGCCTTATGAAGGAAGGAAATCCCCTGGGAGGCTGCCTCCCACTCTTGATTCAGATGCCCTTCCTCTTTGCTCTTTATAGGGCCATCACAATCTCCGTCGACTTTCGTCAGGCGACGTTCCTTTGGTTGCCCGATCTATCCGGGGGCGACCCGTTTCACATTCTCGAAGTGTTGATGGCCGGGACGATGATCGTTTTGCAATTGATTACGCCCGCACCATCCGCCGATCCTTTGCAGAGAAAAATAATGGCGATCGGTATGCCGATATTCATGCTGTACGTGCTCTGGGGCGCGCCGTCTGGTCTGCTTGTCTATTGGTTAGTAGGTAACATCGTTGGGTTCACCCAGCAGTTTGTGATAAACCGTTGGACGCAAACCGACGATGAAAAAAAAACCGCGCCGGTAACGACGGGCGCTAAAATGACGGGACGTAAAAAGCCTGCGTGAAGATGAAGGGAATCTAAATGGAAGACGTGTGGCAGCAGGCAGCTAGTTTTCTTGAGGATATTTTTGCGCGCACGGATTTGGAGTTGCGCGTCGCAGTTAAGCGGCGCTCAACGGGCCCTGTTCTCGACATCGAGGGCGCCGATTCCGAGTTATTGCAATCGCAAACCGGAGAACTGCTGGAGGCAGTGCAACATCTCATAAACCAGATCTTCGGACGTCAATTACCGGCGGGTGAACGATTGGTTTGTGATGTTGAAGGTTTTCGAGCAACGCGCGAAGCCGAGCTACAGGCAATGGCAAACCTCGCTGCCAAACAGGTGAGAGATAGCGGGGTTTCATTTACGTTTCAACCGATGAACGCAAATGAACGTCGGATAATCCATCTAACCCTCGCTGACCAGGAAGATCTTTATACCGAATCGATCGGTGAAGGATCGGAACGTAAACTGAAAGTCGGCCTGAAGCCCGCACGTTAGTCTCAATTCTGCCGGTACCTGCAGCAAACTCTTTACCTAACATCGTGAGCACTATTGTCGCATTGTCCACACCCAGGGGTCGTGGCGCCATTGGCGTCATTCGTTTTAGTGGCCCATCTTCTTTGTCTATTGTTCAAAGTCTCACACACCACGAAGGTGGCTACGAACCACGGAAAGCTACGTTGGCCCAGGTGAAACATGGACCAGGGGATGAGATTCTCGACGAGGTGATCGTCACATACTTCAAGGCGCCTCACTCGCTGACGGGTGAAGACGTTGTAGAGTTAGCGTGTCACGGCTCGCCGGCAGTTATCAGGCAGGTCATTGAAATGTCATTGCAGATCGGTGCTCGCCTCGCTGGACCAGGAGAGTTCACCTTGCGCGCGGTCGCCAACGGAAAGATCAATTTGGCAGAAGCCGAAGCGATTCGCGATCTGATCGACTCCCAAACGCAAGCCGCGGCTAAGCAAGCAGCACGTCAACTCAACGGCGAATTGTCGTCGACACTCGAACCGTTGAAGAACGCACTACTCGAAGTGATAGTGCTGCTTGAATCAGCCGTGGAGTTTGTTGAAGACGATTTACCTGAAACAAGTGCGACAGCGATTGAAGCCAAACTTCATTGGCTCGGGCATGAGTTACATAAACTCGCTGACAGCTACTCAGCGGGACATCTGCTTCAAGACGGAGTGAAGGTCGCTATCACCGGACGTCCAAATGTCGGTAAGTCCAGTCTTTTCAATAGGTTAGCGAAACGTGACCGGGCTATCGTTACGGACGTTCCTGGAACAACACGCGACACGCTGACCGAGTCAGTAGATATCGGTGGCATCCCAATGGTTCTAACAGATACTGCTGGCCAGAGGTCCACCCGTGACGACATTGAAACGTTGGGCATCGAACGCGCTCAGCAAGCCATGAGCGATGCCGATCTAATCCTGTTAGTATTGGATGGAACAGTTCCCTTCAGCGCAGACGATCAGGAATTATTGTTCCGCAGCGAAGGCTCGAAACGACTCGTTGTTGTGAACAAGTGCGATGTCGCTATCTGCGCGAACGGAGATTTGCCACTCGGGATAGAGTCGATAAAGATCTCTGCGAAGACGGGAGAAGGAATTGACGAACTGCGCACATCAATGCTCGCTCAGTTCGACAATCCTGCTGTCGACTCTGGGGGTCTATTGATCACCAACGCGCGACACCATGATCTACTCTGTCGAGCCGGCAACGAGTTAGAATCAGCGATCGCAGCGTTGAGAGAACGTCGTAGTGAAGAACTAGTGTTGGTGCCATTGCACAACGGCTTGAGATACCTGGGAGAGATCACAGGAGAGACCACCACGGAAGACATTCTGTCGAAGATCTTTTCGACGTTCTGTATTGGGAAGTGAATCATGTCGTTTGATGAAGCATTCGATGTCGTTGTGGTTGGAGCGGGTCATGCCGGATGTGAGGCTGCATCAGCAGCGGCACGTCTCGGAGCAAGCACCTGTCTGATTACACTGAATCTCGATCTGATTGGACAGATGTCGTGCAACCCGGCTATTGGTGGAATAGCGAAGGGCCATCTCGTCCGAGAGATTGATGCGCTCGGCGGAATCATGGGACGAGTCATCGATGAAACGGGCATCCAGTTTCGACTGTTGAATCGATCGCGCGGACCGGCTGTGCAGTCGCCGCGTGCCCAAGCTGACCGGATGCAATATCGAACGCAGATGCGTCGAACCCTCGAATTGACGTCGGGTCTGCATCTTCGTCAAGGGAAGGTGGTCGACCTCGTCATTGAAGGATCCAGCGTGAAGGGCGTGGAGCTTGAAGACGGAAGAAAGTTCCTATCCACGGCGGTAGTGATCGCAACGGGCACCTTCCTGAACGGATTGATTCATACGGGCCGACGAACCTACAGTGCCGGCCGCACTGGTGAACCGGCATCAATCGAGCTCGCAGAAGCGCTGAAGAGGATCGGCTTTCCAGTAGGGAGATTAAAGACCGGGACTCCGCCAAGGCTCGACGGTCGCACTATCGATTGGGACGCATTCGTGCCGCAGCCGGGTGACGAACGACCAGTCGCCTTCTCCTTCGCCACGGATGAAATCCGTCAGCGACAGATTCAGTGTTTCATCGGCTACACAACGGCTGAAGTGCACGATCGTATTCGACAGAATTTGTCGGAATCACCTCTGTACTCCGGAAAGATCAAGGGCATCGGTCCTCGATATTGCCCCTCAATCGAGGACAAAGTGGTGAAGTTTGCCGAGAAGGATCGACACCAGCTCTTCCTCGAGCCTGAAGGACACGACACAAATGAGGTCTACCTAAACGGGTTCTCAACCTCGCTGCCCGCCGAAATGCAGCAAGACCTTGTGAGGATGATTCCAGGGCTCGGGAGCACCAACATCATCCGGCCTGGGTACGCCATTGAATATGACTTCGTCGATCCACGAGAACTAGGGTTTGACCTCCAGACACGAAGAATCTCTGGCTTGTTTCATGCGGGTCAAATCAACGGAACCACTGGCTACGAGGAGGCCGCATGCCAGGGCTTGGTTGCAGGCATCAACGCAGCGCGATTAATTCAGGGTCAGGATCCCTTCCGATTGCGGCGGGAGGAATCTTATGTCGGTGTGCTGGTAGAGGATCTAATCACGCAGGGGGTGGACGAACCTTATCGAATGTTCACTTCCCGAGCCGAATACCGCTTGAAGCTGCGCCACGACAACGCCGATGATCGGCTCAGCAAGTATGGCCGAGAACTGGGCCTTGTCGGCGACGGGGATTGGAAGCGATACACAACTCGCAAGGCACGTTTAGAGGAACTGAAGAACGCGTTAGAGTCGACGCGCTTAAAGCGAGCAGATCCCCAGTATGCGGCGGTTTCGGCATTGCTGGAGTCAGACCTGGGCGATGCAATATCGCTAGCGCAACTCGCGAAACGTCCGGGGGCAACAACGGAGCTGGTCTCATCGTTGCTCCCGTCACACATACACCAAGGGCCGGACGACTCAGATCTGCGGTCCGCTTTGGCGGATCTGCTGTACGCCGGCTACTTGGAGTCTCACAACCTAACCATCAGCAGGCTGTATCAACATGACGGCTTGCGAATCCCGGTCGACACGCCATTCGCGGCCATCAGTGGTCTTTCGAATGAGATTATCGAACGGCTGGATCGGGCGCGGCCCGCGACTTTTGGTGCCGCGCGCCGGCTTCCCGGTCTGACACCGGGAGCCCTGTCGACTCTGCTGGTGTTTCTTTCGAGCCACAACGCGGCCACGGCCTGATGTTTCACGTGTCACGTTTCCCGATTGGGACACGTGAAACAATGGCTGCCAATAAAACCCCTATTTCCCCCTATCGTGTAGCCCGCTTTGGCGTCATGTGTTAGTTTATCCGCCAAAAGCTTCGGGAGTGCTCGCTCGCCAGTTATGGCAAAATCCATAGCGGTCGCCAATCAAAAGGGCGGAGTCGGAAAAACGACGACCGCTGTTAACCTCGCTGCGGTCCTCGCAAGTTGGGGGCATCGCGTCCTGCTTGTCGACGCCGATCCCCAGGGGAACGCCACATCCGGTGTCGGTGTCCAGCGCGGAAGCTTTCGAAAAGGCCTCTATCACGCGCTCGTCCTCGACGAACCTCTCAGCGAACTAACGCTAGACACTGGTTTGACGGGGCTCAGCGTCGTTCCCTCGAACAAGGATTTGGCGGGAGCGGAAATCGAACTGGTCGACGTGGAGCATAGAGAGATGCGTTTGCGTCAGTCTCTCGAGCCGGTTCAGGATCAGTTTGATTACATCATTATCGACTGTCCGCCTTCGTTAGGGTTGCTGACGCTCAACTCTTTGACGGCCGCCAAGTCCCTGTTAGTTCCCATTCAGTGCGAATACTACGCTCTCGAAGGCGTGACGGAACTCTTCGACACTCTGGCGAGAATTCGACGTCTTCACAATCCCTCGCTCACCATCGAAGGGTTACTGCTAACCATGTACGACGAGCGCACAAACCTGTCGTCCGCGGTCGCGGCTGATCTTCGAGATTTCTACGGGAGACAGGTGTTCCAAACAGTTATTCCTCGTAACGTTCGCTTGGCTGAAGCACCCAGCTATGGAAAGCCGATAATCACTTATGATCCGCAATCAAAGGGCGCAGAAGCCTATTCACAACTGGCTAGGGAGATAGTCGATGAATCGAAAGGCCTTGGGTCGGGGGCTGGGAGCTCTGCTGGCGTCTGACCGAACGATAGAATTGCCGGAGCCTGGTGAACTGGAGATAGATTCCATTGTTCCCGGTCCGATGCAGCCTCGGACTCAGTTTGATGACGACAGTTTGGGCCACCTCGCTGACTCAATTAAGTCACACGGCATTGTTCAGCCTGTGCTGGTTCGCCGAATTGGGGACCACTACGAGTTGGTCGCCGGAGAGCGTCGCTGGCGCGCAGCAAAGCTCGCCGGACTTAGAACCATCCCGGCTGTCGTTAAGGAGATCGATGACAAGGATCTTCTGGAAGTTGCGCTAATCGAGAATGTCCAGCGCGAGGATCTGAATCCGATTGAGGAAGCGCAAGCCTACAGCAAGCTGATCGAGACGGTTGGTCTAACGCAAGAAGCCCTGGCAGAAAGAGTCGGGCGCGACCGATCCTACATCACCAATTATCTTCGTCTCCTCAAGCTGCCGGAAGACATCCAACAACTCGTTAGACAAAAACGGATTTCCACCGGCCATGCTCGAACGCTACTAGCCCTGCAACAGGTCGATCTCCAGCGACTCGTTGCCAGGCAAATCATTGCCAACGACCTATCTGTGAGAGCGACCGAAGACATCGTCAGGAAGAGAACCGAGCGTGGCTCAGCACCGCGACGTGCGCCCGTATCAGCGACAGTCGATCCCAATGTGAGGGCAGCCGAGTCGAAGCTTCGGCGCGCTTTAGGGACGCAGGTCCGCATTCTTGAAGACGGAACCGGCGCCGGCAAAGTGGAGATTAGCTACTTCAATCGTCAAGATCTCGATCGTCTCTACACACTAATCATGTCAGCTTGTAGTTAGTACAACGGCCGTCGCGTCGATGAGTAGCCCAATCCAGATGTACAAAGTAAATATCTGAAAGAAGTCCTCCGGTTTTAAGCCACCAAATCAGGCCGCCCCATTGTTCACCGAAGTCGCTAAATGATCGATTGCGCCCGTAGTGGGGTTCGGTTGACCCTTACTGGATCGCATGTTAGACTCGCGCGCTTTTCACCAAGTGATTTTCCGATCCGAGGCCTAGAATGTTTCTGGCGGAGAGCTCTATCCAACTGGTCCCCGACGGGACGCTGCTACTTCACGTCTTGATCATCGCGATCATGGTGGCAGTTCTGAGTCGTACTTTACTAAAGCCAATTAACGAGATACTCAGCCGTCGCGATGCTTTGTTGTCGGGGCGGATGACTGAGGCGCAAGCTCTTGATGCCACTCGCGCGGAAAAGCTTGAGGACTATGAAGCCGCGATCCGGGGCGCACGATCCCAGGGCTATCAACTATTGGAAGCCGAAAAGACTGCCGCCCTACGTGAACGCGAGCAGCGTCTGACTGCGGCCAAGCAGGAAATCTCTAAAGAGGTCGCGTCGGCGATCGAAACTACCCATCAGGAACAAGCAACGGCGAAGCGGGATCTGGAAGGACGAGCGGCTGAGCTGAGTGATCTAATTGGAGCGCAGGTATTGAGACGACCTCTGCGCTGAGGCGCCTTTTCTATGCTTTTACTCGCATTCTTAATCGCGTCAGAAGGTGAAATGGGATGGGCGGAGACCTACCTAAATTACCCGGGGCTCGAGGCGTGGAAGTTTATCAATCTCACGATCTTCCTCATTGCGGGAGCTTACCTCCTGGGGAACCCGCTAAAGTCGGCACTGCGTGCACGACGCGAAGGGATCCAGCAGCTATTGGCGAACGCTGACAAGGAGCGTGACGCCGCACAGATACGCCTGACAGAGACTGAGGCGCTGCTTGCACGCGTGGACTCCGATGTTGCGGCAGTTCGTGAGCGGGCGAAAGTTGAAGCGCAGTTGGAACGTGACCGACTGACCGAAGCCACCGAGAAAGAGATCGAAAAGATGCGTCACCAGGGGCAGCGGGAGATTGAAACAGCTGCAAAGCTTGCCCGGAAGGAACTGCAGACGTTTCTGGCAAACCGGAGTGTTGATCTCGCACGCGAATCGGTTCGGACGCAAATCAGGCCGGAAGACGATGCTCGCTTGATCGATGAAGACATTGGGCAGCTCAGGAGGGCGCAAGCTTGAGTTTACAGACAGTGGCACGACGTTACGCAACGGCGTTAGCGGACGTCGCTATTTCAAGGAGTGAGGAGCGGCAGGTTCAGTCTGAGCTTCAGGGCTGGGCCACGATGTTGGAGAGCAATCCGCAATTAAAAGAAGTCTTTTCTAATCCCACCGTTGCTAATGATCAAAAGCGTAGAGTTTTACAAGAGTTGATTTCGCGGACTCGGATCGGCGAAACGACCGCTGCATTCTTGCAGGTGCTGCTGATAAACCAGCGACTGGCCCAGTTGAAAGATATCGTTGAGCGATTAGCGCTCATTCTAGATGAACGGGCAGGCGTTGTTGCCGCACATGTTACGACGGCGCGACCGGTTCCTGAGGCACAACAGAGCGCGCTGCGCGATGCCCTTAGTCAGGTCACCGGGAATTCTGTCCGACTTAGTTTTGCGACAGACGAATCAATAATTGGCGGACTGGTCGCCCGCATCGGATCCACGATCTTCGACGGATCAGTTGAAAGCCAACTGCAGCGGTTAGCCGCCGAGATGACGGGCCAGTGAGATCAGAGATTTACTTTTACAGAGGACAACATGGAACCCATTCGAGCTAGCGAAATAAACGAAATCATTAGGAAGCAGATTGAGAATTTCGAAGCCGGCGTCACCGTCACGGAGGTTGGTACGGTAATAAAAGTCGGCGACGGAATCGCTGAATTGCACGGACTCGAAAAAGTCATGTCTGGTGAGTTGCTCGAGTTTCCTCACAACGTTCGCGGCCTGGCACTGAATTTAGAAGAAGACAAAGTGGGCGCCGTCTTGTTTGGCGAATTCCACTCCATTCGCGAAGGTGATCTTGTAAAACGGACCGGCCGCATCATGCAGGTTCCCGTGGGCGAGGCGTTGGTCGGGCGCGTGGTAGATGTGCTCGGCAATCCCATCGACGAAGGTGGTCCAATTGTTACCGACACTTACTATCCCGTCGAAAGAATTGCTCCCGGCGTCGTCGATCGGCAGCCAGTAAAAGAGCCACTTCAAACCGGTCTCAAAGCCATCGATGCGATGGTTCCGATCGGTCGTGGGCAACGCGAGTTGATCATCGGCGACCGACAAACCGGTAAGACCGCTGTCGCGGTGGATACAATCATCAACCAGAAGGGCAAAGACGTCATCTGCATTTACGTCGCGATTGGCCAAAAGGCGTCGACTGTGGCCCAGGTAGTGAAGACGCTACAGGACTTCGGCGCTATGGATTACACGATCGTGATCAAGGCGACGGCCTCGGATCCGGCCGCAATGCAGTACCTGGCTCCATATTCAGGCGCTGCAATGGGCGAGTACTTCCGCGATAACGGAAGACATGCCCTTACAATCTACGACGATCTCTCCAAGCAGGCCGCGGCGTATCGCGAGATTTCGCTGCTGTTGCGGCGACCGCCAGGTCGAGAGGCTTACCCTGGCGACGTGTTCTATCTCCACTCACGATTGCTCGAGCGGGCTGCGAAATTGTCCGACTTGATGGGCGGAGGATCAATGACGAGCTTGCCGATCATCGAAACGCAGGCGGGAGACATCTCCGCGTACATTCCGACGAACGTCATCTCGATCACTGACGGTCAGATCTTTTTAGAAGCGGACTTATTCAACAGCGGTTTCCGTCCTGCTATCAACGTGGGTAACAGCGTTTCGCGAGTCGGTGGATCGGCGCAGATCAAAGCAATGAAGCAGGTAGCCGGCACGCTCCGCTTGGAGTTGGCTCAGTTCCGCGAGTTGCAGGCATTTGCACAGTTTGGTTCTGACCTGGACAAAGCGACGCAAGCACAGTTGGCGCGCGGCCAGCGGCTGACGGAAATTCTAAAGCAGGCGCAGTATGAACCAATGGATGTCGAAAAACAGGTAGTCGCAATCTGGGCTGCGACGAACGGCTACACTGACGACATCCCCGTAGAAGAGGTGAAGGCTTTTGAAAAGGGCCTCCGGGAGTTCGTCGAAAAGTCTCATCCCGGTTTACTCGCGGCAATTAAAGAAAAGAAGACATTGACTGACGAAATAAAGGCAGATTTGAAACAGTTCGTTCTCGACTTCAAAGCGTCGCGCGGGAAAGGTGGCCAGGTGTCGACTGTTCCTGACACGGCACCCGCAATTTCAGCGAGCGCCCCGGCGACTGCATAACAAGAACGACACGTCACACGACAAATGCCAAACCTGCTAGACATTCGCCGGCGAATTAAGTCGGTAAAGAACACGCAACAGATAACGAAGGCCATGAAGATGGTCTCGGCTGCGAAGCTCCGTCGCGCACAGGAACGCGTGCTGACGGCGCGTCCGTTTGCTAACAAGATGACGGAAGTTCTTAACGAACTCGCTAAGCGGACCGACGAAGACTTCCATCATCCGCTGTTGGACCAGCGAGGCGATCAGCGTTATCTCGTGGTGCTGATTACCGCCGACAAGGGTTTATGCGGAGCCTTTAACACGAACCTGGTCAAAGCAGCACAGGCATTTATCCGAGAGAACCCTGAAAAGACGGTCGAGATTCTCGCAATTGGTCGAAAAGGTCGCGATTTCTTCCGCAATAGACGGATTCCAATCGCCGGCGAAGTGATTGGCCTGACTGGTAAAGGACGAGTTGAGTTATCGGAAGGACTTGAAGTCGCACGCGACATCATGAAGCGCTACACGGATGATACGGAGATCGATAAAGTCTTTCTGATCTACAACGAGTTCAAATCAGTTCTCCAGCAACGCGTAGTTCTCGAGCAACTACTGCCAGTCGCGCGCGCTACCGCAGAAGAGCCTGACGCAAAGACTGCGCAGCCGTTAACCCTCATCGACTACATTTACGAGCAACCGCCGGAAGAAATGTTTGGACAACTGTTGCCGCTACTGATCCAGACACAAGTCTTTCGCGCGTTGTTGGAATCAATCGCTTCTGAACATGGTGCGCGGATGACGGCGATGGATTCGGCTTCCAAGAACGCGAGCGAGTTAATCGACATGCTGACCCTTAACATGAACCGCGTGCGCCAGGCTGCAATCACAAACGAAATCATCGAAGTTGTATCAGGCGCAGCAGCGCTGTGATCACACCTTCAACTAATCCTTATGCGAAATGATGGGAAGCGTTGATGCGCTTCCCATTATTTCTAAACGCACCTCTCAATGGAATCGGTGGACGATCGCATTTCGCACCCTGGCGCCGTTAGCAGATATCTGCCGCTGATCGCCTGGATGGCTTTTATTTCTTTCGCCTCTTCCGCGAGCTTTTCTGCTTCGAACACTTCGTCTGTCATCGGTCCCCTGTTGAAGTGGCTGTTTCCAAACGCTTCAGAAGAGACGCTCATCTTCGTGCACTTTCTCCTTCGCAAGTCAGGCCATTTTCTTGAATACGCGATACTCGGATTCCTGGCGGGACGCGCTTTTAGTAATTCCACTAAACAATCGATCCGGATACGGTGGCTTGGCATTTCAGCGGGACTGATCATCGTTTACGCCTTAGTAGACGAGTTACATCAGAGCTTTGTACCTTCACGTACGGCATCGCTTTCCGACAGTCTTGTCGATATGTCGGGTGGAATAACAGCCCTATTGGTATTCAAAGCCAGGGTGCTCAAAACGCGCGTGCAAAGTGGGGGGGCGCGTCCCAGTCCCTGATTTTGCTGCCTTCTTTCAGTGCAGTTGAGCACCGCGGCTTTGTACGTTGACCAGCTCCTTATCACAGAACCGGAACTAGCGAACACTTTCGGGCGTACGAGAAGGTTATAATGACCGCCTCCATGACGCCCCCGTAAACACACCACCGTCCGCATAACAGCGCAAACTAACGTCGTCTCGCGTATAATCGTGCGACGTTCTAACCTTTCAACTTTTAGATTGAGAAAAAAAAGATGGGAATACTAGATCGACTCAGCCCTAGCGCACAGTTCATCGAAGTAATTGAATGGCTCGACCAATCGAACAACACGTTGGTCTATCGATTTCCAGTCAAGGACCAGGAAATTAAAAACGGCGCGCAGCTCATCGTGCGCGAATCGCAGGCGGCCATTTTTGTTTCCGAAGGACAAATCGCTGATCAGTTTCCTCCCGGTCGATACACGATCGACGGCGGCAATACGCCTATCCTCTCCAAACTCGGCGCCTGGAAATACGGGTTCAATTCGCCGTTCAAAGCCGAGGTCTATTTTGTAAACACCAAACAGTTCACAGACCTTAAATGGGGCACACCGAACCCTGTCATGATGCGCGATGCTGACTTCGGCATGGTCCGTTTACGAGCTTTCGGGATCTACTCGATGCGAGTCGGTGATCCAAAGGCGTTTATTAAAGACATCGCGGGCACTAACGCGCACTTCGTTACAGAAGACATCGAAGGTCAACTGAAACGAACGCTGGTTAGCGGGTTTAGTGATTCTCTCGCCGAATCGAAGATTGCGGCGCTAGATCTCGCTTCAAACTACGACGAACTCAGCAAGTTCACGCGTGAAAAACTCACCGAAGAGTTCAAGACATTCGGCTTAGAACTTACGAAGTTCGTTATCGAGAACATTTCACTGCCGCCGGAAGTCGAAGCGGCAATGGATAAGCGCACCTCGATGGGAGTGATTGGCGACGTTGGCCGGTACACCCAATTCCAGGCAGCTGATGCCATGCGCGATGCAGCACAGAATCCATCAGGCGGTGCAGGAACCGGTGCTGGACTCGGAGCCGGGTTCGCAGTGGGCAACATGATGGCAGGTGCGATGACCGATGCGATGCGCCAGTCGAAGGGCGAAGGCACCGCGAGTCGAGTCGCGTGTCCGAAATGCGGCGGAGGGAACGAACCGGGCGCGAAGTTCTGTCACGAGTGCGGAGCGAAGATGGATGTTTCGACCGCGAAGGTTCCGTGCGTCAAGTGTGGCACTCCACTTCCAGCAGGCACGAAGTTCTGCAACGAATGCGGAACGAAGCAAGAGAAGCAATCATGTCCCAATTGTCAGGCTGAATTAAACCCTGGCGCGAAGTTCTGTAACGAGTGTGGCCATCAGATGTGAGATGTGGAGTGCGGTGACTTGTCACCGCTTTCGTACTCGGCCCCTTCGCATTTCCGAAAGCGGCGACAAGTCGCCGCACTCCAAAGCCCGTGCTATCCTTTCCTCAATCCCCGGTTGAGAGAAAACCCTGATGTTTCGAGCGTTGACACGTCCGCGCCGAGTTGTCATTACAGGGTTGGGGTGTGTCACACCGCTGGGAATCGGACGCCAGGCGTTCTGGGAAGGACTGCTCGCCGGTAGAAGCGGCGTCCGCAAAATTCAAGCGTTCGACGCTTCTTCTTCACCCGTTCAAATCGCCGCTGAAGTTCCCGACTTTGATTGGGAAGCGGAAATCAATCCCAAAGACCGAAAGCATGTGCCCCGCACGGTGCCGCTCGCACTGGCAGCTGCGCGTGAAGCAATATATGACGCCAAAATTCATCCCAACGATCTGTCACTCGAGGAGCGGAGAACTATTGGTGTCGTACTAGGCACTGGTGGTGGCGGGCTCGCATTCACCGAACAGCAGTATCAATATTGGTACATTGGACCAACTACCAAAGCCTCCGTCTACACAATTCCTGCTTCGACACATGGTGGATTATCGAGCGAACTTTCGATGGCCTTTGGCTTACGAGGCCTATCACACATCGTTTCGACTGGCTGCACGAGCTCAACAGATGCCATTGCTTATGCAGCACAACACATCGCGCTGGGCCGTCAGGACGTGATGGTGTCGGGTGGAGTGGATGCGCCCATCGCGCCGGGTATCCTCGCCGGGTTCAATCTCATGACGGTTCTCACGAACGACTGGAACGACGAACCGGAGCGCGCGTCGCGTCCGTTTTCGAAAAACCGATCCGGAATGGTGCTCGGTGAAGGCGCGTGGATTTACGTGCTTGAGGAACTGACGCGCGCTCGCGCGCGTAAGGCGCCAATCTACGCCGAGATTACTGGCTACGGAGCCACGTGTGATGCTTATCATCGTGTTCGTCTGGCCGAGGACGGCAATGAACCTGCGCGAGCGATGAAGCTTGCGCTGCTCGACGCCGGCCGCGAGCCAAAAGATATCGACTACGTAAACCTTCATGGAACTTCGACGCAATTGAATGATCGCATTGAGACGAGCGCGCTGAAGCTCGCGTTTGATGGACACGCGCGACGAATACCGATGTCGGCAACGAAGTCTCAAGTCGGTCATCCCCAGGGTGCGAGCGGTGCTGCGGGAATCGCAGCGGCGCTTTGCGCGATGCACACAAACAAGATCCCTCCAACAATTAACCTCGATGAGCCTGACCCTGCCTGTGACCTTGACTACATCCCAAACGAAGCGCGTGAAGCGAACGTGCGCGTCGCGCTGTGTAACTGTATCGGGTTCGGTTCAAAGAACAGCTCCCTCGTCATCGAAAAATTTTTAGAATAGATCGATAGCGAATGGAGCATGATGCTCAATAAGTTTCGACGACGGAATTACGAACTGGAGAATCTTGATCGCGGCAGCTACACCGCTGAGGAGTACGAAGAGTGCATTTCGGAGTTGCAACTCGTAAACGAGTGGCTCGGTGATGCGCGTGCCTTGAAACGAACATTGTTGAAAGATGTTCGAAAGAATCAGCTGCAATACTTTTCCGTACTCGATGTCGGAGCAGGCTCGGGAGAGCTGTTACGCGTCGCCGCTGCGTGGGCGCGCGAGACGAAGCGCGATTTTCGTGGCGTCGGCCTGGAACTGAATGAACGTTCGGCTGAAGCAATCAATGAGCAGTCAACTGCGTTTGACGAAATTACCTCCGTTCGAAGCGACGCTCGATGCTTGCCTTTTGCGAATGGGGCATTCGACTACGTAATCTGTTCACTCTTCACTCATCACTTCGTTGAAGTGGAAATCATCAACATCCTACACGAGATGAGCCGAGTCGCTCGTCGACGAATCTTCGTAATCGATCTTCATCGCCACGCAATCGCCTATTACTTCTACACGACCATCGGTAAGTTGTTTCTCCACAATCGGCTACTTCGCGAAGATGGCGCGCTGTCCATACTGCGAAGTTTCAAACCGCGTGAGTTATACGAACTGGCGGTACAGGCCGAGTTGCTAAAGCCGCGAGTGACACGACACTTTCCTTACAGACTTGTACTGAGCGCAGTAGCAGAGCCGCGTTCGAGCAGGCGGCAATTGCCAGATATGGAAGAGAGAGCCGCATGAACCTGCTGGAAGATTACGATGTGATCATTGCGGGTGGTGGCCCAGCGGGAAGTAGTGCAGCAATTCACCTGGCCCAAAGCGGAATCCGGGTGTTGTTAGTGGAGCAAAAGGAATTTCCGCGCGCGAAACTTTGTGGGGAGTTCATTTCGCCAGAATGTTTTGACCACTTCAAAAAGCTGGGAGTTGCTGACGAAATGCTTGCGTGCAATCCCGCCACGCTCACTGAAACTGTTTTCTACTCACGCCGAGGACATCGTGTTTCAGTGCCCAGCGGTTGGTTCGCTAGGCGCTCAGCCCTCGGCCTCAGTCGCGCAGAAATGGACAACAACTTACTTCGCCGAGCCGCGACGGTGGGTGCTGATGTTTTGCAGAATGCAACCGTGACAGACGTCATCGACTGCGAT
>Ga0207701_10001517_pt1 | contig 24209 bp, 23 predicted proteins | sample KBSSwiSSwithPhiX_FD_184294 | JGI IMG/M metagenome (GOLD analysis project Ga0207701, IMG submission 184294) | Switchgrass rhizosphere bulk soil microbial communities from Kellogg Biological Station, Michigan, USA, with PhiX - S5 (SPAdes) (version 2) | ecosystem: Environmental > Terrestrial >... | reverse complement strand
GCCTCCTCGACCTTGTTCTGCACGACGAACGACTTGAAGTCGCTGTACGAGATCCGGTTGGGTCGCAGGTACGCGCTCAGCACCTGCTGGACCAGCAGGACGGCCCACAGCCCCAGGATGAGGTAGCCGAACGAAAGCCTGAGCTTCTTCTTCTCGCCGTCCATCATCGCCAAACTAAGGCGCAAATTCAGAGCTGGACACGGAGTCGTGTTGTTACCGGCGTCTGCGGCTGCGTCACGCCGGAGTAACCGCTGCCGCAAGGACTCGACGGCGGCGGCCACAAACCGTGGCACGCAACGTGAAAGAACAGAGCCTGGGGGCTCATGCTGCTCGACAGGTTGATGCGCGGTCGCGAGGGGGATGGCCGGTTCGGACGATTGCGGAAAGGCACCGTCACCCTGGGGCGTTACGAGCTGCTGCATCCGCTGGGCGTGGGCGGGATGGCCCAGGTGTTCAAGGCGCGCGCGGTGGGACCGGGCGGCTTTCAGCGGGACGTCGTGGTCAAACGCATCCTTCCCGAATACGGGAAGGACTCTGATTTCATCCGCATGTTCGTGGACGAGGCGAAGATCCTGGGCCTCCTGCACCACCCGAACGTCGTCCAGGTTTACGAGTTCGGCGAGGACGACGGCACGCTGTTTCTGGCGCTGGAATACGTCGAGGGACCGTCGCTGTCGCGCGTTCTGCGCACCTTGCGCGGCGCGAACAAGCGAATGCCTCCCCCGATCGCCGCGTTCATCGCGCGCGAGATCTGCCGCGCCCTGGAATGCGTTCACGAGCTGTGCGACGCGCAGGGCCGCCCGCTGGGCGCGATCCACCGCGACGTCACGCCGTCGAACGTCATCCTGACGCCTGCGGGCGAGGTCAAGCTGCTCGACTTCGGCGTGGCGACGTTCAAGAACGCGCTGCAGGCGACGAAGTCGGGGACGGTCAAGGGCAAGCCCGCATACCTGGCGCCCGAGCAGCTGGAAGGCAAGGCCATCGACGGCCGCGTCGATCAGTTCGCGCTGGGGATCGTCATGCACGAGATGCTGACGCTGCAGCACCTGTTCGCCGGCGACAGCGATCTCGGTACGGTCAAGCAGATCATGGAAATGGAGATCCCGCGGCTGTCGGCCAACCGCGACGACGTGCCCGAGGCGCTGGAACGGACGGTGATGCGCGCGCTCGAACGTGACCGCGAGCAGCGGTTCTCGACGGCGGCCGAGATGGCTACGGCGCTGGACGATTTCGTCGTCGCGTCCCAGCTGCACGTCAGCGAGGTGGTCCGATTCGTGCGCGCGATCGCCGAGGAGACCGCGCCTCTTCCGATGCTGGTTAAACCGGGCGTCGTGCGCGGCGGCCGGCGGGCACGCGTGCAGCGGTTCGAGGGAGATCGCGCGCCTGTTCGGCGGCGCGTGACGCCGCGACGGGCACGCGGGCGGCTGCGCCTGCCGATCTCGGCGCGGGCGCGCGCGGTGGTGGCGCTGGGCGTGACGCTGGCGGTGCTCGGCGTGGGGACGATGTTCGGCCTGCGCGCGACGGGCGGCGCGGCGGCGCACGATCCGCCGCCACCGGCGGCCGCGGCAGCGACGACGCTCGCGCGCTAGCGCGCACTCGCAGCTGCGCCGCTAGCGCGGATCGCGGCTGCGCCGCGATGAAGCGCTAGTGGCTCCCTTCGCGGGATCGCGGCTGCGCCGCGATGAACCGCTAGTTGAGAGCCAGCGGCGAGCAAGCGCCGCTGGAGATGATCTGCGAGTACAGCTTCTTGAAGCGCGGTTCCAGCGGCCGGTCGGGCGCGCGTTCGCGCTTGCCCGGGTCGTGAATGGTGATGCGTCCCTTCTCCAGCTCCGGCGCGGGCGTGTTCGTCACCGTCGCGAATGCGTGATCGAGCACGGCGATGCGGTGCGGATAATGGCGGGCGTAGCCCTTGTCGATGTAGCGCGGACCGTGGTTGTAGTGCGCCCACCAGCCGTGCGTCTTGTGCTGACAGGGAACGTTCTTGTTGACCTGATAGCGATGGTGGTTGGCGTCGACCTTGGTGATCGTCGTGCGTGTCACGCCGCCGCCTTCGCGCCAGTGCGCGAGCTCGCGCGCGCCCAGCTCGATGTTCGTCACCGGGTTCATCAGGTCCTTCCACGCCACCCCGCGCACGTTGCCGTTCGTGCAGCGCTCCTTGTCGTCGAGCATGCAGCGGATGGCCATCAGACCGCCGTCCTTCGCGTAGATCTTTCCGTCGCGCGTGTACGAGCGCGAGGCCTTCTCGTTCATGTCGCTCTCGTTGACCATGATCGCGAGCAGCAGCGACGGCGATAGATCGTGGCGCTTCGCGGATTCGTTGACGGCGTCGGCGATCTTGCGGCACTGCGACGGCGTCCACGCCGGCGTCTGCCAGCGGATGCGTTCCTTGACCGAACAGATCGTCTGCGCCAAACAGGTTTCGGCGGCCGCGTGGGGAAGCGGCGTCGGGGCAGGGGAGGTCAGGGCCGGTGAATCAGGCGATCCCGCAGATTCGGAGGCGGTGGCACGGGATGTCGCTCCCAGGCCGCCGCCGAACAGAGCCGCAGCGGCAAGCGACAAAGATAACTTTGGCTTATCGGCCAGCACGGAGACCCCCTTTGGTGTTTTTCGAACGGGCGCCGAGTCGTGAAGTCGGCGTTACAGGGCTCAAAAGCGGCGCGGTGTCTCACCGCGTCGGGAGGCAAAAGATTTGATCCGACGCGAGGGTAAGGCAAGAGGGTTATCAAATTATTTGTCGAACGCCACGCCGTCTGCGCGTAATGCAAATTGCAAAAAGTACAACCGGAATGCTGATGATTTTTCCCGCATAGAATCACGCGCGATGAAACGCGAAGCGCGCAGCCCACTCGCCACGCCGGCGATCGACGAGATCTGGCGGCGCGCGGCGGCGCAGGTCGGCTTCACTTTGACGCGCACCGGAGATGCCTACGCGACCAGCGACGGGCGCGGCGTGATCGCGATCGGCGCGACCGAAACGCTGGACGCCGACGACGCGCTGGCACAGCTGGTCTTCCACGAGCTTTGTCATGCGATCACCGAGGGCGAGGCGGCGCTGCGCACGCCCGACTGGGGCCTCGACAACGTTCCCGCGCACACGGTGCGGGAACACGCGTGTCTGCGCGTGCAGGCGCGCCTGGCCGATCCGTACGGTCTACGCGCGGCGATGGCGCCGACGACGCCGTACCGCGAGTACTACGCGACGCTGCCGTCCTATCCGCTGGAGAGCACGCCCGGAGATCGAGAGGCCGCCGACCGCGCGGCCGCGGCGTGCGCGCGGTTCGAAGCGTCCGCCTGGCGAGCGCCGATCGAGCACGCGCTGGCGGCGACGGCGGCCGCGATGGAGTCGGCGGCCGCCGGCGCGCACCCGCTGGGTTTCGCGCTGGGACCCGCGGCGGAGACCTGCGGCACGTGCGCCTGGGCCTACGAAGGCGGCCGCGGCACCGCGGTCACCCGGTGCCGGCAGACCGCGCCGGCCGAAGGCGACGGCGAGCGCACGGCGCGCAGCCATCCCGCCTGCGTGCACTGGGAACCGCCCGTCGACTGCCGGACCTGCGGCGCCTGCTGCCGCGAGGCCTATCATTCCGTCACGGTGACGATGCGCGATCCGGTGGTCTGGCAAGAGCCGCATCTGATCGTGCGTCACGGGCCGCGCTTCGAGATCCTCCGCGAAGGTTCGCGATGCGCGGCCCTGCACGTCGGCGAGGGCCACAGTTACACGTGCACGATCTACCAAAACCGTCCGCGGCCTTGCCGCGAGTTCTCGGCGGGCGGCCGCCATTGCATCGAGGCGCGCCGCCGCGTCGGTCTGACCCCGACGCCCGCCGCGCGTCCCACCGGTCCGCGCGCATCGTGATCCCGCGCCAAGATGGTTGAGACCGATGGCTGAGACCGTCGATCTCTTCGTTCCGCTGGACGAGCTGGACGAACCCCTGGGGCCGCGCCTGGAACGCGCGCTCGGCTGGGCGCGCGGGCAGGCGGGCGCGCTGCGCGTTCTCCGGCGATCGCTGGACGCGCGCAAGGGGCGCGCGTTGGGGCAACGGCTGCGCGTCCTGGTCGCTCGCGCGGGCGAGACGATCGCGCCGGAGCCGGCGCCCGCGCCGCCGCCGCGATGGCCGGCCGGACGCACCGCGCCCCGGGTCGTCGTCGTGGGGTCTGGCCCGGCTGGATCGTGGGCGGCGCTGCGGCTGGCGGAGGCCGGCGTTCCGGTCACGATCGTCGAACAGGGCAAGCCGGTGCAGCCGCGGCGGCACGATCTCGCGCAGCTGACGCGCGGGCAGCTGACCGAGAGCTCGAATTACTGCTTCGGCGAGGGCGGGGCCGGCACGTACTCCGACGGCAAGCTGTACACGCGCGCCAAGGATCGCGGCGGCGTCGCCGACGTGATCGCCGATCTGGTGCGGTTCGGCGCGCCCGCCGACATCGCGGTCGACTCGCGGCCGCACGTGGGATCGAACCGGCTGCCGCGCGTGCTGGAAGCGCTGCGCGACCATCTGGTCGGACTGGGCGTCGAATATCGATTCGAGACGACGGTCGCGGGCCTGCGCGCGACGCACGGTCGTGTGCACGCGGTTCGCCTTGCCGGTGGCGACGAGTTGCCCGCCGACGTCGTCGTGCTCGCCGTCGGGCATTCGGCGCGCCCGGTCTACGCGTGGGCAGCCGCGGACGGCATCGCGCTGGAACGGAAGCCGATCGCGATCGGCGTGCGCATCGAGCATCCCCAGCGTTTGATCGACGAGCTGCAATACGGCGCCGCCGCCGGCCACCCGAAGCTGCCCGCCGCGTTCTACGAGCTGACCAGCGGCGACGAGGATCGCGGCGTCTACAGCTTCTGCATGTGCCCCGGGGGCTGGATCGTGCCCGCCGCGACCGAGGCCGACGGCGTGGTGGTCAACGGCATGAGCCTGTCGCGGCGCGATTCGCCGTTCGCCAACGCCGGGCTGGTCGTCACCGTCGCCGCCGCGGACTTCGGTCCGGCTGCGGCCGGGCCGCTGGCAGGCATCGAGCTGCAACGGCGGGTGGAGCAGGCGGCGTTCAAGGTCGGCGGCGGTCGCTTCCGGGCGCCGGCGCAACGGCTGGCGGATTTCCTCGACGGGCGCGCCAGCACCTCGGTCGGCGCGTCCAGCTATCGTCCCGGGCTGGCGCCCGCCGACCTGACGGCGGTGCTGCCCGACTTCATCGCGCAGCCGCTGCGCGCGGGCCTGCGGCGCATCGGCGGGCGCTTGCCCGGGTTCCTGCTGCCCGACGCCGTGCTGGTCGCGGCCGAGACGCGCACCAGCGCGCCCGTTCGCCTGCTGCGCGACGCGAAGACGCTGGAATCGCCGTCGCTGGCGGGCCTCTATCCGTGCGGGGAGGGCGCAGGGTACGCCGGCGGCATCGTCAGCGCCGCGCTCGACGGCGCGCGCGTCGCGGCGCGCGTACTCGCCGGGTAGAGTTAACCTGGCGCGCTGATCTCGCGCAGGACGCTGCGCAGCCAGCCACGCTGCTCGTCGGTGATCACCTCGAAGCGCACGCCGGCGGCGTAGCTGCTGCCGTCACCGGGCCGCGCCCACATGACCCGTCCCTTCACCCACAGCGGCGGCGTGTCGGTCTCGACGTCATCCAGCACCAGGAACAGGCCCAGCGTGACCTCTTCGCCCTCGTCGAGCTGCCGGTCCGCGCTCAGGCCCGCGCCGCCTTCCGAGAGATCGCGCGTCGTCGCGGTGAACACGGACCGCGCGGTGCGGACCTCGGCCGACATGCGCAGATCGCGGCGCTGGTGCTGGCGGCGGGGTCCGGGTCCTGGCGTTGCCATCGCGTCTGTCTATCTACCTTGCCCGCGTCCCCGCCGCTACGCCGCGAACGGATCGTCGGGATCCGCCAGAGCTTCCTGTTCGCCCGAAAAGAGATCGCCCGGTCCCAGCGTCCCGTCCAGGAACCCGACGAACATGTCCAGGTAGCGCGCGCCCTCGTCGTCCACCTTCACGAACTTCACGCCGATCTGGTAGGCGCCGAACAGCGCCGTACACCACGCGACCCGCCCGAACATCTTCAGGGGCTCCGAGGTCCCCGCCTCGCCGAACGTCAGCACCAGCTCCAGGCTGATCTCGGTGTCGGCGGCGATCGGCTGTTCGCCGATCAGGCACAGGCCGGCGCGGGACATGTCGCGCGTGCGGGCGGCGAACTTGGCGTCGGCGACCGTCACCGCGACCGTCAGGTCGACGTTGAAGCGCGGGTGTTCGCGGCGCTTGGGGTACTGGCTCATGGCTCGCCCGCGCCTGTTTCACGGTTGCGCGACAGCCGGGTGAACGCCCCACCGGTCAGCGCGTCCAGCTCGGCCTCGATCTCCGCGACGCGCAGCTGCATTTTCACGCCGGACAGAGGCATCCCCGTAGCTATCGCATCGGCAGCGAACAGCTCGGCCTTGAGCCGGCGGCGGTCGAAATAGAGCCTGATCACGAGGGATTCGATCTCCCGGCGCGCGTCCGCCGTCCGCAGGGCCTGGAAGTGCGCGCCTATCTCATCGGGGTTGAAGACCAGCTTGGATAGGTCCCAGGTCGCTCTCAACTCGTAACGCACGTCGTTATCGCTGTCAATTCCGACGGGTGCGAGCGGCGCCGCCGTCGACGAACCGAGGTCGACGGATTCGGCGCGCGCGAACCGGCGGTCGACCCGGCCGCGCAGCTCGGGAAACCAGCCCGCCAGGCGGGCCCGGACGACGAGCGAATGCGCCCGGTCGGGCTCGGTCAACGCCAGCGCGCTGGCCGCGGCGCGCAGGGCATCGACGGGCGGGTCGGCGGCCGCGAGCGCGCGCAGCAGCGCGGGGTCGACGCGTCGCTCGGGCGCTCGATTCGCCGCGGCCTGCGACGGCGGTTCGGCGGCGGGCGCATCGAACTGGCCGACCAGCAGCGCGAGCAGAGCGAAACAACCTGGATCGATCATCGGAGCGCCTCTCTCTCTTGTCGTAGTGCGCGCAGGCGCGCGTTTCGGGACGGATCGTCTGCGGCGGTCACTGCGAGCTCCATCTCCTGCGCGGCCAGCTCGGCGTCGCGGCGCAATAGCTCCGCGGCGAGGTGACGGCGCTCGGCGCCGGAGATGGGTGAACGCCCCAGGTGAAAACCGATCAGCACCACCAGCGACCAGCCATCGCGCGTCGGTGTTCGGTGGCCCGAGAACACGACCGTCAACTGCGGCCACGGGAGCGCCGCGCCGGTCAGCCGCCGCGTCGGAAGGGCCGGGAGCGGCGATGGCGCTGCCGCCACCCGGCTGGTCGGCGTGGCCGGCACGGGTGAATCCCCGAGGGGGATCAAGTCGTCGCCGGTCGCCACCCAGATCCGGCCGCCGACGGCCACCGCCGCCGTGACAGCGCGCCCGGCGGGCTGTTCACGCCAGGATCCACCGTCCGCCGAAACGAACACGCCGTCGCCGGCTGCGACGAAACGCGCGCCACGCACGTCACCGCAGATCAGCCTTCGCGCCGGAGGACGATCGCCCAGGCGTTGCGGTTGGGCGTCGGCAGTCCACGTCCACGCGCCGTCGCTTGCGAGCGCCAGCGCGTCGCCGCCGCAGACCGCCAGCGCGTCGCTGCCGTGATCCAGCACGGTCCGCGCGATGCCGTGCGGCCCGATCTCGACGACGGCATCGTCGGTCGCGACCAGCGTGTGCCGTTCGTCGACGATCGCCAGCGCGCGCGGGCGCGCGGTCAGGCCCGCCGCGATCCGGAACGGTCCGTCGCCGTCCGCGCGCCACAGGAGGTCGGCGGTCGCGACCGCCACCGCGTCCCCGGCGGCCGCGACAGCGACAGTGTCTCGATGCGACAGCGCGACGCGCGCGCACCCGCCGCCGCGTCCCCGGAAAAGCCCCGCCGACGTGGCGATCCAGACATCGTCCGCCGCGGATGACGCCGCGATCGCGCGCACCACGACCGCCGCGGCCGGCGTCGGACGGGCGCGCCGCGCCGGCGCGAGACCCTCGTCAGCGATCGCGTCCTCCGCCTCGACCGAGTCCAGATCGTCGTCGGGCAGCCCGGCCAGACGAAGCGCCTCCTCGGCGTCGACGTTGGTCGCCGCCGCGCGCGCCGGCCGTTCCAGCGGCGCCGCCTCGAAGCGCGCGCAGCGCGCCAGCTCGCGGCCCGACGCATCGAACGTCACGACGGTGTTTCCGCGCAAGGCAAAGAACGTGTGCGCGCCCGCTGCCAGCGCGCTGATCCGCTCACCGCCGGAGGCGCGCGCGGGGGCGGGGCCGCCCAGCCACAGAGCCACGCCTGCGACGACCATCGCGGTCGGGATCGGCGGAGACGTCATGCGGTCCCGCTCAGCAACGGCCGTGCCGCCTGGATACCGAGGCGTTCCCGTCGCGCTGTCCCCACGCTGGCCGCCGCGCAGCCGCCCACCGGACGCACCGCCGGATGTCGTCCACTCGGGAACGCGACCTCCGTGTGTTATAGGAATTCGCGATGCCCGCGACCGTCCTGGATGGAAAGGCGCTGGCCGCGCGCGTTCGCGGCGAGCTGAAACTGGAAGTCGATCAGCTGTCAGCCCAGGGAATCACGCCCGGGCTGGCGGTCGTGCTGGTCGGCGACGATCCGGCCTCGCACATCTACGTGCGCAACAAGACGACCGCCTGCGCGCAAGCCGGAATCAAGACATTCGACCACCGGCTGCCGGCGTCGACGCCGACAGGCGAGCTGCTGGGCCTGGTCGCCGCGCTGAACACGGACCCGCAGGTCGACGGCATCCTGATCCAGCTGCCGCTGCCGCCCGGCATCGACGCGCGCCGCGTGCTGTTCGCCGTCGATCCGCGCAAGGACGTCGACGGCATTCACCCGGAGAACGTCGGGCGTCTGCTGATGGGCGAGCCGCGCTTCGTCGCCTGCACGCCCTTCGGCGTGATGAAGTTGATCGAGGAAGCGCGCCTGCCGCTCGCGGGCGCGAACGCCGTCGTCGTCGGCCGATCGAACATGGTGGGCAAGCCGATGGCGGCGTTGCTGCTGGGAGCTGACGCCACCGTGACCGTGTGCCATTCGAAGACCCGCGATCTCGCGGCGACGGTCGGGCGCGCCGATCTGCTGGTCGCCGCCGTCGGCCGCCCCGAGATGGTGCGCGGCGAATGGGTCAAGCCGGGCGCCGTCGTCATCGACGTCGGGATCAACCGCACCGCCGAGGGCAAGCTGCTGGGCGACGTCGAGTACGCGGCCGCCGCGGCGCGCGCCTCGGCGATCACGCCCGTTCCCGGCGGGGTCGGGCCCATGACCATCGCCATGCTGCTGGCCAATACGGTCACCGCCGCGAAGCTGCGCGCCGCGCGCTAGTCGCGCCGCGCGCTACGTCAGCTTCACGCCGATCGGCTTCGCCATGCAGCGCAGGGCGGCCGCTTCCAGGTCGGCGAACGCGGGCGGGTTCGACAGTGCCTCGTCGAAGCCCAGCGATGCCGCGCGCGCGCGATCGCGCTCCATCTGCGCGACGGCGAGCACCGGCGCGGTTCCCGCCTCCGGATGCTGCCGGAGGTGCGCGTACAGCTCGTAGCCGGCCGGCCCGGCGGAATCGAGATCGATCACGGTCACGTCGACGTTGCACAGCGCGTTCGGCTCCGCGAGCTTCGTCTGGTCGATCTCGATGACGCTGCAGGTGATGATCGATCGCAGGTAACGGATCAGCAGCGCGCGCGGCGCCGCCTGCGACGCCGCCACCAGCGCCTTGACGCCGCGAAACTCGAACGCGAGCTTGTCGATCGCGGCGCCGATCCGCTCCGCCGACGCGGCCAGCGTGATGCCCATGCCGGCCGGCTGCCCGGGTCCCTGGGCCTCGGCGCGCGACCAGGCGACGACGCCCGCCATGTTGATCGTCGTCGCCGGCGCCACCAGCCGGATGGCCAGCGGCGTGCCCACACCGAACGGCGTCGCGGTGTCGATCGGCAGCTGGCCCTTCACCAGGTGCGTCGAGTACGCGACCAGCAACGCCGCTTCCGACCGGTAGGTCAGCTCGACGCCCAGCGGCGGCCGGACGGGCGGCGTTGGATCCCACGTCGGCTCGCGCGGCTCCGCCCCTTTGTCGGCCGGCTTCTCGTTCATCTGGGCGACACGAGGCGCTCGAGCAGCGCGTCCAGCTGATCCAGCGAGTGGTAGTGGATCGCGATCTGCCCGCGCCCGGGCGCCGTCTCGTTGATGTCGACGCGCGTGCCGAGCGCGCGTGTCAGCTGAAGTCCCAGGTCGCGCGCGTTCGGCGACGGGCGCGCCGCGGTCGCTCCCGCTTTCGCAGCGCCGTCGCTGCCGCCGCGGTCGCGCCGGACCGCCTCCTCGACCTTCCGCACCGACAGGTCTTGCGCCACCGTCCGCCGCGCCAGCTTCTCCATCGCGCCCGTCGACTCCAGCCCCAGCAGCGCGCGCGCGTGGCCCATGGACAGGCGTCCCTGCGCGACGAGCGTGCGCACGGCTTCGGGCAGCCGCAGCAGGCGCAGCGAGTTGGCGACCGTGCTGCGTTCCTTGCCCACGCGGTCGGCCAGCTTCTCCTGCGTGTAGCCGAACTCGGCGATCAGCCGTTCGTAGCCGGCCGCCTCCTCGATCGGGTTCAGATCCTCGCGCTGCAGGTTCTCGACCAGCGCCATCTCGAACGCCTGTGCGGGCGCGACGTCGCGAATCACCGCGGGCACCTCGTGCAGCCCGGCGCGCTGAGCCGCCCGCCAGCGCCGTTCGCCGGCCACCAGCTCGTAGCCGCCCTCCGCGCGCACGCGCACGATCAGCGGCTGGATGATCCCCTGCGTGCGGATCGAAGCCGCCAGCTCCTCCAGGCGCTCGCCGTCGAACGTCTTGCGCGGTTGCTCCGTCGACGGGTGCACGTCCTCGATCGCGATCACGCGCGTTCCGTCGCCGGCCGTTTCGCGCACGCGCGCGACGGCCGGTCCGACCGCCAGCGACGAGACGGGGGAGGGCGCGCTCGGGATCAGCGCCGCCAGGCCCCGCCCCAGCGCCTTCCGCTTCGGGGCGCTCATCGCGCGCTCACCGCGGCGGCTGTCGCGTCCGGCTGTCGCGTCAGGAACTCGCGCGCGAGATCGAAGTAGCTGCGCGCGCCCTTGGACGCGACGTCGTAGAGCAGGATCGGCTTGCCGAACGACGGCGCCTCCGACAGGCGCACGTTCCGCGGCACCGTCGTCTCGTAGACCTTGCCTTCGAAGTGCGTGCGGACCTCGCTGGTCACCTGCTGGGTCAGGTTCTGGCGCGGATCGACCATGCACAGCACGATGCCCTCGATGTCGAGGCCGGGGTTCAGCGACTCCGACACCAGGCGGATGGTGTTCTGCAGGTCCGAGAGGCCCTCCAGCGCGTAGTACTCGCACTGCATCGGCACCAGCACCGCGTCGGCGGCGGTGAGCGCGTTCAACGTCAGCAGGCCCAGCGACGGCGGCGTATCGACGATGACGTAGTCGTAACGTTCGGCCGCTTCGCGCAGCGGCGTTCGCAGCCGGCGCTCGCGGTTCTCGGTCGTGACCAGCTCGATCTCGGCGCCCGCCAGGTCGGCGTTGGCCGGGATCAGGTCCAGGTGCGGGAGCTCGGTCTTGCGCGTGACGTCGGCCAGGCTGGAGTCGCCGATCAGGAGATCATAGATGCTGCCCTGATCGGCGTTGCCGCGGGTGTGGCCCAGCCCCGAGCTGGCGTTGCCCTGCGGGTCGAGGTCGACCAGCAGGACGCGCTTCTCGGCGGCGGCCAGGGACGCGGCGAGGTTCACCGCCGTGGTGGTCTTTCCCACGCCGCCCTTTTGATTCGCTACCGCGATGACCCTTCCCATGAAAATCCGGGCTGGTTCCGTAGGTAACACGCCTTGGCTGACGGCCTCAACCGAGTTCGGCGGGGCACCGGTCGATGGTCCGCCAAGTCCTCGAATTGGCGAAAAATTTGACGGCATGTGTGGCTAGGTAATATTTGAACCTACATGTCGGTAACGCCATCCACCAAGACCAAAAGGAGGACGCCCATGGGTCGTTTCGCCGATCAGAGGATTTACCGCACCTTCGAGGAGTTCGAGCGTGAGGAGCTGCGCCGCGACGGCTACTTCGAGTCCGTCGACGACATGATCGACAACATGTTCGCGGGTGAGCTCGACTTTGGCGACGGCGATAGCCGCCGCGCCAGCAGCCGGGACGACGACGAAGAAGAATAGGTCGCGCTCATGCGGGGGCGAGCAAAGCTCGCCGGCTCCCTACGCGGCGTGGTAAACCGCCCCGCATGGCGCAAAACGATTCGTCTCCTACTTCGCGCGGGCCCAACTGGGTCGCGACCGTCTGGCCGCTGCTCACCGGGCTCGCAGTCGGGTTTCTGGTCGGGAGGGAAGTCGGTAGCAATCACGGCAGCGGTGGCAGCGGCGAGAGCGCCGCGGTCACGGGCAAGGCGCCCGCCGGCACGAAGATGCCGGCGAAGGTCTACAAGTCGGAGAACGAGTTTCCCGAGGGCTGGACGAAGTCGGCCGACCTGGCGTCGGTCACGACCGTCAGCCTGGCGGACCTGACGGCCGCGCAGAAGGTCACCGTCATGCAGGCGCTCAACGAGCGCGACTGCGAATGCGGCTGCGGCATGGGCAAGATCGCCGGCTGCATCAAGAAGGATCCCAACTGCCCGCGCAGCCCGAACCTGGCCCGCGCCGCCATCGACCTGGTGAAGCAGAACAAGGGGCTGGGCGACATCCTCGCCGCCATCGACGACAAGCAGAAGCCGTCGGGTGGTTCGGCGCCGGCCGCGAAGGGCGATGCCCCGGCGGCGGGCGGCTCGAAGAAGGTGGTTCCGTTCGCTCACAACCTGCGCCGCGGCGCCGCCGCGACCAAGGTGACGGTCGTCGAGTTCAGTGACTTTCAGTGCCCGTTCTGCAAGCGGTCCGAGCCGACGGTCAAGGGCGTGCTCGACAAGTACGGCAAGGACATCTCGCTGGTGTGGATGAACCAGCCGCTGCCCTTCCACGACCACGCGATGGACGCCGCGACGGCGTTCCAGGCCGCCGCACGCCAGGACCACGACAAGGCGTGGAAGCTGCACGACAAGATGTACGAGAACAACACGGCCCTCACGCGCGCCGACATCGAGAAGTACGCGGGCGAGGTCGGGCTGAACACCGGCAAGTTCAAGAAGGATTGGGACGACCCCAAGATCAAGTCCGAGGTCGACCAGGATTCGAAAGCCGGGACGGCGGCCGGCGCCAACGGCACGCCGACGTTCTTCATCAACGGACGCGAGCTGGTCGGCGCGCAGCCGCAGGACGCGTTCGAGAAGATCATTGACGACGAGATCAAGCAGGCCGACGAGCTGATCAAGAAGGGGACGCCGCTGAAGGACGTCTACAAGAAGCGGCTCGAGACGGCGGCGGCTGCACCTCCGCCCGCGCCCGGCGGCGGCGCGCCCGCGGCGCCCGAGGGCAAACAGAACATCAAGCTGGGCGACGCGCCCGTCAAAGGCCCCAGCGGCGCCAAGGTCACCGTCGTCGCGTTCAGCGATTTCCAGTGCCCGTTCTGCTCGCGCGCGGTGCCGGTGATGAAGCAGATCGAGGACGAGTACAAGGGCAAGGTGAAGATCGCCTTCAAGCAGCTGCCGCTGCCGTTCCACGACAAGGCGCACCTGGCGGCCGAGGCGGCGCTGGCCGCGAACGAGCAGGGCAAGTTCTGGCCGTACCACGACAAGCTGTTCGCAAACCAGCAGGCGCTCGATCGCCCATCGCTGGAGAAGTACGCCGAGGAGCTGGGCCTCAACATGACCAAGTTCAAGGCGGCACTGGATTCGGGCAAGTTCAAGGACAAGGTCGACTCGGACGCCAAGGAAGGCGCCGCCGTCGGCGCCACGGGCACGCCGACCTTCTTCATCAACGGCACCAAGGTCGTCGGCGCTCAGCCCTTCGATCAGTTCAAGACCGTCATCGACGCCGAGCTCAAGGGCAAGGGCTAGTTCTCTTCCTCCCTCTCCGCTTGCGGGAGAGGGTCGGGGTGAGGGTCCGATGCGGCTGGCGTGGGTTGGGCTCGCGGTCGTCGTCGCGGTCGTCGCGGGCCTGCTGGTCCGCCGGGCCAGCAAGCGATCGGTGACGGTCGCGACGGCCAATCTCCCCGTGTCGGCGGCGGCGCGCGTGGCGATCGACGAGCTCTCTCTCCTCGGCGCGCCCCGTGTCCACGGCGAGGATACGACAGGCCTCGACGTCGAGATCGTGCTCGCGGGCGAGCCGCGGGTCGTCGTTCAGGACCTGGCGATCGACGCGGACGGCGGCGTCTCGGGGTCTGCAGGCAACGAGTTCCTGGTGGGGATTTTGGAGACGGGCGTTCGCCAGATCGACGCCAGCGCGACATCCGCCCGGATGCGGTTCGAGCACAACATCCTGAAGGCTGTCGCTTACGTCCCGCCTCATGCGGCCGCCGCGCACCGTGATTGGTTCAAGACCTACAATGACTGGGACTACGAGCTCACCCAGCGTGAGGTCGACGAGATGACCGGCCAGGAAAACCCGGGTCCGCCACCGTCGCCGCCGCAACCGCACGCGCTCCGGGGCCGCTACCAACCCTACCGCGTCGCGGTGGCGCATGCGCCAGGGCTGGCGAGCCCCGCGGCTAAGCGCTTCCTCTGTTTTGGAGGTGAGTGCGACGACGCGAAGCTGGACGGATTCAAGGTGCTCGTCGTTGGCGCCCGTTGAAAGTGCCGGGTGAAACCGATGACCGTGCGACGGAGGCACTTCCTGATCCTTCTGGGCGCGTTGCTCACCCCTCTGCCGGCATTTGCGAAGAAGAACCAGCCGCGAGGCGGTGACGTGAAGTCATTCCTCTACGGCTTCGGATACGAGAGCCCGGAGACGCGACAGCGCAATCAGAAGTTCGGCGACGACGCCGAGGAGAGCGGCGCGGTCTTCATCATCGCGAAGGAAGAGGCCGTCGCGCTGGCATGGGGACACGAGATCTCGGAATGGTTCGTGAGCAAGTTGTTCGGAAATCCGCGCGAAAGCTGGGCGAAGGGCCGCTTCGCGTCCTGGATCGAACACGACGCGGCCAAGATCTCCGCCGCCGCAAAGACGAAACCGCCCCTACCTACGGTCCACGCTGGCGAATACCCGAACTTCGATCAGATGCGTCCTCGTCGGTAATTCACCTCCCTCTCCCGCTTGCGGGAGAGGGCCGGGGTGAGGGCAAGCCGCCTGAGATCACGGTTTTTCGGGGGGTAAGGTCATTGCGCCGACGATGACCTCCGTCACCAACGCCCGCATGGGAGGGAGCGTGCGCGGGATTCGGCGACGTGGTGGATCCGCCGGAGGCTTGCGGATGAATGGCAGCTTCCGCGTCTCCGGCTCGGCGCGCTTCTCCCACTGGATGACCGCCGCAGATGGGCGCCGCGCCCACGACCACGACCAAACGACAGCCGCCCAGAACGCGACCGCGGCGACGCCCACCTTCAGCCACAGGAAGCGTCCCACGCGGACGAAGGGCGTGAAGCAGTCCCTGGTGACGATGGTGCCGTCCGGGCGGCGGTGAAGCTGCACGCACGGCAGCCGCTGGCCTTCGTGGCTGGCGATGAGATCGAAGAGCTCGTCCCGCGTCAGCGCCTGGCTGTCGTAGACGGGCCGCTCGCAGCTGTCGCAGAAACGCGCGCGCCCGGCACGGTCGAGGGGCATCATCGTGTTCCAGTCGACCCGGCAGGGAACGGGGATGACGACCTGCGGAAGCGATCGGCGGCGCATGGCGTGCCGATCGAGGGACCACCGAAACCGTTCGGGGTTCCGACTTTCTAGAAACGCTGGGTCGGGACGTCCGGCCGCGGGCGGCGGAGGATCTGGCCGCCGACGCCCCACACCAGGCGAATCTCGTCGGTCGACACCTTGCCCTGGTAAACGTCCAGCCGGCGCTTGCCGTTATCGCAGGCGCTGGGCGACAGCACCTCGTACGAGCTCTCGATGATGCGGACGTCGTCACCCGTGACGTCGCCGCTGAACTGGTAGCGCGTCGCGATCTGGAATTCGAGCGCCATGCTGCAACGGTAGGCGTGACCGTCGGTCGACACCTGGTGGACGATCCGGTCGTAGTAGCCGGAGATCTTCGAGCCGTTCTGCTCGACGTGCCACTCTTCGCGTTCTTGCTTCTGGTCGCCGCCCGGCACGCTGCCCTGGTGCTCCCAGACCCACGTTCCGCTCACGTCCGCGTTCGCCATTCCGGACGACGTCGGCCCGGGCGGCAGGGACATCGCGCGTCCCGCCGGGACCGCCGGACCATCGGTGTTCCGTTCGCGCCCGCCCGCGGCTGAGGTCGCCTCGGCGGTCAGCCGTCCGCCCGGCGCCAAGGACGGCGTGGACGACGTGTTCGCGTGAATGCGGTAGAGCCGCGTCTGCTGCCGGCCGCTGACCAGCGTCAGCACGTCGCCATCCAGCAGGCCGCGATAGCGCGCAAGCTGGCGCATGCCGGGGTCGCAGCGGTTCTCGGTCTGGTTCTCCGCCTGGCCCAGTTCCTGAATCTCTATCGCGCCCGCCTTGACGTGCCCGGCGACCTCGAAGCGCTGGAACGCGGAGAACTGCGGTTGCCGGCTGCAGACGTAGGGCCGGCCGTCACCGGAAACGTACGTGAGGGCGGCGATGTAGTAACCGCGGATGGCGCTGCCCGACTGCGACAGGTGCCACTCCTGTTTCTCGATCTTCACATCGCCCGCGGCGACGCCTTCATCGATCGTCCCGGAGGTGACCGCGTCCCACACGCCCGACACCTGCGGACCCGCCGCGGCTGAGCCTGCGTTCGCCGTGGCCGGTCGGTGGGCGGCGCATCCCGCGGCGCTTCCAATTGACGCCATCGCGAGAGCAACCCTTGAAAAACCGACGAAGCCAGAACGCATCCGGACGAAAACCTCCCGGCGCTGTCACCTACGATTCTACACGATCAAACTAGGGTCCGACGCGCGCCGCGCAACGCCGAATCTTCGCCGCACGCCGGGGGACTGTTTCTTTCAGTCAATCGGAGGATGTCGCCGACTGGTTGAGGACGGCTGCGCTCGCCGCCTCCCACTCCGCCATCCGCTTGGCCAGCAGGGCGTCCAGTTCCCGCTCACGATCCGCCAGGGTATGGAGCTTCTGCCAGTCGCCGCCGTGATCTGCGCCAAGTTCGGCCCGGACGGCGGCCAGCTCCCCTTCCAGCTTGCTTACATCCGCCTCCAGTGTCTCCACGCGGCGCGCCAGGCGGCGGCGTTCCCGTTCCCGCTCCTTGTCGGCGTCGCGCGACGTCACGGCGGCGGATGGCGGTTTGGGGGCGGGGCGGGGTGGGGGTGCCGCGGCCGCTTCCGCGCGCCGGGTCTCGCGGGCGCGCCGCCGCCAGTCGCTGTAGTTGCCGACGTGCGCTTCCAGCCGATCGCCGTCGATGACCAACAGCCGCGTGCAGACGCGGTCGAGGAAGTAGCGATCGTGGCTGACGACGATCAACGTCCCCTCGTACCCGCCCAGCGCGTCTTCCAGGGTCTCGCGCGCGGGGATGTCCAGGTGGTTGGTGGGCTCGTCGAGCACCAGCACGTTGCGCGGGAACAGCATGATCTTCGCCATCGCCAGCCGGCTGCGCTCGCCGCCCGACAATCCGCGCACCGTCCTGAACGGGTCGTCGCCGAAGAAGCGGAACTTCGCCAGATACTGGCGAACGACCTCGGGTGACAGGTCGGCGCGCACCGAGCGGACCTCGTCGATCAACGTCAGGTTCTCGTCCAGCGTTCCCAGCTTCTGATCGAAGTAGCCGATGCGGACGCCCGTGCCGATCTCGACCTTGCCGGCGATCGGCGGCAGCTCGCCGATCAGCGTCTTCACCAGCGTCGACTTGCCGCTGCCGTTCGGACCGACGATGCCGACCTTGTCGCCGCGGTAGATGTTCGCGGCGACGTCGCGCAGGATCGGCTCGACGCCCGGGTAGCCGACGGTCAGCTTCGGCGCGCGGATGGTCTCCTTGCTGCCGAGATCGCCGCCGGTCTGGAACGAGAGCGCGATCTTGCCGGCGTGCTCCCATTCGTCGTCGGGGCGTTCCAGTCGTTCCAGCTTCTCCAGCATCTTGCGGCGGCTCTGCGCCTGCTTGGTCTTCTGGCCGGCGAGGTTGCGGCGGATGAAGTCCTCGGTCTTCTCGACGTGCTCCTTCTGGCGTTCGTACGCCGCGCGCGCGCGTTCCAGGCGCGCGTCGCGTTCGACGACGTACTTGTCGTAACCGAACGCGTACTTGACGAACTTGCCGCTCTCCAGCTCGACGATCTCCCGGCACACCGCGCGGATGAAGGCGCGATCGTGCGACACCAGCAGGAACGCGCCCGTGTACTCGGAGAGGAAGCTCTCCAGCCGTTCGATCGCCGCCAGGTCCAGGTGATTGGTCGGCTCGTCGAGCAGCAGGAGATCGGGCTTCTGCACCAGCACCTTGGCCAGCTCCAGCCGGCCGCGCTCGCCCCCCGACAGCGTGTCGACCGACCGCGAAAGGTCGGATTCGGCGAAGCCGACGTCGGTCATCAGGCGCTTCACGCGCGCTTCCAGCTCGTAGCCGCCCTGGTGCTGGTAGCTCTCCTGCATCTCGCCGTAGCGCGCCAGCGTCGCCGCGTCGCCCGTGTGCAGCTGGGCTTCTGTGGCGATGAGCTGCTCGTGCAGCCGCTGCAGATCGGCGAACGGCTCGAGCAGCGCGTCGAGCAGCGTGCCCGCGCCCGACAGCTCCTGCGACTGGCGCAGGTACGCGACGCTGGCGCGGCCGAGCACGCGCACGTCGCCCGCGTCCACCGCAATGTCGCCCGCCAGCAGGCGCAGAACGGTCGACTTGCCGGCCCCGTTGGGCGCCAGCAGCGCCAGCCGGTCACCCGGACGGATCAGCAGCGACGCGCCCGCGAGGATCTCGGTGCCTGGATACGCGAACGTCGCGTCTGAGAATTGCGCCAAACTCATGATTGTCGCGGTGGCTCATTTGTAATAGAACACGAGCCGCCGTCCAGGCGACAAGCGCGTGCCATGAAAGAGTATTTGCTGACCGCTGGCCCCACGCCGGTACCGGACCGGGTGCTGCAGGCGATGGCGCGGCCGATGCTCTACCACCGGTCGCCTCCGTTCACGGAGTGCCTGCGCGAGGTGCAGGACGGCCTGCGCTGGCTGCTGCAGACCAAGCAGCTGCCGATGCTGATGTCCGGTTCGGGTACGGTCGGTATGGACGCCGCCGTCTGCAACTTCCTGCGCACGGGCGACAAGGCGGTCGTGATCCGCGGCGGCAAGTTCGGCGAGCGCTGGGGAAAGATCTGCGAAGCCTACGGGATCGAGTGCGTGTACATCGACGTCGAGTGGGGCAAGGGCGTCGACCCCAAGGCGGTCGCGAAGGCGATCGACGACAACCCCGGCGTGCGCGCGGTGTACGCGACCGCTTGCGAGACGTCGACGGCGACCAGGCACGACGTCGAGGCGGTCGCGAAGGTGGTGAAGGCGAAGGACGACGTCATCATCTGCGTCGACGCCATCACCGCCGTGGGCGTGTACGACGTGCCGGTCGACGAGTGGGCGCTGGACGTGGTCGTCGTCGGCTCGCAGAAGGCGTTGATGTTGCCGCCGGGCCTGGCGATCGTCGCCGTGTCCGACAAGGGCTGGAAGGCGAACGAGCGCGCCAACCTGCCGCGCTTCTATCTGGACCTGCTGCGCGAGCGGAAGAACCAGGAGAAGGGCGAGACCGCGTTCACGCCTCCCGTGTCGCTGGTGGTGGGCCTGCGCGAATCGCTGCGCATGCTGAAGGAAGAGACGCTGGCCGGCGTGTGGAACCGGCACGAACGGCTGGCCAAGGCGACGCGCGCGGCGTCGGGTGGCCTGGGCCTGGAGCTGTTCTCGTCGTCGCCGGCGAACTCTGTGACGGGGTTCCGGATGCCGAACGGCATCGACGGCTCGGCGGTGATCAAGCAGATGCGGACCCGCTACGGCATCACCATCGCGGGCGGGCAGGATCACCTGAAGGGAAAGATCATCCGCATCGCTCACATCGGTTACATGAGCGAGTTCGACATCATCACCGCCATTTCGGGGTTGGAGATGACGCTGTCGGACCTCGGCTTCGGCATTCGGCCGGGCGCCGGGGTGGCGGCGGCACAAGCGACGTTCGCCGAGACCCGGCGCGCGTGACCAAATAGGAAGGGAACAGAGCCATGTCCGAGCCGATTCGCGTTCTGATTGCCGATGACATGTCCAAGAAGGCCGTCGAGGTCCTCAGCGGTGCGGGGTTCTCGGTCGACGTGAAGACGGGCATGAAGCCCGAGGAGCTGGCGGCGGTCATCGGCCAGTACCACGGCGTGGGCGTGCGCTCGGCCAGCAAGATCAAGGCGGACACGCTGGCCAACCCGGGCAAGCTGAAGATCATCGGCCGCGCCGGCGTCGGCGTCGACAACATCGACGTCAAGGCGGCGACCGAGAAGGGCATCCTCGTCATCAACACGCCGCAGGGGAACGCGGCGGCCGCCGCCGAGCTGGCGATCGGCCTGATGTTCGCGCTGGCGCGCAAGATCCCGCAGGCGGCGGACACCATGCGCCACGGCATCTGGGAGAAGAAGAAGTTCATGGGCGTCGAGATCGCCGGCAAGACGCTGGGCGTGGTCGGTCTGGGCAACATCGGCCGCCAGGCGGCCGAGCGCGGCGTCGGCCTGAAGATGAACGTCATCGGCTTCGATCCGTATCCGCCCAAGCAGCTCCCCGACGGCGTGAAGCTGGTGTCGTTCGACGACCTGGTCGCCAAGTCCGACTTCATCACGCTGCACATCCCGCTGGTGGCGGAGACGAAGAACCTGTTCTCCGCGGCCACGTTCGCGAAGATGAAGAAGGGGTCGTACCTGATCAACTGCGCGCGCGGCGGCGTCGTCGACGAGGGCGCGGTGCTGGAAGCGCTGACGTCGGGCCAGCTGGCGGGCGCGGCGCTGGACGTGTTTGGCAAGGAGCCGCCGGATCCGGCGCCGCTGTTCCAGCACGAGAATCTGATCGCGAGCCCGCACCTGGGCGCGTCGACGCGCGAGGCACAGGAGAAGGTGGCGATCGAGCTGGCGGAGGTGTTCGTCGGCTTCCTCAAGGACGGCATCGTCCGCAACGCGGTCAAGTAAGGCCGCGGCGAAGCGGAACGAAAGCGAAACGGGAAGGGCTGCCTCGGCCATGGCCGAGACCACTCCGATATTGAGACTGCCGACCGGCATGCGCGACCACGCGCCGGAGGCGGCGTCCGCGCGCCGGCGCATCGTCGACGGCTTGCTGGCGACGTTCGAGCGGCGCGGTTTCGCGCGCGTCATCACGCCCGCGTTCGAGTACGAGGAGGTGCTCGCGCTGGGGCTGGGCGACGCCGCGCGCGCCGCGACGCTGCGCTTCGTCGAGCCGAGCTCGGGCGAGGTGGTCGCGCTGCGGCCGGACATCACGCCGCAGATCGCGCGGCTGATCGCCACGCGCTACCGCCACGAGAAGGGGCCCGTGCGGCTGTGCTACGAGGGGACGGTCGTGCGCCTCGAGCGCGGCGCGCGCGGGCAGCGGGAGGTGATGCAGGCCGGCGTCGAGCTGGCAGGGGTCGCGGGCGCCGCGGGCGACGCCGAGGCGATCGCGCTCGCCGTCGAGGCGCTGGCGGCCGTCGGTCTGGTGCGTCCGACGATCGATCTCGGTCACCTGGGGCTGGCCCGCGAGGTGCTGTCTGCGCTCGAGCTGCCGGCGCCGCAACTGGAGCTGGTGCGCCGCCGCATCGCGAAGCGCGACGTCGCTGGACTCGGCGAGCTGCTCGGCGACGCGCTTACGCCCATCCGCAAGTTCGTGATGTCGCTGTCCGAGCTGAACGGGCCGCCGTCGCTGCTGTCGAACATGGATCGCGTTCCCAAGGCGGCGCGGCCCGCGTTCGCGGAGCTGCGCGAGATCGTGTCGGTGCTGGAGAAGAAGAAGCTCGACGCGCGCCTGCACGTCGACCTGGGCGAGGTGCGGGGCTTCGACTACTACACCGGTGTGCGATTCCAGGCGTTCGTCCCGGGCGCGTCGGATGCCGTGCTGCAGGGCGGCCGCTATGACGGGCTGCTCGCGCGCTACGGCCGCCCCAGCCCGGCCGTCGGTTTCGCCGTCGACGTCGACGCGGTGGCCGGCGCACTCGAGGCCAGTTGATTATGAGAAAAGAGATGACCAGATGGCCGTCGTAATCGTCGTCGGGGCGCAGTGGGGTGATGAAGGGAAGGGCAAAGTCGTCGACCTGCTCACGGAGCGGGCACGCTACGTCGTTCGCTGGGCCGGCGGCGCCAACGCCGGTCACACGCTGGTCGTCGACGGCAAGAAGTACGTGACGCGCCTGATCCCGTCGGGCGTTCTGCGCTCGGGCGTCACCTGCGTCCTCGGCGAGGCGATGGTCGTCGATCCGACGGTGCTGGTCGACGAGGTGCGCGCGTTCCGCGCGCAGGGCTTCCTGGCCCGCCACGAGGATCTGGTGGTCGCCGCGCGCGCGCACCTGACGCTGCCGTACCACCGCGAGATCGATCGCCTGCGCGACGAACGTCCGGACAACACCATCGGCACCACGCGCAAGGGCATCGGCCCGACCTACGAAAGCAAGGCGGCGCGCACCGGGCTGCGCGTCGGCGATCTGCTGCACCCCGATCGGTTCCGCGCCCAGCTCGCCCGTCAGATCGAGGCGCTGCTTCCTTTGCTGACGGCGCTGGGCGGCGCCGCGCCCGACGCCACCGAGATCGCCGCCCACTACCTCGCGCTCGGGGAAGAGCTGCGGCCCTACATCGCGGATGCGTCGAAGCTGGTGCACGAGGCGATCACACGCGGCGACAACGTGATGTTCGAGGGCGCGCAGGGCGTCCTGCTCGACATCGATCACGGCACCTATCCGTACGTGACGTCGTCTTCGGCGACCGCGGGCGGCGCCTGCGCCGGCCTGGGCATCGGCCCGACGGTGATCGACACCGTGCTGGGAATCGCAAAGGGTTACGCGACGCGGGTCGGGGGCGGACCGTTCCCGACCGAGCTGAAGGATGCGACGGGCGATCTGCTGCGCAAGCGCGGCAACGAGTTCGGTTCGGTGACGGGCCGGCCGCGCCGTTGCGGGTGGCTGGACCTTCCGGCGTTGCGGCTCGCGATCCGCACCTCGGGGATCGAGGGGCTGGCGCTGACCAAGCTGGACGTGCTGTCGGGGCTGGAACACGTTCGCATCTGCGTCGGCTATCGGGTGGGTGGCCAGACCCTGGAGGAGATGCCCCTGGACATCGACGACCTGGCAGCGGCCGAGCCGATCTACGAGGACATGGAGGGCTGGCCCGCGGCCGGTTTGTCGGACACGCCGCCCTCGGCGACGAAGGCCGCCGCGCGGTTCGTCGCGCGGGTGGGCGAACTGGTGGGCCGGCCCGTCTGGGCGACGTCCTGGGGCGCCGGGCGCGCCGAGACCATCCTGACCCTCGATCCTTTCGCCCCCGCCGACGGTATCCTGTAGCTCGGGCGGACGTCTCCGACGCGATCCGGCTCATCAGCCTTAAGCTGCGGAATTCCGGGGAAATCCCCGCCGCCATGCTTGCACGGCGCGGCCACCTCAATATAATGGGCGTCTGTTCCGGACAGCCGCTTCGCGCTCTTCGTACAAGGACCTTTGGCGGGGGCGCGCGAGCTCCGAATCGAGGCGTTGATGAAGATCATTTGTGACTCCTGCGGGACGAAGTACTCGATTTCCGACGACAAGGTTCGGGGAAAGGTCTTCAAGATCCGCTGCAAGAAGTGCAGCCACATCATCGTGGTGCGCGGCGGCGAATCGCAGGACGAAGCGTCGGCGGCCCCTGCCGCGGCGGCCGCGGACGGCGGCTGGCACATCGTCGTCGAGGGCGAGCAGGTCGGCCCGATCTCCGAAGCGGACGTCCGCTCGCGTGTCGAACGCGGCGAGATTCGCGCCGACACGTATATCTGGAAGGAAGGGTTCGCCGATTGGTTGAAGCTGTCGGCGGTTCCCGAGTTCGCCGACCTCGCGCCGCCCGAGAGCGGGTCGGTCAACATCGGCGACGTGTTCAGCTCGTCGGCCAGCGACGGCGCTGTGCAGCCGACCAACGGCACCGAGCGCAGCGGCGGTCGGCGTCGCTCCGGCGCGAACCGCCCGTTGTTCGGTGACGGCGGCGGAGACATCTTCGCGGCGCCGGCGGCGGCGTCTCCGTCTTCGGGCGGCGATCTGTTTGGCTCGGCGGGCGCGCATTCGACGGCGTCGAACTGGCCGAGCTCGTCGGGCGGCGGCGCTTCGATGGCGGGGCACGACGGCGGTCGGGTCGAGAACCTGAC
>Ga0207701_10001516_pt1 | contig 24223 bp, 30 predicted proteins | sample KBSSwiSSwithPhiX_FD_184294 | JGI IMG/M metagenome (GOLD analysis project Ga0207701, IMG submission 184294) | Switchgrass rhizosphere bulk soil microbial communities from Kellogg Biological Station, Michigan, USA, with PhiX - S5 (SPAdes) (version 2) | ecosystem: Environmental > Terrestrial >... | reverse complement strand
GCATGGCCGCTGTGTACGGTCGCTCGTATGTACCGGACGGCATCGTATTGAACCCCGCCGACTGGGGCAAGGTGGCCACGGCGAAAGCGTCGGCGGGCGGGTCGTACCTGTTCTCCGATCCGTCCACGATGCAACGCGCGCCGATGCTGTGGGGCACGCCCGTTGTGCTCTCGCCCGCCATGACCGTCGGCAGCTATCTCGTCGGACAGTTCGCGCCCTACTCGCAGATCTTCGACCGCGAGGACGCAGCCATCGAGATCGCCGCGCAGAACGTCGACGACTTCGTTAAGAACCTGCTCACCGTGCGGATCGAGGAACGGTTGGCGCTGGCCATCTACCAGCCCGGTGCTTTTTCGAAAGGAACCTTCACCCCATGAGCGTTACGCTGTTCGCTGTCCCGCCAGAAATACAGCCGGTGTTCGATGCGCTGGCCGCGCTGCTCGTGGCGCACCCGGATCTTGCCAACGTCAATTCCTACGCAACCGTTGATACGAACGGTAAGAGCTACGGCATCACGGTTATCGACAAGTGGGGCAACCAGCAGACCTTCACCCAGCGCATTCAGTCGGGCAAGGTCTTTCTCGAACCGTTGAGTTCATCTCTCGGCCCCGGCGGCACCCAGCAGTTCGTGGCCACCACGCTCGACGCAACGGGCCAGCCCGTGCCAGCGACCGTCAACTGGACTTTACAGGCGGGCGCGGTCGGCACTGTGGTGGCTGGACTCTACACGGCACCGGCCACGGTCGCCTCATCCAGTGCCGACTACGTCACGGCGCAGGACGCCAGCGGCAACTCGGCCACTGCTTCGATCCAGGTGCATCCATAAATGGCCACGAAGATCAAGCGCAGTATCAAGGTCTCGACCCGCACAAAGGTCTTCAAGGTCGAAGGCGTACCCGACATCATGAAGACGCTTCGTGCCATCGCGTCGACACTCGGCGGCGAACAGGCAACGGCATTCACCGCGCGCATCAGCGAAGCGTGCCTCAAGCCCGCCATCATGATCCGGGACGATGCTATTGCGAAAGCCCCCGAAGTGTCGGGCAGGCTAAAAGCCAGCATCTATGCGGCGGTGCTCGAAGGCCACGTCGGCGCGGTGGTGGGCACGCGCAAGTGCTACTACGCGCCGTGGGTCGAGTACGGCACCGAGCACAACACGAAGAAGCCTTTCATGCGCCCGGCGCTCAAGGCCATGCGTCCCAAGTTCGCACCGCTCCTGGCCGCTGACCTCACGCAGATCATTTCCGATGTAGCGGCAGCAAACGCGAAGCACCCGGCGGTGGCCGCATGAGCGCCATCTTCGAGGATGTTCTGCGCGCGCTGCTGGTCGGCACCGATGTCGCCGGCACTCGCGTGTTCCTCATGCGCGCACCGCAGAAACCCGCCGGGCAGCAGTCGACGCCGTACCTCGTCTTCGCGCCCGTCGCATCCGCGCCACGTCATACGCAGATCGGTCCGATCAGTATGCAGGACGTGGACTATCAGATCGACATCTTCGATCCGTCGCAGTCGCGCGCGCTCGGCATCGCCGATACGTTGCGACGGAAGCTGGTCGGCGTCCGTGGGGTCTTCGCGGGCGTGCGCATCGGCGGCATCTTCAACCACTCGCATACTGTCGGCTTCGAGCCGCAACCCGATCTTCAGCATGTGATCGTGACCTTCACGATCCTCTTTGAGTTCTTGCCCGAGTTCGAGAACTTCACCCATCAACCCCGACAACCTATCGCAACCCAACGGAGAACCACGCTATGAGCGCTGCTGCCCTTGCCATTCCCCCTTCTATCGTGCCGCTTGAGCCGAGCACTGATCCAGCCATCGCGGCATATGGGACTAAGATCCAGGTGCTGTCGAAAGCATCGCCGGAGGAGTATACGACTATCGCCGGTATGGGCGACCTGACCGGCCCCAACGTCACGCTCGGTGAAATTGAAACGACGAGCCACTCGACCGGCATCCCGCACAAAACCTTCATGCCGACCTTGATCGACGATGGCGACTTGAGCTTCCCTTGCTATTTCAACCCGTCGGATCCGACGCACTCGCTCTACTCGCCTTTCGGCCTGGAGAACCTGCTACAGAACCGCGCGGTGACCAAGTTCCAACTCATCAATACGGACCCGGCACAGCGCACGCGGCAGTTCCGTGGGTTCGTCAAGCAACTCAACGAGACCTATCCGGTGCAGGGCATCTGCACGAAGGCGACCACCATCCGCATCTCGGGCATCCCGACGGACGTACTCGCCGCCGTGACGCTGGTGCCGGTCGACAACCTCACCGAGACCGCTGCCGGTGGCGCTAAGACCATCGCCGTGACTTCGACCAGTACGCAAGCGTGGAGTGCCGCATCGGACGCGCCCTCATGGCTTACGATCACCGCTCCGCTCACGCCGACCGTGGGCGATGGGACGGTCAATTACACCGTTGCCGCCAGCGTGGCTCCGCAGCCCGCGCGCACTGGCCATATCACCATCGGTGATCGAACGTTCACCGTCACGCAAGCGGCGGGAGTCTAACGCATGGTGGCTCAGATAGGTGCCAGCGAGCCGGTACGCTTTGAACTCAACGGCACGGAGTACCGGCTCCGCTTCACACTGGGGGCGCTCAAGGCGCTCTCCCAGGAACACAAGATCGAGGTCATGAAAGGCGGTCCCGACATGATCGATGCGATCCGCGATCCCGCCAAGCTCGCGCTCATCCTGTACCACGGGCTGCTAACGCACCACCCGGAGATCACGCCCGCATGGGTCGAGCAGAACTTCGACTCGGGCATGTTCGCCGACATGGTGCCGCTCGTGGCCACAGCCATCAGCGGGAGACAAGTCCCAAACGTCGACCGGCCCGGCAACAGCAAAGCGAATGGAGTTGGCTTGTTGTCTGGGCCGTCGGACGCTACGACCTCGGACTCTCCGAGCGAGACCTCTGGGATCTGACCCTCGAAGAGTTCGAGGCGCTCATTGACCGACACCTGGAGCACGAGCGGTTCAGTGAATACTGTGCCGCTCTCCCCGCCTGGCTCAACTACTCGATCAGCCGTTCCGAGAAAGCCCCCGTGCATGGCGTCGAGTTCTTCATGTTCCAGTACCGCGCCCGCCAGGAGATGCGCATGGCCACGAACGCACCCGGTCCCGGTCCCGCATTGCCTGCCGCACCCGGCCCGCGTCCGGGCGTGCGATATGCGCTGCCCGGCGAGTGCCCGCCATCCAACCGTCCCGCCGGTACGAATGACGATGTAATGCAGCGCTTCGATCTCTACGCGCAACGTCACAAGGGAGCATCATAATGGCCGCTGATCTCGGCGATCTCATCGCGCGCATTCTACTCGATAACAAAGAGTTCAACGACGCCTTAAAAGAGGTCGAGAAGCAAAGCGAGGAGACCTCCACGAAGGCGGGCGGCTTCCTGTCGGGCATCGGTGATGCGCTCGGCGGCATTGCCGAGACCGCTATGGGCGTAGCGGCGGGCTTCAAGCTCCAGGAAATTATCGACTGGGCGCAGAACCTCGCGCCCGCCATGCTCGAAGCCGCCGCCAAGACCGACCACCTCGCCCAAGCGTTCCGCGCCATCGCCGGTCCCACCGAGGAGACCGGCAAACTATTCGACGACCTCTCGAACCTGGAGTTCCATTCCCTCTTCGACTTCGAGGACACGCTCGGCCCGGCGGCCAAGAACATGCTCGATCTCGGCGTCTCGACCGAGCAGACCGGCAAGACCATGACCGCGCTGGTCGATGCCGCGTCCGGGATGAAGAAGGGGCCTGAGTGGATCACCGCAGTCAGCGGGGCTATCGCCGAGATGCAGACGCACATGGTCGCTTCGGCGAAGGACATGAAGGCGCTGGAGAGGGAAGGTGTCAGCGCGTGGAGCGCACTCGCCGCCAAGATCGGGACCGACGTGCCGACCGCAATGGAGAAGGTCAAAGCGGGACTCGTCTCCGCGCAGACCGTCGCCGAGGCGGTCACCGACGATATGGCCAAGCGCTGGAAGGGCGCGGGCGACGAGTCGCTGGCTGGCTGGGAAGGCGCGATGCACGTTATGGACGAGGCGACCGAGGAGGTCATGGTCGCCCTCGGCAAGTCCATCGGCGAGATGATAATTGCGATCAAGCCGCTGATCGACATCGCCGTTAAAGCCATCCTCGACTTTGCGAAAGCGTGGGAGGAGACGCAAGGCCCGGTCCAGTGGATCACCGAACATTGGCCCGCCATCAAAGCGGTCTGGGCCGAACTGTCCGACTTCCTCGGCCACGTCTTCGAATACCCGCTCAAGCGGTGGGAGAACGACTGGAACGCGATCAAGGCGATCTTCGCCACCGTCTTCGAGTACATCGGCAAAGCCATCGGCGTCTTCACGCAAGGCATGTCCACGCTGTTCGGTTGGATCAGTACCGCCGTTTCGAAGATCCCCGGCGTGACCGACGAGATGAAGAAGCTCTCGTCGATCTGGGACGAGCAGAACGTCAAGATCGCTGCCAACAAAGCCGCGCTCGACGAACGCAAGAAGGCGCAGGATGCGTCCACGGCGGCAGACACGAAGGCACGCAACGAAGCCAAGGCGCGCGAGGCGCAGGACGTGGCCAATGCGAACGCCGCCAAGAAGCTCGCCGAGGAGCGCAAGAAGGCCGATACCGAACTGCTGGCGTTCTCGAAGCGATGGGTGGACTCGGACAAGGCGTTCCAGGCCAGCCAGAAAAAGAACGAGGACGTCTTTACGAAGGCGTACTACGAGATGAAGAAGGCGGCGGTGGAGACCGTCGAGATCATCGTCCCGTTGTGGGATCGCATGGGCGCAGTCTCGGGGCCGGTGGCCAAACGGTTCTCCGAGTCGAAGATCGCGCTGGAGAAGCTCGGCGTCACTTCGACCTCGGTGCTCACGCAAGCGGTGGCCAGCGCGCAGCAGTTCGCCGACACCGTGCGCGTGTCGTTCGAGCACGGGGAGCGCAGCGCATCCGACTATGGCGCGGCTCTGGCCAAGCTCAAAGAGGCGCAGGATGCGCTCAAGGCGCACACCGAGCGTGATCTCGTCAATGCGATGAAGACGCTGGGCACCGTGGTCGGCAGCGATCTGGTGAAAGCCGCCGACGATATGCTCGCGGCCTACAAGCAACTCGAAGCCACCACCGACGTGCCCGAGGATCTGTATCCGGCATGGCAGGCCGTACTGGCAGCGCAGAAGAAGGTGGCCGACCACGCCAGCGCGGAACTGACCGACGCCTATCACCGCATGGGTGAACAGACCCGCGCGGAACTCGATGCAGTCGCCGCGCAGTCGAAGAAGGACTACGAAACGATAGCCCGGGACGCGGGCGTCGGCACCGAAGCGGAACTCCGCGCGCGCATCAAGATGCTGGAGGACTCGAAGAAGGAGCACGAAGCCCACAACGAGAAGTGGACGAAGGAGGACCAGCGGCGGCTCGACCAAGCCGAGAAGCAGCTTGAGGAGCATACCAAGAAGCAGAAGAACGTCTGGGCCGAGTACTTCAAGTACATCGAGGACCGGGCGAAGGCGTTCAAGAACGACGTGCTCGACGCCGTCTGGGATCGGCTGTTCGGACCCGACCAGAACGCGGGCCTCAAGAAGCAGGAGCAGGAACTCGTTGACTCGCTGGCCGAGCGCGCGTCCGAGTGGGATCAGTATGTCGCCGACAACGCCGACCAGATGGCCGAGTTGGCCACAAACTACGAGATCGCAATGGCGGGCCTCGCCGATGAGACGCAGAGTGCGCTCGACGAAGCCGCGAAGAAGTATGACGACTACGCCGCCGAAGTGGTCGGCAACATTGAGGACATCAAGAAGAAGCACGCCGAGGCCGAGGCCGAGCAGGTGCAGTCGGCCCGGGACGCGCTCGACGATAAGACGCAGGACTACGAAGAGTATGCGCGGGACGTGGCGCAGAACATCGAAGACATTCAGGTCAAGTACGAGAAGCAACTGGAGGAGGAGACCGAGAAGCTCCGGGACGAACTGGCCGACCGCACGCAGTCGTATAAGGACTTCGTCGACGATGCCAACAAAGACCTGCAACGGCTCGGCCAGGACACGGCTACCAACATTGAGGACGAGACCAAGGACACCGCCGATAACATCGCCGAGCGCCAGCGCGACTACAACCGCTATGCCGAAGACACCGCCACGAAGATCGCCGCCGTCCGCGCCAAGAACAAGGGCGTCTACTCGCAGGAGGAAGCCGACCTGGAGACGTCACTCAAGCGCAAGGGCGAGGATCTGCAGTTCTACATCACCGAGCAGAACGACAAGCTCGCGCGCTACACCCGGGACCAGAAGCTCCGGCAGGAGCGCGAGGAGTCCGACCTGCACGAGTCGCTCAACCGCAAGGGGCGCGACTTCGATGAGTACCTGAAGGAGAACGCTAAGGACCAGGACGCGGCGGTCCAGCACTACGCCGACGGGATCGCGACGGAGACCGGCAAGCAGCTGGAGGGGCTGGCCAAGAAGAAGGCCGACTATGACGAGTTCGTGGTCGAGACCGAAAAGAAGATCCTGAAGATCCAGACCTCCCATGCGACGGCGCAGGATGCGGAGATCCTCAAGCAGCAAGAGGCGCTGGCGCAGAAGAAGCTGGACTATGACCAGCACGTGATCGACATCACGAAGAAGTCAGCCGAGCAAGCCGCCGCGCTCAAGGCCGACTATCAGCAGGGCACCACCGACCTCCAGACCGAACTCGGCAACCAGCGCATCGAGTACGACAAGTTCGTTGCCGACATCACCGGGCCGGGCGGCAAGCTCGAAACGCTCAAGAGCCAGCACACCTCGATCTGGACCGACATCGGCGCGCTGGCCACAGGCGCGCTCAACGACATCGGCAAGTCGCTGCTCCATCTGGCCAGCGATGAAGTCATCGGCGTGCTCACGGGCAAGACGAAGGGACTCAAGGGCGTCTGGGACGACATCAAGAGCGCGGTCGATGCCGTCGGCGACTCGGCCAAGAAGATCGACATCCCGGGCGGCGGTGGCGGTGGCAGCGTGCCCGGTGGTGGCGGCGGCAGCGATATCCCCAGCATTCCAGGCGGCGGTGGCGGTGGCGCGGCTGAGGGCATCATGGGCTTCCTGTCGGGCGGGCTGCTGGGCAACATCCTCAGCGCGGGCCAGCTTGTATCGAGCGTGATCCTGAATATTCAGATCGCCAAGCTCGAGGGCACCATGAACCAAGTCGAGCGGAACACCGCCGGGTCCATGCTGTTGCTCGGGAGCCGGGCCGACGGCGGCATCCTCGGCGTGTCGTTCCGCATCTTCGAGGAACTCGCCTACGGCACGCTGGTGAAAGCGATGGAGAAGCACCGGGACCAGTTCTACGACTGGACCGGCTTTGTCAACCCGATCTTCGAAACGATCCGCAACAACGTAATGGACTCGTACCCGGTGCTCGTGGACATTCGGACCATCCTCGGCGACATGCGCACGCTGGCCACGAACCTACAGACCGACGTGCGCTCGAACGCCGAGACGCTGAAGGCGATAAACGTCTCCATCGTGGCCCAAGGCATCACGACCGCAGAAGCCGCGCGCGCACTCGGTGACCAGATAGCCACGAACCTCTCCCGCCAGATGGTGCCGGTCGCATGAATGCCCTTATCTATCTGAACGGCGCGGACGTGACCTCGGCGTGTCGACTCCAGGAAACGCGCATCAACTATGACTCCTCGCGCCGGATCACCACCGCGTCGCTCACCATCATGGGCCAGTCGTTCTCGCGGATCGCGCGCTACGACGCCGCGCATTATGACCTGGACGTGTACGGCGTCGACATCGGAGACCTGTACCTCTGCACCATCGTGGACGGACGCGACGGCACCACCAAATTATTCGAGGGCCGCATCTTCTCGATGTCCATGCAGCAGTCCGACGCTGTCGGCTTCGAAGTCTTCTACAAGGTCGAACTCAACGACCACGCCAGCGCGCTCGACCGTTCCGTGTGCTGGGGCGGCTTCAACCTCACGCTGCCAGCGTCCGACAAGCAGATCATCCAGCGGCTGCTCGGACACTTCTGCCCGCAGATCGACTCTGCCTCAGATGTAGCCGAAGTCATCCCGGTCATCCAGTACTACGACTGGAAGAATAAGACCGCGCGCCAGGTGCTCGATGATATGACGGGGCTGGCTGGCGCGGAGTGGAACGTCGACTTCGACGCGGTGCTTCACTACCGGCTGGCCAGCGAAGCGCCTCAAGCGCCGTTCCGGCTGTCGACCTCTCCCGATCTCGTGGACTCGTTCCCGGTCAGGGTGCAGAACTTCAAGCGCGACTTCTCGAACCCCATCAACAAGTGCTACGTGCGCGGCGTGGCCGTCGATCCCGTCGGCGGGACGTTCGTCGAAGCCGAGTATGCCGACCCGGTCTCTATTGAGAAGTACGGCGAACTACAAGCCGCCGTGATCGACGAGCAGATCACGAACGGATGGGACGCGGCGATGAGAGCCAAGAGCGTGGTGCTCAAGTATGCCAACCCCATCGAGTCGGGTAGCTTCACGATCTGGGCGCAGGACGGGCTGAAGCTCGGCCAGCAGGTCTGGATCGACGAAGAGGGGCTGGGCGTCAAGGGCTGGTACGTCATCCGGTCGCTCTCGATGTCTTGGTTCTCCAAGACGGAAGTGCAATACGACGCGCAGTTCGGCGCGTCCCAGCCAGACCTGGAGACGTTGCTGCGCGTGCTCGATCAGCGCAGCCGCTGGAAGACCACGAACCTCCCGCCGAGCTTGCCCGCCGCTGGCTCGATCACGGACGCGAACATTCAGGTGCCGCCCGGCCTGAGCGCATCCAGCATCGGTACGGTCAACGCGGGCAGCATCGTCGGGCAGATCAACGCTGGCCAAATTGGATCGGTCAACGCGGCCAGCATCGCTGGCTCGATCACCTCGAACCAGATCGGCAGCGTGCAGGCTACGACCATTCAGGGCGCTATCCAAGCCGGGCAGATCGGCTCGGTCAACGCAACGACCATTAACGGCGTCATCATCTCATCGCAACTGGCCAACCAGATCATCGACGATCTGGCCAAGTACGCCGACGCGCTGCGCCCGATCCAGATAGTGAAGATCGGCGATCCGTGGCCACCGGCGCAAGCGTTCCCGAATGACAACTTCCCGCCGAACTCGTTCTTCTACTACGAGCCGGACGGCAACTTCTACCAGATGAATGCCAACGGCACCACGTGGGCCATCAACAACAACCCGAAAGCCTCGGTGATGAGCTTCTACCAGATCGGCCGGATCTCGGCGAACTCGATCACCGGCCTGATCCTCGCCGCGCAGATCCAGACGATCACCGCCGGGCAGATCACGGGCATCATTCAGGCCGCGCAGATCGGCTCGGTCAACGCCTCGGCCATTGCTGGCTCGATCAACTCGACGCAGATCGGCTCAGTCAACGCTTCGGCGATCCAAGGCAGCATCTCAGCCGCGCAGATCGCCAGCGTGAACGCGACCGCCATCACCGGGTCGATCTCAGCGGGCCAGATCGGAACGATCAATGCCGCAACGATCACCATAGGGTTGATCTCCGACGGGCAGATCGGAACGATCAGCGGAAGCAAGCTCATTGTCGGGACAGTCACGACCGACAAGCTCAGTACCACTTCGCTGGACGTGGGCGGGGGCGCATCGAAGCCGGGCGTGCTCAAGGTTTGGGACGGTACGTCAGTCATCGGTGAGATCGGTCTGATGACCGGCTCCGTCTATGGCGGCTGGTTCAAGGTCTTCGGCGCGGGCGGCACGAGCTACGCTACCGCCAACGTCTACACAAACACCTCGGGCAGTCTGTTCATCCGCAATGCCGACCTCTTGATAACGTCGGCGAGCAGCGGCAACATTGCCACGAGTCCAACGACCACCGACTCCACCTACACGTCGATAGCCTTGAAGGTCACGAAGGGTAGTGAGGTCGCCTCGCTGGTCTCGCGCGGCTTGATCTTCTATGACACTACGAAGATCGGCTCGCTGGTGCGGTCCCCGAATGGCGCATACCTTGAGTTCGAAAGCAGCAGCGGGACCGCTGGCGAGTATGTGCTCATCTCGGGCAAGAACGGCACTCGCTCCGATAAAGGGTTTACGGTGGGCAGCAATGCCGGGAAGACCATGAAGGTCACATTCCGCGACGCCGCGGGAAACATCATGCGCCTCTGGGCCGACGGTGTCGACCGTGGCCAAGTGGCACTCGAACTCAATGGCGGGATCGTAACCGCGCCATGACTGACAGTCACGAAACGAAAGGAAGAATGGGAAGTATGGAAACGGAAAGCTATCCACTCGACGAAGCCACGATCAGTGTACTCGCCGACATCAAGAAGGCACAGACTGACTTCGACGCGCAGCCAGTTGTGCAGCAGGTTCGACAGAACGCCATCGCGCTCGACTCGCAACGGCAGGGGGCGCTGTTGTTGTTCTACCGGCAGCACAAGCTCGAGGGCAACTGGCGCATCGCCGACAACGGCACCGAACTCGTCAAGGACGCCGCACCCGCAGCAGTTCAGTCGTAGGAGGTTCGCATGGCACATCCGCTCCCGCCCGGCTTCAAGCTGACTCCCGATCTGCAGTCGACCACGCTGCCGGTCACGCCGGTCATCCCGCCGGTCGTGGCCAGCGGCGATGTCATCACCTCACTGCACGAGAACCTGAATGTTCAGGCGCTCACCGATCTGTGGACGAATGAGCAGTGGCTGGCCTCGCAGTCGTTCACGGACCCGACCACAACGAAGGGCGATCTGCTGGCGCGCAACGCCACCGCACTCGCCCGGCTGGCGGTTGGCACGAATGGCCACGTGCTCACCGTCGATAGCGCAACGGCGCAGGGCATCAAGTGGGCCGTGCCATCGGGCGCGGTCATGAGCGTCTTTGGACGCGCGGGCGTAGTCGTTGCCGCCAGCGGAGACTACACAGCGGCTCAGGTCACGAACGCTGTGTCCGTGCTCGGCTCGTATCCTGATCCCGCCTGGATCACTTCACTCGCGTACTCGAAGATCACGGGCGTGCCCGCCGCTGGCGTCGGTAGCGTCTTCGGGCGCACTGGTGCAGTCGTGGCGGTGGCGGGCGACTACACAGCCGCACTCGTGACGAACGCGGTCAGCACGCTCGGCAGTTACGCGGACCCTCCTTGGATCACTTCGCTGGCTCACAGCAAGATCACCGGAGTGCCCGCTGGCGGCGGCACCGTGTCGAGTGTCTTCGGTCGAGTCGGCGACGTGGTGGCCACGGCGGGCGACTACACCGCAGCCAAGGTCACGAACGCGGTGAGCACCTTGGGGAGCTATGCCGACCCGGCCTGGATCACTTCGCTCGCGTGGTCGAAGATCACCGGGGCACCGGGGGGCGGAGGTTCACAGACACCGTGGACCTCCAATATCAACGCGGCGAACTTCATCCTGCACTCGGTCAATTCCATTGCCGTCGGCACCGGCGTAATGAATGTCGCGCCCGTGAATATCGAAACCTCCGGGGCAGCGGCGGGCTTGCGCCATCGGGATCAGGCAGCGAACGGCACACCGGGCGCGGTGTTCCTCAACGACTCGAACTACGCCGCCGGTCTTGTCTTCGGTGGCTCGGCAGCAGTGTCGGTTCCGCTGCGAGGCGTGCTCTCGCTCTATACGCAGAACTCTTCAGGCGTACCGATCTGCTTGTCGCCGGGAGAGGTCGAGCGGATGCGGATCACGGTGGCGGGTGATGTAGGCATTGGAACCAACTTGGCCGTCCTCCCCATGACTGATGGGAATTCCTTTCACACGGTCATCAATACTGCCGCATCAGGTAAATTCCCAGTCCTGAGTCTGATGTCCAATGCGGGTATCGGTGTCCTGGCCTTCTGTAACAATGCCAAAGTAGGAACAGATAAGAGGGTGGCCCAGATCGTGATGGCAACGTCTGGAGCCAATGGCGACTCAGGGAGCTTCAGTTTTTATACTTACAATGCTGGAGCAGCAGTAGCAGCCATAGGCGTTGAACCCAGCGGTGCTGTGGGCATCAGAATGGGTGGATCTCCCAGCTATTCCCTCTCGGTGAACGGCGACTGTAACCTCCAGGGCGGCGTCTATCGCGTGAACGGCGTGCCGATCAGTACGGGCGGCGGCGGCTCGCAGACCCCGTGGACGCAGAACATCGACGGCGGCGGGTTCACCCTTAACAATGTTTCCCAGATAGGCGTTGGTACTACGACTCAATTTACATTTCAGGTCCGAGAGGGTCCGAACCTGAATATTCTGTTGTCACCAATTGCTGGAGTGGCTTGTATTCAGTCCTTTAATGACGCCATTTCTGCCTATATGCCATTGGAGTATATGGCTTCGTCTCATTACCTCATGGGTGGCGCTGTAGGCATCGGCACCACAACTCCTGGGACTACTCTCGATGTCACGGGCAGTGCCAGGATCAATGGCAGTTCTATATTGAGTGGCGTCTGGCCAACGGCCTTTTCCGTAGCCTGTGGGTCAGCGGTCATGACTGCCGGGAATGACTACCCACTGAGCAACATTGGCCTGATGTTCGCCGGGAACCAAGTGGGCCTCAATACCAGGATGCATGTCGTAACGACAGGCGCTAGTTGGGCAGACGTGGCTCTCGGGTTGAGCTTCGATGTCGATGCCAGTATTGGGGTGGGCGGTCAGTTGTGGTTCAAGACAGGTAACATCGGCATCGGCACATCATCACCGCAAGCAAGGCTTCATGTGTTCGGTGGCCCGGCGACTATCAGTTTAAATAGTACAGCGGCCAGCAGTGCAGGAACCTCTCAACTGGCAATTAGTGGGCAGACCAACTCAGCGAAGTGCTTATGGATGGGTTTTGATACCTCGGTGGATGTAGGAGTCATACAGGCAGGAGTATCTGGGATCTCTTGGAATAGCCTGTGCCTCAACCCGGCTGCTGGCAATGTTGGCATCAACACTGCCTCGCCACAGGTTGCTTGTGACGTTCGCGGTGGCCTAGATCTTAACAACACTCTTCGCATCTGGCGGAATGGACGTGACAACAACTATTCCTTTACGACCACAGATGGCATCCTGCTGCAAATAGGTTACTCTGGCACCGGCACCTCTATTCTTAACCTTCAATATGATGGGAAAGTCGGCATCGGCACCACAGCTCCTGGAGCCAAGCTGACCGTAGATGCAGGCCCAGACCACGTCCTGAATGTGCGCGGCGACCCCACAGCATTCGGCCTTCCTGGTAGCCTAACCGGACCGATACTCCAAGCCGTGACAAGCAACCAAGCTGCTCAGACGGCATTTACCATATTCGGTGGACCTATTCAGTTGCAGGGCGGCAACGTCGGCATCGGCATGGGCGCGGCGGTGCCGGGTTACATGCTCGACGTGAACGGCGACATCAACTCCCGTGGTGTGCTTCGCGTCAATGGTGTGGCGGTACCGTTATCGTCCGGGGCGCTGACGGCCCGCACGAACCAGACCGCAGGTAGGCAATTGAATGTTCAATACAACAACGCCACAGGCAAGCCCATGTTCGTCTCGATCTTTATCGCCATCGGTGCGGGTCAGTATGCGCGGCTCGTCAGCGACGCGAGCAGCGGCCCGACTTCCATCATCGACAACATGACGAACACCTACAGCGGGACGGCGTCGTTCAGCATCGCCGGATGGGTGATGCCAGGACACTACTACAAGGCAGAAACGTCCAGCAGCACATTAAACAACTGGTACGAATGGAGCTAAGAACATGACCTATGAAGAGAGCGCAGCGCTCATGTCCGACTCGGCTTTCCGTGGCCGGGTCAAGGTGTCGTGCATCAAGTATGCCGACAGCATTCTGATCGAAGCGTCTTCAACGCCCGGTCACACCTCTCGGTTGCGCTGGGCGCAGTCGTGCTTCCAGGCACCCGACATGGTGGCCGGGCAGACGCAACCGCCGGTCGTCATGGATCCGGCAGTGCAGACCGGCGGGGCCGAAGTCGAAGATGTGGCGCTCCAGGCCGCAGTCGAAAGTGTCATCAACAAGACAGTCTGATCCGGCACGCCGCGTCGTCCCGTATTGGTGGCCATCGACACGCGCGCAAAAATATTTTTTCAGTTCAATAACGACAGGAAAGTCACTGGTGTTATAAAGTGAAACTGCGGTTGAATTGGAGCCGCTACTCGGGCGGTGCCGTATGACTCCCGATATCAACGTAAGCACTTACGGCGGCGGCGTTTGCCCTCCGCGCGCGCTCCTCCCCTCTCGCTGCGCTGCGGGATCACTGCGGGCATAAACATGGGCATTCATATCGGCATCAGCGTGGGCATAGTACCGATACCCATTGCGGGAATGCGTCGTGGCCACGGGCCATCCCGCACGTCTTGACGGCGCAAACGGATCAGTCTATGCTTCCGTTGCAGCTTGAGAATTTGAACCGCGAGTAAGCGCGGGGAACGTCGCGTTAAACAACTTCCGCATTCACTTGAGGAGACGTGTTTCTCAATGGCCAAACGAAACGACATATCGAAAGAGATGCATGTGCGCCTGAGCATTCAGGCTCACAAGCGGCTGCTCCACGCTTGCAAGGAGCGCGTGGCGGTCGACCTCGGAACGGTCCCGGTGGGCCGTATCCTGTCCGAACTCATCCTGGCCCATCTGCCAGCCGCGCCCGACGAAGAACTCGCGCGGCCCCGGCCCAAGAAGAAGGTATGACGTGGGAGAGGTCCGCGCCATCTGGTTCACCCATCGGTGCGACCGCTGCCACGCAGAAGACGGCGTGCGCTTCGTCGACTACTACTGGGTGTGCGAGGCGTGCGCCCATCGGTACGTTGAACTGCTCGAACGAGAACGGGGAATAACACTATGCTCGATCACGCAATGCGCAAGTTAGGCATCGGTGGTTCGGAGGTCGGCGCGATCTTCGGAGTCGATGGCGAACGCGACGGCTTCTCCGTCTGGGCCGAGAAGAAGGGCGGGATGCCACGCTCGGAACCGTCGCCTCGGATGATCGTCGGGCAGAAGCTGGAGCAGGGCGTGCTGGCGCTGTACGAGCACGTAACGGGTCGCAAGACCGAATACTGCAACGTCACCTCCCAGCATCCCGAGCGCCCTTGGCAGGTCTACACGCCGGATGCGCTGTGCGTGGGCGAACGCCGGGGCGTCGACGCCAAGGTCGTCTTCTGGGACCAGCGCCGGAAGTGGGGCGCGACGGCGAACGACATCCCCGAGCGCGTCCAGCTTCAGGCGTGGTGGTACATCTCCGCAATGGACTACGACGCGTGGGACATCTGCGCGCTGGTCGGCGAGGAACTTCCACGCATCTACACCATTACCCGAGACCGCGAAGTCGAGCGCGTGATGCTGGCCAAGTGCGAGGAGTTCTACCGGCGCTACCTGCTCGGTGACGAGACGCCGCCCATCATTCAGCCAGGCGCAGCCGTCGACCGATACCTCCAGCACGTGTTCCCGACCCACAAGTATCCCGACATCCGCGAAGCCACCGAGGAGGAGGCCGGGGCGCTCGAAGAGTACGCGCAGATCCGCATCGACTACAAGGAACTGGAAGGCATGAAGAAGCGCGCGGAGATGCTCTTCAAGCTGGCCATCGGCCATCAGGAAGGACTGCAGTGGGCGAACGGCAAGCTCACCTGGAGACGCACAAAGGACCAGACGAAGATGCGCTGGGAAGGCATGGCGCACGCGCTGCTCAATGCCTACGTCAAAGACGAGGCCACCCGGGCGGAGGTGTACAAGCAGCACGAGTACGTCAAGCCGGGGGGGCGGCGGCTCCGGTTCGAGTATGACGGCATCGTGGACGAAGGCGGTGACGAGTGATCCCGCCCGAGGAAGAGACCGGCAGCGTTCTCGCCACGGGGATCGCCGATATGTATCAGAAGCTCAAGCAGGCGCGCGCCATCACGACCGCGCTGCTCAAGCGCGTGGGCACGCCCGGGCAGTGCAAGGGATGCCAGCGGCCTATCGTCTGGGTGCGTGATGCGAACGACCACGGCGCGCCCTACGACGCCGACGGCGTGAGCCACTTCGCCACGTGCCCCAAGGCCGAAGAGTTCAGAAAGCGATAAGGAGACCAACATGGAGAACGAGAACGTGCCAGCACCACCGCGCCCAGTGGAACCACCACCGCCGCCACCACCGCCACCAGCGCCAGCCGAGAAGTCGCTCGCTGGCCGGTTCGAGGCAGTCCAGCCCGGACAGCCGACGAGCGCGCGGATCACGCCCGACCATCTCGCGCTGGTGACCGACACGGTCAAGCGCGATAACTGGATCGCTCAACTGGTCGAGATCGAACTGGCGCAGCAGAACGCCGCGCACGATCTCAAGCTCGCGCGGTACTTCGCGATCTCGGGCAAGTTCGACGATATGAAAGGCGGCACCGCCGAGCAGAACATCGCCACCGCGATGGTGAAGATACAGTTGGGCCGCGCGTGGGGCTTCAATGCTGCGGATGCGATCCGCTACATCTACTTCGTCAATGGCAAGCCGTCCTTGGAGACCGAGATCATCGCCTCGAAGCTCCAGCAGCACGGGTACGACTGGGACATAGAGTGGATCGAAGACAAGGTCACGCACAAGGACCGCTGGTATCAGAAGTGCGTGGGCTGTCGGCTGTGGCTCAAGAAGCTCGACGGCAAGGTGTACGTCCCGCTCACTGATCGTGCGGGCAACCAAGTTACGGTCGAGTTCACCGAGTTCGACGCCGACACGGCACAGGTGTATGAGAAGGGCGGCTGGATACCGCTGTCCCAGAAGCAGAACTACAAGTCGTGGGGCCGCGATATGTATTTCTGGCGGGCCATCTCGCGCGTCAAGAAGTACCATGCACCGCACGTGCTGCGTGGAGCCATCGAACGCGAAGAGGCTCTGGAGATGATCCCGGGTGACCCGCCCGAGCAGCTGCCCGCCGGGACGAATGCCTCCGAACGTGAGACGAGTGCCGGCGAACGTGAGACGCTCCGGGACCGCATCCTCAAGCAAGAGCCGACGTTCGAGATGCTGCAAGACGAGCCGCAGGAGAAGTAAGTGCTCACGCGCGTGCGGCGGCTTCGTGGCTACATCATCTCGCCGGTCAAGCTGCACCCTTACTTTCCATTCGAGTTGAGATACCACCCGTGTCGACCGCAGTACGATCCCAAGCGCGGATACACGATACAGATCGGAGCAACGATAGATGACAAAACTCAGCAAGGCAAAGCTCCTGCAACGGGAGACAGCGGCTCTCGACCGGCACCGGCCCATCGTGGTTGAACTGCTGCCGCTCGGCGTGAGGGTGTGGCCAAAAGGAACACGTGAGGCGCATCTCGTGACGTGGGATGCCATCCTCGATCTCGGTCGTAAGTTGGACGCGCGCATCGAGAACGGAAGGGGGAAGTAAGTGCCGAGGCAATATGAAGCGATCAAGTACACCTTCAGCCAGGACGAGATACGCGAACTGGGCGAGGGTTTGGCCCGGGAGTCGCAGACCGTCTTTGATCTTCGAGATCAGAAGGCGAACGACGTGGCGGCGATCACGGCGCAGATCAAGGGCGCTGAGAAGCGTGTCGGCGATCTGACCAACAAGATCAACAACGGGTATGAACTGCGCGAGGTCGAGTGCCTCGTACTCATGGAAACACCCAGACCTGGCCTGAAGCGCATCGTGCGGATCGACACGAATGAGACGGTGCGCGAAGAGGCCATGACCATGGCCGAGATGCAAGGGAAATTCGGTTTCGCGGAGGAAGAATGATCGAGGTCGGCGTGATGCTATTCGTGATCGGCTGGCTCCTGCGGGCATGGCACCGGCAGCGTGCCGCCCGGGAGCGCGAGGATATGCGGCGGCACGTGACAGGTGGCGCTCGGACGTGGTGGCAACAAGAGAAGGAGAACTGAGAAATGCAGACTGTTAAACAAGCGACGGGCAACCCCGTCCCGGCAACTGGGTCCGCCATTGACCCATCCAAGATCTTCGTGCGCGCGATGAAAGGCTTTCTCTACAGCCCAGTCACCAAGCGCTTGTACGACATCATCAACCGCATGGAGGTTGGGCCATCCACCTACGAGCGTCCTTGGAGCGTGCAACCGGGATACGGCTTCGAGCAGCCTGTGTACCCATTGAACCCGGTCGACTATCCGACCGCCGAAACCGCTAACAAAGTACTCGAATGGGCACGGGCGCAATGGCCAACGTCCGGGATCATCTTCGACATCTTCGCCCCGGCGCCAACCGGCGGCGTCGTGACTCAACTGCAGTACTGGCTCATCGCCTGGAACGGTCAGGATCTGTACGAGATCTTCTCGGCCGGGTGGACTGCCTTCGACTACGACAAGGACGGGCAGCAAGCCGCCTACGAGCAGTTCACCGCCCAACTGCGCGCGGCGGGCTTCTCGGTATAGGGCCAGAGGGAGCGACACGGTGGACGCGCAGCAACCTGAGCTATTCGAGTACGGCATCCAACTCGAACGCTCGGACATCCGCGTCCACGTGTCGCCGAGTACTAAGTGTTTGTACGTGTTCCCGACCGCCGAGGCGCAGCAGCTGCTCGACCAGCGGGCTACCGAGTTCAAGCAGGTGCAGGCGTTTCAACCGGGCGTGAAGTACCCGACGGCCCTCGGTCGGTTGGTGCCGCCAGCGGCTATCCCGCGGCTGGTGATCGTGCATCTGCCCGACTGTGACTGGTGGGCGAAGTTCAAGCCGACTCACGGCACGTCGAAGAAGGGATCCTTGGCGGTCAAGGCCGTCGACTGGGCGCTGCGCAACGGGAAGCTCCCGCTGTGGGTGACGGGCACGAAGGAGACCCAGAACATTCAGAACCAGATCAAGGGCATCGACATCCTGCTCACCGGCCAGTGGAAGATCCAGGTGAAGTGTGACTGGGATGCCGGGCCGAGGGAGCGCGGCGGCACCGGCAACCTGTTCTTGCAGAGCGCGGAGCGCAACCCGAGGAAGAGGCACTAACGGAAAGGAGCCGACTTATGAAACGAAACCCGAAAGCGGAACTGAATAAGAAACAAACCCCGAAAGCCAAACTCATCGAAGTATCGCCAGCGATGGCCGAGAAGATGTTGGAGCGCAACGTTCACAACCGCCCGCTGCGGGATCACGTAGTGCAGTACTATGCCGCCGAGATGCGGGCCGGGCACTGGCTTATCACGGACGCCGCCATCGGGTTCGACTGGGACGGCAACTTGGTCAATGGCCAGCACCGGCTGGCCGGTTGCGTCTTGGCTCAGGTGTCGTTCTGGACGTGGGTAGTCGAAGGTCTTGATCCCCACAGCCAGGACATCATTGACAACGGCGTCAAGCGTCGTCCTTCGGATGTGCTGCACCTCGCCGGGCATCCCCGCGCGTCCATCCTTGCGACGGTGGCGCGTCTTCTCTTCTACTACGAGCGGAACCGGCTGCAGGGCAGTCGTAACTCGCAGATCAGTCCGTTCGATATCGCGCAGGTGGTCGAGCGTGGCGGCGATGAACTCAACGACGCTATCGAGTGGGTATGCCGGAACCGGATCAGGGAGATCATACCGGAAGGGTTGGCCTCGTTCTGCAAGTACATCTTCAGTAAGCAGAACCCGGAGAAGGCCGAGTCGTTCCTGCTGGGGCTTAAGAGCGGTCTGGATCTGCGCAAGACCGATGCCGTCTACTGGCTCCGTGAGCGCATGGTGCGCAAGCGTGGAGCGAACTTCGTGGCCAACGCTTTGCCTTACGTATGGAAGGCGTGGGTGTATCACCGCGATGGCGTGCCGGTGCGCTACCTGAAGATGCAGGAGGGCGAGGAATGGTGGGACATCGAGCGCACCGTCGGCCTTGCCAAAGTCAAACCACAAGCCGCATGAGGGAGGGCAATAGATGACGGAGACAGCCGCTGCAAGTCCTATGTTCCTGGAGCGCCACTACACAGTGAAGGAACTCGCCGATGCGTGGCATATGTCACACGTCACGGTCAGGAGTTGGTTCCGTGGTGAGAAGGGCGTCATCCGGTACGGTCCCGCCAAGATCAAGGGCAAAGGTAACAAGCAGACTCACGTGCAATTGCGCGTTCCTGAGTCGGTCGCGCGCCGGGTCTACAAGGAGCGCACCGGGACGGTGACATGACGTGGCCACAGACAACAACGGCCCGCCATCGCTGGCGGGCCGCTGGTGCAACGCGCGGGGTATTAGCTAGCCACGGTCAACCGCGTGGGCAAACCCTTGTAGGCGAGGCGACGAGTCGCTTTCGACATCTTCTCGCGATACCCGGGAACCAACTTCATATAGTGCTGGTCGGTGATCTTGACGTCCGAGTGGCCCAACATCTTCGACAGGACGAATATGTCGCCCACGGTCTCGCCATCACCGATCAAGTAGTTAATGGCGAACGTGTCGCGGAACGTGTGACACGTGCCACCGACGCCCGCCAGTTCGAGCAACCGCGTGACGAGTGCGGTCGTATAGCGCACTCGACGTTCGTACAGGTTCTCCCAACCCTTCCTGAACTCCTGGCCATCGCGCAATTGCTGGCGCGCCATCGCATAGTCGTCCTCACGGTCGGGGTGGAAGTAATAGACCCGCGTCTTAGGGAGACGGTTGAGCGCGTCAATGGCGGGTTGTTGGAGTTCGGGCGGGAGCGCGATGGGCACGCGCGTCTTGATGACGAAGTAGTCCGCGTTGCCCTCGGCGGTCAGGTACGAACGTTCGAACCACGTGGCGTCACTGATGCGCATCCCGGTAAACAACATGAGGTAGACCAACCCGCGCGTCATATCGCGCGACTCATCGGGCAACGTTTCGATGGTCTGGAATATGACCTTGATCTGGTCGGGCGTGAACGGCGTCCGCGTGCTGGACGACCCGCCCTTCTTTTTGCTGGTGAAGTTCAGTGTGCGGTCGAACGTCGGGGCGTGGGCGATCCACCGTTGTGCCTTGCACCAGTGGAACCACACCCGCAGTTCGATCAACCTGGACTGCGCGGTGTTGCGCGTCCAGTGGCTATTCGACTCGAAGTACTTTCGAATATGCGACGAGTCCAGGTTGGCCAGCACCGTGATCTCCTGAGTGTTCGCCCACTCGGTGAAGTTCAACACCGCCCGACGGTACAACGTCTGCGTGGTCGTAGTGAGGTTGCCGTTCTTCCCGGTCTTGATGAACTCATGCGCGGCGTACTCGATGGTCTCGTTGCCCTTCGTTATGACGTGCAACCCGCCACCGTCCGGTCCGTCGGGGTTCCTGCCAGGACGCCAGTCGATGCCGCGCTCCAGGTTGCGTTGCCGTTGCTCTGCCGTGGACAGCGCGCGCGTGTCGAGCGAGTCGCGTATCGCCTTGCCCTTGACTTTGCCACGGATCCATATGATGCACTCGCAGTGAGTCATATCTTTCGTGTCGCCGAATATGGGGCACTTGGTGGCGTGCCGCCGGTATATGTGGGTCTTGGTCTGGTTCATTCGTGGAAGTGCCATGTTCGTTGTTCCTTATCGCTTGAAGTTGTTCGTTGCAACCCACTCGTAGTGGGCGCGTGCCGCATCGGGGGGCGATGCAATGACGTTGCCATTGGCGACCGTGATCGTCTTGAGGACGTTGTATGGAGTCACCACAAAAGAGAACGGGTGGCGTCCGTTGAGTACGAACTCTCGGAACGCATCGCCGTAAGTGATCGGTTGAATGTTCGTTCGCTCGGGCGTGGTGATCGCCCTTGCATTCGACAGAGCCACCGTGTAGGTGGCCGCTGCCACCACCGGGTTGACGTGCGCAACGTTGCGCACCGTGCCATCTACTTCCGCGAGTCGCACCTTGGCGGTCCCGCGCTTTTTGTTGTTCGTCGTTGTTCGTTTCATTATTGTTCCTGTTGTTCGTTACGAGTTCACTACTACGGTGGTGAGTTGGAGGGTGCGCGCTTGTTTCATCGCCGCGCGCTTTGCGTCGGTATACGTGCCATCGAACCAGAAGGTCGTCCAGTGGCGGTGGTCGCCCAGTTCGAACGACCACAACCCTTTCCCGCGCGGTGCGCGACCGTGGACGAACTTATAGTCCACCGCGCTACTTTGATCGAACGTCACGCGCGCCACCTACTTGACCTCCAGGTAATTGCCGACCACTTCGAACATCTTAGTGCCGACGTTGTATACCCGACGTTGCGCGAAGAACATGGTCTTCCGCACTTCGCACTCTGCGGTGATCTGCACGTAACTGAATGGTCGGTGCGCGTTGTCCACGAGTACGTTGACCGCGTCGATATAGTGCATCGGTTCGAGGTTCGAGAGCAATTCGATGTCGTTGTTGTTGTTCGTTTCGTTGTTCATAATGATGTCCTTTCGTTGTTGGGTCTAAAAATGGCCACGTCAGTAACGACGTGGCCAGTGGAGTGGTTACCCGAATATGAAACAGTTAGCGATGCTCACCACGCCACGGGCGAGGTCCAGCAAAAACTTTGGCGGGCGACCCTCACCGTGCGCCATGCGTTCGCATTCGGCGATAGCGTTGAACCCGTCAATGGCGCGCTGCACGTCGACGCCACACGGCGACGTTGCGGGTATATCGTGTCGCATGGCGTTGAGCAACTCTGCGTCTGCGGAGATGGCGTCATAGAGTATTCGGTCGACCAAGTAGCCACCGATCGTCATTGTGTTGTTCGTAATGTTCGTCATATCAATTTCCCTTCGTTGTTCAATGGTGATCGAGCGCAACGACAACCCGAGTGGCGCGCGTTTGCGCCCGTGTCGTTCGTCGTTCGTCGTTCGTATCACCAAACTATATGATACGAAACTGGTACAGGGTTTTTTAAATGATAGGAACGAAAGGAGTTAAGGTGGGTTCTAAAACAAGAACAGCTACTTTTCCGCGTGTTTCCTTTCAACGAGATAGCCGGTTTCATTGGCAAATAAGTAAATTAAGTTCAAGAAGATATCGTGAAAGCGTACATTCTGGGACAGGGTTGGCAGGTGGTCAATGTCCACATTGACCTGCCCGACGTGTGGACGTTCAGTGCCCGATGGCGCAATAGTTTGTCCCTCATGCGTGATCGAAGCGAGTGACCGCGAGTTGCGCGCGCGCCAGTTGCGCGCACTGCATCGTGTCTCAACCGACGGTGGCTATCTCGTCACGCGCAAGACGCCGCGCGGTGTCCACGTTCAGATGTTCGGCACCGATCAAGGGTACTGCGGCGAACCCTTCGCCGGGGCGCACAAGCGCGGGTATGCACAACTCCACGAACTGCAGGCGGGTAAGTTCTGCGCGCGGTGTTGTTCGGAGATAGTCGCATTAGTGAAGGAGTCGACCGCATGATACGTCTGCGACTGGTGCGCCGGGAAATGAAAGCGGGCCATGAGATCTACTACGGCAACATACTCGTGCTGCGACTCGACGAATGGAAACCAGAGGGAGTGTTCTCGTTGCGTGAACCGGAATGGGAACTATTCCGCGACATGCTCGAAGGGCAAGGAGTCGTTGTTGAATATGGCACGGTTCAAGCTGACTACTGAACGGATCCAGCTGTCGGAGAACGACGTGGAGCGCGCGTGTCTCGATCTCCTGCGGGTGCGTGGCTACTGGATCATCCGCCAGCATTGCGGGCGCGCGCGCTATGCGAGTGGACGCTGGGTCACGCTGCACGATACCGGCACGCCCGACTATGCGACACAGCATCGCCGGTTCCCCGGTTTTCAATTCGAAGTCAAGCGGCCAGGCGCGAAGACAACGCCCGAGCAAGACCGCAAACATTTAGAACTTACTTCATGCTACGGGCTGCGGGTGGGCGTGGTCGACAGTGTCGATGCGCTCATCACGTGGCTGGACGATCACGAACGAAAGGCAACGGCACTATGGCACGAGCACGCACGATCAAACCCGGCATCATGACGAACGAGGAACTCTGTGAGTTGGGTCCGATGGCCTACATCCTGTTTACGAGTCTTTGGATGGTGGCCGACCGGGAAGGACGGCTGGAGGATCGACCTCGCCGCATCAAAGCGCAAGCGATGCCGCTCTGGGACATCAGTGCGCAGGATGTGGAAAACCTGTTGGAAAGTCTCGCCACGAAGCAGTTCATCTCGCGTTATCAAGTCGCACAGGATCGTTACATCGTCATCACGAACTGGCGCAAGCATCAGCATCCGCATCCCAACGAGTCGCCGAGTCAGTGCCCGCCGCCGTCGGCAAGTTCCAACGGATCAGCAAGATCGAAGGGACGGACCAAGGCAAGACCAAGGTATGAAGGGCTTCATACCAAGGTACGAACGACTCAGGCTATTCCTTCTATTCCTTCAGGATCTTCTTTAGCGGCGAACGCGCGCGCGAGCGCGACGGCGTCCGACCATGAGGAAAACCCGCCGCCGCCGCCTCCCAA
>Ga0207701_10001513_pt1 | contig 24239 bp, 23 predicted proteins | sample KBSSwiSSwithPhiX_FD_184294 | JGI IMG/M metagenome (GOLD analysis project Ga0207701, IMG submission 184294) | Switchgrass rhizosphere bulk soil microbial communities from Kellogg Biological Station, Michigan, USA, with PhiX - S5 (SPAdes) (version 2) | ecosystem: Environmental > Terrestrial >... | reverse complement strand
GAACGCGGACAAGCCGCTGCACGATCATCCCGAGCAGGCTGCACGACAGCTCGCGCGGATACGGATCGACACGTACGTTGGCATGGGCTTCTCGAACCTCATTGCATTCTTCGTCATGCTCACCGCGGCTGCCACGCTGCACGCGCACGGTGTGACGGACATCCAAAGCTCGGCGCAGGCCGCCGAGGCGCTGCGGCCCATCGCGGGAAAGTTCGCGTTCGTCCTGTTCAGCATGGGCATCGTCGGCACTGGTCTCCTGGCCGTGCCGGTGCTCGCGGGGTCGGCCGCTTTCGCCGTTGCCGAATCGTTTCGGTGGCGCCGCGGCCTGGACTTGCCACCGCTGCGTGGCGCGCGTTTCTATGGCGTCATTGCCGCGGCGACGCTGCTTGGCGTCGCGGTCGGCTTCACGCGTCTCGATCCGATCAAGGCGCTGTTCTATGCAGCGGTGGTCAACGGCGTGATCTCAGTGCCGATCATGGTCGTGATGATGCGGATGGCCTCGAACCCGGGCATCATGGGACAGTTCGTGGTCAAGCGACGTTTGCACATCCTGGGGTGGGCCGCGACGGGCGTCATGGCGATCGCCGTGGCGGCAATGCTGGTCGAGATGGTCACTTGAGCAAGACCCAGCCGAAACGGAGGTTCGACATGAGCGGAAATCCGGTTACCTGGTTCGAGATATACGTTAAGGACATGGAGCGCGCGAAGGTGTTCTACGAGAAGACGCTTGGCGTCAAGCTGCAAAAGCTAGAGACGTCGGCAACGGAGATCACCGAGATGTGGAGCTTCCCGATGGCCCAGCAGGACAAGTACGGCTCGACGGGCGCGCTCGTGAAGATGCCGGATGGCCCGACCGGCGTCGGCGGCACGATGATCTACTTCGAGTGCGACGATTGCGCGGTCGAGGCGTCCCGGGTCCGCGCTAACGGCGGCAGCATCATGAAGGACAAGTTCGCGATCGGCCCGCACGGCTTCATCGCTCTCGGGAACGACTCCGAAGGCAACATGATCGGACTGCACTCGATGAAATAGCGTCCCGCCGGTTGTTGCACCGGCGGTTTCGTGTCCGATCTGGTAGTTGTCGGGCTCGAGCTCGCGATGTTCTTCATCGTTTCGAGAATCCTGCGGTTACCTGATCGCCGGCGCAGGGTGAGCGCAGTTCGTCGGGATGGTGCAATCCGGAGCGGCGATCGAAACAACGCGTGGGGCCGAGGCGGGCACCGGGAACCGCGCCACGCTTGCGGTATGTCGGGCCCGTCAACTAACATTCGGCATGATCGCGCAGGCACCGCTGGCGAAGGCCCGCTGATTGCCCCGCCCTCGCGGGCCGGTTGGCGCATCGTCCGGGAGCCCCGCCTTGAATGCCCGCGTTGACGCGTCGACGCTTGCCTGTCCCGACTGCGATCTCCTGCAGCACGTTCCCCCATTGCCGCGAGGCGCGAAGGCGCGCTGCACCCGGTGCGGCCACGTCCTCGCGACGCGCCCGCCTGGCCCGCGCGATCTTCCGCTCGCGCTTTCGGCGGCGGCGGCCATATGCTTCTTCATTGCCAATTTCATGCCGCTCATGGATCTGTCGGCGGTCGGGCGGACGACGACCACGACCATCGCCGGCGGCGCGTACCAGATGTGGATCGAGGGCGAGCCGCTGGTGGGCGCGCTGATCGGGTTCTGCGCGATCGTCGCTCCGGGGTCCTTCATCGCGTTCATGCTGACGCTGCTGATCGCCGCGCGGCAGACGCCACCGCCGCACTGGGTGGGCGAAATGCTGCGCTGGGCGCACCACTTCCAGATGTGGTCGATGCTCGAGGTGATGATGCTCGGCATCATGGTCGCGCTCATCAAGATCTCGGAAGTGGCCGCGGTCGAGACCGGTGTCGGCATGTATGCAGTCTTCGCGCTGATGGTGCTGATTCCGTCGATCCTCGTCACTTTCGACGCGCGCGAGCTCTGGGCGAGGGTGGATTGGGTCGAGCCGCGGGCACCGCGCAAGTTGCCGCCCCGAGTGGGCGAGGCGCAGGCCCGATGAAACAGCAAGGCATCGCAGGGGCGATGCAAACGCAAGGCATCGCAGATGCCAGGAAAGCGGAAGCCGTGTCCGCCGCAAGCGTCGGGCTCGTCTCGTGCGAGGCGTGCCAGCTCCTGTCCCGGCCGGCGAACGTCCACGAGCCGGGGTACTGCCGGCGGTGCGGCGAGAAGCTCGAGTTCCGGCGGCCTCGGTCGATCCAGCACACGTGGGCGCTGGTCGTCGCAGCGGCAATCTGCTACATCCCGGCGAACGCGCTGCCGGTGTTCACGACGACTACGCTCGGCGAGGAAGTGCCCGACACGATCCTGAGCGGCGTCGCGTTCCTCTACACGTCCGGATCGTGGCCGCTCGCGTTGATCGTGCTCGTCGCGAGCGTGATGATCCCGCTCGGCAAGCTGGCCGCGCTCGCCTACCTGCTCATCACGGTCCAACGCGGATCCGTCGCCAACAATCGCGAGCGCACGCAGCTGTACAGAATCGTCGAATTCATCGGCCGCTGGTCGATGCTCGACGTCTTCGTCGCGGCGTTCACCGTGGCCCTCGTGCAACTTGCACCGCTCACGTCGGTCGCCCCGGGCGCCGGCGTGCTGTTCTTCGCTGCCGTCGTCGTGCTGACGATGCTGGCGGCGGAAACGTTCGACGCGCGGCTCATCTGGGACGCCGGAGTGCGGCATGGAGCCCCGCATGGCTGAGGAACTGGACCAGGACGACCTGCCTAAGGCCGCCGTGACGCGCAGGAAGCGGCTGCGGATTTCCGTCATCTGGGTCATCCCGGTGCTCGCCGCGCTCGTCGCGATCGGCATCGCCATCCAACGGCTGCGCGCAGAAGGGCCGACGATCACCATCGTGATGCACGAGGCGAACGGCGTCGAGGCGGGCAAGACGTTCATCCGCTACAAGGACGTGCGCATAGGCCTCGTATCGGCGGTCGAGCTCTCCGAGGATTACAGCAAGGTGCTCGTGAAGGCGAAAATCGCGAAGCACGCAGCCGGGCTCATGGTTTCCGACGCCAAGTTCTGGGTCGTCGAGCCGCGGATCTCGCTGTCCGGCGTTTCCGGATTGAGCACGCTGCTGTCGGGCAACTACATCGGTTTCCAGGCCGGGAAGTCGAGCGAAACGCAATCGCTGTTCTTCGCGCTCGAGGAACCGCCGATCATCACCGACCAGCCGGGACGCCAGTTCGTGCTGAAGGCGCCGACGCTCGGCTCCATCGGCATTGGCACGCCGATCTATTATCGGCGCCTGACCGTCGGCCAGGTCGCGGGTTACTCGCTCACCCCTGACGGGCAATCGGTCCTGCTCACCGTGTTCGTCAATGCGCCGTACGACAAGTACGTGACGACGGAGACCCGCTTCTGGAGCGTGAGCGGGGTCGAGATATCGCTCAATGCGGATGGGCTCCGCGTTCGCACTGAATCGGTGGCGGCGCTGCTCGCCGGCGGCATCGCGTTCGACTTGCCTGAGTTCGCACGGGCCGGCGCGACGCCGGCGCTTGCCAATGCCGAATTCACGCTTTACCGCTATCGCGCGATCGCGATGAAGGAGCCGACGCTGATGGAGCGGCGCTTTGTCCTGTACTTCAACGAATCGGTCCGCGGGCTGTCGGTGGGGGCGCCTGTCACGCTCTACGGCATGCAGGTCGGCGAGGTTACGGAAGTCGGTCTCACGTTCAACCAGAAGACCGTGAGCTTTCGCCCCCGCGTCGTCGTCACATTCCTGCCCGAACGAGTGGTCGCCGACCTGCCGACGGGTGAGCGCACCCGCGCCGGCAAGTCGCTGGCTGAGTTGCCGGCCGAAGACCGGATGCAGATGCTGCGGCGCGTGGTCGAGGATCAGGGCCTGCGCGCGCAACTTCGCACGGGCAGCTACCTGACGGGCGAGCTTTATGTCGCCTTCGAGTATTTCCCGGATGCGCCGAAAGCAAAGGTCGACTGGGCGAAGGATCCACTCGAGCTGCCGGTTGTCCCAGGCGCGCTCGCGAGCATCGAGGCGAAGCTCAACAGCGTCCTGTCGAAAGTCGACCAGTTGCCGCTCGACTCGATCAGCCGCGACCTGCGCACGGCGCTCGCATCGCTCAACCAGACGCTGAAGGACGCGAGCACGCTCGTCAATCGCGTCGATACCCAGTGGGTCCCCGAGGGGACGAAGACGCTCGAGGACCTGCGCCGCGCAATCGGCGATGCCAACATCGCCGTCAAGAACGCCGATGCGACGCTCTTCAGCCGGGATTCGGCGACGCCGCAGGATCTGCGCGACACGCTGCAGGAAGTCACGCGCGCCGCGCGCAGCATCCGGGTCCTCATGGATTACCTGGAACGCCACCCCGACGCGCTGATACGGGGCAAGACGGAGACCAAATGACGCACCGCTTCGTTTCGGCCGCCCTGCTCGGCATGGCCATGCTCCTCGCCGCCTGCGCGTCGGCGCCGGCGCCGAAGTTCTACACGTTGAGCCGCACGCCGGCGCCGGGCGCGCTACCCAGCGCGGTAGCGGTGGTGGTGGGCCCGGTCTCGATTCCCGCGGTCGTCGACCAGCCGCAGATCGTCGTCAGCTCGAGCCCCAACCAGGTGACGATCGAAGAGTTCAACCGCTGGGCGTCGCCGCTTGCGGGCAACATCTCGCGCGTGGTCGCCGAAAATCTCGCCGATCTCCTCGGCACGTCCCGTGTGTCGCTGTTTCAGCAATCGCTCAACGTCGATGCGGATTTTCGCGTCGCGATCGAAGTGCAGACGTTCGATTCGGTGCCCGGCGACGCCGCGACGATGAACGCGGTGTGGGCCGTGCGCCGCACGCGGGATGGCAAGACCGAGTCGGGGCGCACGGCCGCCCGGGAAGCGACGGCAGACAAGAGCTTCGATGCGCTGGCCGCAGCGCACAGCCGGGCGCTCTCGCAGTTGAGCCAGGACATCGCCGCCGCCGTTCGCACACTTTCGCGCGCGCCCTAGACTCATGGGGGAATCGTCGGCGCAGCTCGCCGCGGCGATGCGCCTGCTCGACAACATCGTTTGGGAGAGTCTCGCCGGCCCGCAGGCGAGGTTTTCGTCGGGTACGGCGACCGCGCGACGCTATGCGCGCGGGTTTTCGGCCATCATCGGCTTCGCCGACGCGCAGAATCCCGATTTCGACGCGCTCGTTCCGTTCTGCGACCCGGACGAGCATTTCTACGTCGGCGCGTGGACGGGGCCGGTGCCGACCGGTTGGCAACTGCACGCCGACACTGTCGGTCATCAGATGGTGTGGAACGGCGAAATGTCGGCGAACGATCCCGAGCTTGCGGCGGTGCCCCTCGATGCGTCGCACGTGCCGCAGATGCTCGAGCTTGTGAAGATTCGTCCGCCGGGACCGTTCGCGGTCCGCACGCGCGAGCTCGGCGACTACTTCGGCGTCTTCGAGGGAGCGCGCCTCGTCGCGATGGCGGGCGAACGGATGGAAGCGGGCCCGTTGCGCGAGGTGAGCGGCGTCTGCACGCATCCGGAGTTCGAGGGCCGCGGCCTCGCCCGACGCCTCATCGCCAAGCTCGTCCGCCGGCAGATGGAACGGGGCCAGTTTCCGTTCCTGCACGTGATGCGCGACAACGTGCACGCGCGCGAAATTTATACGCGGATGGGCTTTCGGCTGCACCAGGAGGTGGCGCTGCGGGTCGTGTCACGATGTGGCGCGTAGTCCGGATCGGGAATCCCGAAGGCATTCGGTGGGTCCAACCGGCGTCACACCCCGGTCCGTCATTGTCCCGCGGCCCTATTCTCATTCGCCATGAAAGCCGAGCAAGCCCAGCTCTTCGACGCGCCGCCCTCGCTGCCGCACGGTCTCGTCTATCAGCCCGACTTCATCACGCGGGAGGAGGAAGACACGCTGCTCGGCATCTTCGCCGGCCTGCCTTTCCAGGAGGCGCTCTTCCAGCAATACACCGCGCGGCGAAGAGTCGTTCGCTACGGTGAGGGCGAGTATCCGGCCAGCTACGGCGCGGAAGCCGAGGAGCGCAATCCACGGCGGCCATTCCCCGATTTCCTGGTTCCGCTCCGGAAGAGAGCGGCCGCGTGGCGCGGGGAGCCGGAAGCGGCGTTCGTCCATGCCCTTATCACCGAGTACAGGCCGGGGACGCCCATCGGCTGGCACAGCGATGCGCCGCACTTCGAGCGCGTCGTCGGGATTTCGCTGGCCGGCGCCGCGCGGATGCGCTTTCGACCCTACGCCGCAAAGCACGATCGCAGCGCCGCGTTCGCGATCGAGCTCGCCCGGCGGTCCGCGTACGCGATGGAAGGCGACATACGCTGGCGCTGGCAGCATCACATTCCGCCGACGCGCGAGCTCCGGTACTCGATTACGTTCCGGACGCTGCGCACGGACGCAAAACGCGGATAGACTCGCCTCCAGCGGCAAGGCGAAGCAGGCCTCACCGTCTCCAATCGATCACGTGGCCGCCACGCGCTTGCAGTCGTTCGTCCCGGCAACCGTTGCCGTCATTGGCGCCGGCGCCGTCGGCAGCTATTACGGCGCGAAGCTCGCCCGCGCCGGGCTCGACGTCACGCTCGTTGCGCGTCCCGCACATGTCGCCGCAATCGAGCGCGACGGGCTTTGCGTGCTGGAAAATGGCGCCGAATGGCGCGCGACGTTGCGCGCTTCGACTGACAGCAAGGCGGCGTCCCGGGCCGATCTCGTGCTCGTGACGGTGAAAACGCCCGACACGGCCGCCGCATGTTCGCCGCTGGCGGGCTCGCTTTCGCCCGATGCGCGGATCGTCAGCCTGCAGAACGGCGTCGACAACGCCGAGCGCATCGCCGCAGTACTCCGCAATCCCGTCTATGCCGCCGTCGTCTACGTCGGCGTGCAGATGGCGGGCCCGGGGCGCGTGCGTCACACCGGGCGCGGCGATCTCGTCATCGGCGTTCCTCGTGCGCTCGCGGCGCGCGGCGACACCGAAGCCGATCTCTCCGGCATCGCTGCGATGTTCGAGAAGGCGGGCATCTCCTGCCCGCGGAATCCCGACATCGAGTCTGCGCTGTGGACGAAGCTCACGCTCAACTGCGCGTTCAACGCGGTGTCCGCGCTCGGCGACTCTCCGTACGGCAGAATGGCCGAAAGCGCGCCGGTACGCGGCGTAATGGAGACCGTCGTGCGCGAGGCCGTGCGCGTCGCCCGCGCCGCGGGAGTCGCCATCGACGCCGATGCCCTCGTGGCGGCCACGTGGAAGCTCGCGGCGTCGATGCCGCGCCAATACTCGTCGACGGCACAGGACATGCGGCGCGGCAAGGCGACGGAGATCGATGCGCTTAACGGCTACGTGGCGGAGTGCGGCGCGGCGGTCGGCGTCGATGTGCCGGTCAATCGAACACTGCACGCGCTCGTGAAGCTGCGCGAAGCGAGGCCGGCCGGAGGAACACAAGACGGCAAAGGCAGCGAAACGGAATGAAAATCATCGCGATACGAACGACCCCTGTCCTCGCTCCGCTGCCACGGCCGGTACGAACCGCGTCTGGTTCGATCGAACGCTTCCCGCTCGTTCTCATCGACGTCGCGATCGACGCCGGCGTCGTGGGACGCGCGTACTCGCAGGTCTACTTTCCCGAGCTCCTCGCGGCGCTCGATCGAACGATCGCTGGCCTGGGCGCGATGATCGTCGGCCTCGAGCTCGAGCCGCGCGCTGTGCATGCGCATGTCCAGAAGCGCTGCCGACTGCTCGGCGCGAAGAATCTGACGGGAATGGCGCTTGGCGGCCTCGACATGGCGGTGTGGGACGCGTACGCGCGAGCGCAAGGCAGATCGCTTGCGCGCGTGCTCGGCGCCGAGCCGCAGGCGGTGAATGCGTACAACAGCGTTGGTCTCTACGATGCGCAGTCGGTCGTCGCGATCTGTGAAGAGACGCGCGCCGCCGGCTATGCCGGTCTCAAGATCAAAGTCGGGTTTTCGACCCTCGCCGAGGATCTCGCCCCCATTCGCGCCGCACGCGAAGCGCTCGGAGACGACATCGCGCTGATGGTCGACTACAACCAGTCGCTCGACCTCGACGAGGCGGTCGCGCGTTGCCGGGCGCTCGACGGCGAAGGCCTCGCATGGATCGAGGAGCCGATCGCCGCCACTGATCTCGAGGGCTGCGCGCGGCTCAAGGACCTTGTGACAACGCCGATCCAGATCGGCGAGAACTTCAACGGTCCGGTGGAAATGCGCGATGCCATCGCGAAAGCGGCCTGCGACCTCGTGATGCCGGACGCGCAATACATTCACGGCGTCACCGGCTGGCTGCAGGCGGCCGAGCTTGCGCGCGGCGCCGGTTTGCCAATGTCGTCGCACACCTTCATCGAAGCGAGCGCGCAGCTCATGTCGGTGACGCCGACGGCGCACTGGCTCGAAGTCCTGGACGCGGCCGGCGGTTTGCGCCGCGCTCCGCTCGTGCTGCGGGACGGCAGGATTTGCCCCTGGGATACGCCCGGCATCGGGATCGAGTGGGACGACGCGGCCGTCGCGCGCCACCGCGCATGAGTGACGTATAATTCTCCTTGGCCGGGCCGTTAGCTCAGCTGGTAGAGCAGCGGACTCTTAATCCGTTGGTCGCAGGTTCGATCCCTGCACGGCCTACCAATCTCATCGAAGTCAAGCTGCTCGGGCGGGCGAGCGAGCTATGATGGCGCGCATGCCAGAGGCATCGAACCGTCCGTTCGCGTCGCGTGTCGTGTGGGTCATCGTCGCGGCCTGCATGCAGCTCACGGTGCTGCTGTGGGCGGCGCGGACGCACGTCGAGCAGGCGTCGCACTGCGACGTCTGCGACACTTTCTACTACTACAACGCCGCGGCCGCGCTCGCCGACACGGGACTGCTGTTCTCCAATCCGTACGACGGCTATCGCTCTTACTTCGCGCCGCTCGTCATAGCGGCTGTCACGAAGCTTGCGTCCGCGCTCGGATTCGCGGGCGAGCCGGTCGTGCGCTACGCGTACGGCGTCTCGATTGTCTTCTGGCTCGTCTCGCTGGGCTTGATGATCTGGCTCGCGCGGCGCTCCAGTGCCCGGAACTTCGTCCTGATCACCGGCGCAACGCTTCTCAATCCCTTCCTCATCGTCTACGTGCCTTTCGCACTGCAGGAAGGCGTGCTCATGATTTGTTGCCTGCCGCTGTTGTTCCTGTGGGTCGCCGCGAAGGAATGGCCCTCGGCGAGGCGCGCGACGCTCGTGCTGGCGATGGCGGTGCTGGCCTACGCCATTCGCGCGGCGCTCTTGTGGTGGCTGTTTCCGGCTGCGGCTTACGCGGGATGGCTTCTGTGGGGTAGTCGTCGCGATGTGCGCGCGTGGCTGCCGTGGATGGCGACTATCCTCGTCGTCGCCGTTGTCGTCATCGGCCCGCAGATCTACATCTCGAAGCAGCATTCCAACTCGTTCAATCCCTATCCGTCGACGACGGTGTTCTCCCAACAAATTCCGATCGGCATCACGCTGCTCAAGTTCGCGACGGTCGAAGACGAAGGGCATTGGCGCGGGCTCACCTATTGGTCGCCGTACGTCGCCGAGCCGGAAGAAGAGAAGACCTTTGCCAACTTCTACGTCCGCCATCCTGCGCGCGGCGCGTTCCTGATACTGACGCACGCCTATGCCGGCTTTCACTACGACCAGGTGATGCCCTACTGGCACCTCGCTCGCGCGCGCCCGTTCACGATCTGGCTCGGGCTATCCGCGGCGATCGTCTTCCTCGGCGTCGTGCGGATGACGGCGATCGTCGGTGAGCGGGCGCTCGACGCGGATCGCGCATTCGCGATTGCCACGCTGCTGCTGTCCGTAGCGTCGCTCGTGTTCGTTGCGGCCGAGTCGCGGTTCGGCATCATCGGCTTCGCGATGCTGTCGATCACCGTTGCCGAATGGATCGGGAGCCGGCCGCCGCGCAGCGAATGGCTGCGTCTTGCGCCCGCGCTTCTCATGTACCTGGTACTCGCCTATCTCTACAACACGCTGCTGCTGCAAAGCGCGGATGTCAACGTCTAGCAGCACTCGATGGCTATCGACCGCTGCGCTCACGGGCCTGCTCGTGCCCGCGCTGGTCGCCGGCGAAACCGCGGCGCCCCGCGTGCCGCTGTACTGGCTTTACAACGTGGCGGAGACCGATTCGGCATATACAGTGAGCGAGGAGCGCAGGCATCGTCTCGTGCGTGAGCGCGGCTATTCGGACATGGGACCGATCGGGTACGTCGATAGCGCTCCACAGCCGCACTCGCGGCCGCTCCGATGCTTCTACATCGGCCCACCGAAGACGGACACGTCGTGCACCGTATCCACGCTCGAGCAGAAGATCGTCCGCGGGCTGGGGTACGAGGAAATCGGCATCGAGGGATACGTTCCCACCGAGCGGGTCGGCGACACCATCGTGCTGTACCGGGTCAGCCGCGCCTATGGCGAAGGCAACAAGGATCGCGAGCATCGTTTCGTCGTCGACCCCGACGAACTCGAACGTCTGCGGAAGCTCAACTGGACGTACGACGGATCGAAAGGATTCGTTTACCGCGTTCCCTGACGAATGCTACCGTTCGCCTTCCGTGCTGCCTATCCGATCTTGCGCCGCGAGCGTCGCCCCTACGTGCCGGTAGAGCGCGCCATCGACCGCCGCCTGGCGCCGCGGCTTGCGCTGCCGGCCGTTGCGGCGCTCGCCGTCTACCTGCCGTCGCTGTCCGGCGGCTTCCTGAGCGACGACTACAGCCTGCTGCACTTCTTCTACGGCGCCGACGCGCGCGAACTGGCGGCGCGCGTGGCGAAGACTTTCGTATCGGGCGTCGGACCGCCATCGAACCAATACCGTCCACTGACGATGGCATCGTTCGCGGTCAATACGCTCCTCAACGGCGCCGATGCGCCGGCGTGGCGACTCGTCAATGTCGTGCTCCACGCGGTGAACGCGACGCTCGTCGCACTGCTGTCGTGGCAAATCGCGGGGCCGGGCACTCCCGCCGCGCGCACGGCGGCGATCGCCGCAGGCCTCGCGTTCGCCTGGTTCGCGCCGAGCGCGGAAGCGGTCTCCTGGATCGCGGCGCGCTTCGACGGCATGGCGCTTCTGTGGATGCTCGTTGCGGCATGCGCGTTCATGGCGAGCCGCACGTGGTGGGACCGATTCGGCGTGATGAGCCTCGTCGCGAGCGTTCTCGCTTTCATGAGCAAGGAATCCGCCGCGATCGGCCCCGTGTTGATCGCAACGCTCGCCTGGACGCGGCGGCCCGGCGGCGAGGGCTTCGTGCGCAGCGTCGTGCGCGCGCTCGCGACGGTGTGGCCGTGGGTCGTGATCGGCGCCGCGTATTTCCTGTACCGGACGTGGATTTTCGGCGACCCGTTCCGCTTTTATCCCGGAACCTCGCCGGGCTCGGATCTTCTGGAAGGGAAGTGGCTTCTTGCGCTGCCCGCGAGTGCCGACTGGTGGCCGCTGGTAATGCCGGAGACCTTGCTCCTCCACGTGTATGCGCTGTCGGCGCTCTTCCTCGGAATCGCCGCCGTGTCCGCCGGCCTGACTGATCGGCAGGAGGGCCGCGTGCTCGTGGCGATCGTCGGCGCATTCTTCGCGGCGTGCGCGCTCCTGTTTTCGCATTGGCGTTGGTCGGATGACGGCGAAGGCGGGCGCGTCCTGTACGCGCTTGCAGCGATCGCCTCGCTGGCCGTGGCCCTGCCGCTCCGCTCGCCCGACGGCGGCCTGCGCCGGCTGGGCCTCCTCATCACGCTCGTGTTCCTGGGGTCCGGACTCCTGCTCACCCGCGGGGCCGTGGACCGGCGCGCACGGGCAGGCGCCGAGATGAATGCGCTGACGGCTGCGCTCGCTGCGACCGCCGATGCGATGCCGCCGAGCTCGTACGGATTCGTCGTCGTGCCGGACCGCATCGGTGCGATCCCCTTCGCGCGCAACGCGCAGGGCGGCACGATGCTGCCGCCCGTGCAGCACCGCTCGCTGTCGCCGAATCTCGTCGTGCAACTCGCGGACGATCTGCCGAAGTGGCCGAAATTGATCGCCGGCAACATCATCGGCAGATTGAAGACCGAGCCGCTGCAGGACGTGACCGCGAACCCGCAAGCGGCGGCGAGCACGGGCGAAGCGGTGGCGCCGGATCGGTTCTACTGCTGGAATACGAAGACTCATACGCTCGTCTCGATGCCGCTCGTGTTCGCACCCGATCATCGCGACTGGTCGGACGTCTGGGTGCGCGGGCTCGACGCCGCAGGATGTCGAGCATGATCGCGCTCAACGATCTTGCGCGGCACCACGCGCCGCTCCGCGCGGAGCTCGAAGCGGCGATGGGTCGTGTCCACGATCGGGGCTGGTACATCCTCGGCCCGGAGGTCGAGGCATTCGAGTACGAATTCGCCCGCTATCTGGGCGTGGCGGAGTGCATCGCCGTCGGCAACGGAACGGACGCGCTGGAGCTCGCCCTGCGTGCGCTGGCGGTAAGCTCCGGCGAAACGGTCGCGACGGTCGCCAACGCCGGGATGTACGCGACGACCGCGATTCGCGGCGTAGGGGCGGTGCCGGCTTATGTCGAGATCGACACCGCGACGCTCCAGATGGATCCCGGGGCGCTTGCTGCGGTTGCGGAGGAGCGGCCGCGGGCGATCGTCGCCACGCACCTGTACGGCCGGATGGCCGACATGGAAGCGCTCGGCCGCATCGCGCGCGAGCAGCGCATCCCATTGATCGAGGACTGCGCGCAGGCGCACGGTGCGAACCGAGGCGCCCGCCATGCAGGCACGCACGGCCTGCTCGGCTGCTTCAGTTTCTATCCGACCAAGAATCTGGGCGCACTGGGCGATGCGGGAGCCGTCGTCACCGACGATCGCCAGCTCGCACTCAAGCTGCGCGCGCTGCGCGTCTACGGCTGGGGCGCCAAATACCACTGCACGATGCAAGGCGGCATGAACTCGCGGATGGACGAGCTGCAGGCGGCGGTGCTGCGTGCGAAGCTGCCGCATCTCGATCGCTGGAACCTGCGCCGGCGCGAGATCGCGGCGCGCTATACGAAGGCGATCCGCCATCCTTACGTCGTTCTCCCGCCATTCGTGGACGACGGCAGCGACGTGGCGCATCTCTACGTCGTGCGCAGCAGGGCGCGCGAGTCCCTGCGCGAGCACCTCAAGTCTGCCGGGATCGCGACCGACATTCACTACCCCGTGCCGGACCATCGCCAGCCGGGCGCGGGCATCGTGCCGTCGAAGGGTCTCGCGCGGACGGACCGCGCATGCGCCGAGGTACTGAGCCTGCCGTGCTACCCTGAATTGACCGACGCCGAGGTCGACGCCGTGGCCGCCGCGTGCAATCGATGGCAACCCGCTACTCGCTCGTAATCCCCGTCTACCGCAACGAGGAGATGATTGCGGATCTCCTCGACGCGCTGGTCGCGTTGAATCGCGAGCTCGACGATGCGCTCGAAGTCGTGCTCGTCGTCGACGGAAGTCCCGACCGGTCGCTCGCGCTGCTGATCGCGGCGCTGCCGCATACGGGACTCCAGTCGAAGCTCCTCGAAATGTCGCGCAACTTCGGCGCGTTCGCCGCGATTCGGGCGGGTCTCCAGGAGGCGGCCGGCCCGTACTTCGCCGTGATGGCCGCGGATCTGCAGGAGCCACCCGACCTCGCCGTCGAATTCTTTCGGCGCCTCGAGCGTGACGACTGCGACGTGGTGTGCGGCGTGCGCGCCGGGCGCGACGATCCGTTGACGACGCGGCTCGCATCGGGTCTCTTCTGGTCGGCGTATCGTCGCCTCGTTCAGCCGGAGATGCCGCGCGGTGGCGTCGACGTCTTCGGCTGCAACCGCACGGCCCGCGACGCGCTGGTCGGCCTCACCGAAGCGCATTCGAGCCTCATCGGCCAGCTGGTCTGGATCGGCATGCGCCGGGAGGAGGTGCCTTATCGCCGGCGGGCACGCAAGGCGGGCAAGAGCGGATGGACCCTGCGCAAGAAGCTCAACTACATGCTCGACAGCAGCCTCGCGTTCTCGGATCTGCCGATCCGCGTGCTGTTCGGCGTCGGCATCCTGGCGCTCGCCGTCGCCGCCGTTTACGGCACCATCGTGCTCGTCGCGCGCCTTACCGGTCTCATCGCCGAGCCCGGCTACGCGCCCACGGTGCTGCTGATTTCCGGTTTCGGCGCGCTCAACGCGCTCGGTCTTTCGGTGGTCGGCGCCTACGCCTGGCGCGCGTTCGAGAATACGAAGGCGCGCCCGCTGGCCATCGTGCGCAGGCGGTTCGAGTTCGCGGCGCACGACATCGCCGACGACCAAAGCGCGTCGTCGCCCCCCGGTTCGGCGCGGGAGACCGCCGGCATGGAGATGCACAAGTGAAGGAAGGCAGCACCGCTTCGCCTCGCCGCAAGTCAGCGGCTTCGAACGACGCCGGCGGCCGCGCGCAGCGCACGCAGCGCATGCGGGACTCGGCGTCATTCCTGCATCCGCAGGCGATGTGCGAATCGAAGACCGTCGGCCCGCGCACCCGCGTCTGGGCGTTCGCGCACATCCTGCCGGGCGCGCGCATCGGCGCCGACTGCAACATCTGCGACCACACGTTCATCGAGAACGACGTGAGGGTCGGCGACCGCGTTACGGTGAAGTGCGGCGTGCAGCTGTGGGACGGTGTCGTCGTCGAGGACGATGTCTTCATCGGCCCCAACGCCACGTTCGCGAACGACATCTTTCCGCGCAGCCGGCAGCGCCCGGCCAAGTTCCTGGCGACGATCGTCAAGGCGGGCGCATCGATCGGCGCGAATGCAACGATCCTTCCGGGTATCACGATCGGGCGGGGTGCGATGGTCGGCGCCGGTGCCGTGGTCGTCGAGTCGGTGCCGCCGTATGCCGTCGTCGCGGGAAATCCCGCGCGGATCGTGAGCTACTGCGACAGCGGACCCGCAGCGATGGGACGGGCGGTGCGGACGGACACGACGCTCGCCGCGAAAAGCCGTGTTCGCGGCGTGTTCGTCGAGAGGCTCGCCGCCGTCGAGGACCTGCGCGGCAAGCTCGTCGCCGGCGAGCTCGGCAAGTTCCTGCCATTCGAGGTGAAGCGCTTTTTCCTGGTTCACGGCGTGCCTGGACGCGAAGTGCGCGGCCAGCACGCTCACCTTGAATGCCACCAGTTCCTGGCATGCATCCGCGGCAGCTGCCGCGTGATCGCCGACGACGGCCGCAACCGCCAGGAGTTCCTGCTCGACCATCCGGCGATCGGCGTCTATGTTCCGCCGCTGACGTGGAGCGTCCAGTACGACTACAGTGCCGACGCGGCGCTGCTCGTCCTTGCCTCGCATCCCTACGAGGCGCGCGACTACGTGCGCGACTACGAGGACTTCCTGAAGCTCGCTCGGCGTCCCGCGCGGTCGTAAGGACCCGCCTGCACTTGTCGCGACGCGGACGCGCCTGACGGAGAACGAGCACGTGCAATTCGCCCGATTCCTTCTCGTGGGCGGCGCGAATACCGCAGCGAGCTACGCCATCTACCTGCTGTTGCTGCTGGTGGTCGACTATCGGATCGCCTACACCGTCGCGTTCGGCGCGGGCCTGGTGTGGGGCTACCTGATGCACGCGCGCTTCGTGTTCGACGCTTCGCCCGCCGTGCGTTCGATGACTGCGTATCTCGCGACCTACGCCGCGATGTACCTCGTGTCGCTGCTCGTGCTTTATCTCGCGGTGACGCGCATCGGAATTCCGAAGCCGCTCGGAATGCTCGCGTCGCTTGCGGTCACGGTTCCAACGTCCTTCCTGCTGCTGCGCCGCGGATTCCGCCGCCCCGGCGGGCGCGAGGATGGCCACTGAGTTGGTTGCGGCGGTCGCCGAGCGTCAGAGTCCGCCGTGCGATACTTGGTCGCTCCGACGGAAAGGATCGCATGGAGCTTTGGTTGGCACTCGCGCTGTTCTGCGCAGTCACGCTTTTCACCCCCGGACCGAACAACCTGATGCTGATGACGTCAGGCCTCAACTTCGGGTTTCGCCGCGGGATGCCCCATCTTTGGGGCGTGACGCTGGGATTCACCGCGATGGTGCTGATCGTAGGCCTCGGACTCGGCGCGGTCTTTGCCAGGTGGCCGGCGCTCTACACGGCGCTCAAGTACGCGGGCGCGGTGTACCTTCTCTACCTCGCGTGGCAGATCGCGGTATCGCCGCCGCCGGCGCCGGGCGATCCCGAAGCTGCAGGCAAGCCCATCGGCTTTCTGCAGGCGGTGGCCTTCCAGTGGGTGAATCCGAAAGCGTGGGTGATGGCGGTAGGCGCGATCACGACGTACGCCGCGGTCGCGGCGTTTCCGGTGAACATCGTGATCATCGCGGCGCTTTTCTGCGTGCTCGGCGTCGCGTCGAGCGGGACGTGGCTTGGGTTCGGCGCGGCGCTTCAACGGGTGCTGAAAGACGGGCGTGCGGTCCGCGCGTTCAACATCCTGATGGCGCTGCTGCTCGTCGCGTCGCTGTACCCGATCTTCGCGGACCCCTGAAAATGGGGCTTGCCCTCTCGGCTACAGCTTGTCCGCGTAGTCCTTCTGGACCTTCTTGATCCCCGCGTGCGATCCCAGGAACGCGTGCTTCGACATGTCCGGCGAATATTTGCTCGCAGGCGGCTTCTTGCCGACGGCCTCGGCCAGCGCGCGGATGTGGTGCGGTCCGGCGCCGCAGCAGACGCCCAGATAGCGAATGTCGAGCGCCATCGCCTCGCGCCCGAACTCCGCGATCTCGAAACGATTGCACGTGAACGGATCGAGCGCGACCGGAAACGGCCGCGTGCCTTCCGGATAGTGCCAATGCGTGTCGCGCAGCGACTGGAACGAGGGCTCGTCCTCGCTCGTGCGGTAGGGAACGGGCAGCGCTGCCATCTGCGTTTTCACGCGTGAACGGATCTCGCGTAAAAGCGGCATCATGGTTGCCGGACCGCGGATGCAATTCAAGCCTACGACATGCGCGCCCGCATCCGCAAGCCGCTGGCATGCGTCGGCGACCGTCCAGTCCTCGCGCGTCACGTCGGCCTTGTGCATCGCGAGCGTGATCACGGCGGTCTTCTGCGCGCGCAGGATCACGTCGAGCGCGATGAGCGCTTCCTGCGCCCACGAGAACGTCTCGCCGACGACGAAGTCGACGCCGGCGTCGACCGCCCAGCCGACCTGCTCCTCGAACATCGCGCGCACCGCCTTGTGCGATGTTGGATCCGTTGGATCGTAGACGTTGGTGTTGCAGATGTCGCCGGCGAACAGCGCGCCGGTCTCGTTCGCCACCGTCTTCGCGATCTCCAGCGCGCGGCGGTTGATCGGCTCGAGATCTCCCTCGCGCCCGATGACGCGCAGCTTCTCGCGATGGGCGTAGTAAGTGAGCGCCTCGACGACGTCGGAGCCCGAATGAACGAAGTCCCGATGGAGCTGCGCGACGACCTCCGGATGCTCGAGCACGACCTCGGGCACGAAAGCGCCCGCCTGCAGATAGCCCCGCCGCTCGAGCTCGAAGACGTAGCCCTCGGCGCAGATCACGGGGCCGGCTTCGAGGCGTTGCATCAAGGATAGGCGTGGCGAGGACGGGGCGTTCATCGGCGGTCTCGAAAGAGGTGACGGTCGTGCGAATATCTCATGTTTGCCGCGGCATCGCCATCCGTCGTGCGCTCGGCGGGAGCGTCGACAACCGCTGCAAGCGACCAGGGAGCTCCCACGGTGACCGTGGATTTTTTGCTCGGGCAGGCGCAGTATTAATGGTCCCATGTTGCGTGAATCGAGCAGCACATCATGACGGCCATGATCGTCGCGCTGTTCGTCTAAAACGGAGGCATCGATGGCGGAAGGCGATCGTCCCGGCCACCCGGCTGCGCGCGCGGGGCAGGTCGCACCGCCGGCGACATCGACGCGGCGCGTCGCAAGCTCCCATGGGGCCGGCGACGTCGGTGAATTCGTTCGCGATCTCGATTTCAGCGACTTGCCGGCCGATGTCGTCGCGCAGGCCGAGCGCTGTCTTCTCGACCTGATCGGCGTCGCCGCCGCCGGCAGCCGCACGCGCGCGTCCGCGATCGCGAATCGCTACGCGGCCACGCAGATGTGCGGCGCCGATCGCGATGCGCGGATCCTCTTTGACGGGCGGCGAGCAAGTCTCGCGGGCGCCGCGTTCGCGGGCGCTTCGACGATCGACGCGTTCGACGCGCACGACGGCCACCCGCTCACCAAGGGCCACGCGGGCGCCGCGATCCTGCCGGCGATTCTCGCGCTGATCGATGGCGCGCAAAGCGGCGAGCCTGCCACCGGCATCGACGGTCGCGAGCTCATTACGTCGCTCGTGCTTGGATACGAGATCGCGACGCGCGCGGGCATCTCGCTGCATGCAACCGTCGCCGACTACCATTGCTCCGGCTCGTGGAACGCGCTCGCCTGCGCAAGCGTGGCGGCCCGATTGCTGACACTCGACGCGGCATGGATTCGCGATGCGCTGGGCGTCGCTGAGTACTTCGGTCCGCGCGGGCAGATGCTGCGCACCTGCAATTCGCCGACGATGGTGAAGGATGGCACAGGCTGGGGCGCGCACGTCGGCATCAGCGCGGCGCTTCTTGCGCGGGACGGCTTCACCGGTGCGCCGGCCCTTACCGTCGAAGGTGAAGATGCGCGGGAGTTCTGGGGCGACTTGGGGACGCGGTGGCGGATTCGCGAGCAGTACTTCAAGGCGTATCCGGTCTGCCGCTGGGCGCAACCCGCAGTCGAGGCGGCGCTTGCACTGCAACGTGGCCATCGCTTCGCCGCCGAGGACGTGGCGGCGCTGTCGGTCGAAAGCTTCCGCGAGGCCGTCGAGCTCGGGGCGGCGCGCACGGTCGCGGCAACGACCGAAGATGCGCAATACAGCCTGCGGTACCCGATCGCCGCGGCGCTCGTGTTTGGCGACATCGGTCCCCTGGAGGTGAGCGCGCCAAGGCTCGCCGATCCGCGTGTCCTGCGCCTGCAGCAAGGGATGGCGATGCACGAGGACGCGGCGTTCTCGCGGCTCTTCCCCGCGGAGCGGTGGGCGCGCGTCCGCGTCACGCTCGCCGATGGTCGCACGCTCGTGTCCGAGCCGGCCGTCGCGCGGGGAAGTGCTGAGAATCCGCTCTCGGACGCTGAGCTCGTGGGGAAGTACCGTAGTTACGCCGAGCCCGTGCTCGGCAAAGCGCGCGCGGCGAGAATCGAGCACGCCGTGCATCGGCTCGGCGGCGAGCGCGCGGACCTCACTGACTTGCTCGACGATCTCTTGCAACCCATCGAATGATGAGCAAACTTCCGGAATCATCGACCTACGTCGTGATCGGCGCAGGCATTCACGGGTTGTCGACGGCGATGCACCTGGCGTCGCGGCTGCGCGCGAACGGCAAGTCCGTCGGCCGGTCGGTAAACGGCGGCGGCACGCGGATCGTCGTGCTCGACAAGACCGGAATCGGCGCCGGCGCGTCCGGCATCGCGTGCGGCGTCGTCCGCAACAACTATTACCAGCCGGCGATGCGCGAGCTGATGGCGCACTGCGTCTCCGTGTGGGAGCGCGATCCCGCGGCGTACAGCTACCATCCGGTGGGCTACATGCAGATCAGCCCGGAAGTGATGCACGCGCAAGTCGGCACGATCTACGAGCAGCAAAAGGCCATCGGCTACGAATCGGTGTTCATCGAAGGGGAAGCCGAGTCGATGCGCTACATGAAAGGGCTCCTCCACGACTGGCAGGCGAAGAACATCACGTCAGTCCTGCACGAGAAGCGCGGCGGCTACGCGAACAACATGGCGTCCCTGCACGGGCTTGCAGGCAAGGCCGAGGCGCTCGGCGTGGAGATCGTCGGCGGCGTCACGGTGACGGGATTTCGCTCAGGCAATGGCAGCGCGGCAATTTCGGCCGTCGAGACGTCCGCGGGAACGATCGCCTGCGACCAGGTCATCGTCGCCGTCGGTCCCTGGATCAATTCGATCTGGAACATGCTCGCGCTGCCTAAGACGATCAGCGTGCAGGGCCGCGACGGCAAGAGGCATGACGGCGTGCGCATGTGGCATTACATGGCACTGCAGGAGGGTACGCTCGGCGTCGATCCGGAATTTCAGAAGACCAACGACGGCCGGATGCCGCCCGTGATCCACGTTGACACCGACGCACCGCTTTTTTCCGACCGCGACGGCCATCTCATCACCGACAAGCTCTGGGGCCTCTACTACAAGCCCGACTTCCACTTCGGCGGCGTCCAGGGCGGCGCCATGCCCGCAAGTGTCAACTGCGAGCCCGACGAAGTGCGCGTTGATCCGTACGGCCCGCAGTCGCCCGAGTTCGTCGTCACCGACAACTTCGCCGACATGTGGACCTCGGCGCTCGCGTTCTGTCAGAAGCGCTTCGAAGGGCAGCATGGAAAGTACCGCAGCGAGCCGTCAGGCGGCATCGGCTGCTTCACGCCGGACAGCTTCCCCGTCTTCGATCGCTTTCGCGACAACGTCTACGTGATCGCGGACTCGAACCACGGCTACAAGATGATCGGCGTGGGCGACCTTGTTGCAGACGAGCTCATGGGCGAGAGGCGTGCGCTGCTCGACCCGTTTCGCTTCTCGCGCTACGAGGAAGGCCGGCTGCACCCGGTCAGCAACAGTCCGTTCCCCTGGAGCTAGAGCAGATGTCGGTCAAGGGAAGCTGCCTGTGCGGCGCCGTCCGCTACAAAGTGAGCGGGCCGCTCCGCGACGTGATCGAATGCCACTGTGCGATGTGCCGCAAGACGCACGGCCACATCGGCGCCTACACGGCCGCCCCGAAGAGCGCGCTCGCGATCGTCGAAGGCCGTGGACTCAAATGGTACGCATCGTCGCCAAAGGCCCGGCGCGGCTTTTGCAGCGAGTGCGGCGGCACGCTTTTCTACGATCCGCTGCAGAAGGATCTCATGTCGATCGCTGCCGGCACGCTCGACGCGCCGACCGGCCTTACGACCACGCTGCAGATCTATGTCGGTCACCGCGGCGACTATTACGACATCGATCCCGCGATTCCGCAGCGGGAAAACTAGGCGGCACGTCGGACCCCCGCTAGCGAACGCGAGCGCGCACGACTCAAGTGCCGTGATGGCCACATTTGGCAGAAGCGGTCGCCGCGATCAGTCGATGGCCAAACGAGACCACATCTGGCTCCAAACCTTTCCAAACCCGCGGTGTAATTAGCTGCAGGGAGTGATTGCTGAATCGTATCTCGGTCGTCACGTTTGCTCTTCCTTTCAAGCGGTTATTTGCGAAGAAGGAGCACGAAATGTCAGAAGATCGTCCGGTCGTCACCCAGCGCATCGCCCGGATGCTTCGTGAACTCGAAGGAGGTGCGAATTCTAATCGGGGTCGTGGGACGAACATAGCCGAACCCGCAACCGAATGCGGGCCTCATTTAAAAGGACGGATGGCCCGGCGTTGGTTGCTGGCCGATACCGCGGCTATTTATGACCATCAAGAAGTTGCGGGTCCTGCACCAGCGTAGACGAAAGTGGTGATGTAGGAACTCGTAGCAGTACAAGGAGGAAGGACGCGAGCAAGGAGCCAGCTATGTACCCGATCGATTGTCGTAAGCGGTTTGCCCAAGTCGCCGTTGTCGCATTGCTCACTTGCAGTGCTGTCGCTCGTGCAGATAACTGTGCAGGCGGTGCGGATGCAACCGGCAACGATTGCAGTGGCGCGCAGGCGGGGTCTGCATTCAGCGAAGCGGAGTCGCATTTGCTGTACCTCCGAGGACAGGCGGCAATTGCCGAACTGAGGGCTGCCCGAGCGAAGCAACGACTGATTGACGCCGCCGCTGCACTAAAGGCGGCAGATGCAGCAGTCAAGTCGGAAGAGGCAGAACTCAAGACCGCGCGCATGGCTCTACAGGCCAGTGAGAAAAAACAGCAAAGCCTTCTCGCGGTTACAGTGCGATAGCCCTCCTAGCCCGGCTCATGCCGGGCTCCTTTTCTTAGAGTGACCGGGACACGTTCGCGCGCGTCACGATTCGCACCGTGGTACGCGGATCGCATAGCGCGACGCTGTCGGCGGTGGGGCGTACCCGGCTTTCGAGCGGACTGACGCGCGGTGATCGCTCCCTGCGCCCAATGATGACTTCGCGCACGGGCGTGAACGCAGGAACCTAATCAGCGGTCCGGTGGCAGCAGTCAGGACGCTCTAGTCGTAGCCTTCGTACTCAACGCGTCGCCCTGTGCTTGCTGTTGGTTGGGGAAATTAGGCTTTGGAACAGGGCGTTTCCGCCCCCGAATCGCCGACTTTCTTGGCAGCTACTCGCGGCAGCCGCGATACGTCCTCGTCCGTCCACAATCGCCGCCAATAGCGGTCTCCGGCCCTCTCCTTGAAAATTGCCCGAAAGCGGACTTCGCGAGACGATAGTGACCAAGCTGACTCGGACGGCACTCGGCTGGTAAGTGGACGGATCACCACGATTGATGCCTGGTGTCGCGCGCGCGATAGACCTCGCCCGGCGCCGTCGCCTGACTGACCATGCCGCTCGTGAATTGCACACCCCGTATCAAGGACGTGCGAGCAGTGCGCGCAGGCGCCTTCCTGCCATATGTCACCGGCCTCACCTTGCTCATAGTCGCCGCGCCGCTCGCGTGGCTGGTCGATCACGACGCGCAGGAAGCGACGGCATTCCTGGCCGCCGCTCTGGCACTGCTCCTCACGGCGGCGTTGATGAAGCGCGGTGTGTTCCTCGCCGCGCTCGTACTTGCCGCCGGCCTCGTTGTGATCCTGATCACGATGTTCGCTTCGATCGGGCCAGAGCCCCGCCGGCAGGACGCGCTGAGCATCGTCTCGACGATCCTCGGTATGGTCCTCCTGAGCTGGTTTGCCCTGAGAGCGGTTGCTGCGAGCTGGCGGCTTCGGCGTGTGGCCTGGCGGAGCCGGAACGCGGCGACGATCCTCAGCACTGTCGCGCAGTTGCCAAGAGACCATCGGCGCAGCGCGGCGCTCGAGCCGCTGGTGTCAGCGCTCACAATGTACGTCTTTGGCATTCTCGCGGCGTTGTTCGTCGCCATTGCGACTGGAATAGGATTGCTCGCCGGCCTAGCGTTCTTACCGTTCGCACTGGCGGGCAGCCGGCTCATGCAACGCGCGCGACAGACGCTCGCGCTGCGATCGGCGGAAGTGCGCGATCGCGATCCGCGTCCGCCGGTGCTGTTCGTGCGCTCGTTCGTGGACGACCTGCTGGAACTCGCGCCGAAGGTCGAGTATTTCAGCCGGCTGTTTCGAAAGCGACTCACGCTGGAAGAATTCCTGGTCAGTCGCCTGATGACCCTTGGGCCTGTCGTCGCAATCGGGAAACCGGGGGAGGCACTGAGCCCGCTGGGCGCCGCGCGGGAGTACGTGCACGGGCCGGGCTGGCAGGACCGCGTGAGCGGCCTTTTGGGAGACTCTTCGTGGGTGGTCGCGATTCTCGGCGGCGGCGAGGGTCTCAAATGGGAATACGAACAGATCCTGCAGCGCGATCTGACAGGACGCTTCATCTTGGTGGTGCCGCCGGCGACGCCGGAGGTATTCCGCGAGCGCTGGGACATCTTCCAGCAGGCATTTCCCCCCGCGAGCCGAGCCGACTTGACGCGCGCTGCAGAATTCGGAGGACCCCTCTGCGCCACGTTCCCTGATGGACAAGAACCCCTACTCTTCTGCAGCAAATACCATAATGAGACGGCGTACGACGTCGTGCTTGCCATGCTCTTCGCCGCGTTGCCGCCTTAGGCTTCTACATGGGGCCCGGAGCGAACGGACGATGACCGGTGCTCGCCACGACGATGATCAGCAGGTTTCTCAAAATAGTTGCAAACATTCTCACGTAATTGCAAATTTCGCAGCTGGTGGGAAGGCAGGCAGGTCGGGGTTGGCGCGTTGTTCGCTCAACGCCTTCTGTTGTGAACCGGCCGAGTTCGGCCAGAAGCGGACTCACCGGCAAATGCCTCGAAGCGGACCTTGGTTGCAACAAACTGCCACGCCAGCGGCCCATGTTCCCGCGGCGAATTTGGGCTCGTGCCCTTCGAGCCAGACGGCGGGCGGCTCGTCGCGTATCTCGAACGGAGGACACCATGGGACTTTTGACCTTCAGCATCAACGTCACCCTAGACGGCTGCGTCGACCACAAGGAAGGAATCGCCGACGACGAAACACACGCCTTCTTCATCCGCCTCATGGACGAGAGCGGGGCGATGCTGTGGGGCCGCGTCACCTACGAGATGATGGAGAGCTACTGGCCAACGGTCGCCCGCGGCGACGCGGAGGCACCGCCGGCGATGCGCGAGTGGGCGGTCAAGCTGGAGGCCAAGCCG
>Ga0207701_10001510_pt1 | contig 24263 bp, 22 predicted proteins | sample KBSSwiSSwithPhiX_FD_184294 | JGI IMG/M metagenome (GOLD analysis project Ga0207701, IMG submission 184294) | Switchgrass rhizosphere bulk soil microbial communities from Kellogg Biological Station, Michigan, USA, with PhiX - S5 (SPAdes) (version 2) | ecosystem: Environmental > Terrestrial >... | reverse complement strand
AAGACAAGACGCGCCCGATCGTCGAACAGCGCATCGCCGACCTAAAGACCGTGGGCGAGGAGCCCAAGGTCGGACCGACCGAACCGCCTTCCGGCGGCGGCGACCTCGCGCTGAACGCGCCCCCGTCCGCGCTCGGTGGTGATGCGGCGGCGACACTGGTCGAAACACCTGGCCAGTCGAACCGGCCCGCGCCCGCGCCGCTCTACACGCGACCGTGGTTCCTGGTGACGGTGGGCGCGGTCGTGGTCGCGAGCGTCGTCAGCATCTGGGCCCTGTCGCGCGTGTCGGAGCCGCCGAGCACGGCTCTCGGCAATCAAAGCGTCTTCTGAGAATGCGTCGGCGCGCCCTCAGCATCGGCCTCGTCCTGCTCGCCATGTCGGTGGCGCCGGCGTGCGAAAAATCGGACGCCGTCGTCATCGTGAACGTCACGGCCGACGCCGACGTCGATGTCGCTTCGGTCTTCCAGCTGCGCGCGCAGGTGTCGAACGCGGGCCAGGGCAACACGCGCCTGTTTCCGGGGACGCCGGGCACGCAGGCGATCGTCTTCGACACGTCGTTCTCGCTGACGGTGCCGCGCGATCGAACGGGCGCGATGGATATCGCGCTGGACGGCCTGGACGCGAACGGGACCGCGGTCGCGAACGGCGCCGGAACGGTCGACCTGCACGGCGGCGACAAGGTCTCGGTCGCGATCACGCTGCACGCGGGCCCGTCGCTGTGCGGGAACGGTCGGATCGACGGCGGCGAGGCGTGCGACGACGGCGATCGCCTCTCGAGCGGCGACTGCGATTACCTGTGCCAGCCGCGCACGTCGGGTCCAGGCGTCGGAGGCAACGGCGGCACGGGCGGCGCCGGCGGCACCGCGGGGAGCGGCGGCGCGGGTGGCAGCGCGGGCACGGGCGGGAGCGGCGGCGCGGCGGGCTCCACCGGCGGCGGAGGCATGGGCGGCCGCTGTACGATCGAGCTGCTGACGAGCGGCGACTTCGACGGCAACAACGCGCGCTGGATGCAGGTCACGAACGGGCGGCTGCTGATCTACGACTACAACAGCGGAACGATTCCCGCGTTCGTGCCGGCGCCGCAGACCTCGCCCCGGCTCGCGTGGCTGGGCTACGACGTGAAGAGCATGAAGCCGGCGATCCGGCAGAACATCCAGGTCCCGGCGAACGCGCTGCAGCTGAACATCTCGGGCTACTTCCAGATCCAGACCATGGAGAGCGGTTGCGCGTGCGACTACGCGCGTGCGCAGCTCGACGTCGGTGGCAACGTGATGAACCTGCTCGAGTGGTCGGCCCAGAGCGCGAACACGAGCTGGGCCTACTTCTCGACGTTCGTCGACGCGACGGCGATCGCCGGGCAAACGGTCGCCTTCCAGCTCGAGGCGGACATGGACGACGACGTCGTCACCAGCTTCTACTTCGATTCGCTCTCGGTGACGGCGAGCGTCTGCCCCTAGCGCCTAGGTCGGCGCCGAAGGCTAGGTCGGGATGTCCGGCCCGAACGCGAGCGCCCGGTTCAGCGCGTCGATCAGCCGCATCACCTCGTAGCCACGGAAGTGGTGGTGGACGTTGTGGCCGTCGTCGGAGTACAGCGTCAGCCGCACGTTGTCGCGGCGGTCCTTCTTGGGGTCGAGGACATGGACCTCGAACTTCTTGTTCGCGACGATCAGCGTGTAGTCGTCATCGTCGTTCTTCGGCATGGGCCCGCATCTTCGCCCAGATCAGCGGCGGTTGACACCAACGGACCGTCGCGCTAGCACATGGTCCCACGGGCGTTTAACTCAGCGGAAGAGTGCCACCTTCACACGGTGGAAGCCGTAGGTTCAATCCCTACAACGCCCACCCGAAAGGCGGCGGAATCACAAAGGTTCCGGCCGCCTTTTTTGTTGGCGAGGGCCGAATGTGCCTGTTTGGAGGGCATGTGCCTAAGAATGTGCCTAGTTCAGTGCCTGTTTCGACCCGCCGCTGACCGTGAGGTCGTTGCTCGGCCCCGGCGCCCCGCCCTTCACCAGCCGCAGCATTCCTTCCACCGCGGCCTTCTTCTCCCCGACGTCGACGTGTGAGTCGTGCTCGGTCATGCGCTCGGTAACGTGGCCGGTGATCGCCCGTGCTACCTCGCCGCTCGCCACCCGCCTGATGAGATCGTTCGCCGTACGACGGAGCCCGTGGCCAGGCGCTCGATCCGGGCGCCCATTTCCCGTCCCACATGACCGAACCGGATCAACCCCTTACGCAACGGTTGCGGCCGTCCGCCTTGGCCTTGTACAGCGCCCGATCGGCCGCGTCGAGCAGTGCCTCCACGTTGGCGAAAGACCGCTCACTGTCCGTCGTGACCACACCGATGCTGACGGTGAAGGAGAGCTCTGCCCCTTCGTATGGGACGCGCAGCGCCGCCACGGTCTGGCGAATCCGTTCCGCCAGCAGCCAGGCCCCGGGCGCGAGGATGCCACGCGCAATGACGGCGAACTCCTCGCCGCCGTAGCGAGCCACGATGTCCTCGGTACGCACGGAGCGTTGCAGTCGCTCGCCGAGCGCACGCAGGGCGGCGTCGCCGGCCGCGTGTCCCATGGTGTCGTTGACCTTCTTGAAGTGGTCGATGTCCAGCAGGAGCGCGGACAGCGGCGACTGGTGGCGCGAGGCGAAGGCCAACTCGGCGCGGAGGCGCTGGTCCATGTCCCGGCGGTTGTGCACGCCGGTCAGGGCGTCTAGCACGGCCGACTCATACAACCGGTGCTGCGCCTGTACCTCGATCTCGTCTTGCCAGGAGAACTTGATGGCTGCGCCGGCTGCGAGGTGGATGATCGCTCCCTCCCGCAGCGGCACGGCGAACGATATCGCCACGCCGTCGACGCGGGTCCCGTTGCGGCTGCCCAGATCCTCGGTGACGAAGGTATCGCCGCTCCGGAAGACGCGGCAGTGCCGTCTTGACAGCGCCCCGTCGTCGATGCTGAGGTCGCACTGAGCACCCCGCCCCACCACCGTCTCGTGTCCCAGAAGCACGTGGGTCCGGCCCGCCTCCAGCCCGGTGAGGATCTTCAGGGTCGGCTGCAACCGCGACCGCTGGTCAGCCAGCGATTGCTCGCCGGTGCCCGAAATCGCCCGGGTCTCTTCTTCGGCGATCGGTTGAGGAACTCCACCTTCTTCAGCCATGTTCTCCCTTCGTAGCGTGTCGAGAAGCGCGGTCAGCTGCCCCAGTACACACCGTGACAGCGGACAACGACGAGGGTCACGTCATCTTGGGGGCGTCCGCCCCAGCGCAAGACCTCGTCCATGATCGCGTCGCGCACGCCCTGCGGAGATCGGTCGTGGTTGGCGACCAGCAGCCCGCGCAGCCGTTCGATTCCGAACCGCTCGCCCCGTCCATCGTCAGCCTCTGTCACCCCGTCGCTGAACAGCAGCATGACGTCGCCCGGTCCCAGCTGTATGCCGGTCTCCGGCATCACGGTGCTCACGTCCTCGAGGATCCCCAGCCAGACCCCGTTCGGCGGGATGCTGTCGCATTCTCCATTTTCGCGGCAGATCAGGATATTCTCGTGCGCCCCAGCGAATACGAGGCCGCCGTCCGGCGAGTAGCGGGCCAGGCAGAACGTCACGTGCTCGTCGCTCTTCATTCGATTGTGGACGTTCTCGTAGAGCGCGCCGTTGAGAGCGCAAACCAGATCGCGCGGGCTGGCGCGCGGCGACAGCCGCACCAGGCTCTGAACGGCGCTCTGAATCATCAGCATGATGACGCCAGCCGACAGACCGTGGCCTGCCACGTCACCGATCGCCAGCCAGCACCCGTCCTCGACGGGAATGATGTCGTAGTAGTCGCCGCCCACGACCTCGGCTGGCAGCATCACGGCCGAGATTGCCAGCCCTTCGATGTCGATCTCGCCAGGTAGGATTGCCGACTGTACGCGGCTGGCGATCGCGTTCTCCTGACGTGCTGCTTCCGTCAGGACCGCCGGATTGATCGAGCGGCGCACCACGTGCCTCGATCGACGGATTCGAGGCTCGGATTGAGCGCGCTCAAGCAGCTTCCTGAACCTCCGATGTCCGATCAACCATGGAGCAAGAGATCGAGTTCCGCCGTGCGTTCGAGCAGGTGACCGTCGCGGCGTGCGAGGACCTCTTCAGTCGCTACGGGGTGACCGTGCGCCGCGCCGATGAGAAGGAGGACCCGCTCAGCCCGGAATTCTTCCTCTGCTCGGTCATTGGGTTCACGGGGCGTGACGTCCGGGGGACCCTCGTCCTGGCGCTTACGGAGGAGCTGTCCGGTCTCTCCAACCCGATCGTCGGAACGAACGCGAAAGTAACGACCGACCGCGTGATCCATCGTGACTGGGTCGGCGAGCTGTCGAACCAGCTCCTCGGGCAGATCAAGATCGACCTGCTCCGGCGCGGCGTGGAGATCTACGTGAACTTGCCGGCGGTGTTGCAGGGGCAGCACCTGGCGCCGCTCCCGCGCAGGCAGCTCAAACCGCTCAAGTTCGCGCTGGCCAACGGCGCGGCAGCGGTGTGGATCGAGCTCGAGACGCGCGAGGGATTCAAGATCGAATCCGCGCCGGGTACGGACGAAAGCCCCGCCCCGGGCGATACGCTGCTGTTCGACTGAAGCGCGCGACGGGTGCCGGGCAAGAGCGCCCGCCTCGTACCCGCGATCAGGCTACGCGGCCGCGGGGCGTGGTTCGATCAGCTTCACCACGGCCGCAACCAGCAGCTCGGGTTTGAACGGCTTGACGATCCACCCCTTCGCGCCCGCTTCGCGCGCCCGCTTGATGAGCGACGGCTGTCCTTCGGTGGTCAGCATCAGGATGGGGATCTTGGGACCGGTCCGCTGCACCTCGGCGATCATGTCCAGGCCGTTCATGCGCGGCATGTTCACATCGCACAGCGCCAGGTCGATGTCAGCGATCGCGCGCAACTTCTGCAGCCCATCGACGCCGTCGACCGCCTCGACGATCTCGTATCCGGTGGCGGCGAGCGCCTGCTTGACCTGCTGCCGAATCGTTTCTGAGTCGTCGATGACCAGGATCTTTTTCACGGTGTCTGTTCTCCTTCGGCGGGACCGCTATTCGTGACAACGGGCGGACAGCTGGGGAACTTTAGGTTCACGCCGCTCGTCACTCGACGATGCGCATGAGCTTCATCACCTGCGCCCGAAACGCGACGCCCTGCTTCCTGGCCTGGGGAAGGTTCAGCACCATGCGGGGCCGTCCGGAGACGAGCTCGAATCCCAGGATGGCGCCGCCGGCGACGTAGGTGTCGATGGCGGCAACGGAGATGATCGGCGTACCTTCGAGCGCACGCGCGATGGCCGGCACCTCGCCACGCAGGCCGGGCGTGACATAGACGGCGAACAGCTGGCGCCGCCGAGCCTCCTCTGCGAACGCGGCGGGCGTCGACCAGGTGATCACCACTTCCTCGTGGGCAATGCCCGCGATCGTGGCCATGCGTCCGAAGATCGCCTTGATCTCGGTGCCGAAGTGCTGCGATTCCACACTGCCGCTCCTCACGAGAATCCCGATGCGCATCGTCGTCAGCCCCTGGGCGGAAGGCGCCTGGGCGTATTCGATGAGCTTGGCGGTCAGGTCCGCCTGCAGCTGCAAAGGAACCGCCGGATCCTCGGCGCGGACCGAGGACGCCGGCAGCGAGAGAATCGCCACGACGAGCAGGATCGCTTTCGTTCTGGTGAGCGAAGCCATCAGCCCTCGTACGATCCCTCGCTAGCCGGTGTGCCCAGATTTGGTCAGTGGGACGGCCCGCTTCAGAACGCTTCGGGCAGATAGGCCGCCGCGTTCGTGGCGTCGAAGACGCGATCGGTGTTCTTCACCACCAGAGGCACCTGCTCGCCGCGGGCGTAACTCTCGATCGTGTCGAAGAGGATGGGTCCGAACTTCGGGTTGCACTCCGTGATCTCGGCGATGTGGCCGTCCACGATATCCTGCGCGCCCTCGCGAGTTCCATCGATCGACACGATCATCATGTCCTGCCCCGGAACCTTCCCCAGCTCCTGCAGGGCCGTGATGACGCCGAACGACATCGCGTCGTTGTGGGAGTAGATGACGTTGGCGGTGGGATATGCCGGAACGAGCGACAGCGTCAGATCGTGCCCCATCTGCTCGTTGAAGTCGCCGCTCTGCGACACGAGGATCGACATGCCCGTCTGGCCCGCGATGCGCGTGTCGAAGCCCTGCTTCCGCTGTACGCCCGGGGACGAGCCGATGGTCCCCTCGAGCTCGATGATCTTGGCCTGTCCGCCCGTCTTCGTGATCAGCCAGTCGGCCGTGAGCTCGCCTTCTTTGCGAAAGTCGGAGCCGATATAGGACACGTAGTCGACGCCCGGAATGGCGACGGTGCTGTCGACGGCGCGGTCCTCGACGAACACGGGAATGCAGGCCCTGCGCGCCGCCACCACCGAGGGCGCCAGGATCGTCTCGTCGTGGGGCGCAATGATGATCACGTCGACCTTCGCGTCGATGAGCTCCTGCATCCTCGCGGCCTGCTCGGCGGCGTCGGGCCTGGTCCCGGCGTGATAGACGAGCTCGTAGCCGCGCTTGGCGGCCTCGTCCATGATGCTCTTGGTGTTGGCGTCCCGCCAGGGTCCGTTCGCCTCGTAGAGCTGGGCGAAGCCGACCCGGTACGTGCTCTTCATCGCCAGCGGCGGCAGCGACGTGCAAATATCGCCCGTCTGGGTCGTGGTGCCGCCGTCGCTACAAGCTCCCAGCGTGAATGCTGACGCCGTCATGATGACTCTGATCCCAATCCGTTTCATTGTTCTTGGCTCCCTCTCAATGAACATGGCTTTCCTTTCTGATTGCGCTGGGGGGTGACTCAGAAGTCGTATTGCAGGCCGACGGTGGTCCTGAAGCGATCGACGGGGTTGAGCTGCGCGGACGGCTGCGTCGGCAGCGCGGTCGTGACGGGACCGACCACGTACGGGCCGCGATCCGAGACCGCGTAGTTCGCCAGTGCCCGGTAGGTCAGCCCTGCGATCCCCGGCACCGCGCCCGACACGCACAGCCGCAGCTGAACTTGAATCGGCGCGTAGGGCGTGGGCACGAAACCACCGTCGGCGGCGTGGTCGGCGGCGCGTCGACCGAGGAACTGCACAGCCAGCGCCACGGTGGGGAGGTTTCCGCCGAGGATGTAAGCGAGGCGACCGTTACCGAACAGTTGGGGCGCCACGCCGAGCTGTTGCGTCGATCCGGTGCCCACCCGCTCCGCGACCGCCGCCGTCACGCCGAGGCCGTACTGAAAGCGATCGATGCCCAGGGTTCCGTCGATACCCGCATTGATGCCGTAATTGCGAATCGAGGCGGCGTTTCGGTACTGCGTGAGCTGAACGCCGGGCGTGAAGGGGACGCTCGTCCTGCCATCACGGATGGCCTGAATCGTCTCTGCCTCCGACAGCGTTCGCAGTTCGACCAGGTTGGTCCAGCGCGTGTAGAAAGCCCCGATCAGCAGGCGGTGAGTTCCGAGCTGCTGCTGGGCGCTGACCTCGCCGGACTTCTCACGCTCGGGCGCCAGCGAGTCGGCGGCGATGCGACGGTCGGTGGCGTTGCTGGTCTCGTCCCAGCTCGGGGCCCGGAACGCCTCGGCGTAAATCGCCTTCAGTGTCCCGCCGCGCCAACCGGTCCAGCTCGCGGCGAGGCGCGGGATCAGCACCAGGGGAAATCGCGGATCGCGATCCATGCGCGCCCCGGCGTTGAAGTGCAGCTTGTGGGTCGCCTGCCAGGTCTGCTGCAGGTACGTTCCCACGATGGTGTCCCGCACGTCGAGGCCCCGCGGCGCGGGGTACACGTCGTCGCCGGTCTCGGCATTCGACGCCTTCGAGCTGGTCTTGATGAGCCGCCCTCGGACCTCGGCCCCCACGGTGGAGACGAGTTCGCCCGTCCCCAACCAGTCCCAGGTCGTCTGTAGCTCCAGGCCCCCCCACGTCCCGCGGGAGGTGTTCGAGTAGTTACAGGTCACCTGACCGAAAGGACAGAGCTGCCCTCTCGAGGTGATGAACGCGCTGTCGAACGCGTAGGTGTCGGCGTAGGCACGGCCGGAAAGCGTGAAGAACGTGGAAAACGCATGGTGATGTTTGAGGTCGATCGAGCCGCGCCATTCCCGTTCGGCGGTGCCCGGGTCATCGAAGTCGCCCCCGCCCGTGGGCGCGGCGTGGCGGTAATACGATCCGTGGAGCTCGAGCTCGGTATCTCCGACGGCGGCGCGCACGATCCCGGCGTCGGCGTCCGCGTAATACGAGCGTTCGGCGTTCGCTCCGCCCCAGATGCCCGTGCCGGTGGGGGCGCGGGAGTAGCGGCCGGGCTGGCCCGTGAACGAATCGATGCCGGTGTTCTCGGGGGCGAAGTAAAAAGTCGGGCCCTTCTGCTTGAACGCCTCGACCTCCGCGGTCACCTCGCCTTCCCGACCGAACAGCGAGAACCTCCGGCCGCCGCCCGCGCCCACCCGCAGGGTGGTCGGCACCGCGGACTCCGCGATGAGCTTGACGCCGCTCCAATCCCGGACGCGCTTGGTGACGACGTTGATGAGCCCGAGCATCGCGTTCGATCCGTACAGGACCGAGCCCGGGCCCACGATGATCTCGATGTGATCGATGATCTCGATCGGGATCCCCGCGCCCGCGCCGAAGAACGCGCTCCCGCGGACCTGCTCGTTGACCGCATGGCCGTCGAGCAGCAACAAGAAGTGGCTGCCGCGATCGCCGGTGATGAGGACGCCACGCGCCCCGATTTCCCCGCCGTTCAGGTTGTCGGACGTGGCGACGCCCAGGGACAAGAAGTCGATCGCCTCGCTGACGGTCTTGATGCCGTAACGCCGCAGGTCGTCGGCCGAGATGCTGGTCGACAGGGCGGGGGCCGAGCTGGCGCGCTCGGAAGTCTTCGAAGCCGTGCTGACCACCTGTTCGCTGAGCAGCCCTTCGAGGTCGGAGATGTCCTGGGCCCGCGCGGGCGCCGAGGCGAGGGCGACCAGGATCGTCGCCGATAGAACGAAGCGAAGCCCGCCCCGCTCGGTCATGCGCCTCCCGCGCGGTGCGCGCCCGCGAGCGGCACCACGCCGGCCGCGATCGCTCGCCAGCTCTCCCCGCGCGTCGCCGTGCCGTCGTCCTGCAGCATCGCTTCGGGCAGCGCGAAGCGGAACACGGTGCCGCCGCCCTCGGCGTTCTCGACCGCGCTGCGGCCGCCGAGCTCCTGAACCACGTCGCGCAAGGCGCCGAGCCCGACGCCGCGGCCCGAGATGACGGTGCTCTCGCGCCGGGTCGAGATTCCATCCGAGAACAGCGCCGCTTCCAGATCGCCCCGCGTCGCGTGCGGCAGCCCGCGTTCGCGGGCCCGCTCGCCGATGGCTCGCCAGTCGACGCCGGGCCCATCGTCGCGTATCGAAACGACGACGCCCTGACCGTCGCGCCGGACGCTCAGGTTCACGACCGCGCGCGGCGGCTTCCCCGCCGTCTCCCGCGCGGCGGTCGTCTCCACGCCGTGGTCGACGGTGTTGCGCACGACGTGAGCGAAGGCCGACCAGAAACGCGCCCATTTGGCCGGGGGCAGGCGCAGGGTGGTCGGCTCGCAGATCACGTCGACGGGGGCGCGGCCCAACCGATTGGCGAGCGCGCGAATCTGCTCACTGATCACCGCCAGCCGCCGCGAGACCGGTTCGAAGCGCCAGGTGACCGCGATCGCCAGCAGGGCTTCGTGCCCAGGGCGGCCTCGCAGCTCGCCGAGGAACGATTCGTACTCGCCGCCTTCGAGCTCGACGCGGCCCGACGTGCCCCCCTCGGTGAGCTGGGCGTGCATGGCGACCGCGCGCTCCCACAGCAAACCCAGCGCATCCCTGTCGGCCTGGGACAGCGGATCGACGCCGCTCGGCGCCTCCGCGAGCTTCTCCTCGAGCTGATGGCAGAACGTCGCGACGCTCTGGATCCCGAAGAGTGCGGTATTGCCTTTGACGGTGTGGATCTGGCGTCGCAGGTCCGCGTCAGCGCCACCCGGCGCGCTGGTGATGATGCGAACGAGCTTGGTGGTCTCGGCGAAGAAGTCGTCGAGCGCCGCCCGATCGGAGAGGACCCGACGGAAGACGCTCATCATCTCCCATTGCGCCTGCTCGGCGCGCTCTCGCTCGATGCGCGCCGTGACGTCGGTGATGACGACGATCAACTTGGCGAGACGCTCGTCCTCCAGGATCGGGCGATAGGCGAGCTCGTACGCGCGTCCATCCTTCTGCACCAACTTGGGAAGCTGATCGAGGCACAACGACAGCGGCAGCACGTCGTCGCCGATGGCCGCCCATCCGATCTCGAACCACTGCGCCACCGAGGCGTCGACGCGGGCCAGATAGTCCCAGAGCTTCGTTCCGGGATTCGCCGCCCCGAACCATTCGTCGATGACCCGCGAGCGCTCGTCGGACATGGTACCGGCGGCATCGAGGGTCACGAAGCCCTGGCCTACGTTGTCGAGAACCAAACGCATGTCGCGGTTGCGGGCGCCGATGCGGTCCTCGCGCACGCGGATCGCGACCGCCATCTGGCGAAACGCGCCGGCGAGTTGTCCCACCTCGTCGCTGGTCCGGATGTCGACTTCGCCCTTGCCACCGTGCTCGAGCTCTTGGGCCGCGGCGACGAGCTTGCCCAGAGGCCCCACGACGACGAGGCGCGCCATGACGATGAGCAGCACGAGGAGCCCGCAAGCGACCGCAGTCGACACGAGCAGCGTTGTCCGCTCGATGGACGCGATGGCCCGGTTCTCGCGGGCGAGTGAGAAGGCGACAACGGTGGCACCAGCCGGACTGCCCTGGCGATCGAGGATCGGCGACCAGATCACGACCCGCGTCGGCTCGCGGAGCAGGTAGGTCGCGTGCGGCGCATAGCCGAGCGGCTCGACGCTGTCGCGGCGCCGCAGCTCACCGAACCGCTTCATGATTCTTCCGGAGCTGTCCGTGCTCCACACGGCGGCGTAGTCGACGTCGTCGTTGCGCCCGAGCGTGGTGAGCTCGTCGCCGATCGCGGCCTCATCGCCAAAGACAACGCCCGCCGCGCATGAATCGACGAACAGCCGCGTCACCGCGGCGGCGCTCGTCTCTTTCGACTGCAGCAGGTTCTCGCGCTGGCTACGACTGAGTTTGAGGTAAACGCCGGCGGTCACGGCGACGATGAGCACGACGGTCGAGCCGGCCAACTTCGTGCCGACCGACCTGAGGCGCGAAGAACGCAACTTCGCCGCAAACGCCGCGGGCGCACTCATCGACGCTGAGCCCCTCGGCTCCGGTGTGCGAGCGGGTGGAGCGAAGGCACGATCGACTGATCCGTCCATCCTCGGTGGCCGCGATGCGAGGCGTTGGCGCGACTCGATTGAATGAAATCCGTTCGGTCCCGTACAACAAAAACTTAAGCAGAGCCGTGGCCACGTCACGCCGCTGGCAGCGGATTGACGCACTCTCGCCAGTCGCACCGCGCGCGCGACGTCGAAAGCGCGGCCGTCACCCTCCTGGCGTTTGTCGCGTCGCCTGACGTACGTCGATCCGAGCCGTCAAAAAAGTATGACGTCGCCTTCGCGCGGGATCTCGCTCTCGTTGGCCGGAGGCGTGACCTTGAGCGGGCCGTCGATCCCGATTTCGATCCACACCGCGACCGATCCGCCCTTCGCGTCTCGAAAGACGATGGGGACGAAATCGGGTTGCGAAACGGCGGTGGCCAAGAGGCGCCCGCTGACTGTCACGGGCGTCATCGACCACAGCTCGAAACCCATGCGCAGCAGCTTCAGCTTGAACCGCCCGATGTATTGGTTGGCGAGCTCCGCAACCCAGTCGCGGTCAGACGTCCCGCGTGTGTTCGATCGGCGGAGCGTGCCCGTCGAGACGCCGAGCACCGTCGTTCCGCTCAGGCCGGGCGCGGTGAAGCGGACAATGCCGAGGGCGGACAGGTCCGGGATGGGAAGCTGGACCTCGGGAGCGGTGACTGGGGCGATCGTGACTCTGTACGCCGCGAAGAGCTCGACCGCGGCACTCGTTGCCGTGGCGTCGATGGTGCTCTCCAGTCCGGGCGGCACTTGAGGAGCGGCTCCGGAGCCGAACGTCACACGACTCACCAAGGGCGCTCTTCGGTCATTCTGCGGCGTTTCTTGATGGCGCACTGCGCGCCGACGGAAACGAGGGGCTGGTGCGTGCGGCCCGCGCGGTCGCCTACGAGCGCTCGGTTTGTGCGAGCTTCTCGAGCGCTTGACGGGCGACCGCGGCGATCGCGCGGCTCGGGTCATGTGCGAGGCGCGTGAGCGCGTCGTTGGCGTGCACGTTGCCGGAGCTTCCCAGCACTGCCGCGACGGCGGATCGCACGCTCTCATCCGGATCGCGCGCGACCGGCGCCAGCTGACGGATCGCGTTCGGGGACCGCGTGGCGCCGAGCGCCAGCACCGCCGCGCGCCTCAACGCGGGGTCCGGGTTTCCGAGCTGCCGGGCGAGGAATGGCTCCGCCGCCGGATCGTGCATGTCCTTGAATGCCTCGATCACGGCGAGCTTTCCGGCGGGTCCCTCCCGCTCGAAGACCGCCATCAGGAGTGGAACGACCGTCGTATCGCCCAGCTTTCCCAGGGCCTGGACGGTGTCCACCAGAGTCTCCGCGTCGGCGTCGGCCTGGCTGGCCAGGAGCTGTCGGACGCGTTTGCTCCGCAGCCCGCCCAGGATCTTGACGATGGTTCGGCGCACCTCCACGTCCGGATCCCGCAGCAGCGGCTCGATCGTCCCGACGACATCGACGGTCGGTTGCCGCGCCAGCGCCTCCGCGGCGGCGCGCCTGACTGCGGCGGACGGGTCCGACAAGCACGCCAGGATGAAGTCGAGGTGAGCGACGTGGGGGTTTGCGCAGACGATCGTCAATGCGGTGCGCCGTGGGAAAGCGGGATCTTCGACGAGCGCGATCAGCACCCGCGCCACTTCGTCCGCGTCCATGCAGCAGAACGCCGCGACCGTCGCCTCGCGAACCATCGTCGCCGGATCGGTGAGCCGCTTCGCCATCCTCGGAATTGCGTCGTTGCAGCCAAGACGCATGAGAGCGCTGACGGCCGCAGCACGAACCAGCTCTTCCGGGTCGTCGATCAGGGTCTCGATCGAAGACGCGGCGGGGACGTGGCCGAGCGCGCCGAGGCATTCGCAAGCGAGCATCCGCACCGACGCGTTCGGCGACGCCAGCCCGTCGCGCAGAATGGGCACGATCTCGTCACCGATCGAGACCGCGCTGAATTCGAGCACCTCCCGCAACGCCGGATCGCGGCCGGCGAGGACCAGCGCCGTGTAGAGGGGGCGCAGCTTCAGCGCCTTGACGATCATCGCCGCCGACTGCCGTGTATCGCGCCCATCGCCACTGAGCTCGTCGTCGCGGCCTTCCGAAGCGAGGACCTGCTCGAGCCGCTCGTGCAGGCCGGCGGCAGAGGGAGAGGCGAGCTCGGTCCAGTCGGCGATGTTCTGCAGGGCCTCCTGGTTCGGCTGAAACTCGAGCGCTTCGCCGATCGCACGCAGGCAGTCCGCGAACGTCGCCGTGTCCTGGCTCTCGCGCACCACCCGGAACAGGAACGCGAGCGCCTCCGGCGATCCGATCTTCCCCATCGCGTGTATGACGACGCCGCGAACGGACTCATCTTCGACCAACGGGGCCAGCGCCGAGACCGCACGCTGGTCTCCGATCTCGCCGAGCGCGTGAACGGCAGCGAAGCGCAGCCATGGGTCGCGGTCGAGCACCTTGACCAGCGCCTCCACCGCGAGCGTCGATCGGATCTGTGACAGGCCGTCGATGACCTGCTGGACGACGTTGATGTCTTCGTGATCGAGCAGGGAGACCAGATGGGGGATGGCGGCGGGACTGCCGGTGCGCGCCAGGACGCCCGCCGAGAACATCACGACCTCGCCGTCAGGATGGCGCAACCCTCGAACGAGCGCCGGAACGCTGCGGGCGCCTCCCGTCGCCAGGGCGTCCATCGCGGCATTCCGACGCCGAGCATCCGCTTGGTCGGCAACGGCCTCGATCAACAGATCCGGATCGACCATTTCCGCCGCCCCGGCGATCGCGCGCGCTCTTTCTGCGCGGTCGCTGGCGCCAAGCGCCTCGAGCAAGGAGGCGGTCAGTGATTCCGGACTCTGTGCGCTGGCGTCTCCGGGCTTGGGCCCCGGAGCGTCCGCCTGGCTCACGTATTCGCCCCGGCCCGGATCGGGTTTGCGAGCAGACCTTGAATCAACTCGACTAGCGCGTCGGGCGTGAATGGCTTCTTGAGATAAGCGCTCGCACCCGCGTCGAGCCCCCGCTTGTAGTCGTCCTCTCGGCCTTCGGTCGTCACGATGATGACGCGCGCCGGAGGGGTTTTTCTGTCGCCCCGGAAATGCCCGAGGAACTCGAGCCCATCCATGACCGGCATGTTGATGTCCAGGACAACGACGTCCGGCATTCCATTGTTCGCGATATGGTCCAGCGCCTGGCGCCCGTTCTTCGTGAACGTCACATGGTATCCCGCCAACTTGGCGAAGATCTGCCGGTAGTACATCTGCAAGACGTTCGAGTCTTCGACCACTAGAACTTTGGGCATCGGTACTCGTTCTCCTCGTTGCACAGCACAGGCGGCTGAACCCTGGATCGGGCGCCATCCGATCATCGGAGCACGAGGCGGAACCTTGAGAATGGCGTCGGATACTGGCTGAGCCCGCCGTCGGTATGCGTACGTATGATGCGCCCGCTCCTTGCAATGACGGTGCGGCAACCAAACCGCTCGCTTGCAGATCCGCCTACCTGGCGGCCTCGTGGAGCCAACCAGTTTCGAAACCAATTGCGCGAACCGAAGAGAGCGACCAGAGCGTATCGACTGCTCGGCCACGAACGCGTTGCCCTCAGCAAGCAGCTGCTCGAGCAGCTGGTCCGCGACCAGCTCATAAGCCCCGATACCAAAGTCTTTCAGGATGGTGAGGGGTTCGCGACCGCCCTCAGCAGCCGCGCCGAGTTTCGACATCTCTTCGCCGCGGACGCGCCCCAACCTGGACCAGCCAGGGCGGCCGGCCTGCGCCGGACGTCCCAGAAGTCTCCTCGGTGACACGCGTCGGTCGGATAATCGGAGAAGAAGACGCGCGCGTTCAAGCGATCTTGCAGGGTGTGGCTCGGAGTCCTCTTGGCCGCGGAGTGCTTAATGCCGCCAATGGTTCTGCCGATAGCACTTCGCGCGCGCGCGCCAGGAGTCGTCGCAAGGAAAGCCCAGCGCACAAGAACGACACGGAGAACACATGCATAAATGGACATTCGAGCCGGGCATCGAGCTGTCAGGGTTCATGATCGAGCCGATCGTGGACGCGTTCAAGCTGTTCCCTTCGGTAGCAATGAAGCGTCTTCTCAACCATGGAATCGGGACCATGAAGGGCAAGGATGTCGTTCTCGATCGCCAGTCGTGGTACGGGATTGAAAATTGGTTGGGGGCATTCGCAGGCCTAGCCGAAACGGTGGGGCCGCGCGCGATGTTTCAAATCGGACAGCAAGTGCCCAAGTACGCCGCCCTCCCCCCTGGGATCAACGACATCTACAGCGCGCTCGGCGCAGTCGACGTCGGATACCACATGAACCACCGGAAGAACGGCAAGGTCATGTTCGACCCCGCCACGGGGCAAATGACGCAGGGAATCGGGAACTATGTGATGAAGCCGGAACCCAACGACCGGAGGATCACGTTCATCGGCGACAATCCCTATCCTTGCGACTTCGATCGCGGCCTCGCAGCGGGATTTGCGCTCCGGTTTGAAAGGAACGCTCGCATCGCGCATGACGATCGCGCTCCTTGCCGCAAAAACGGAGCTCGTAGCTGTACGTACCAGGTGACCTGGTAAGCGGCGTCTATACGCCTACGCGATTCGCTCGAAGCGGGCGGTGAAATGTCGCAGCGCCGGCGCTTGCCAAATCATCCGCACGCCCTTGATCTGATTTGCCGTGCGGGCGAGGTAGCACATCGCTTCGACGACGTAATCAATGTGGCTGCGCGTGTAGACTCGGCGCGGGAGAGCCAGCCGCACCAGCTCGGCGGGCGCCGGTTCCTCGCTGCCGTCGGGCAATCTTCGTCCAAACCCGACGCTCCCAATCTCGCCGGTCCGGACGCCGGCGATCTCGTAGAGCGCCAGGCCCAATGCCCACGCCGGGAATTGCGACCGCGGAATGTGCGGCAGCAGAGCCTGAGCGTCGACGTACACAGCGTGCCCACCAGTTGGAACGACGATCGGGACCCCTCCGGCTATCAGCTGTTCTCCAAAGTATTCCGTCGTCTGAATGCGGTGGCGGAGATAGTCCTCGTCCACGATCTCCGTCAGACCGACCGCGATCGCTTCGAGGTCATACCCGGCTAAGCCGCCGTAAGTCGGGAAGCCCTCGGTCACGATCAGGATCTGGCGGCACCGCTCCGCCCAGTCATCACGGTTCATGGCCAGAAAACCGCCGATGTTTGCGAGGCCATCCTTCTTGGCGCTCATCGTGCAGCCGTCCGCGTTGCGGAACATCTCCTGCGCGATCGCCAGCGGCGTCTTGTCCGCATACCCTGGTTCTCGCTGCTTCACGAACCAGGCGTTCTCTGCGAACCGACATGCATCGAGGAAGAGCGGGATTCCGTGCGAATGGCAGAGCTCACGGGCGCTCCGAATGTTCGCCATGCTGACAGGCTGTCCGCCGCCGCCATTGTTCGTGACCGTCAGGGTACAGAGCGGAATGCGTTCCGGGCCAACCTCCGTTATCGCGGAGCTCAGGCGCGCCAGGTCGATGTTTCCCTTGAACGGATGACGCAGGCCCGGTCGGCCCCCTTCCGGAGTCAGGAGGTCCATTGCCTTTGCGCCCCGCGCCTCGATGTTGGCGCGGGTCGTGTCGAAGTGCGTGTTGCTCAGCGAGACATCGCCCTGTTTGCAGATCGCTTCGTACAAGATGCGCTCGGCCGCCCGTCCTTGGTGCACGGGAATGATGTGCTTGAATCCCGTGAGAGAGCGGACCGCGCGTTCGAATTTGAAGTACGAGGTGCTGCCAGCGTAGGCCTCGTCCCCCACCATCATCGCGCCCCATTGCGCCGCGCTCATGGCGCTGGTTCCGGAGTCCGTGAGAAGGTCTATCAGGACATCTGCCGCCTTGAGCTGAAACAGGTTGTAGCCGGACGCGCGCAGCGCCGCCTGTCGCTGCTCCGGAGTCGTGACAGTCAGCGGCTCGACACTCTTGATCCGGAATGGCTCGATGAACGTCGTAGGTCGAAATGTCACGGCTCCTCCTGCCTGCAATCCTAAGAATCAGACCTGCGCCGACCTGTTGCTTCTGGGCTTGGTCGCTCGGCGGGGGCGCTTCGTCGGCCCGGGGGACCGGGGACGGCCCGAGAGCACGCCTTCCAGGTAGGCCTGCAGCGGGTTCACGTGCTCCGGCTCCTTCCATTCGGCGGCCAGATCCTCGAGCACGTGATGCTCGCTCACCAGACGGCCGCGCTCGTAGCAACGCACGATCGGGTGAAGGAACGTGCTGTCTGCGGCGTTCCTCGCGTCCTCGCGCTGGACGCGCTCGAAGAAGAACGGATCGGCCTGGCTCTTTCCGAACTCGAGCGTCAGCGTCAGGACCGTTCCCGATTCGAGGAGATGATCTTTGATGTAGTCAGCGGGAAGCGCCTCGAAGTAGCGTCCGCTCTGCGCTCTGCGATCGACGATCAGCGCATCCGCCAGGAAACCGGGCTGCTGCCACAGTGCCGACGATCGATTCATCTGCGCGAGCAGAGCGCCGCCCAGCTCGGACGCGGAGCCCGCGACCTGTGCCGCCGGCAGCGGAACGCCGTGGTAGCGGCTCTGAAGAACCCGGCAGAGCGTGCGGATGTTGTAGCGGAAGCCGTGGATGAAGGCGGACATATATTTCTTCCGGTCACGCTGCTGCATCAACGTCCCCGCGAAGAACATGCCGGGAACGTTGACGGACTCCCAGCTGCTGGTCTGAACCGGGAAGCGGCTGTCCGACGTCAATGACGGGCGACAGCTGTCGTCGAAGATGGAGACGTCGAGCTTGAATCCGGTGCAGAGGATCACGTGGTCGTACCGAATCGTCTCGACCTCGCCGTTGGCGTGACTGTAGTGAATCTCCGCCGCAAGGCCGGTCCCGTCTCGCTTGACCGACGCGACGGTCCCGTCGATGACCGCGTTCTGAAGCTTCAGCTGGTAGGTGTCGAGCACGTTGTTGTTGCAGGCCCGAAGGTCGCCGACGAAATGCGTCTTCCAGGCGAAGCGCAACGGATTCGGGCTGGCGACGTGGATCACGGCCGCGGTCTCGACGAGGTTGTCTGCCGTCTCGAAGGCGGAATTGCCCTTGCCGAGAATCAGAACTCGCTGATTCACGAACTGCTTCGGATCGACCGAGACATCCGCGTATGTTTCGCAGAGATCGGCACCCGGGAATGCAGGGATGTTCGACTCCGCTACGCCGGTCGCGACGATGATCCGCTTGGAAGTCCAGCTCCGGTCGTCGGCGGCCTTGACGACGAACGTGCCCGCCTTGGTTTTGGTGATCTTCGAGACCCGCGTATTGAGCTCCACGTCGACAGCGTGACGGGTCTGGAAGGTCTTCAGGTATCGGACAAAGTCGTCGGCGTCGGGGAAGTAGCGCTCCGTGAAGTCGCGAAGGAGCGGCGACAGCTCGTCGGACAGCAGCGAGTTCCAATCCCAGCGGAGCTTCACCTCCTCCTCCTCCACGCCGGTGTGAACCTTGTTGATCGAAATCATCTTGCGGTGCCGGGGAAACTTTCGGAAGAACGCACCGACCTCCGAGCCCCCCTCGAGGATTTTGAAGGAGAGGCCCGCCTTCTTGAGGAAGTAGGCCGTCTGCAATCCCGCGGGTCCGGCGCCGATAATGACGTAATCGAGATCCTTGTTCATTCCGAGCTCTCCTCGTTTGCCTGTTTCGTAGTCGTGTTCGTAGTCGGTCGATTGCGCAAGAACATCGGCGGGCCTCCGCAGGGGTTGGCTTTCAGGTCCGGCAAGTCCGGGAACTCGACGGTTTGCTTGCGCGGCGCCGGGCGCGTTTCGGCGGCGGCTGTGTCGTGAGACGGGGAGGGAGCCACGCTGCCGCTGAATTCGATCTTCGACATCACCAGATCGCGCAGGGCGAGGTACGCGGGCGCGTCGATGTCGCGCGGCCGTGGCAGGTCGACGTTCACGGTCGCCTTGACCGCCGCAGGGCGCGCGCTCATGACGAAGACGCGGTCGGCAAGCTGCACGGCCTCCTCGATGTCGTGAGTCACGAGCAGGATGGTCTTGCGCTCCGCCTGCCAGATACGGATGAGGTCCGCCCGCATCCGCAGACGAGTGAGGTAGTCGAGTGCACCGAAGGGCTCGTCCATGTAGATGATGTCGGGATCCGCGGCCAGAGCGCGCGCGATCTCGACCCGCTGCCGCATGCCGCCCGAAAGCTCGCGCGGGTAGCAGCGCTCGAAGCCCAACAGGCCGACCATCGCGACGTAGTGGCGGATGAGCTCGTCTTGTTCGGCTCTGGGTTTGCGGCCGATGCCGAAGCGAATGTTCTCTTCAACGGTGGACCAGGGGAAGACGCCGTTCTCCTGAAACACGAGAATCCGCCGCGGATCAGGACCTGTTAGCAGTTCGCCTTCCACCCGGACGTTGCCTTCGATCTGGGCGGCACCCTTGCCCGGTCGCACGAACCCCGCGACCACGTTCAGCAGCGTCGACTTTCCGCATCCCGAGGGACCGACGATGCAGACGAACTCGCCTCGTCTGACGTCGAAGTTCACATCCTCGAGCACGCGCACCGGCGGTGCACCGGGGTGCCCGGGATACCTCAGGTTGAGCCCGCGAATTTGAACCGCCGTGTCGTGCACCGCTTCCCGCGCGGCGACCTCTGGCAGAAATCGTTTTGTCCTCACGCGCGCACTCCGCGGGTCGACTGCCTGCTGTCTGAAATTGGAAAGGAAGCGTGTTCAGGAAACTCTGATGACCCGTTGGTCTTGCTTTCGGGCCTTGCGGGCAACTTCATCGCGGTCGGGTTCCTGTCTCCCCCTGCGGAGTCGATTCGGTGTCGAGGTCATCGGGTCAGCAACGGACGTACCAGCGACGATGCTCACCGAACCCCGCGGCGCTCCAGGAAATCAGATCGTCGAAACAGGATCTCCGCATTTTATATTGCGCGTTAGTCATAGCTTACTCATATGACTTTATGCGTTAGTCACAGCTAGTCATCAGCTGAAGCGCCCCTAGTCATAGGCGCGGTCGAGCTTCGAGCTCCGCCGGACTCGCGGCCCTGAGTCCGCGCGAGCCTTCGAGGAACGAGGCGCGCAGCTTGCACGGGTCAACGCATCTTGATTCGGAACGTGCCCGAGATTCGCAGGCGGGACTTGCTTGTCGGTGCCACGGGGATCGCTGCGGCGACCTTGGCGGCGCACGCATGTCGGTCCTCCAAGCAGCAGGCCGGAGCGCTGGTCGTCGGCGGCTTACCCGTGACGTGCAACCTCACACTGCCTATCGCGTGCACATCGAGGCGCCTGACCAAGGAGAGAGGCCAGCAGTCCGGCGAGCTCTTCGAGTACGCCAAGTACAGCGGCTGGCCGGAGATCAAGGAATCGCTGATGGCCGGCAAGATTGAAGCCGCCTTCATGCTGGCCCCGCTGGTGATGGACCTTGTGACGAAGAAGATCCCGATCAAGATCGTCTCCCTCGGCCATCGTTCCGGCGCCGTCATCATGGTGGGGAAGGACTCGCCCTACAGAAAGTTCAAGGACCTGACCGGCAAACGGATCGCGATTCCGAGCCGTTTCGCGGTCGACTTCCTGTTCCTGAGGAAGATGCTGAAGCAGGAGGGGATGACCGCGAAGGACATCGTATTGGTCGAGATGCCGCCGCCGGACATGCCAGCCGCGCTCTACGCCAAGGCGGTCGAGGCCTACTGCACGGGCGAGCCGTTCGGCGCGGCGGCGCAGAAGGCGGGCTACGCGATTCCGCTCCGCATGACACGCGACGAGTGGCGCAACTACATCTGCTGCGTCCTGACCGTGCGCGAGGAGCTCATCGCCGCAAAGCGACCGCTCGTGCAGGAGCTCGTCAACCACGTCCTCGGGGCTGGCAGATGGCTCGACGAACAGCAGCCGAACCGCGACAAGGCTGCCGAGATCGCCGCTGGCCGGAACTTCTTCAACCAGGATCCCGCCATCATCAAGTTCGTCATGGAGAACCCGACCGATCGCGTGACCTACGGCGACCTGCGCATGATCAAGGCCGAATTCGACGAGCTGATGCAGCTCTCGCTCGAAGCGGGAACGCTCAAGGCACCGGTCCCGTACGAACGGTACATCGACGACTCGTTCGCCAGGGCCGCCACCCCGACGCCCATCGTGGTCACGTGACGGCGACAGGAATGAACCACGGCATGAAACGGTCGCTGGCCCTGCTGGCAATGCTGCCCGTCCTCCTCGCGGTTCGGGTCGTCGATGCAGGGGACGCTGACTTCAAATCCGGCGTCTTCGATCCGCCGAGCGCCGCCCCGGACTTCCAGCTGCAGGGATCGAACGGTGCGCCGATCGTCCTCAGCAAGTTTCGCGGCAGGGTCGTCGCCATCGCTTTCGGCTTCACCTATTGCGAGCGCATCTGTCCGGTGACGCTCGCCAACCTGTCCGCGGCCTTCAAGAAGCTGGGTCCCGCCGCGGCGGATGTGCAGGTGATCTTCGTGAGCGTAGATCCGGACCGTGACAGCCCGGACCGCCTGCGCGAGTACCTGCAGTCGTTCAATCCAAGCTTCCTGGGTGCCACCGGCAACAAGGGGCAGATCGATGCCGTTCGGCAGGCGTACGGCGTCTTTGCGCAGAGGGCTGTCGCGGAAAACAAGAAGGTCGGTTACGAGGTCCACCATTCTTCGTCGATCTTCCTGATCGATCGGGAAGGAAAGCTCCGCGTGCTCGTACCGTTCGGCCGGTCATCGCAGGCCATCCTCAACGACGTGAGTCTTCTGTTGAAAAGATGAGCGCCGCGCGACGCTTCCGTTGGCCGTTGTTCGTGTTCGCGGTGCTGGTGCTCGGGCCGATGACGTGGGCCGCGGCGGCTCCCGTCCATTTCGATTCGCGGGAGGAACTGTTCGAAATTCCGAAGGGGACCTGGGCGCGGCGGATGGCCGGCGAAAAGATCGAGATCCTGCCCCAGGAAATCCGGCTAGTCGCCGGAGCGCGCGACATCCTCGTGCTGCGGAATCGCGACGACGTTCCCCAGATCTTCGGACCCGCGTTGATGATGCCGGGCCAGAGCTTCCGCCTGCCGTTCGAGGGCGCTGCGGAGTACCAGTTTGCCTGCACGGCGCACGCGAGCGGTCAGATGACGGTGATCGTCAACGACGCGCTCACCTCGCCCTGGGCCCGACTGCGTTGGCGCGCGGGAAAGATCCTGAAGCGCACCAAATGGCTAGAGCACGGAGGCTGACCGTTTAATGGAAAAGCTCAAGAAAGTCCTCCCGGCGCTCGTGCTGCTATCGGTCCTGCTGGGTCTCTGGTCACTGATCGTCGTCCGAAGCGAGAGCGCCATCTTCCCCACACCGTGGAAGGTGGTGACCGGCACAGCGGAACTGATCAGCGACGGCACGATGTTCGGCCACATCGCCGCGTCGCTGCTGCGCGTCGGGGCCGGATTCCTCATCGCCGCGGCTGTCGCGCTGCCCCTCGGCCTGTGGATGGGGCGGGTGACCATCGTCTACCGGACGCTGAATCCAGTCTTTCAGATCCTGCGCCCGATCTCCCCAATTGCCTGGATCCCGATTGCAATCCTTTGGTTCGGGATCGGCGATGCGTCGCCGATCTTTCTCATTTTCATTTCGACGGTCTTCCCGCTGGTGGTGCAGACCGCAACGGGCGTGCACAGTATCGAGCCGCGATTTCTGCAAGCCGCCGAGAACTTCGGGGTGCCGCGCTGGAAACTGTACGTGAAGGTCATCTGGCCGGCCGCGTTACCCCAGGTGATCATCGGGATGCGAATCAGCCTCGGGGTGGCGTGGCTCGTCGTCGTGGCGGCGGAGATGATCGCGCTTCGTTCGGGCCTCGGCTACATGATCATCGACGCCCGGAACGCAGGGAACCGTTACGACCTCGTCGTCTCCGGCATGATCGTGATCGGCCTGATCGGGCTGCTACTCGACGCGCTGATGAGGCGGTTGGAAGGACTGAGGTCGGTGCGCTGGCGCTATGCCAGGTGATGCCACCGCGCTCAGGCGAGTATCCCGGTCTTAGTCGACGAGACGGGCGGATCGCTACCGCAGAAGCAACAGGGTTCGAAAGTCCCGTCTGGCATTGACGGCCCGGCGCGGGCGCCCCTACTCGCCGCCGTCCGCCGCCCGCGCGCTGGTGTGCGCCGGAACCCGTTGCAGGATCCCCGCCGCGATCCGCGGCAACGGCAGCACCACGTCGACGGCGCCGCGGTCGATCGCCTCCTTGGGCATCCCGAACACCACCGACGTCGATTCGTCCTGGGCGATGGTGCTCGCGCCCGCCCGCTTCATCGCGAGCAGGCCCTCGGCGCCGTCGGCGCCCATGCCGGTGAGGATGACGCCGACGGCGCGGGGGCCGACCGCTTCGGCGACGGAGCGGAACAGGACGTCGACGCTGGGGCGATGGCGCGCGACGGGCGGGCTGTCGTCGACCTCGGCCACCAGGTCGAAGCCGCGGCGCTGAATGCGGAGGTGGCGGTCTCCTCGCGCCAGCAGGGCGCGGCCGCGCACGATGCGGTCGCCAGCCACGGCCTCGCGGACTTCCATCTTGCAGATGTCGGCGAGGTGCTGGGCGAACGCCGTGGTGAAGCCCGCGGGCATGTGCTGCACGATGACGATGCCGGGGGCGTCGTAAGGCATCGCGCGCAGGATCTCCTTCAGAGCCTCGGTACCGCCCGTCGAGGCGCCAATGGCGACGACGATGTCACTCGGCAACCGGTGAGAGGCGGTCACGCCGGTGCGCGACGCGGCGGGTTCGGGCGGGCGTTTGCGCGCGTGCGGCGGCATCCAGCCCGGCAAGGTCGTGCTGCGGGAAACGCGCGGGGGACCGACCTTCGCCTGCGCCGCCGCGCGCACCACGTCCAGCAAGCCGTTGTCCTCCAAGGCGCCGGTGGCGAGCAGCCGCGGCTTCGGCAGAATGTCGACGGCACCCGCCGCGAGCGCGCGCATGGCCAGCATCGTCCCCGGCTCGGCGAAACCCGAACAGACGACCACCGGAATTGGATCGGTTGCCATGATCTGCTTCAGGAAGGTGATGCCGTCCATGCGCGGCATCTCGAGATCGAGGAGGA
>Ga0207701_10001509_pt1 | contig 24267 bp, 23 predicted proteins | sample KBSSwiSSwithPhiX_FD_184294 | JGI IMG/M metagenome (GOLD analysis project Ga0207701, IMG submission 184294) | Switchgrass rhizosphere bulk soil microbial communities from Kellogg Biological Station, Michigan, USA, with PhiX - S5 (SPAdes) (version 2) | ecosystem: Environmental > Terrestrial >... | reverse complement strand
GGCCTTCCGCTCAGACCGCGCCTAATACCTAACGAATCAACCGCGCGGGGGTCGTCACCCCGGCAGCGCTTCGGCTCGGAACGCGCCGACTACGGCCGATCTAAACGAAACTGTAGCCCGCGAGGAAAGCCAAATTCAGGAGCTGCTTCGAAGCGCCGGAGGCGCGACAGATATTAGCCCCGGGCGTGAGCCCGGGGGAAATCAGCATTTCATTCCATTCAAGCCCCGGAGGGGCGGCAGAATGCACCGCGAGCCTCGCTGATTTCTTCCGCCCCTCCGGGGCTTGGTGTCCAATCAATATCGCAATCCCCGGGCTCGCGCCCGGGGCTAATATCTTCCGCCTCTGCGGGGCTGGAGCCCAGTCAATATCACAACCCGCGGGGGCCGCGCCCCGGGGCTATGTTCTTGCACGCCTCAGGTGCGTCACGCGACCTCCACTCTGCACAACGCTTTAGCCTAACGAGGAGCGGCTGAGATCCCACCGGCGTCACCCGCGGGAAGATTGGCCGCCTTCCAGTCCATCGCCATCCGAATACGGGCGCGACCACTCGGGTGATCGAAGAAAAGGAATTCTTCGAGCGGGCTCGGATCGAGTTTTCGGTACTCGCCGAGTTTCAGCGCGACCTTGGCAAATCCGTCGGCTTCACGGGACGTGTTGATCCCGAAGGCATCGGCCTCACGTTCTGTCACTCGCACCGCCGTGTTCACAAGCGGAGTGACGAAGAAAAAGAAGGTTGTGAAAAGCAGCGAGAGCAAGGGAAAGCCAGCCGGATCCGTAATGCCTCGCACACCCCATTTTTCGCCCCAGCGACGGACGATTCTTTCAAAAAGCATCCGTGAAAAAGCGAAGGCGCCGAAAGTGAAAAGGCCAAAATACAAAATCAACTTGAGTCCGTGGTTCAACACGTAGTGCCCCATTTCATGTGCCATAACCATCCGGATCTCAGGCAGCGTGCATTGCTTGAGCAGATTATCGTTCAAAGAGATCCGCGCCGTTCCGAAAAGTCCCGAAACGTTCGCGCTCACCCGATTGCTTTGTCGGGACGCGTCCACCTCGAAAACCTGGTGCACCGGGATTTCGTTAGCGGCCGCCATGGCCAGGATCGGCTGGCTGATTTCAGGATCGGCCAGCGGTTTATAGGTATTGAACAAAGGCGCGACAAAAACCGGCGCGACTAACATGGCCAGGGCTTGGAACAGAATTCCAAGCGCGGTTCCCCAGAGCCACCAGGTCCTTGGCGCGCGCCGAAAGAAAGCATAAAGAACGGTCAACCCTAACGTAGCCGCCACCATCAGCACGGTCAGGCTGATGAGTTGTTCCCCGAACCAGGGCGCAAACGTCTGCGTAGCCAGACCGTATTTATGCTCGCGAAAGTATTCGGAATAAATGGCTAACGGGGAGGAAAGGAAAGAGACGATCAAGACATAGGGGATGGTGTAAAGCGCGACCTGAAGCGTCTTGAAACGGGTGGTCTTCTCCGCGAACGCGCGCAGGCGAGCGGAGACGCCGCTGGCGAGAAGGAAAAGAAAGATCGCGGCCCCGAGAAGGAAATTCCAAAGAATGAGCCAATAGCCTCCTTCGAAATAAGCGTCGGATTTGGCACGTTTTTCCGCCGGGACCGTCTCCAGCCATGCTCGGGTGGCGGATGCGGGATCAAACGAGCCTGTCGTTGCCATCCCGTTCGTTAGGGGGACCGACGGGGGCGGCGCGGCTGCACCAAGCCCTGCGCTACTCAGGAGGAGAACGACCAGCACTAAATTGAGTATTCTCATCAAGCTGATGATTAGCTGAGCGGCAGAAAAACAGAAGCGAGTTTCTCATCACCTCGACTTCTGAAGCTCCAGAACTATTGTGACACCGTGAAACGTCCGATCGCAATTTTGGCTTTGCTCGCGTGCCTTCCGCTCGCTGGTCTGGCGCAAACAGCGTCCCTTGCTCCAGCGCAAACCGCGACTCCTAGCCCGGCGCCAAGCGTGCCTTCTGCTCCGGCGCAGAGCGCGGCTCCGTTTTCCTCCAGCTACGGCGCGTATCCGGAGAATTACCAGGAGATCATTACCACGTGGCTGAATACCAACATGGTTGATCCCCGCAGCGTGGTCATCAAGTGGCTGAGCGAGCCAAAACCGGGCGAGCTGCCCATCGACAAAGCCGGCAAGATGGTATCGGGCTTTGTGGTCGATTTTTCGGTTAACGCGCGCAACCTCTTTGGCGCCTACACCGGTCCCCAAAAGCACACTGCGCTCATTCGTGACGGGCAGGTCGTGACCGCCACCGGCTTCGTCTTCCATCGATAGAAGCCTAACGAAAGCAGAGCGGAAGCAGCATGAAGCGCCGGGAGGCGCGCAAGAATTTGCCTCGTTAGGCTAGAGCGAATTAAAAGAGTGGCTTCGCGCTGACCGGGCCCGACGGAAAGACTGTGGAGCGCTCTGGCGAAACGGGACGAAGCAGTAGAGAAGTCGCAGAGCCATCTCCCGATGAAAGGAAATAGGTTGTTTGGGAGAGCACGGATTGCTCCGACTCCGATGAGATCGTTAGGCTGGCTGGTCCCGAACTGATCCCTCCCCTGAGAAAAATCTCGCGCAAATGCTGCTCGCCGACGTTTGTCCCCCCGTCGAGAACGCGAACGCTGGCGAGTTGGGTGCCGGTCTGCGGTGGATCGAGCAAAGCGATGGCAGGTTCAACTGGCAGCAAAGTGAGAGAAAAGGTCGACGTGTTGGTCGTGAAACGGCCGCGCAGGCTAAGCGTGTTGGAATTGACCCGAAACCGGAGTGGATTGATGAACGCTTCGCTATTGGCAAAATAAATTTCCGCCTCCAAGTCACGCAGTTCCGGCCACGGCGGCTGAGGCGCGAATTGAGCATTTAGAATCTGGGTGGTTCCGCTGACCATCGGTGCCTGCGCGGTATTGGAAAATGAAATACTGCCGCTGAGCAATCCATGATCAGCTTTCCACCGCCAGTCGTTAGGCAAGGTTTCCAGAAAAAGCGCCGGGCAATCGATCTTGAGAAACAATTGCTCGGCCGGGTCGAGCACGTTACCAGCCGCAAGGCTGCTCTTATTCAGGAGCAAAGGTAGCCAGGCCTTTGCGGTCAGGGGCGCGGAGACACCGAAAATCGCTTTCAAATCTAGATCGGCGCGGCCATCCGCATAATGAGTCCGGAAATTAATTGCGTTCGATTCCGCCGACGGGCCGAGATTTTGGAGTTGCGCATCCATGGTCAATTGGAGCGAAGGCAGTGGCCCGAATGCTGCCACCTTGCCGTAGAGCACGCCACTCGCGGGCGCTTGTTCGCCAAGCGCGAGAGCGAATTGTTTCAGATCGAGTCCATCCACCGCCAAATCGACATCGAACTTTTGTCCTTCATCCAATGCCTCGAGAAGACTGCTGCCAGCGCGCCAGCGCGAGAAACTGAATGGCAGAAAAAGCGTTCCGCTGATTCGAGGAACACCATCAACATTTAAGGTCAGCGCCTGTAGCTCCGTGAAATTTTGACCGAGAAGAAGGAACGCGCCTAACGAAATCCGGTCGCTGGCCAGTTTGAAGGTGCGGAAGAAAATATCCTGCGGCGAGTAGGTACCTTCGAGGGTGACGTCGAGCGGCAAACGCAGAGGCGCGACCGGCACCTGGAGCCCGTGAGCAAATAGCTGCATCGTTCCGGAATGCGCGGCGAGCGTTCCGTCGCCGGTCCAATCGAAAGTCACGCCTCCGCCGATTTTCGATGAACGCAATTCCCCCGGGAGCAACGCGGCGTAGGCACCGAGATTGTCAATCGCGCCCGTCAAACGCCCGGCAAATCGATGGCTTCCCGCCAGGTCGAAGTTGCCCTCCGCGCGCACGAAATCCTGCGCGTGGCGAACCTCCATTTTTTCCACCGTCATTTCCGTTCCTTTGAGCAGCAGGGACGCGCCCAGGGAATCCAGCGCGACTCCGCGATAGTTCACCGCCTCGCCCCGCAACGTTACTTTTCCGTGCGATTCGGGAGACACCGAATCGAGGTTTCCCTCAGCGAAGATTGCGCCGCTGAAGTCGCCGGTAGTCGCGCCGAGAAATTGCGCAAAGCCGTTCAGATCCGGAATGGCAGCGTTTAATTGTCCTCGGAACGGCGGCCGCGCCCAACCGTTCGGTCCTTTGGGCCAGGCGAGTTCGCCATTCACTGTCAGCTCGTTCTCCCGCTGCCGGACATAAAGCTGATCGACTTCCAAGCGCCGATTGTAGTAGGTCGCGCCGAGCATCACGTTGTCGGCCCGACGCGCGCGCCAGGCGAAATTCGTCAATTCAATCCAGAGCGATGCTGTCCCGTCGAGGAATTCACCGGGGTTGCCGCGAAAGGTAAATTTGGAAGCCCGCACTGCGCCCGTGATCGGCTCGCGAAATCCCAGCGCGAGACAAAACTGGGCGAGCGAGACATTGGAGGCCGAGCCCGCCACATCGATCCCGAATTTCTGTCCCGCCCGTCCCTGGAAACTGGCGCGCAATGTTCCACCGTACGAATCGAGATGGAGATCGATCCCGAGACGCCGACGGGCCAGGTGCGAGAAGTCGATCGTGAGCGCCTCGAGATCAAGCCGCGGGACGAGCGGAATGCCGGCGATCGTTAGGCGACCGGCCTCCCAGGAGGTGGCCCCGCGAAGGTTTGAGAAAGTCTGACGAAGCAGCGGCGAGTTAACCGATATCTCGCGCGCGAGAAACTTCCCCGATTCGATCGCGCTCGCGGTTAGAACCATGTCGCGAAAATGGACCACCGTCGTGGCGGTCGTGACATCGAAGTCGAGATGATCGAAGCGAAAATTGTCGGGAAGAAGTTGAGCGAGAAGCCGCCAGTCCAACTTGCGCGTGGAGGTCGTTTGCGGGGAGACGTTGATTTTGCCTGTGAGATTTCCCACTTCGACGGAGCGGAGCAAATGCGCGCGCTTTGTAAAGAGCCAGCCTCGCAGATTGAGACCGACTACCAGGCTATCGACGTCGAACTCAACATTGGTCGCCGCATCGGTCGGGGTGAGGTGGAGGTTGCGAATCGTTACTTCGCGGAGAAACGGAGCCTCGACTTCGCCAATTTCCGCTTTGAAATGGTGTCTCTTCGCGGCCCATAAAATCCAATAGCGCACCCCGTGCGCGACAACGAAGGGGGCGCAAAGCGCGTCGAGGCCGGCGAGTACGAGCAGAACCAGGAAGAAAATGACGAGACGCTTGCGAAACGACATCGGACTGGAAGCCTAACGATATCTAGCGGCTGGGCGAGAGCGCCGGGAAAATAACCCTGACCGGCTGCGGCGGGTGAAACGTCTCTTGGAGCTCGCGGGTGAAAGTCTGTTCCGCCTCAGCCGGAAGCGAGGCCGCGCGTTCACGGGCGAGCTGCGGCAGGACGGCCAACTCAGCCTGAATATCGTCGGACGAGATCCGGTTCCAAAATCCGTTTTCGAAAGTCAAAACTTCGACCTGTTGCTGTTCGACCGAGAGAATCTGGGCGTGCGGCAATTCCATCACGATTTCGTTAGGCTGAATATTGACGTTAAACTTTTTTCGTAAATCGAACCCTGCTTTGACAAGAAAAGTGCCTTGGAGCTTGATCCGTTTCGTGCTGCCCGCCCAAGAATGCATCATTTCGTGCTCGACCGCCATGGATCGGGCGATAACCGACAGTTCGGCCACGGTGGTGGTTTGTTCGAGGTAGACGCGGTTGTTTACCGTCACGCGCGGCTCGAGATGGGCGAGTTGGACGAATGCTTCGCGTGCTTCACGCCCCATACGTTCAAGCTCCGCCACACCCTGCTTCGCGGTGCGGGCCGGCCAGTTCTGCAACTGCCAAAAAAGAAAGGCCGCAAGCGACGCGAGGATGAGGACGACGAGCAGAATGACAGCCGGCCAACCCAGCCGCCGCGGGATTTTTTCCGGCACGGGGCGACGTTGTAACTCCATCAGCCCAAAAAAGTACCGCCCCCCACGCCCGAAGGACATGAAGGGCGGCTGTTCCCCCCAGAACAATCTTTCAAATCTGTAAGCCGAGATAATTGACCTAACCTCGCCATGCAAGAAAAAAAACCATTCGACCGGTAGGAAATAGTTACAGGGTGTTTACTTTTGCTCTGTGCAGCTCAGCGTCCGCTACCAAAACCATCTTTCGCTACGACGAATCGGTCCACCTTTCGCCGCAGAATCGTGTCGCGCAAATTCTCGACCGATTGAAATTCGTTAGGCTGAACCACGCGTAATGCTCCGCTCTCTGCAATTGCGCAACTTTCGCTGCTTCGAATCGATGGCGATCGCATTTTCGTCTGGCTTCAATTTCATCGTGGGGGCCAACGGTCTCGGGAAAACGACGCTGCTGGAGGCTGCCTGCGTTTTGCTCCGTTTGCAGTCGCAGCGCTCCACCAGTCTCGGGCCTGCGGTTCGCGCCGGACAGCGGTCATTCGTTGTTTCCGGCAATGTTGACGACCATTCGCTCCAATTTTTCTACAGTCCGCTGCGGCGAAAGCTGGCTTTTGATGGGATCGAACAGCACGATCACTCGGAATATTTGCGCCTCGCCCGGGTCGTTTCCTTCGCTAATCACGACCTCGACCTTGTCCGCGGCCCCGCCGAACTACGGCGACGCTATCTCGATTTTATTGGCGGCCAGGTAGACGCGCGTTATCGGCCAGCTTTGCGCGCTTACGAACGCGCTCTTCGCTCTCGTAACGCACTTTTGAAATCACCCCGACCGAGGCCCAGGGAATTGGAGGCCTACACGGAACCTTTGGTCCGCGCCGGCTGCATGCTGCGACAGATGCGGACCGATCTCGTGGATCGGTTGAAGCCATATGCAATCGCAAGTCAGAACGCGATCAGCGGCAAGAGAGAAACTCTCAATGTGGAATATGCAGCCGGGTGCGCAGAAGACTTTGCGACACATCTGCAGCAAGTCCGAAGCGAAGACGAGCGCCTTCGGGTGACGACAGTTGGCCCGCATCGGGACGATTTGATTCTAACGGTGCAGGCAATGCCCGCCGCCCAATTTGCTTCCGAGGGTCAACAGCGCACGATCGCGCTCGCCCTCAAGCTCGCGCAGGCCCAGGTTTTCACCGAGAATTCCGCAAGCGCTCCCCTGCTCTTGATCGACGACATTTTTGGTGAACTCGATACCACTCGACGTCATGCGCTGCTGGGCCATCTGCCTAACGACTCGCAAAAAATTGTCACGGCTACCTCGCTCGCGTGGTTTGACGGCGCAATCGAAGGACCAGTTCTAAATCTCGCCGATCTGTAAACTCTTCAAGGCGAAGAGAGTTTCACCAGGCGCTTGCAGACTCGCATCGCGCGTCTTCTATTTTGTCATGCGCCCAAGGATGGAACGGCCGCAGAACTTCACAGGACAGCTGCTCGTTGCTCACCCGAATCTACTCGATCCGAATTTCCGCCGCAGCGTGCTGCTCATCTCCTCGCATGAAGTGGACGAAGGCGCGATTGGCGTCATCATCAACCGCCCTTTGGACAAACCCGTTTCGGAGTTGCTGGTTGAACCGGCGACCGGCGCGCTCGCCAACGTGCCTGTTTTCCTCGGTGGTCCGGTGGCGACGAATCAGCTCATGTTCGCGGCTTTCGATTGGGAGGGACGCCATTCGCTGAGCGTGAATCAAAACGTCGCCCTCGAAGAAGCGAATGAACTGGCCGAGCGCGATAAGAATTCGGTTCGCGCATTTGTCGGCTACGCCGGCTGGACGGCCGGACAGCTCGAGAATGAATTGCGCCAGAATGCCTGGGTCTTGCAAAAACCCAGCCGGGACGCATTCAAGCCCGAACGGCTCCCGAAGTTATGGTTCGAAATCATGCGCGGACTTGGGCCGTGGTTTAAGATGCTCTCCGCCGCGCCGGACGATCCGTCTCTCAATTAGCCCGAGGAAAATTCGTTCGGCACGCTTTTAGAGCTTGTCACTCGTCAGGCGTCACTTATCTCTTCTTCCAAATGATCATCGGCATACCGAAAGAGATAAAACAGCAGGAGAACCGCGTCAGTCTTCTGCCTTCCGCAGCGTATCAACTGACCAAACGTGGCCACACCGTTCTTGTCGAGAAAAACGCGGGCGTGGGCTCTGGTTATCCCGACAGCGATTACACTGCAGCCGGCGCCGAGATTGTTGACAACGCGCCCGATCTCTTCCGTCGCGCGGAAATGATCGTGAAAGTGAAGGAACCGCTTCCAGCGGAGTACGAATTGATGCGCAAGGGGCAGATTCTTTTCACCTATCTTCATCTCGCGGCCAGCAAACCGCTCACCGAAGCCCTTTTGAAATGCGGCGTGACCGGCGTGGCTTACGAAACCATCCAGGTCGGCAACCGCCTTCCGTTACTTGAGCCAATGAGCGAAATCGCCGGACGCATGTCCGTTGTGATGGGCGCCTATTTTCTCGCCAAACATAATGGCGGCAACGGCGTTTTGCTCGGCGGTGTGCCGGGTGTCTTGCCCGGCCGAGTCGTCGTGTTGGGCGGCGGCACGTCAGGCGTGAACGCCGCGCGAATGGCAACTGGCCTCGGCGCTGATGTGACAATTCTCGAGGTGGATCTGGAGCGGATGCGGTTTCTCGATATCACGATGCACTCCGCGCATACGCTTTATTCGAGCGAGGCGCACCTGAAGGAATTGATGCCAAATGTGGATCTCCTCATCGGGGCGGTTCTCGTTCCGGGAGCAAAAGCCCCGAAGTTGATTACGCGCGAAATGTTGCGGGAAATGCGCCCTGGGAGCGTCGTGGTCGATATCGCGATCGATCAAGGTGGCTGCGTTGAGACCTCGCGCCCGACGACGCATCTCGATCCCGTTTATGTTGAGGAAGGAGTCATTCATTATTGCGTGGCCAACATGCCGGCGGCCTACGCCCGCACCGCCACGCAGGCGTTGACCAATATCACTTATCGTTACGTCGAATTGTTGGCGGATCTTGGTTTGAAAGAAGCCTGTGAGCGTCAACCCGCCTTGCTCGGCGGAATCAACACCATGGACGGCCGTCTCACCTGTCGTGCTGTCGCGGAAGCGCACGGCATGTCCTACGAGCCCCCTTTCCAGAACGCGGGGGGCGGCGCATTTCCTTCCTAGAATGAGATTTTCTCGGACCGTTCCCTGAAAACAAAATGTTGCAGGGCCGAAAACTTCGCTTGCTCCGAATCAATAGTTAACCCAACGTGGGCCGTCATCTACAACCTATGAAGAAATATATCTGCATCCTGGCTAGCGCAGCGCTCCTCGTGGCGTGCGAACAAAAAACCGAAACCGTTGCTCCAGCTGCTTCACCCGCGGTAGAGAACAACACGACCGTCGTGAACCCGCCGGCTACCACAACGGAGACCACGACCGCGGCCAGTCCTGCGGAGTCCGCGCCAGCGACCACCGAGGGCACCACAACCGAGAGCACAACGACTACCGAGGCTTCGCCGACTCCCTAGTCCTCGTTTAACTTTAGACCGCAAAATCTTCCCCGGCGCTGTGTCGGGGAAGATTTTTGCTGTACTCGAGGAGCCCTGCGCCGACGATGTTTGTGCGCTCTTTCGAATACATTTTGCTGTCATCAGCTAGGAACCACGAGCGATGGCGGCTCGTTTGCTGCCGGTGCAAGAACTCGAAGTTGCGTCGGCAAAACCCGAAAGCGCATAGGACTTTTTAGTTTCACTAACTCACCATCGACCGTTGCCCGGAACTCGCGACGCCGCAGCGTCTCGATCATCACATCCGAGGCGCAGATGACATCGTAGTCCTGACCAGGACGGAGATGGCGAATCAAAGCGCGCAGACCGAGGTGAAGGATCGTTTTTCGCCCGGACAGTCGCGCCACGTAGAGCGCAAACTGCCCCGCTGCCAAACATTCCCTCCCCGCAAGTTGGAACGCCTCGATTTGATAAGCGTTGGAGCAGATCAAGACCAGCGGCGTTTCACGAACAGCTTCCGCGGAATCGGTGGCCAGCCGCAGTCGCATGCGATGCGCCGGTCGAAAAATCGTTAGAAGGACCGAGAGATAGGCATTGAACTGGTTTCTCCCCCAGCGCTGGTAAAGCCGCCGCCGCTTCAGGAGAACGGTGGGGATGATCCCGATGCTGACGTTATTGAGCACGAGACGATCGTCCAAATCGAATACCGAAACGTTAGTAGTGGACCCTTCGAGGATGACACGGACCGCCCCCTCCAGCTCCAGCGGTATGCCGTGGCTTCGGGCAAAATAATTGAACGTCCCTAACGGCAGGACACCCAAAGTCTTGTCGGCGCGCAAAGCCGCTTCCGCGACGCGACTGATTGTTCCGTCACCGCCGCCCGCCACCAGCACATCACAACCGCTCATCGCCTTCTCTCGCGCGACCCGCGCAAGCGCGTCACCGGAGGCCATCGTGATTTGAAACGATCGCGTCGATGCACTTAACACGCGCTCAAGAATCAGCCTGGCCTCCGCGGCGCGTTGCGACCCGGAGCGCGAATTCAAAATCACTTCGATTGAGTTCGGCATCGTCCGGCAAGATCTAATGCTGACGCTCTTCCGTCGCAGCGTCAGGCTCCTGTGTGAGCGTTTCCGCGGTGTTGACGAGCCCAACGTGCGTGAAGGCCTGCGGAAAATTCCCCAAGAGTCGTTTTTCCTTCGGATCGTATTCTTCTGACAACAGACCCAAATCGTTGCGGACAGCGAGGACCCGCTCGAAAAGCTGGCGCGCTTCCGCCACGCGGCCGGTGAGTTGCAGGCAATCGGCCAGCCAGAAGGAGCACGGCAAGAAAACCCCTTCGCCGCCTGGCAACCCATCGACGCCTTGTTCCTGCGGCCGATAGCGCAGGACGAACCCATCATGCATCAAATCGCGTCCGATCGCGGCGATGGTGTTGCGGACCCGTTCGTCTTGAGCCGGAAGAAAACCGACCAGCGGCATCATCAGGAGGCTGGCGTCAAGCGCATCCGACCCGTAGGCCTGAGTGAAAGCTCGAACGTTCGTGTTGTATCCATTTTCGCAGACCTCGCGATGAATTTGCGCGCGAATACCCATCCATCGCTCAAGGTCGTCGTCCGCCGTGCAAGCGCATTGCTCAACCATTTTGACCGCCCTGTCGAACGCCACCCAGGCCATCACTTTCGAGTGCGTAAATTGCTGGCGCGGCCCGCGGACCTCCCAAATGCCTTCGTCGGGCTCGGGCCACTTCGACTCGAGAAAATGAAGTAACTGAACTTGCATCCGCCAATCCGCTTCACTGATCTCCAGTCCGGCTTTGTGAGAATGATAGGTCGCGTCGACGACCTCACCGTAGACATCGAGTTGAAATTGCCCGGAAGCGGCGTTGCCCTGCCGGACCGGCCGCGAATTTTCGTAGCCAGACAACCACGATAACTCGTACTCGGTCAATCGGCGTTCGCCACGAACTCCGTACATGATTTGCAACTGCGAGGCGCTGCCGGCGACCGCGCGCAAGAGCCATTCACGCCAAGCGTTGGCCTCTTCGCGAAAACCGGCGCTGAGCAAGGACAGCAGCGTGAAGGTCGCGTCGCGCAGCCAGCAATAGCGGTAATCCCAATTGCGGACGCCGCCTATTTCCTCGGGAAGCGAAGTCGTTAGGGCAGCGACCATTCCGCCGGTCGGCGCGTAGGTCAGGCCCTTCAGTGTGATGAGCGAGCGCGTGACTGCTTCCCGCCACGGCCCCTGGTGCGTGCAATTCTTCGCCCAGTCGCGCCAGTAGGTTTCCGTCTCCCGGAGCGCCCGCTCAGGATCGATCTCCCGGGGTGGCGCTTCGTGCGACGCAAACCAGGTCAGGACAAATGGAAGGCGCTCGTTTTTGCCGACGGTAAACTCGGCGACGGTTTTCAACTCTTCCCCGTGCGTCTCGACCGGCGTCCGAAGAATGAGCGCGTCGGGCCCCGCCACCGCTTCAAGGCCGCCATGACGCCTGCGCACCCATGGAACGATCGAGCCGTAATCGAACCGTATGATCAGTTCCATTCTGATCGTGACGGCGCCAGCCAGGCCTTCGACGATCCGGACAATATCGGGATTCGTCCCGCGCGGTGGCATGAAATCGATGTAGCGAACTGCTCCCTCCTCTGTGTGAAGCTCGGTTTCCAGAACAAGGGTGTCGCTCCGATAACGGCGTTCCCGTTTCGTGACCCGGCCGCGCGGAGTCAGCGTCCAACTCCCATTCTCTTTTCCGCCTAACAATGCCGCAAAGCACGCGCCGGAATCGAAACGGGGCAGGCAAAGCCAGTCAACGCAACCGTCGCGGCTGACTAACGCGCCACTCTGAGTGTCGCTGAGAAATGCGTAATCCTCGATCCGGAAGGAGACCGGTCGGGCTGCTTTCTCCATAGATCAGGTATCCATTGCGAGTTGGGTGATTCCGTCGCCGGTCAGGCGGAAAATTGTCCACTCCTCATTCGGCCGGGCTCCCAGTTTGCGGTAAAATTGGATGGCTGGTTCGTTCCAATCCAGGACAGCCCACTCCATTCGCCCACAATCACGCTCCTGCGCGATCTGCGCCAAGCGCACGAGAAGCGCGCGCCCATAGCCTTTCCCGCGCATGTCCGGCCTGACAAAAAGATCCTCGAGATAGAGCCCTCGTCGACCCAACCAGGTGGAAAAGTTGTGAAAGAAGAGGGCGAAACAAACCGCTTCACCATTTTCCTCCCCCAGAAGAACTTCAGCCGCCGGATGCGCGCTAAGCAGAACCTCGCGCAGTTGGTCTTCAGTCGCCACCACCTCGTTAGGCGCGCGTTCATATTCGGCCAGCTCGCGAATCAGCGCTAGAATCGTCGCTGCATCCGCCGCCCGGGCCGCGCGAATGACAAACTGAGCTTGATCGATCTTGGGCATGCCCAATCAATTAGCTTTCTGCCCTTGATCCGCAAGGTCGCCGAACGGCGCGATCATTTTTTCTGCGCCAGTTTCTCACGCAAAAATGCGAGCACCGCCGCTTCTTCGGAACGCAAATCACCTAACGAGTTCTCCAGCATGTCCTCGGTTCGCTCCTTCAAGCCCTCGATTAAGTTCCCATCCAGATAGGTCTCCAAGACGGCGGGATGGACATAACATTTTCGGCAAACGGCCGGAGTGTTGCCCAGCATCTTGGCGACCGCGCTAACTGCTGCTTTCACGTTCTTCTTGGCCTGCGATTCGTTCTCAAATGCCTCCTGCGCCTGCAGCGCAATCGCCGCCATCACCGTCCCTGCCCAGGTGCGAAAATCTTTCGCGGTAAAGTCTTCCCCGGAAATTTCGCCGAGATATTGATTCACATCTTCGGAAGTAACTGGACGACGTGCGCCCTCCTCATCGACATATTGGAAAATTTCCTGTCCGGGCAGGTCTTGCAGTTTCCTGATGATCCGCGCCATGCGCCGATCTTCGGTGTCTATATCGTGTTCCTGACCGCTCTTGCCCCGAAAACGAAAGCGCAGTTTCGATCCCTTTACCTCGACGTGGCGATTGCGCATGGTCGTTAGGCCAAATGATTGGTTCTCTTTGGCGTATTCTTCGTTCCCGACGCGAATGAATGTTCTTTCGAGAAGTTGAACGACGGTGGCGAGGACCTTCTCCCGCGGGAGCCCGCGTCGCTTAAGGTCGCGATTAACCCGGCGCCGGATTTTGGGAAGAGTCTGGGCGAAGACAACCATTCTCTCGTACTTGTTCTCATCGCGTACTTCACGCCAACGCTCATGATAACGGTACTGCTTGCGCCGCCGCGCATCGCGACCGGTAGCTTGGAGGTGCCCGTTCGGAGAAGGGCAAATCCAAACGTCGGTGTAGGCCGGGGGAATCGCTAGGCGGTTCAGGCGCAAGATGCGAGTTTCGTCGCGGATCTCCTTTCCCTCCGTGTCGAAGTAGACGAACTTCTTGCCTCGGCGCTGTCGCGTGTAACCAGGACTTTCGTCGCTCACATAACGCAGCCCAGCCTCCTCCGCGGCGGCCTCGGGATCGTTCACAATCTCGATTTCACGAATTTTCTTTTTTTCCTGGCGAAGCTTGCGGGCGGTGATCGGCACGCTAGCAATACGGGCGATCAGCCCGCTCAGGACGCCTCGCACTGCTAATGAAAATTCTTGAAACCGAGAGATTGGTCCTGTCGCACCTCACGATCGCCGATGCTTCCTTCATGCTCGAGCTCATGAATGAACCGGAGTTCATCGAGTTTGTCGCTGACCGGGGATTGCGGACCGAGGCGGATGCCGCGCTTTACCTTGCGGAAAAAATTCTGCCCTCTTACGAGAAATTCGGTTTCGGACTTTGGCGCGTCGATTTGAAGCAATCCGCGGCCCCTATTGGAATTTGCGGTCTGTTGAAACGGGACACGCTGGACGATCCGGACGTCGGCTTTTCCATTCTCAAGCGGTTTTGCGGCACTGGTTACTGCTATGAGGCGGCGGCGGCGGTGCTGCATTACGGGCGCACGACCCTTGGACTGAAAAGGATTTGCGGTATCACAGCTCCGAACAACCGCATTTCGATACACTTGCTGGAGAAACTCGGATTAAAGCTGCAACGAAGGATTCACGTTCCGGGCTACGGCACGGAGAGCCTGCTCTTCTCCTAATCAAACGTTGTCATCCTGAGCGCAGCGAAGGATCTCCGACTTTTTCTGATTCACAGCGTCAGGTCCGCGGAAATGGTAAGAGATCCTTCTCTACGCTCAGGATGACAATTCTGATCGGGTGATTTGCAGCATTGCGACTGTCTGACCAAGAGACACCCGCGGGGCGACTAGCTTCAACGCCGAAACTCGTTATGAGCCGTACGATTTGGTAAATTTCTTCTTCGACTCCTCGGGAGGCGGTGTGGAGGACGACTCCGCCGTAGGCCCGGTTACGTTCTCCTCTGCACTAACCGGAGAGGGTTCGCGGCTTGCTTCTGGCGCCGGCGAAGACGCAGATTTTGCCGCCCCACCCCGAGAAGCTTCAACGAAAGCCATCTGCAAACTGGAAAGCGCGTTCCGAAGAACCGTTGACTCCTCGGTCGTGAGATTGCCACGGGTCTTTTCCTGGATCATCCCGAGCTGGTCGATGAACATCCGCGCCACGTCGAGGTTCACCTCTGCCTGACCAGTTTGCGGGTTCGGAATTTGCCCAAGAAACAAAGCGCAATTCTGTGCCTGCATCATGACAAATTCGATAAAGTGCTGGGTCAATTCCCCTGACTGTTTGGTAGTTTGAACTTCGGCCATAAAAGTAGAACGGGTAAAATTTTCTCTAAACGGTAGTTAACTTTCGGACGCCGGACGGACCGTGGCAAGGACATAGGGTTGGTTGAAATATTTGGCCGCCACTCGCTTGATATCTTCGGCCGTAATCATTTCGACTTCACTTTCGAGTTTCTGATGGTGATCGAATCCGAGCCCATAAAGTTCATCGAGCGCGGACATATAGCCAAAGGAATCATTGCTCTGGTTGGCAATGCGCTGTTGGCCGATAAGCTTCCTTTTCGCCCGGGTCAATTCCTCGTTCGTTAGGCCGGAAGCGGCCAGTTTGCCGATTTCATCTAGCAGCGCGGCCTTGACCGGGCCTAACTTTTGCGGATCGGTCCCGAGATAGAACGCGAAGAGGCCGGGTGCCAGACCCTGCATCTGGGTCGTGCCGACGAAATAAGCCAGGCCCATTTCTTCCCGAATTCGCACGAAAAAACGCGAACCCAAATCACTGCTCGCCTCATCGATTAATTCCAGCGCATAACGGTCCGGACTCAAAACATCCGCGCCACGATATCCGACCATAAGGACGCATTGCGTTTTCACCTTGGTCTCTTCGACTGCCTTGATTGCGGCCAGCGTTGGCGGTGGCAGCACCTCGCTCAAAGTCAATTCGCCTGAAGGCATCGCCGCAAGTAATTGCTCGAACATCTCCTTCACCTCGGCGGCCCGAACGCTTCCAAAAACGGACAACACGCCATTTTTCGCCACGAGATAGCGATCACGAAAGGCAAGCAAATCAGCCTGCGACAGCCGCGTGACGGATTCGGGTGTGCCTTTTACACGCAGCGCGTAGGGGTGAGGAGCAAAAATGGCAGCCCGCAAAATATTGCGCGCGACCGTCGTCATTTGCTCTTCCTCTTCGCGGATGCCAGCGATCTGCACCTCTTTCTCTCGCGCGATCGCCTTTTCAGGCATGGTGGCGTTTAACAGGACATCGCAAAGCAGCTCCGCTCCGAGTCGCAAGTCGGGCTGGGTCACTTCGATTGAAATGCTAAAACTGTTGTTGCCCGCGTCGCTGCCAAGGTGGCCGCCGACTGCTTCGATCGAATCAGCAATCTGTTCTGCAGTTCGCGTCTTCGTTCCTTTCACCAGCACCTTCGACATGAGGCGCGTAATGCCACTCATTTCCGGAGTTTCGGCGAGTAAGCCGCCACGGAAAACTGCCACCATCGAAACCAGCGGAAGCCGCGCATCTTCTCTCACAAGAAGCCGCAGCCCATTCGACAGCTCGAATTTTGCGACCTCGTCTGCGCGCAGGGCGCTGTCTTCGCTTTTCTCGGCCGCGAACGTGCCTCGCGGATTGAGGGAAACGACCGTCAGATTTTCCTCGACCAGATACTGTCGCGCGACGCGCTTGATATCCTCAAGCGTCACTTTCTGCACCGCCTCAAGGTAATCGCGCGTGAAATTCAGATTTCGGGTCACAAACCAGCTTGAGCCGAGATCAGAAGCCTGCCCGCGCATGGTGGCGAGCGAGCCTAACGAGTGGCTGAGCGAGATTTTTTTCGCCTTGGCCAGCTCACCGGCCGTCGCGCCGTTCTGCTGGAAGTCGGCGACGATCTGCAAAATCGCACGCTCCGCTTCTTTGCGATGCATCGGATCAAGGGTGGCATCGATTCCAAGCACGCCCGGATCCCCTGGGGTGTAGGAAAAGGCGGATATTCCATAGGCGAGGCCCGCTACTTCGCGCACCTTGCGATAAAGCCGGGAACTTCGGCCGTCACCCAGGATCGTGGAAAGCAAATCCAACGCGGGTACATCGGGATGAGTCAACTCCGGGACGTGCCAGACAAGCGCGAGGCGCGTCAATTCTGTCGGGAACTCTTCGTGCGCTTCACGCCGCCCCTGCTGCAATGGTTCCTGTGGCACGTAAACCGGCTCGAGTGACCGCGCCGGATAATCCGCAAAATATTTCTCGAGTTGCGCGTGGACCTCGCCAGCATCGACGTCGCCCACTACGACAAAAGTGAGATTGTTAGGCACGTAACGCGTCTGATAATATTCCAGAACGTCCTGCTGCTTGAGCTGATCGAAAATTTGAATGTCGCCGATCACCGGCAGGCGGTAGGGATGGCGTTGATAGGCCGTCTTGAACATCAGTTGGCCCATCATCCGGTCAGGATCGTCGTTCCCCATCGCGAATTCACGGCGAATGACCTCCTGCTCCTTCGCATATTCTTCCGGCGGAAGGGTCGAGTTCATCATCGCATCGGCCAAAACATCGAGCGCGCTCGCGACGCCCTCTTTCGGCACATCGATCCAGTAGACCGTCCGATCAAAGGAAGTGTAGGCGTTGATGTAGCCGCCCTGGTCCTGCACGGTGCGCGCGATCTCGTTCGTCGTTCGCGCCTTCGTGCCCTTGAAAAGCATGTGCTCGAGGATGTGAGACAGACCCGCGCCCAGATGCCGGCCTTCATCGATGCTTCCCGTGCCGCACCACGCCTGCACACTCGCGACCGGCGCACTCCGATCGACTTGCACGATGATCGTTAGGCCGTTAGGCAAGACCCACTTCTGCGCCGTGACCGGCGGAAAGGTGATCGCGGCGGATGTGCCGGGAGCCACCGTGTTAAGCTCGGCCGCGGTCAACATGCCCAAAACTCGAACGCAGGGCGTGCCCCTTTAATCATGAAACTTTTGGCGCGGGCAAAGCCGGCGGAAGCTGAGGCGGCGCCATTTTCACCTCCGGCCGGAACGGCGTCACAAACGCTTCCTGGAAAGAGTAGACCGACTTGAAATCATCGAGTGAATCCTTCTCGGTCTTTCCGAAAATACCGGCACCGATGAGGTTGAAAACCATGCAGCCAATGTCCTCACAGCGTTCGATTCCCCAATAGGAAAAAACGGTTAGCGCCATCGGACCAAATTCCTTCAGCGCATAAAGCCGCACGCCCTCCAACAACTCCGGGCCGGCCACATGCCGCACCGCGGCGCCTTTGGATTTTTTCTGCTGTTTGGTAGTGTAATCCAAGGCATCACGAAGGAAGACGTAAGCGTCGCGGTGATAGCGACGATCGGCTTGGACGATGGAATCTAGGGCTTCAGCAAATCCGATTTTTTGCATGGCAAAGGAACTGCTCAGGGAGAGCGGGCGCTATGATAATCAGCAACCGCTCTCGGAGCAAGTGATGTAAAGTGGAGAAATGCGCGCGCTGATTTTATTGATTTTCGCCGCCGGATTCGTGAACGCAGCAGCGCAAGCAACGGACCGGATGTCCGATCCGGTTGTTCGGCGCGCCCTGTGGGAGCATGAGAAAATTCTACAGGAAAATCCGGCTTCGGCCGTGGCCCACCGCGATTATGCCGAATTCCTTTCCGAGAACGGCAACCTGCGTGCTGCCATCGTACACTGGCGCCAGGCCCAGAAGCTCGACCCGGCAGATGCCGCTACCGCCAATGCGCTAGGCGGGGCCTACTTGCGAGCGGGCCACTCGGCCGAAGCCGCCGAGCAGTTTGGCCGCGCCGTCAAGTTAGCGAGTGAAAATCCCGCCTACCATTTCAACCTCGCAAACGTGGAATTCATGCTCCGTCACGACTTGAAGGCGGCTTGGAACGTGGATACTCCCGACTTACTCGAACACGCTCTCTCCGAGTTCCGTGCCGCCAGTCGCCTTTCGCCTAACGACGTTGAGTATGCGCGCGCTTACGCCGAAACCTTCTACGGCATGCCCAATCCGGATTGGAGTGCGGCCGAGGCGGCTTGGAAACACGTCCTCGCTCTCTCGGGTCAAAGCGATTTCGCTTACATCCAGCTCGCCCGCATCAGCTTGAAACGCGGTGACGCGAACGAGGCGCGCCGCTGTCTGGCTAAACTCACCAACACGCGTTCCGACACGTTGAAGCGGAAACTACTGGAAGAAGCGGATCGGCTTTAGAACCCATCTCTTAAATAGGGAAGGGATGCGCTAAGCTGCGGCGGACAGTTGGAAAGGCGCGACGAAAAAGCATAGCCAAAGGGTTCTGGGACTGAGGAGCAACGCGGCCAACCGCCAGCCGCAGCTTAGCCCGCGGGGTGGCCGATTTCAGTTCGATTCGACTTCGATCGAATCGAGATAAACGGAAATCGGATCACGCCGGCGCGGTTGAGGTTCATCGGCCGACTTGGCCGCCTCGAGCAATTGCGAAAAGGCGCCGCTCATCGTTTTTGTCTGGGTCGCCTCATACCAGTTTAAATAATCGTCGACCTCGTTTTGCTGGCGCTCAATCACGCGACGATAACTGGCCACACGCGCCAGGCGTCCGGGCATTTTGTTAAGCTGGGCCCGACCCAGTTTGCCTTGCGCGATCAAGTCCGATAATTCGTAGACCTCCTGCACGATTGACCGATAGGCAGGATGGGCGCGAGCCGAAAGAAGTAACAGTTGCTGGCTCACCTTGCGCAAGACCGCGCGATGAGCCGACAATTTCCGAAAACTCTCGTAATCGCCTAACGAATAATCCTTTTTTGTCCCGTCCGGCGCTGGAATGGAAAATCGCAGGATCCGGTCGAGCCGGGACGCGGTCTCTCCCGCGGTCAGAATCTCATGACGATCGCTGGCCGAAAGATGAGCCACACTCAGCACCCACCATTTGCCGGGCGACCGTCCGAGTGTTTCTGGAAAGTGCGCCTCCAGGTTCGCCATCGCATCATTCGGCGCATCGGGCAGATCGGCGATAAACTGGGTCAGCTTTCGCTCTCCTCTCGGCGCATCCAGCAGGAGCTGCAGGAGCGCCATTGAGTAGGCATCATGCAACTGCCGTGAAGGAGCGTCCAGTTGCTCTCGCCGCTGCCGCACCAGATCTTCCAGCGGAATGATTTTTTGCGCGGTCACCATGGTTTGGAGCAATTTCGCATCGTCGTCAGAATCGCGGCCTGGTCGGAGTTCGAGCACACCATCTACCAGCCAGTCCGGCGGAGAGACATACGGTGTCCCAGCGGCGATGTTGGTGCGATTGCGATACATCAATTCGAGCAGAATGGCTCGGAGCAATTGGCGCTGCACTTCTTCACCTCGTATGTCTTTGGTTACAAGCAGATTGAGCTGAAGCTTGAGTGCATAACCCAGCTGGCTGAAATCGAGTCGGGCGCCCGGCGCATCGGGGAAGTTTGCCTGCGGATAATCCAGGTTGATGATGAGCGGGGTTTTCCAAGTGTCCCTCGATTCGAGACGATGAAGCAGGTTGGCTTTGGTGCGTTCCGCCAGATCGCACATCGCGCCGCGCACCTTGACGTCAGCACCGTAAACAAGGAATTGGCGGGAGGGACTGGTGCTACTTGGCTTGGCGGCTGCCGTCGCTCCAGGAATGGCCAGAGTAATGAATAAACCAAGGACGCAAACAGTCTGTTTAACCAGCAACATCACTTCAAGCGCACGATAACTATTTGGGCTGACGAAAGAAATGGGAAAATGGAGGACCTTCTGCTACATTAATTGCATCAAACGAAACGAAACGATGAAAACGACAAAAATTATCGCAGTGTTTTTCGCTGTTGCCGGTTTATTGGCGTTCGCCGCGCCCGTCGATGCTCAGGGACGTCACGGTGGAAATGGAAATCCCGGTTCCCACGGCAACTGGCATGGCGGCAATTGTCATAATGGCCACTGGCATGGTGGCGGCGTGAATTTCTATGTCGGTGGCTTCGGTTATCCATTCTATTACGGCTACCCTTACTGGGGTTACCCATATTACGGGTATCCTGCCTATGGCTACGGATATCCAGGGAACGCGTCCTATAGTTATGACCCGCAGGGCATTTACCAGGGCCGACTCGCAAGTGGGTTTAACGGAGGCAACGGCTCTGTCGCGACTCAAGTCCAACAGAAACTCGCGTCCGGCGGTTACTATAACGGCGAAATCGATGGAATTATTGGTGAGGGAACACGGCGCGCCATCCGGAATTATAAGCGAGACAATAACTTGCCGGTCGATGGCCGGATTGATGACCAGTTACTTGCGTCGATGGGTCGCGGGTAAGTAGCTAACCTCTATCCCTAAACGAAGCGAGCGGCTTCTTGCTTGAGCCAATCGCGCCGCTGTCGCAGGACCAGGCACCGATAGAGCGGTGCTCTCCAGGTTTCCTAGCGTTGCGCAACCAGTGTCACCGACTGGGGATGGAACTCGATGCTTGCCAGTTTGGAGACGGAGGTCCGTTCCCGAGCCAACGCATCCCACGCTTTCTGCAAGATGATATCCGCGTATTTCATTAGCGCCGGGTGAATTGGCATGCGGCCGATGTAACCACCCGTGTTGGTGCTGATAATCTTGCCATTCTCAATCTTCACTCTGTAAGAGCTGCCGCTGTAAATCGAGTAGCCAAACAACTGACGCTCGCTGCCGATGCGGCACAGTCCTTCTTCGAATCGCACGATGACGCTCTTAAGCGGAAAGTAACCCTGGCCGGCCGGGCTATCCTTTCGCCGCAAGTTACTAGCGATATAGCTGTTTACCTGGTCCTCATTATACACTAGCGAAGCGCCTTGATGATTCGAGTTAGCCGAGACCATGTCCATGTTAATCATGGGAGCTATGTCGTAGTTCTTCTTCGCAGGCGGTTGCTCGATGGGTAAGACCATCACGATAACTGCGGCGAGGGCGCTCGCCCCCAAAATCACCTTCGCGAACTTTGTGATTGCGTTTTTCAGATTGGCGTTGCCGCCTCGCAGCATTTTCTGAAGATGTTCTCTCGCCTTGACGTCCGGTTCGCCTGAAGGCACCGCCGACCTGCTCAGTTTGCTTCGATCGAGACGAGCACCGCAGCTGTGGCAGTAAATCCGCTGCGGCTCGTTTTCGTGCTGACAATCAGGACAGATTAATATGTTGGTGCTAGTGGTGGTGGTCACGACGACGACTCCTTTTTGGTCGATGATTCCGACTTCTTCGCAGGTGGAGTTTTGGTGTCGCTCTTGCCGCTGGCACTCTCTCCACCGCTCTTTTCGCCGCCGCCTGGCGACTCCTTCTTCGCAGCTTCTTTGTACGAGTTGCTCCGATAATCAGTAATATAAAATCCGGACCCTTTAAAAATGAGGCCCGCGCCGGTCCCAAGCAGCCGCTTAACCTTGCCTTTGCCCCATTTTGCCTGCTGGCACAGTTCTTTCGGGCAGGTCTTGTAAGCCTCGTCGCGCATCGACTGGAAGGCCTCGAAATTTTTTCCGCATTTTTCACAAGCGTATTCGTAAGTTGGCATCGTTTTACAAGTAGATTGAGAACGGTCGCCAGTGTCAGCAAAACTAAGCAGAATTCAAGCCGCACCCCGGCGAGTGGGTGCGACTCATGCTACCTTGACTTTCCGAAGGCACCCTCTTTAGTTGCGCTTCCTTTCGTGAAAACGCCCCTATTTTCCTTGTCGCCGCGCTCTCGGATGGGCCTTATCTTGCTCGCGTGCGTGGGCCTTGCGAGCTGCGGAGAAGATGACCCCCGACTTGCCTATCAGGGAACACAATACCTCGGTGGCGTTTATGGAAATTCGATCACCGCGCCCGGTGCGCCGGTCGATAACGTTTCGTATTGGGACGGCGACGGAGTTCCCGGCAACCCCTCCATCAAGATCAGTCTGGGCGAGCAGCGCGCTTATTTTTACAAGAGCGGAAAGTTAGTTGGCATTTCGCAGCTCTCGACCGGCCGCGAGGGATTGGACACTCCGGTTGGACAATACAAGATCATCCAAAAGGACCTCGATCACGCCTCCAGCAAATACGGCGACTACGTCGATGCAGGTGATAACGTTATCATGCCAAACATTGATAATGCGAAGGATAAAAAACCGCCGGGCACACACTTCAAAGGTGCGCCCATGCCTTTCTTCATGCGCATTGTTGGCGGAGTCGGGATGCATGCCGGCTATCTTCCCGGTTACCCGGCGTCACACGGCTGCATCAGGATGCCGGAATTCATGGCGGAAGATTTCTTCCAAAACGTTGCGACCGGCACACCCGTAACAATCACGCCTTAAGAGTTGAATCTCTTTGCTTCGCAGCGGAGATTTGCCCACAATCGCGCAGAGGTTACACTCCTGCTCCTCGCGCCATGATCCTTATTACTCAACCTGCCGTAACCGACGCGCAGATCGACCATATCGTGGCGCGCATCGAGGAGTTCGGCTTGCGTCCCGAAGTCATGCGCGGGGCTTCTCGCGTCGTGATCGGCGTCCTGGGCCCTGAGGAACTGATTCGCGGGAAATCTCTCGGTGCACTTCCCGGCGTTGAATCGGTCGTGCCCGTGTCGAAGGCCTACAAACTCGTCAGTCAAAATGGCGCCGCGCCGCCTCCAGTCTCGATTGGCGGAGTCGCCGTTGGCACGGGTCAGCGCATTGTTTTGATTTCTGGCCCCTGCTCGGTCGAAAGCAGACCTCAGGTTCTTTCAATCGCGGCCGCGGTAAAGAAAGCTGGCGCCCGAGTCCTGCGCGGAGGCGCCTTTAAGCCGCGCACTTCACCCTATAGCTTCCAAGGGCTCGGCGAGGATGGGCTGCGTTGTCTTGCCGAGGCGCGGGCGGAAACCGGCTTGCCGATTATAACCGAAATCATGGATACGCGTGATTTGCCGGTCATCGAGAAATACGCGGATTGCCTCCAGATCGGTGCGCGCAGTATGCAGAACTTCGCGCTGCTGAAGGAAGTCGGTCGCAGTCGGCTACCGGTCCTGCTGAAGCGCGGTCTGAGCGCGAGCATCAACGAACTTCTCATGAGCGCCGAATATGTTCTGAGCGAAGGGAATCCTAACGTTTTACTCTGTGAACGCGGGATTCGCACCTTCGAGACGATGACGCGAAACACGCTCGACTTGAACGCAGTGCCGATTCTTAAAGCAAAAACGCGGCTGCCGGTCGTGGTCGATCCGACCCATGGCATTGGGCTGCGAGACTTTATTCCGCAAATGTCACTCGCTGCGATTGCCGCAGGAGCCGACGCGCTCATGATCGAAGTGCACGACGAACCGGAGCGCGCCTGGAGCGATGGCGAACAAGCGCTTCAGCCGGCCGTGTTTGCCGATCTCGTCGGCCGCATCAGAGCTGTGGCCCAGGCAGTCGGGCGCGATCTGTAAGAGAGTTGTGGCTGTGGCCGGGATCGGCGATCCCGGGGAGGAAATCGCAGCAATCTAGACCGACCGGGATCACCGATCCCA
>Ga0207701_10001505_pt1 | contig 24308 bp, 12 predicted proteins | sample KBSSwiSSwithPhiX_FD_184294 | JGI IMG/M metagenome (GOLD analysis project Ga0207701, IMG submission 184294) | Switchgrass rhizosphere bulk soil microbial communities from Kellogg Biological Station, Michigan, USA, with PhiX - S5 (SPAdes) (version 2) | ecosystem: Environmental > Terrestrial >... | reverse complement strand
GATCGAGTGGGCGGGCATCCCGCGGCTGACCGTCGTGGTGTCGATCGATGGGCTGCCGGCCGAGCACGACGTCCGGCGCGCGCCGGCCACCTACGACCGCATCCTCAAGCACATCGTCGGGCAGCGCATCGTCGTGCACTGCACGGTGACGCGGCAGCTCGTGCAGCGCGACGGGTACCTCGAGGAGTTCGCTCGCTTCTGGCAGGAGCAGGCCGACACGCGCAAGGTCTGGTTCAGCCTTTACACGCCGCAGGTCGGCGAGGAGTCGGCAGAGAAGCTGACGCCGCAGAACCGTCGCGACGTTGTCGCGGCACTGCTCGCGCTGCGCGAGCGGTACTCGAAGCTCGAGATGCCGAAGGGCCTGATCGAGGTCTACGGCGAGCCGCCGGCCTCGCCGGACGACTGCATCTTCTCGCGCGTCACGCACTCGGTGTCGGCGGATCTCCAGACGCGCATCACACCGTGCCAGTTCGGCGGGAAGCCCGACTGCGAGAACTGCGGCTGTATCGCCTCGGCGGGCCTGGCCGCGCTCGGACGGTACGAGCTCGCGGGACCGCTCCGGGTGGAGCACCTGTTCAACTCGTCGATCCGCGTGGGTTCGGCTGTGAAGGCGATGCGTGAGCGGCTGACGGGCGGCGCCGCCGGCGGTCCCTCCGCCCCCGCCGAGGAGGCCGAGGCCGTCTGATATACTGGAATGCTGGATGTCAGAACTTGCACTCCTGAGCCGCAACGTGCGTGCGGTCAAGCACTTCGCGCGCGGATTGTCGGATACCTCGCACCCGCTCCTGGTCCACGTCATCCCGATTCGCCGCTGCAACATCGACTGCGGCTACTGCAACGAATACGACAAGATCAGCCAGCCTGTGCCGACGGACACCATGCTGGCGCGCATCGACGATCTGGCGCGCCTCGGCACGTCGGTGACCTCGTTCAGCGGCGGTGAGCCGCTGCTCCATCCCGACCTCGATCGCCTGATCGGGCGGATCCGATCGCACGGGATGATGGCCGGCCTCATCACCAACGGCTACCTGCTGTCGCCGAAGCGGATCGAGGCGCTCAACCGGGCAGGCCTCGACTACCTGCAGATCAGCATCGACAACGTCGAGCCCGACGAGATCTCGAAGAAGAGCCTGCGGCTGCTCGACAAGAAACTGCAGTGGCTTCGCGACTTCGCGGCCTTCGACGTCAACATCAACTCGGTGCTCGGCGGCGGCATCAAGACGCCGGAAGATGCGCGCACGATCACGCGCCGCGCGCGTGAGCTGGGCTTCTCCACGTCGATCGGGATCATCCACGACGGCAGCGGCCGGCTGAAGCCGCTGGCGCCGCGCGAGCGCGTCGTGTGGGACGAGGTGTCGGGCGAGGTCAACAAGGCGTGGCAGGTCTCGAAGAACCTGTACTCGGGCATCCGCTCGTTCGGACAGAACCTGGCCGACGGCAAGCCCAACGATTGGTACTGCCGCGCCGGCGCACGCTATCTCTACATCTGCGAGAACGGCCTGGTCCACTACTGCTCGCAGCAGCGCGGCTACCCCGGCACGCCGTTGGCCGACTACACGACCGACGACATCAAACGCGCCTTCATGGCATCGAAGCCGTGCGCGCCCTACTGCACGATCGGCTGCGTGCATCGCGTCTCGACGATGGACTACTGGCGGGCGCCGCAGCGCGAGCCCGCCGGGCCCACCCTCAAAACTCCGCAATCGGCCGGCTGAGACCGTCGGGTCCGTCACGGGCGAGCCAGCAATGGACTACAGCGGCAAGGTTGCCATCGTCACGGGCGGCACGAAGGGGATCGGGCGAGCCACCGTCGAGGTGTTCGCGGCGGCGGGCGCGCGCGTCGTCTTCTGCTCGCACGAGGACGAGGGCGGCCAGGTGCTGGCCGACGCGGTGACGGGCAAGGGGCCGGGCCGCGCGCGCTTCGAGCGCTGCGACGTTTCGCAGGTGGACGCCTTCGAGCGGTTCGTGCGCGGCGTCGGCGAGCACGAGGGCCGCATCGACTGCCTGGTGAACAACGCCGGCTGGCACCCGCCGCACAAGGCCATCGACGACTTCACGGTCGACGAGTTCCGGCGCCTCCTCGAGCTCAACGTCGTCAGCATCTTCGTCGGCTGCCGGACGGCGCTCCCGTGGCTGCGGCAGTCGCACGGCGCCATCATCAACATCGCCAGCCTGGTGGCGACCATCGGACAGCACCATGCCACGACGTACGTGGCGACCAAGGGCGCGGTGCTGTCGTTCACGAAAGCGCTGGCGGTTGACGAAGCGCACTACGGCGTCCGCGTGAACGCGGTCTCGCCGGGGAACGTCTTTACGCCGCTCTGGCAGGAAGCCATCGACGCCTCGCCCGATCCCGGCCGCACGCGCGCCGACGGCGAGGCCGCGCAGCCCATGGGCCGCATGGGCACGCCGCACGAGGTCGCCCGGCTCTGTCTGTTTTTGGCCGCGGAAGCCACGTTCATCACCGGCGCCGATCACTTCGTGACGGGCGCGGCGGAACTGGGCTACGGTCGCAAGGTCCGCCCCTGACCCGCGCGAGAGTAACGAGCGCGCCTCCGCGCGAAGCGCGCCCCCCGCGGGAGTGTAGCGACCGCGCCCCCGCGCGAGCGGAGCGAGCGCACCCTATCGATCAGCGAGCGCCCTGCGGTGGAGGGTGAGGCCGCCGGCGAACACCGCCAGGCGCCGCCGCAAGAACTGGCGCCCGCGGTGCACGCGGGACTTCAGCGTCTGCTTGTTCAAGTTGAGAAGAGTGCTGACCTCCGCGATCGACAGGCCCTCCAGATCGCGGAGCACCACCGGCCTCCTGTAGATCACCGGCATCACGGCGATCGCCTCGGCCAGCTTCGCACGCATCTCCGATCGCAGCACGGACTCGTCGGCCATCCCCGTCCAGTCGGGCATGTCGTGCGCTCTTGACGCCATGGCATTCGGGAGCTTCCCTGGCTCCGCGTCGGAGGCCACCTCTCGGGTGCGCGACACGCGGGTGTTCCGAAGGCGCGACATGGCGGTGTTGAAAGTGATGCGATGGACCCAGGAGGACAGCGCGGCGTCGCCGCGGAACAGGTGCAGCTTGCGCCACACCTTGACGAGCACGTCCTGCGCGATCTCCTCGGCGTCTTCATGCCTGGGCACGTAGCGCATCGCCTGCTGCCGGATGCGCGGCTCGTAGCAGGCGACCAGTTCGGCAATGGCGATGGCATCGCCGCGCCGCAGGCGCGAGATCCATTCGTCCTCGGCCGGCTTCGATCGTGCGGCGGCGAGCGTGCTCATGCCCTCAAGCCTAGAACGACGACGAAGGCGGCGCTATTAGACCTTAGTAACGGGGTGCCGTCTACGGACGAGCTAGTCGGAGGGAAAGTCGCTCATTGGTAAGGGACGAGAACTCAGTGAAAGTCGTGCGACTCGACCGTGACGGCAAGGCCCTCGAGCGGCTGGATGCGCTCGGCTCGCACTGCCGTGACGCCGTCCTCGTGCTGCAGCAACCCCTCGACGAGCACGAAGGCGGCCTCGACGATGACCACACGCTGCTCGTCATACACGTGCGGTCGGATGATGACGTTGCTGATGCCTGTCTCGTCTTCGAGCGTCAGGAAGACGAAGCCTTTGGCCGTGCCCGGCCGCTGCCGCGTGATCACGCACCCGGCGATGCGCACGCGATGGCCTGGCCGCTGGCCCGGCAGGTCGATGGCACGCAGCACGCCGCGCAGGGCGAGCGACGCGCGATGGAACGTCATCGGATGCGCGCCTATCGTGAGCCCCGTGCCCGCGAAGTCGGCCGCCATGCGCTCGACGCTGCTCATGGCGGGCAACGGCCTTCGTCCTTCGTCCTTCGTCCTTCGTCCTTCGTCAATCGTTCCTTCAAAAAGCTCGCCCTCAGGCTGGACGGCCTTCTCGATCTGCCAGAGCGCCGCGCGGCGGTCGTATCCGAACGAGGCCAGCGCGCCGATCTCGGCGAGCACGGCCAGCTCGTTGCGACGGATGCCGGTCTTGCGAATCAGATCCTCCACCGACGAGAACTTGCGTGCGGCCGCCTGCGGTTCGGTCCAGTCGTGGGCGCACAGGTTGCAGAAGCACGCCCACGAGGCCGAACTGAAGTTCGGCCCTACGACTGCTCCGCTGCCCGCTACGACTGCTCCGCCCGCTGCCCGCTGCCCGCTGCCAGCTACTGAGATTTCCAACATCGAACCATCGTCACATCCGCACTTTGGGCAGCGCGCGGGCGGGGACGCCACGACAGGCACAACGGCGGCCATCGCGCGGCCGACCGGCTCGCGCAGGCCGGCCACGTAGCGCAGGCCCAGCCGCACGCGGCCATCGCTCTCGATAGTGCAGTCCCAGCCGGACGCTTCGACGTCGATGGGCGCGAAGTGGACGCCACGCCGCTGGGCGTCTTTTACCAGCGTCGCGGGGTGATAGAACCCCATTGGCTGGTTGTTGAGCAGCGCCGCGTAGAACACCGGCGGGTAGTGCGCCTTGAGATACGCGCTGGCGTAGGCGATGTGCGCGAAGCTGGCGGCGTGCGACTCCGGAAACCCGTAGAGTGCGAACGAGGCGATCGACGTGATGATCTGCTCGGCAGCCTCGCCGGCAATTCCCTGCCGGGCCATTCCCTCGCGCAACTGCTGCTCGATGACCTTCATGCGCCTCTCCGATCGCTTGAACCCCATCGCGCGACGCAGTTCCTCCGCCTGTCCGCCCGTGAACCCCGCGGCGACCATCGCCATCCGCAGCAACTGTTCCTGGAACAGCGGCACGCCCAGGGTGCGCGCGAGAATGGGCTCGAGCGAGGGATGGGGATACGTCACAGGCTCGCGGCCAGCCCGCCGGTTGAGAAACGGGTGCACCATCTCGCCGACGATGGGGCCGGGGCGGATGATGGCGACCTGCACGACGATGTCGTAGAAGTTGGCAGGCTTGAGCCGCGGAAGCGTCGCCATCTGCGCGCGCGATTCCACCTGGAAGAGGCCGATGGTGTCGGCCGTCTGCAACATGCGGTAGACGTCGGGGTCATTCGGAGGCAGATGCGCGAGATCGAGGGCGGGGACAGCTGGAGACTGTCCCCCGTGATTCACAAGGGGGACAGCCCCAATATTCACCATCGCGAGCGCGTCCTGCAGGACGGCCATCATGCCCAGGCCGAGCAGATCCACCTTGATGAGCCCCATGTCGGCGCAGTCTTCCTTGTCCCACTGCACCACCACGCGATCAGGCATGCTCGCGTTCTCGAGCGGCACCACGGCGTCGAGGCGCCCCTGGCAAATCACCATGCCGCCGCTGTGCTGGCCGAGGTGCCGCGGCAGATCCTGCATGCGGTGCCAGAGGGCGGTGAACTGGCGCATGCGCGGCTCGGCCGCATTCATACCGGCCTCGCCCAGGTGCCGCGCGAGCGTCTCGCTGCTGTCGGTGTACTCGAACCGGTGCATCAGCTTCGCGAGCCGATCGATGAGCGCCTGGTCGAGCCCGAGCACCTTCCCCACCTCGCGCGTCGCGCTGCGGCTGCGATACGTGATGACGTTGGCCGTCATCGCCGCACCGTGCCTGCCGTAGCGCTCGTAGACGTACTGAATCACCTGCTCGCGCCGCTCGCCGCTCGGCAGGTCGAGGTCGATGTCGGGCCACTCGCCGCGCTCCTCCGAGAGAAAACGCTCGAAGAGCAGGTCCATGCCGACCGGATCCACCGCGGTGATGCCCAGGCTGTAGCAGACAGCGCTGTTGGCGGCCGATCCCCGCCCCTGCACGAGGATCCCGCGCTGGCGGCAGAAGTTCACCAGGTCCCAGACGATCAGGAAATAGCCGGCCAGATCCAGCCTCTCGATGAGATCCAGCTCGCGCGCGATCTGCGCGCGCGCGCGGTCGTGATACGGCCTGTACCGATCGCGCGCGCCCACCTGCGCGATCTTCCTGAGAAACGACGGCATGGTTTCACCCGCCGGCACGGGGTACTCCGGGAAGCGGTAGCCCAGATCGGCCATCGTGTACTCGAGCCGATCGGCCAGCGCACGCGCGGCGGCAACGGCGTCGGGACGATCGGCGAAGAGCGCGACCATCGCTTCCGGCGACTTCAGATACCGCTCGGCGTTGCCCACCAGGCGGCGGCCGGCGAGATCGAGCGTGGTCTTGTGCTGCAGGCACGTGAAGACGTCGTGCAGCGGACGTTCGTCGGGCGCGGCGAACCGCACGCCGTTGGCGGCGACGAGCGGCACGCGATACGCGTCGGCCAGATCGACGAGCGAGTCGTTGTCGTCGGCTTCCTCGCGATCGAGATGCCGCTGCAGCTCCACGTAAACCTGCTCGCGCCCGAAGGTGCCGATCAGCCGATCGAGCAGGCCGCCAACGCCGTGCTGCCTCGCGCGCAGCAGATCCCGGCCCGCCAGCGCGACGAGGCCGCCCACCCGGCCGTCGAGCATGTCGAGCGAGAGCGCCCCTTCGCCCTTCGCCGCTCCGAGCTTCATGGTGGTGATGAGACGACAGAGGTTCTGATAGCCCGTCCGCGAGGACACCAGAACGGGAAGGGCGAAGGACGAAGGACGGAGGACGGAGGACGAAGGACGAGGGACGAAGGAAGGGGAAGAAGGACGAGCGACGAGGGACGAAGGATCGGTGATCGTGAGCTCGGCGCCGATGATGGCCTTGAGCCCCGCAGCGGTCGCGGCCTTGTGGAACCGCGGCGCGCCATAAAGGCCATCGCGATCGACCAGCGCCAGCGCGTTGTAGCCCAGGGCCGCCGCCCGATCGACCAGCGTTTCAGGCGTCGAGGCGCCACGGAGGAACGAGAAGGCAGATGCGGTGTGGAGCTCGACAAATTGAGACATTTCGCTTTTTGTTCGCCATCGTATCCGCACCGCTTCAGGCGAGCAAGACGGCAAATGTGGGGGGAATGGAGGCAGGTGCCCCTGCTAATAGGGACACGTCATACTGAGACGGTATGTGGCTGGTGCTGGTGGCCGCCCTGCTCCACCCGAACTCGTCGCCGAGGCCGGGTGAGCTGGGCGCCTTCTACTTCGACGTGCTGAATCAGTCGCAGGTGTGGGTGGATCTGGATCCGCGAGTCCTTGAAGAGGGTCCCAATCCCCTCCGCCTCAACGTCACCGTCGCGTTCCCGGGCCGCACGCTCGCAGGCGCGCCGGCTCGCGTCACGGTGCGGGCTGCCTCCGAGGACGCGGCGTTTCCGCTGCGCGTCAGGGTGCCCGTCCTCAAATTCATCCTGCACAACGGCGAGGTCATCGATCTCACCGGACCTGGCTCCGTCTATCAGTTTTCGGCCGGCTGCGAGAAGTGCCCCGCGAACACGTTGACCGTCGACATGCCGTTCGTGCAGTTGCAGACGATTGCGGCCTCGCCGCTCATCGAGGCGGACGCGCTCGGATTCAGGATGCGCCTGACGCCGTCGGACGTGACGGCTCTGCGCAGACTGGTGGCTGCGGTGACGGAAGGCGCGACCGTCTCGGATCACTGACACCGCTCGACGGAACGATGACCGAGCGAAAGCCCGGCCTATGAAGGCTGCGTCTCAGGCGACGCGGTTCAGCAGCGTGCCGATGTGATCGATTGCGATCGCGATCTCGTCGCCGGAGGCGAGCGTGAATTCATCCGGCGGGACGATGCCGGTGCCGGTCAGCAGGAGGCAGCCACTGGGAAACCGGTTGTCGCGATACAGATACTCCACCAGTTCCTTCGGGCTCCGCTTCATCGACGCCAGCGTCGTCGCGCCATCGAAGGCGACGCGCCCACCGCGCGTGATCGTCAGGTGAATGCCCGTGGATGACGGGAGCGGCTCGTCCGAGACGAGCACGGCCGGACCGAGCGCGCAGCTGCCGTCGTACACCTTGGCTTGCGGGAGATAGAGCGGGTTCTCGCCCTCGATATCCCGGGAGCTCATGTCGTTGCCGATGGTGTAGCCGACGATCGCGCCGCGCGAGGTCACCACCAGCGTCAGTTCCGGTTCCGGCACGTTCCAGCGCGCGTCCGAACGGATGCGGACGGCCTCGCCGTGGCCGCGGACGCGATGGGGCGTCGCCTTGAAGAACAGCTCCGGCCGCGCCGCGGCGTACACGCGATCGTAGAAATCGCCGCCGCCCGCCGACTTCGCTTCCTCCATCCGCGCGGTCCGGCTCCGGTAGTACGTCACGCCGGCGGCCCACACTTCCTGGCTGCCGAGGGGCGGGCGAAGACGGGACATGTCCGGCGCCTCGCAGGCCGCCGACCGGCCGATCGCATCGCGGAGCCACGACGCGAGATCGTCACGATCGACGACACGGTCCCACGCGCGCTCGGCGAGCCGAAACCAGTGGTCGTCGTGCTGCACCAGGATGCTGTCGACGGCGTGTACGAGGCGCATGCGAAGGCGAATGATATCGCAGGAACCTCATGCGCACGGCGGCGTCGAACTTGCAGAGCGGACAGTTGAGGCTATCCATCCATGTCAAATCCACCCTCGCCCTTCTCCTCGACCCAGTCACCCTGGCGCACTACCCTGAATCGTTGGTGGTGCGGCGTATTTGCACACGAGCTTGCCATGGTGATCCAGTCGAATCGGCTGGCGGTCCGGTGCCGCCACTGCGGCTACGAATCGAGCGGGTGGGCACTTAGCTCGACGGCGGTCGAGCCCGGGCCGCCTGCCTCGGCGCTGGTGCCTCTCTCGGACGTGGCCCAACAGCACTGAAGCGCGCCCCTGGGATGAGTTAGTCTGAACTGCGCGGCGAGTAGAAATGACGCAGTTTAATGGCGACGGCTCCCAACGCGCACTCGCATGGCCACGCTGGATATCTCGACCGAACGTCCCGATCACGACGAGCTTCCCTCCCTTGTCGCCGAACTGCAGAGCGCCTCGCAGGTGGTGGCGCACGGCAGGGCGCTGGGCGAGTCTCATCGGGCGATAGGTACCGCCCCGGGGCGGCCGCGGGCACTGCTCAGCCGCCTCGCCCGCAGTGCCGAGGCGCTCGAGGAGGCCTACGCGCTGCTTGCCGGCTCAACCGACGCAGGCCGCCTCTCGTCCGAAGAGTGGCTCCGCGACAACCATCACGTCGCCCGCGATCAGGTCCGCGAGATCCGCGTGGATCTGCCGACGCGCTTCTATCTCGAGCTGCCACGCCTGGCTTCGGGGCCGTACGAAGGCTATCCCCGCGTCTATCACCTGGCGCGGGAGCTGGTCGGGCCGACTGACGGCCGACTCGACGCCGAGGCGATCACCAGGTTCGTCGACGCGTACCAGGAATCGGTGTCGCTCACGATCGGTGAGGTCTGGGCTGTCGGCAGCATGCTGCGGCTTGCGCTGGTCGAGCGTCTGCACGAACTGGCCGCACCGGTGGGAGCCGCGCGGCGCGATCGCACCAGGGCCCACGATCTGAGCGCGCGCCTCGATCGCGCGCTCAAGGATCCGGCACATCGCGACGCGCAGCTCCGGCGCGTCCAGCTGCCCGACGGCCCGCTCTCTCCCGCATTCATCATCGAGCTGCTGCAGTGGCTGAGGGACCAGCCGCCCGAGGTGGTGCCGATCTGGACCTGGCTCGGCGATCAACTCGATCGGCACGGCGGCCCCGAAGAGATCATCCGGCGCGAGAGCCAGCGGGAAGCCGCGGCGCAGCTGGCGATCAGCAACGTCATCGGCAGCATGCGGCTGCTGTCCGCGCTCGACTGGCCGGCGTTCTTCGAGCGCGTGAGCCGCGTGGAACGCGTGCTGCGGCGCGATCCGGCCGGCGCGTACCCACAGATGGACTTCGCCACGCGCGACCGGTACCGGCAGTCGGTCGAGGAGCTGGCGCGGCGATCCCAGCGGGACGAGATTGCGATCGCGGAACGCGCGTGCGCGCTCGCGGCCGCCGCGGTGACCTCCAACCCCGGTCGCGATCGAACCCACCATGTCGGCTACTACTTGATCTCGCGTGGTCGTTTTCAGATCGAGCGTGAGACCGGCTATCCACCGCGCCTCGGTCAGAGGCTGGCACGCTTTGCGTTCCGGCATCCGGCCGCAGGCTATCTCGGGAGCATCGCGCTGCTGACGTCGCTGCCGGTCGCGAGCCTGTTGATCTACGCTGGACGCCATGGCGCGCACTGGCCCCTGCTCCTGCTGGCCGCCCTCGTGGTCGTCGTCCCGATCAGCGAGCTGGCGCTCAACCTGATCAACCGGTTCGTGACCTACCAGATCCCGCCGCGCCCGGTACCGAAACTGGACTTTCGAAACGGGATTCCGGCCGACGCCCGCACGCTGGTCGTCGTGCCCACGTTGTGCGGTTCCCCCGAGCGCGTGGTCGAGATTTTCGAGCAGCTCGAAGTGCGCGCGCTCGGCAACAGCGACCCGCACCTGCACTTCGCGGTGCTCGCCGACTTTCCCGACTCGGCCACCGAGTCGATGCCGGCGGATACGCCGGTCCTGGCCGCGGCGGCGGCGAAGGTCGACGCGCTGAACCGCCGCTACGGCGCCGATCGGTTCTTCTACTTCCATCGTGTGCGGCGCTGGAACGCCGGCGAGCGCTGCTGGATGGGATGGGAGCGCAAGCGCGGCAAGCTCGAACAGTTCAACCGGCTGCTCAGGGGCGAGGCCGTCACCGACTTCGCCGTGCAGCTCGGCGACCTGTCGGCGCTGCCGCGCGTGCGATATGTCATCACGCTGGACTCCGACACGCAGCTTCCGCCCGGCGCGGCCGTCCGGATGATCGGCGCCATGGCGCATCCGTTGAACCGGCCGCGCTTCGATCCGACACTCCGGCGGGTCCGCGAAGGCTACGGCGTCCTCCAGCCGCGCGTAGACGTCAGCCTGCGCAGCGCCAGCAGGACGCTGTTCGCGCGGACGATGGCGGGGCACGTCGGGCTGGATCCGTACACCACCGCAACGTCCGACGTGTACCAGGATCTGTTCCACGAAGGCAGCTACGTCGGCAAGGGCATCTACGACGTCGACGCCTTCAACGCGGCTCTCGGCGGTCGAGTCCGGGAGAACACGCTGCTCAGCCACGACCTGTTCGAGGGCTTCTTCGCGAGGGCCGGCCTTGCCACCGACATCCACCTGGTCGACGACTTCCCGACGCACTATCTTGCCTGGGCGAGCCGGCTCCACCGGTGGGTGCGAGGCGACTGGCAACTGGTCGGCTGGCTGTTGCCGAGGGTGTCCGACGCCGAAGGCCGTCACAGGAACCCGCTGCCGCCGCTGGCACGCTGGAAGGTGCTCGACAATCTTCGGCGGAGCCTGCTGTCGCCGTCGCTGGTCGCGCTGCTCGTACTCGGCTGGACGTTGCTTCCCGGGTCGGCGTGGACGTGGTCGCTGCTGGCGCTGCTGGTGCTCGCGTACCCGGCGTACCTCGGCCTGGGCGAGTCGCTCGGTCAGCGCATCCGCGGCGTCTCGCTCCGGCAGCACCTGCAGCGCGAACGATCGAACCTGCTGGTCAGCGGACGTCAGGCGCTGTTGACGACGGTTTTCCTGCTCGATCAGGCACGGCTGATGCTGGACGCCATCGCGCGGACGCTCTGGCGGCTGCTCGTGAGCCGCAAGCGGCTCCTGCAATGGGAATCGGCCTCCGATGCTGCCATCCGCATCCGCACGGACGCCCGGTATGTGTGGACACGCCTGGTCGGCAGCACGATCGGCGCGGTTGGCATTGCGATCCTCGTACTGGCGGTCCACCCCGAGCGGCTGCCGGGCGCGCTGCCGATCCTGATCTGCTGGGCGCTGGCGCCAGTCGTCGCGTACGAGACCGGCCTCCCCCGCCGGCGTGCGGGGGAATGGCTGGCGGATCGCGACCGGTCGCGGCTTCGACAGATTGGCCGGCTGACGTGGCGCTTCTTCGATCAGCTCGCCACCGCCGACCAGCACTGGCTGATCCCTGACAACATCCAGGACGATCGGCCCGTGCCGATCGCGTCGAGGACATCGCCCACCAACATCGGGCTGCAGCTGCTCGGCACGCTCGCCGCGTACGATCTCGGCTACCTGACGACGCGCGTGCTCGTCGAGCGCATCGACCGCACCCTCCAGACGCTGTCGCAGCTGCCCCGCTATCACGGACACTTCTACAACTGGTACGACACGCGCAACCTGAGCCCGCTGCAGCCCCTCTATGTCTCAACGGTGGACAGCGGCAACCTCGTCGGGTGCCTGATCACGCTGCGTGAAGGCCTCCGCGAGGCGGTCGCCCAGGATCCGATCGTGGACGCGCGATACCTGCGCGGGCTGGACGACCAGCTCGGCCTGCTCGTCGACGCGCTCGAGACACGATCGGGTCGCGCGCGCGTCCAGCACCCGCACACTTCTCGCCTGTTGCGCGACGTCGCGCTGGCCCGCCAGCGGCTGACCACGGCTCCCCGCGCGCTCGCAGGCTGGCTGTGGCTGTTCGAGGACCTCGCCGATCGAATGGACAGCCTCGACCTGTTGCTCCGCGAAATCGAGGATACGGTTACCACCGGCACGGAAGCCGCCGTCCCGGAGGCCAGGTACTGGCTCACGGAGTGCGCCAGGTCGCTGCGGGAGCGTCGTGCCGATCTGACGGCCGTGTCCGCCCACTGGACGGACGTCGCCGCCGACGAGCAGCCCCTCGGAGTCGTGCTGCCCTCCTGGGAGCAGTTGACGCTGGCATCGGCGACCGCGCCCGGACGCGATCTGCTGGAGAGCGCATCGCAGCTGGACTCCATGATCGCAGGGTTGATCTCGGAGATGAACTTCGAGTTCCTGTACAACCCCGAGCGCCGGCTCTTTTCGATCGGCTTCAACGTGAGCGATCTCCGGCTCGACGCGTCGCACTACGACCTGCTGGCCTCGGAAGCGCGGCTCGCGAGCTTCCTGGCGATTGCGCTCGGCCAGGTGCCGCACGAGCACTGGTTCACGCTGGGCCGCGCGCAGGTGCCGACGGCCAACGGCCGGGCGCTGCTGTCGTGGAGCGCATCTACTTTCGAGTACCTCATGCCGCTGCTCGTGATGCGCGCGTATCCGAACACGCTGATGGAGGAGAGCTGCCAGGTCATGATCGATCGGCAGATCGAGTACGCGCGCGGATTCGGCGTGGCGTGGGGCATCTCGGAGTCCGCGTACAACCTGCGTGACCATGACGGCAACTACCAGTACCGGGCCTTTGGCGTCCCCGGCCTCGGGCTCAAGCGCGGCCTGGGCGACGACCTCGTCGTGGCGCCCTACGCGTCGCTGCTGGCCTGCCCCCTCCGGCCGCGCGCCGTCGCGGCGAATCTGGACGCCATCGAGCGCGACTCGCCGAGAGGCCGCTTCGGGTATCGCGACGCCGTCGACTATACGGGAACGCGGCTTCCGAAGGACGCGCGCTTCGCGCTGGTCGACACTTACATGGCCCACCATCAGGGCATGATCCTGGCGGCAATCGACAACGTCGTCAGCGGCGGTGCCCTGCAGCGCCGGTTCCATCGGGAACCACGAATCCAGGCGGTGGACCTGCTGCTGCACGAGCGCATTCCGCCGCTGGTGCCGCTCAGCGATCTACCGATCGAGGAGATGTCCGACATCCGGACGGCCCGGTCGCTGCGGCCGCCGCCGGTGCGGCGGTACGAGACGCCTCACACCGCGGGCCCGCGCGGCCACCTGCTCTCGAACGGCCGCTACTCGGTGCTGATCACGAACGCCGGATCGGGGTACAGCCGCTGCGGCGAAATCATGCTGACGCGATGGCGCGAGGATCCCACGCTCGACAATCGCGGGACCTACTGCTATGTGCGCGACGTCGAGAGCGGATTCACGTGGTCTGCAGCCTATCAGCCGACGCTTGTCGACGGCGAACAGTACGAAGCGATCTTCGCGCCTGATCGAGCCACCTTCAGGCGCCGCGACGGCACCATCGAGCTGCACACGGAAATCGCCGTGTCGCCCGAAGACGACGTCGAGCTGCGGCGGGTGTCCGTGACCAACCTGGGACGCGAAGCCCGGCACGTGGAGCTGACCAGCTACGCCGAGGTCGTGCTGGCTCCGCAGGGCGCCGACGTGATCCACCCGAGCTTCGGCAACCTGTTCGTCGAAACCGAGTCCGTGCCTGATCGCGACGCGTTGATCTGCCACAGGCGGCCGCGTGGGGACGAGCCATCACGCTACCTGGTGCACGTGGTTGCCAGCCGAGGGCTGGTCAGCGGAGGGGCGGGGTTCGAAAGCGATCGGCTGCGTTTCGTCGGCCGGCTCAACGACCTGCGGCGCCCGGACGCCCTCAAGCCGGCTGCGAAGCTCTCGAATACCACGGGCGCCACGCTCGACCCCATCGTGAGCCTGCGCCATCGGGTCCGCATCCCTCCCGGTGTCACTGCGCGCGTCTCCTTCATCACCGGCTACGCCGAGTCTCACGACGCGGCGCTGGCGCTGGTCGAGAAATACAGCGATCGGCATGCCGTGACGCGCGGCCTTGCGCTGGCGGGCAGCCACAGCCAGGTCGAGATGCGGCATCTGAACCTGACGGCCGAGGAAGTCAACGAGATCGCGAGGCTCGCCTCACGGCTCCGCTTCGCGGATCGACGGCTGCGGTCGATCGAGGACGTCGCGGCCAACCGGCAGCCGATCGCCGGGCTCTGGAAGCACGGCATCTCGGGCGATCTGCCGATCCTGCTGGTGCGGGCGGCGGACGGCGCCGCCATCCCGCTGGTGCGTCAGGCGCTGGCGGCTCGCGAATATTGCCATCTCAAGGGCTTCAACTTCGATCTCGTCGTGCTGAGCGAGCAGGCGGAGGGGTATCGCAAGGATTTCTACGACCAGCTCGTCGCGCTCGTCGCGAGCAGTGCGGCCGCTGCCTGGCTCGATAAGCCGGGCGGAATCTTCATCCGCCGGGTGGATCTGATGACGCCCGAGGACGTCGTGCTGTTGCGGGCGGTCGCTCGGGCCGTTCTCGACAGCAGCCGCGGCGACCTGGCGGCACAACTGGAAATCCCCGCACCGCCCGAGGCGGCCGTTACGATTGGACCGGCGCCAAAGATGGCGCGCGCTGACCGCCGGCGCGACGTTCCGCCGACGACCAGCCGCCAGGATGTGCCACCCGTCGCGGGCCTGCAGCACTTCAACGGGTGGGGAGGCTTCGTCCCTTCGGCCCGCGAGTACGTCATCATCGTGGACACCGAAAGACCGACGCCCGCGCCGTGGGCCAATGTCATCGCGACCGAGGAGGCGGGCCTGCTCGCGACGGAAGCCGGGCCGCGCACCATCTGGGCGGGCAACAGCCAGTGGAATCGCCTGACACCGTGGTCGAACGACGCGGTGATGGATTCGCCGACCGCAGCCGTGTACCTGCGCGATGCGCAGAGCGGTCGGCTCTGGTCGCCGACCGTGCTCCCCTGCGGCGCAGCGCCCACGATCGTTTCCCACGGGCTCGGCTACACAAGGTACGAGCAGGCAACCGACGAGTGGCGGACGGCGCTGACCGTCACGACAGGACCCGATGGCGCGGTGATTCTCTGGCGGCTGGCGCTCACGAACCGGACGAGCGCGTCGAGGGACTGCGCCGTGACCGGCTACGTGGAATGGACGCTGGGAGACACCCGCGAACGCACCGCTCCCCATATCGTCACTCGCCTCGACGAGCGCGGCGTGCTGCTGGCGACCAACCCGATCCGCGAGAGCGGCGGTGAGCGTGTGGCGTTCTTTCAGATCAGCGAACGGGACGGGCGCGCGTGCGCCGATCGCGGCCTGTTCCTCGGGCGCAACGGCCGCTACGACAGTCCGGCGGGCCTCGCGGCACCGACGCTGCCCCAACGCGTCGGCGCCGGGCTCGATCCGTGCGGCGCGATCCAGACCCGGGTGTCGGTCGCGGCCGGGGAGACCCACGAGCTGGTGTTCGCGATCGGCGAAGCAGCCGACGCGGCCACCGCCGTGTCGCTTGCGGCCGCGCATTGCTCACCGGCGGCGTTCACGTCGGCGCTCGGGCATCAGAAGGAAACGTGGTCCCGGATCACTGGCGCCCTGCAGGTCGCGACTCCCGACCCTGGGTTCGACGTGCTCGTGAACGACTGGCTCCTCTACCAGACCCTCAGTTGTCGCATCTGGGGCCGCACGGCGTTCTACCAATCCAGCGGCGCCTTCGGGTTCCGCGACCAGTTGCAGGACGTCCTTGCGCTGTGCCTGTCGCGGCCCGACATCGCGCGCGCGCACCTGCTGCGAGCAGCCTCGCATCAGTTCGTCGAAGGCGACGTCCAGCACTGGTGGCACGAGCCAACGGGTCACGGCGTCCGCACCCACTTCTCCGACGACAGGCTCTGGCTCGTGTACGCGTCGATGCAATACGCGGATGCGACCGGTGACACGGGCGTGTTCGACGAGGTGGTGCCCTTCATCGCCGGGCGGCTGCTCGGGCCAGGCGAAGACGAGCTCTTCGATCGGGCCACGCCGTCCGGCCAGCAGGCCTCACTGTACGAGCACTGCGCACGGGCGTTCGACCGCAGCCTGGAGACCGGCGCGCACGGCCTGCCGCTCATCGGCACGGGCGACTGGAATGACGGCATGAACCGCGTCGGGCGCGAGGGCCGCGGCGAAAGCGTCTGGCTGGCGTGGTTCCACCTCGCCGTGCTGCCGCGCTTCGCAGCGATGGCCGAATCGCGCGGCGACGCGGCGCGCGCCCACACATGGACCGACCACGTCACGCGGCTGCGCGAGGCCGTCGAGGAGGCCTGGGACGGCGCGTGGTACCGGCGCGCGTACTTCGACGACGGATCGCCGCTCGGAGCGGCGATCAACACCGAAGGACGCATCGACGCGCTGGCGCAGGCCTGGGCCGTCCTCTCGGGCCCTCCCTTCGGACGTCACGCCCGCGAGGCGATGGCATCGGCCTATCAATGGCTCGTGCGTCACGACGAGGGGCTCGTCCTGCTGCTGTCGCCGCCCTTCGACACCATGACCCCGTCGCCCGGCTACATCCAGGGGTACCTGCCGGGCATCCGCGAGAACGGCGGGCAGTACACGCACGCGAGCCTCTGGCTCGCCGACGCGTTCGCGCGTCTCGGCGACGGCAATCGCGCCGTGGAACTGCTGCACATGATCAATCCGATCACCCACAGCCGGGATGCCGACGCCGTGCGGCGCTATCGCGTCGAGCCCTACGTGGTGGCCGCCGACGTGTACTCCACGCCGCCGCACGTCGGCCGCGGCGGCTGGACCTGGTACACGGGCGCAGCCGGGTGGATGTACCGGGTCAGCGTGGAATCAGTGCTCGGGCTGCACCTCGCCGGCACACGTCTGCGGATTGCGCCGTCCATCCCGGCCAACTGGCCGGGGTTTTCAGCCGTCCTGACGCGCCCGGACGGCACGCGCATTCGCATCGAGGTCCGCAACCCCGATGGTGTGATGCAAGGTCTCCGGGAAGTACGACTGGATGGCCAGGTCGTGGCCGGAACGGAGGTGGCGCTGCCCGCCGACGGGGCAGAACACGAGCTGGTAGCGGTGATGGGCGTGCCGGCTAGTACTTGAGATACGCGGTCTGAATCTCGCTGTAGAAATCCACGGCCACCGGGCCCTGCTCGCGCATGCCGAGCGAGCTCTGCTTGGAACCGCCGAACGGCACGTGGTACTCGACCCCCGCCGATGGCAGGTTGACCATCACGAGGCCGGCCTCGATGCGGTTGATGAACTCGTACGCCGAGGTCAGCGATGTCGTGCAGATGGCCGCCGACAGCCCGTAGCGGATGCCGTTGGCGATCTCGACCGCGTGATCGAGCGAGCCCGCCGGCAGGACGGCCAGGACAGGGCCGAAGATCTCTTCCTGCGCCACGCGCATCGACGGCACGACATCCGTGAGCACGGCCGGCGACGAGAAGTACCCGCGCGAGTGCGCGGCGTCGGAGAGGCGCGCACCGCCGCACGCCACGCGAGCGCCTTCCGTCTGCCCGACGCCCACGTACTCGAGCACGGTCGCGAGCTGCTTGTCGTCGATCGAGGGGCCGATCTCGATGCCCGCCTCGAGGCCATTGCCCACCTTGAGCGCACGCGTGCGCTCCACGAGCGCCGCGGTGAACCGCTCGACAATCGGCTCCTCGACGATGACGCGGGAAGTGGCCGTGCAGCGCTGACCGGTGGAGAAGAAGGCGGCGTTGACCACTACGTTCACGGCGTCGGGAATCTGCGCGTCGGCGAGCACGATCGTGGGGTTCTTTCCGCCCATCTCGAGCTGCACGCGCGCCCGGCGCTTCGCGGCCTCGACCGCAATCCCGCTGCCGGTGGCTTCCGATCCGGTGAACGAGATGGCCTTCACAGCCGGGTTCTCGACGATCTCGGCGCCGACTTTCGAGCCAGGGCCGGTTACGAGGTTGATCGCGCCTTTCGTGACGCCCGCTTCGTCGAGCGCTTCCACCATTCGCAGCGCACAGAGCGGCGCCAGGTCCGACGGCTTCAGCACGACCGCATTGCCGGCGATCAGCGCGGGCGCGGTCTTCCATGCCGGAATCGCAATCGGGAAGTTCCACGGCGTGATCAGTCCGACGACGCCGAGCGGGCGCCGCCGCGTCTGGATGAACACACGATCGCGCTCCGATGGCATGTGCTGGCCGCCAAGCCTCGCGCCTTCCCCGCCGACGTACCGCAGGATGTTGATCGCGCGGCCCACCTCGCCGCGCGCTTCGGGCAGAGTCTTGCCTTCCTCCCGCGTCATCTCGCGCGCCACCTGATCGGCGCGCGCTTCGAGCAGGTTCGCCGCACGGTAGAGCACCTCGCCGCGCTTCGGGGCCGGCATCGACGCCCATGCCGGCTGCGCGGCGGCCGCCGCCGCAATCGCCTCGCGCGTGTCGTCGCGGTCGGACTTCGCGAACAGTCCGACCACCTCGTCGGTGTCCGCGGGATTGCGGTTCTCGAACGTCGCGCCCGATCGCGCATTCACCCATTGGCCGCCGATGAAATTCTTGAACGTCTCAGGCATATTGAAGTGCGAAGTGTTAAGTGAGAAGTGCCAAGTGAGAAAAACCAAATGAGAAGTGCCAGGTATCGCAAAGTCACGGCAGCGCGAAGGCCACGACCGCGTCGGATACGGTGTGAGAGAACTTGCCGCCGCCGCTGGCCGAGATGACGACGAATTGCCGGCCCGAGCGCGGCCCGCGATAGACGAGCGGCGTCGCGTGCCCGCTCGCCGGGAGCGCCGCCTGCCACGCCACACGTCCCGTGCGGGCTTCGAACGCGCGGATGTGCGCATCATTGGTGGCCGCGATGAAGACGAGGCCGCCGCCGGTGGTCACGGATCCGCCGAGGTTGAGGGTGCCGAGTCCGGTGATGCCCTGCGCGGCCAGCTGCGGCTCGTCACCAAGTGGCACCTGCCAGGCGATGTCACCGGTCGACAGGTCAATCGCGTTCAGCCGTCCCCAGGGAGGCGCCTGACACGGAAGCTGATCGGAGTCCCAGAAGCGCGCGTACGCGCCGCCGGACGGGCTGTTGCGGCGAAACGGCGTTGGTGCACCCGGCGTCGGCTCCATGCGCCCTACCGCGCCGACTTCATTCGTGTTCACGAACAGGTACTGCAGCCGCGGATCGACCGATCCTCCCGACCATGTCGCACCACCGAGAGTGCCTGGGAACCACGCCGTGAGGTCCTTGCCGGGCGGCGTGTAGATCCCCCCGCTCTTCACGGACGCGAAGAGCGCCTCGCACGCCTTGCGCGAGGCCTCGGTGACGCGCGTCAGATCCTCGGCGCGCACCGGCGTCGTCCGCGCGAGAGGCAGGGGCTTCACCGGGAACGGCTGCGTGGCGGACGTGTGCTCGCCGGACACGTCGCTCTGCGGCACCGGCCGCTCCTCGATACCGTAGACGGGGCGCCCGTTCGTGCGGTCGAATGCGAAGACCAGTCCCATCTTCGTGAGCTGGATCACCGCGGGAATGGTGACGCCGTCGCGCGTGATGTCGGCCAGGATCGGCTGCGCGGGTGGATCGTAGTCCCACACGTCGTGATGCACGAGCTGGACGTGCCAGCGCCGGACGCCCGTGGCCGCGTCGAGCGCGACGAGAGAGTTGGCGAACAGCGGGTTGCCCGCGCGATCGGCGCCGTAGAAGTCGTACGACGCGGACCCGATCGGCAGGAACACCAGCCCGCGCTCGTCGTCGACGGCCATCGACGTCCAGACGTTGACGCCGGTGCGGCGCTGCCACGTCCCCTCGGGCCATGTGTCGTGGCCGAACTCGCCCGGTTGCGGCACGGTGTGAAAGCGCCAGACCTGGCGGCCCGTCCTGGCGTCGAAGGCGCGCACGTCGCCGCTCGGCCCCTGCGGCGTCTCTTCGGGCACCATCGCGCCAACGATGACGAGATTCTTATAGATCGCCGCGGGCGACGTCAGTGCGTAGGCTTCGCCGGGGCGCGCATCGGCGCCGGCGCGAAGGTCTAGGATGCCATTGCCGGCGAATGCGGTGCGCGGGCGGCCAGTCGCTGCGTCGAGCGCGACCAGCCGGCCATCGCACGTGCCGGAGAAGACCGTGCGGCTGACGGCACCGTCCGCGCCGCGGTCCTCCCACACCGACGTGCCGCGGACGGGCTCCTCGCACGTGCGTTTCGCGCCTGCGAACGGATCGAACCGCCATCGCTCCACGCCCTGATCCGCATCAATCGCCAGCACCTTGCTCGTTGTCGTCGTGACGATGAGCAGATCGCCCACGAGCAACGGGCGCGACTGCATGCTCGTGACCGGTCCCGTCGGGTTGGGCTGGCCGCCAGGAAACTCACCCGTGTGGAAGGTCCAGGCAACCTGCAGTCGGCCGACGTTGGCGGGAGTGATGTCGGCGAGATCGGAGAAACGGATCGAGGCGTTCGGCGGTGCCTCGGCGCGCGGCGCCATCAGCGACACGGCGAAGACAAGGACGCCGACACCGGTACTGACACTGACACTAGTGGCACAGGTCTTTAGACCTGTGCGTCGCCGACGTGTGCGTGCAATTTGAACAGGACTAAAGTCCTGTTCCACAAGAGTCGTTGTCCGAACAGGACTGAAGTCCTGTTCCACTGGTGTCACCGCGCTGTCACTGTCCATCAGCGCACGTCGTACTCGCGGACGGTCTGCCGCGAGGGGACCTCTACGGTGAAGTGCGCGCCGCGTTCGTCGACCTTCAAGTGAATGTAGGCGCCCTTGCAGTTCTCTTCTTCGTTGGCAACCCGCGCCGGCTCGGCGTTGACGGCGCCCTCGCGGACATTCCGGTGGATCTGGAACACGCCGACATCGCCCGACTGCTTCAGCAGCAGCTTCATCGTCTCCGGCTCGGCGCCCTTGCGCGGGCCGCTGTTGACGATGGCCACCTCGGGATCGAGCGCCTTGACGAGCGCCGGGTTGTTGCTGAGATCGACGCCGTGGTGATCGACGATGAAGACGTCCACTTTCGGCACTTTCAGCTCGGGACACGTCAGCTTGTGCTCGACGTTCCAGGTGAGATCGCCGCCCGCGAACAGATCGAACCGGCCGAACGACAGCAGCATCGCCAGGCTCCGCGCGTTGTCGGTGGTGTCCTCGGGGCGCGCCTCGGCGCCGTCCTGGCACGTGGTGACCTGCGGAGCGCCCGGCTTCTCGCCCTCCACGAGGCCGTTGGCGGCCACGACCTTCAGGCGCAGATCGGCCGCGCCGCGGCGGCCCTTGAACTTGATGCTCTGCCCCGCTTCGAGAAAGACCGGCGTTCCCTCGAGGCCATTCCAGGCGGCCATCAGATCCTTGTTGATGTCCTCGGGGAGCGGGTCGGGAATCGCGTGACCGAAGCGCTGGCGGATCGGCAGCAGCTTGGCGAGCGGCGCCGCCCCACCCATGTGATCGCTGTGCCAGTGCGTGGTGATGTAGTAATCGATCGCTGACACGCCCGCGTCCTTGGCCGCCGCGGCGATACGGGCCGCGTCGCGCTCGCCCGGGTTGCCCGAATCGATCAGGATCGATTCGCCGGCCGGCGAGACGATGAGCGTCGCGGCGCCGCCCTCGACGTCGATGAAGTAGAAGTCGAGCCCGCGCGGCGCGTTGTCGCCCGCCGCGTGCGTGCAGACGGCGAGCACGAGCGCGATGGCGAGCAGGAGACGACGCTGCGGCGAGTGGCGAAGGAGGATCCGCATGGTCGCTAATCCTGCCATGCGGCATTGGTTCAGGGCAAATACCGAATCAGTCGTACACGCCTTCCACGAACCAGCGATCCTTCCGGCGATCCCTGAACAGCCGGCACACCGCGCCGCCATCGAGCGCCACGTCCCATTCGTCGCGATCCCAGGACGTCGCGGCCCACCATTCTCCCGATGAGCGCCATGGGCCCGCGCACGTCTCGATGCATCCATCCGGCAGGCCGGGCCGCGAGACGCGCACTCGCACAGGGCGCCCGTCCTCGACGGTCACCGTCGCCACGGCGGGCTGCCTCAGCCGGCGAAGTGCCGGCCCCGGTGCCCGTAGCCCGTAGTCCGTGGCCCGTAGCCCGTTTGTCTCTTCCCCCGTGAACCTCGTCATTCGCACCGCATCGGGGCGATGGGTGTCGAATCTGGCGGGCGCGCCGACACGTCCTTCGCCCATCAGCGCCGTGAGGCGCGCGACCAGCGTGGAGATCTGCTCGGGCGCCGGGCGCGCGCGCTCGAGCAGCGAGTGCTGCAGCGTGCGCGCCGGCGTGGGCTCGGCCCGGAGCGTGACGGCGTCGATGCCGGCGGGCGGCGGATGCGATTCCAGGTCCAGCAGCACCAGCGTTCGGAGCGTGCGCGGATCCTTGATGGGCGTCGGCAGTTCCTGGCGCCGGACCCAGGTGTCGCGCGTCACCAGCCGCAGCTCGACGGAGATCGCGGCGGCGGCACGGCCGCGCCGATCGAGTTCGGCGCAGACCGGATCGGCCAGCCGGCCAAGAACGAAAGACAACGGCTCCAGCCCTTCGATGGGCCACTCGAGTGCCAGCGTGGCCTCGAATCGCTCGTCAGGCGCGAGCGGTACCAACGGCCCGTGGTCTTCCCCACGCGCGATGGCTTGCAGCACAGGCCCTTCGCGGCCCAGACGGGCGGCCAGGTCCGGCGGCGGCAGCCCGGCGAGATCGCCAAGCGTCCGGAGCCCCCAGCGACGAAGCGTCGCCAGCGGCGTCGGATCGGCCGAGCGCCGTCGCCGCGCGCGCAGGATGTCGCTGACTGGCGACATCCGGTAGAAACGCGCCGACCCACCGGACTCTGAACGTCGATCGCTTTGAGCCTGGCTCCGTTCGCCCTGCGCGATCACCTGCACCAGATCGATCGGCAGTGCTGCCAGCGCCTTTGCCTCTTCACCGGCAGGAACCACCGTGACGCCGGCACGCGCTTCCGCCAGCAGGCGCGACGCCGTGCACGTGGCCGCGATGGCGATGTGCGCCTGGAGACCGCGATCGGCCAGCGAACGCCGGAGCTCGCCGCCGATGGCGCGCGCGTCCCCGAACAGACGCTCGAGCCCGCGCAGGTCCGCGACCAGGGCGTTCGGGTCGGCCCACGCCACGCGCGGCGAGAACTGCTGCGCCACGTCGAGCAGCGCGGGACCCGGCGATTCGACCGTGGCGGCCCAGCCCGTCAGACGGAGGCAGGCAAACACTAACAGCCCGTGGTGAAACCCCGGCGTCGCACCGAGACGGGCGAGGCGCCTCGCGGGCTAGGCGCGACGACCGAGAATACCGGGAGTATTTGAGCGAGGAGCAACGCTGCCCCCGAGGATGCCTCGCCCGTCGAATGCAGCCGGGGTTTCACCACGGGCTGCAAACGCCTCGCGTCGTCGTGCCGAGATCGATCGGGCACGTGGCCGTGCGCAGACCCGACTGGACGTGCGCATCGACGGCCAGCCCGCGGAATCGCCGCGAGGCCGGCTGATCGCCCGTCCAGACACTCCGGCTCGCTCCGGGCACCGCTGCCCGCGAGACGACGAACGGGTGCCTGCTGGCCAGGACCTGATCGCGGAAACGCGGCGCGATTGATGGCGTGACGGCTCGTGCAGCGGAAGTGCTTGACCGTGGCTCGAGCCGCACGGTGGCGCCGCCGGCGCTTCGCGCCAGCGGGAGATCGGCGATCAGCACGCAGGCCGTGTCGCTCGACGCGATCAGCCGCTGCAGCCGCAGCCACGTCGTGAACGGCAACGCGCCCAGCACCCGCCGCGGGACGTCTGCCAGGTCCAGCACCACCACGCCGAACCCGCCCGCGCTGAGCACGAGCGCGGTGGCCTTGAGCGCGCGCGAGACGGCGCGCCCGATGGGCGTCTGACGCTCCTGCCCCGGCCGTGCGCGGGAGGGCTCCCATGCAGGATCCAGCGTCGGCTGCCCCGGGGACAGTCCCCCGTTCCCTTGTAAGGGGGACTGTCCTCCCTCACCACGAACCCACAGCAGCCGTTCGAGGACGACACCGGCGGAGACGGCCGAGGCCACGTCGAATCGATCGAGCGGATCGATGCAGGCCGCCAGCTCGCCGCGTGCCGTC
>Ga0207701_10001502_pt1 | contig 24330 bp, 21 predicted proteins | sample KBSSwiSSwithPhiX_FD_184294 | JGI IMG/M metagenome (GOLD analysis project Ga0207701, IMG submission 184294) | Switchgrass rhizosphere bulk soil microbial communities from Kellogg Biological Station, Michigan, USA, with PhiX - S5 (SPAdes) (version 2) | ecosystem: Environmental > Terrestrial >... | reverse complement strand
CCCGGTCACGGAACCGTCTCGATTTTAGATGCACGCGACGCCGGCGATTCTGCCCAAACGCAAATTCAAGGGGACCTCGGGCGCGAACCTGCCGATGTCGTTTTCTTTTTCGACGACGGCGAATCGAATTTGAATGGACCCATCGACGTTTTGTCGGACGAGACGAAAATCATTGGCCTTTCGCTGGGGTCTGCGAAACGAGTAACGGATTTGGAAGAGGCGCTCGATGCGCAGCCATATGTCCGCGATCGTTTGCTCACGGTAGTTCGCATCACCGAAAGGCAATCGGCAGAAACGCGACGGCTGATGTCGCTGCTTGCCGCAGAGTTGCCGAACCAGGCAAAGATCGAGATGATTCGCATCTCGCGCGATCGTCACGCGCAGCTTCATGTCGCGCAAATGTTGGTAAAATCTACGACCGCAATTTGCGCCGCAGTCGGCGCGCAACCGATTCCGTTGGCAGACATGCCGGTTCTCACGGCTCTACAAGTGTTGATGGTCTCCGGAATCATGTACATCAGCGGCAGGGAACGAAGTCTGCGGGCTGCGACTGAGTTTATCGCTGCACTGGGAGCAAACGTTGGTGTCGGGATGCTCCTTCGCGAGGGCACGCGCGCGATGCTGAAGTTTTTGCCGGGGTGGGGCAACGTGGTTTGCGGCATGGTCGCGGGGGCGGGCACGTATGCGATTGGTCGCGCTGCGACTGCGTACTTTCTTGAAGGTGTTTCCCTTAAAGAAGCGAAACAAACGTACCTAAAGAGCCGAAGAAAACGGTCGCGTCGTGCGCTGCCATCGCGTGAATAGGGATGTTTTCATCGGCGATTATGCGCGTCGGATTCGCCACTTTTCGCCCCACAAGAAACGGGCGTGAATAACTTGTGAACAAAGTCGTCGTTGCGACGCATTTTGTTCACAGAATTTTGTGAACAAACCCAGGAAATTCCCTTGCCTTCTTATGGGGCGCGCTCCGCGGCTATGAAGCTTTCAGAAATACGCGCGACGCTCAAGGAAATCGGCGTGTCGCCTGTCAAGACTCTCGGCCAAAATTTTCTTCACGATCAGAACCTCGCTCGCTGGATTGTCGATCAGGCACAAATCACTCCGGAAGACTATGTCGTCGAAATCGGGCCCGGCCTGGGTGCGTTGACCAGGTTCCTTCTTGAAAAACGAGCGCATGTTCTCGCGATCGAAAAGGACGTGCGACTTGCAAACTTTTTGCGTTCGCGCTTCGGGGATCAGCGGCTTGAAATCGTCAACACTGATGCGCTGAAGTTCGATCCACGCGTTCTTTTCGCGCATCGCAGCGTGAAGTTGATTGGCAATTTGCCGTACAACATTTCGAGTCCGTTGCTCGTGAAATTCCTGGAATATCCAAGTCCTATATCATTGTATGTGTTGACCTTACAGAAGGAGATGGCCATGCGGCTTTCCGCCTCGCCGTGTACGCATGATTACGGAGCGTTGACGTTGCGCGTCCAGTTGCATCATCGCGTCAAATATATGCGCAGCGTTCCTGCAACCGTTTTTCTCCCACGGCCTGATGTCGATTCCGCTGTGGTGCGAGTCGCACCGCGCGATCCGATTGAATTGCCCCAGTACGACCATGAATTGCTTTTGAAATTGATCCGGACCGGATTTTCTCAGAGACGAAAGCAGCTCCGGAAATTGGTGCGGGAATACGCTGGCGACTGGAATGCGCTCACAAGTTCTTTGAACATCGATCCGAATGCACGAGCGGAGGAACTATCATTGTTGCAATGGATCGGCCTCGCGAATTCCATCGCGCAGCCGCCCTGCCAGGAGATGTGCTCGACACCGAACGAGCGGTTTCTGGTGGTCGATGAAAATGATGAGATCCAGGGTTACGCCAGTCGATCTGAAGTGCATGGGAATAACTTGCGCCATCGCGCCGTTCATATCCTCATTTTCAATCAGGTCGGGGATGTGTATTTGCAGCAACGCTCCCGATGGAAAGATCGGCATCCGTTGAAATGGGATTCGAGCGCTGCTGGCCACGTGACTGCCGGAGAAGATTACGACGAAACAGCGCGACGCGAGCTAAGGGAAGAGTTAGGCGTTGATGTTCCGCTTGAAAGAATTTTTAGGCTCTCTGCTTCATCGCGTACCGACCACGAGTTTATCTGCGGCTACCGCGGCATGGTTTCTGCAAGCCTCACCTCTAACAAGTGTGAAATTGAAAGAGGCGTGTTCTTTGCGCCGGGCGTAATTGATGGCTGGACGTCGGCCAGGCCTGACGATTTCGCGCCGGCATTTTTAGAATGCTGGAAAGCGTATCAACGGAAAGTGCATTCCGAGCGCGAAGAATCTATCCGCCCAGAAACTTTCTCCGCGGCAAACGGCGCAGCATCGAATTCTTGAACTTTCGGGCGGCGCGGCGTGCGGCTTGTTTTCCGCCAAATACGTTGTCGCTGAACATCTTCGTCACCACGCGATCGCCGCGAAGGAAATGGACCTGAAAGCCATGTGTCTGCTTCTTCGCGCGCGGTTTCGTGTCGATGCGGCGGATGTTTTCTTCCGATTGAGGATTAGGTCGTTTTCGTCTTGGCATAATTGACTAACAACAAGCTAACAAGCCATCGCGAGATTTCAACGAGCCAATGAAACGGCGCCGCGCGACGTGTCGGGCGATGGCAAATTCCATGCGCGCCATTTGTTTTCGTACTCACCGGTGGGCAGCAAGGCATAGCACGGGTGTCGCTTCGCTCGCAACCAGGTGATCACTTTTACAAGGTTGTCTTGCGCCATCGTCGTGCAACCGGTCGTGGGCCTGTTGACGCCGCGCCGGATGTGAAAAAAAATGGCGCTACCCGCGCCGGGCACAGGCGGATCGGAGTTGTGTCGGATCTCGATCAACCAGTGATAGGCAAAATCGCCCGAGCGCATTCTTTCGTGAGTGTAATTGTCCGGCGGATTTTTCGGATCGATTACGATATGGCGATTGTAATTTGGCGAACGCGGATCATCGCTCCAAATGTCCGCGTCGGTGACTTGATGATACGGATAGTCGGCCCCGGCCGGCAGGTGTGCGTCGTATCCAAAGACCTGTCCGATCTCGAAAATTCCCGCGGGCGCGCGGCCGTCTCGTTCTTTTTTGCGAAGGCCCGACTCGTTTTGTCCTGAGATTCCCGTTCCCCACGCGAGGCCCTTCTTGCCGAACAACACCGGATACGGCCCGGCCACAACCTTCCAGTCACCGCCGCGCGGGCGCTCAAACAATCGCAATTCGCCACGCATCGAATCCCACGTCGGTGCGGTTCCCAGCATGAGTTGTGTGCAATCATCGGGAACGCCGGCGGCGAATGTGTTGATTCCACCGAGCATCAAAAGACACATTACCAAGCTGTACAACTTTGCTTGTGGGCGGAACGTGACGATCAACATAGTTCTCGAGGGAAATCACTTTAGCCGGTACCTCACGTGCTGCCACATCCACATCACTAGCACGCCACGATTGCCCGGCAGCATCGAAACCTGCCGGGCTGTTTCGTAGCTGGCTTAATTGGGAATTACTCAGCCGGTTTGGTTCTCTACCGCAGCCGTATCAGCTGGAAGATATTTTACACCGATCAGCCAAACCAGACCGGAAAGGAAAATGATTCCGGACACAAACAGAAATGCTACGTGCATATTGGTATGACCGCCGATATATCCAAGCAGCCAGAACGCCTGAACGTCGCCGAACGCGTGGATGACGAAGATGTTCGCCGCAAATGCCGTCGCACGTACAGCAGGGAGCGACACGTTGGCGAGAGCCGTGTTTGAAGGACCTGTGTTCAGGAACAGGAAAAAGATTGCGACGAACATTGGGACCCACGCTGCTGGAAACGGCATATAAAGGGCGACGATAAAAATCGGGCACGCGATCAACATTCCCATTCCTGAGACCCAGAAGTAGGAACCGGCGAAACGCGGCCGCAGTTTGTCCGCGATAATGCCTCCCAAAAGCGTCGAGACCAGGCCTGCGACTACGGTGACCAGACCAAAAATCGTCATGCCTACATCGGAACTTTGATCGCGATAGCGCAAATATGCCGGTACCCAAAAGCCCAGACCGCCGAGTACAAAAGTCATCAAAGTTTGGGCAATGCAATTAATGAGATAGGAGCGTGTACGGAACAAGTTCAGATAGGCACGAATGCTCCGCTGTGATTCTTGTACGCGATTATCAGCAGCGCCGCGCGGGTCGCGTTGCCAGAAGCACAGCAAACCAAGCAATAATCCTGGCGGCGTGACGAGGTAAAATGCCCACCGCCAGCCGAGATGAGCGCCGATCAATCCTCCAATCACATAGCCGAGTGCGCTTCCAACTGGAATCGCTGCGCAAAAAATCGCCATGATGCGACCCCGTGTTTCGATTGGGAAGAGATCGGACAAAATCGTCGGTGCCGCAGGCCCATAACCGCCTTCACCAATTCCAACAAAGATACGAGTCGCGAACAATATCCCGAACGTCGCGGCCAGACCAGACGCGCCGCTAGCCAGGCTCCACAAAATGACGGCAACGCCAACGATGACCCAACGTGAAATCCGATCTGCCAGAAAGCCCAGTACCGGTGCGCTGACCATGTAAGTTACGAAAAATGCGACCGCAAGCAGACCGGTCTTTGTCATCCGGTTCACATCGTCAGGCGCGAAGAAGGTTTCGCGGATATCAGGTTCGAGCGCGGCCAGAATTTGCCGGTCGATGTAATTGAAAAGGTTGATCGCCAGCAGAAGAAAAAGTGCGCTGCGCGCGCCGCTTATCGGTTTATGTGCCGAAAGTTGCATCGACAATTGCGGATTGCAGTTTGCTGCACGCCGATTGTAAATCATAAACCATGCGGGCCCAATCCACTGCTGAACGCATCCTCTATTTCCTTGGCCGGCCGCTCGTGCGCTGCTTTTACCGCGTCACCACACTCGGTCTGGAAAATCTGCCGGCGGGAGGCTTTCTTTTGGTGCCCAACCATATCACTTGGGTGGACGCGCTGATACTGCAGCTCGCTTGTCCGCGGCCGATCCGCTACGTGATCCACCAGGAATATTATTACAAAGGAATTTTGCATCCGATCCTGCGCACGATTGGTTGCATCCCCATCAGCAAGCGTCAGTCGCATGCTGCAGTTCGCGCCGCTGCGGAAAAAATCGCCGAAGGCGAAATCGTGTGTGTCTTCCCGGAAGGCGAATTGGAACGCAGGGGGACGCTGTTGCGTTTGCAGCGCGGTTATGAAGTCATTGCGCGACACGCGAAGGCCGAGGTCGTTCCCGTCTGGCTCGATCAACTCTGGGGATCGATTTTTTCATATCAGGGCGGGAAATTTTTCACGAAATTTCCAAAGCAAATCCGGTACCCGGCTACGGTAGCGTTTGGAAAACCACTCGAGGCAAAAGCAGCCGACGTCGCGACTGTGCGCGAGGAATTGCTCAAGCTGGGCGAATTTTGTTTCAGCCGGCGGCCATCATTGGATCGACATCTTGCCGAAGACTGCGTTCGCGGTTTGAAGCGAAGGCCGTTCGCGACAGCAGTGGTCGACGGAATTGATCACACTGAGCTGAGCCGCGGAAAATTGCTCGGCGCTGCGGCAGCGTTCAGCCGTTATTTGCGAAAAGAATTTCCTGACGAACGTATCGCGATCGTTTTGCCCGCAAGCAAAGGATCGGTCGTTGCGAATTTAGCGGTGATGCTGGCGAATAAAGTTCCTGTGGACCTAAATTTCACAATAGGCCGCGCGGCTAATGAATCCTGCTGCAAGCGCGCCAGCCTGCGAGTTGCAATCTCGGCGACACCATTCATTGCACGCGTGAAGGATTTTCCATGGCCGGAACGCGTTTTAAAGCTGGATGAGCTGCTCCCGCCTATGAAACGCCAAATTGTTCTGTGGTGGATCATATCAATGATCTTACCCGCGCGTTTGCTTTTACGGTTACTGAACATTCCAAAAAAGGGCGGGCACGCCGAAGGAGTGTTGCTTTTTACGAGCGGAACCACCGGCGAACCCAAGGGCGCAGTAATGAGTCACCGCAACGTCATGGGAAATGTCGCGCAATTCCGGGAACTGCTCGATGCAAAGAAAACGGACGCAATTCTCGCGTCGCTGCCGTTCTTTCACACGTTTGGATCGACGGTCACACTTTGGTATCCGCTTATCGAAGGTGTGCGCATCATCACCTATCCCAACCCATTGGACCCTGCCAAATGCGCCGAGCTGATCGACCGATACAAACTGACGTTCCTGCTGCTAACGCCGACTTTTCTGCGTCTCTATTTGCGCAAAGCAGAACCGGAACAGCTTAACACTTTGCGCCTCATCATAACCGGCGCCGAAAAGTTGCCTCTCGATCTCGCGAGCCACTTTGAGGAACGTTTCCACAAAAAAGTCTATGAAGGCTACGGGCTTACCGAGACTGCGCCGGTGGTGAGCGTCAATTTGCCCGATCCCGAGCCGCCCACGCCAGGCGAACACGTCCAACCGTCGAGTCGTTCGGGATCGGTTGGCAGATTAGCTCCTGGCATCGCCGCCGAAATCCGTGAACCGGAAACTGATCAGAAACTTTCGCTATACGACAGCGGGATGCTTTGGCTGCGCGGCGTTAACATTTTCGAAGGATATTTGCACGACCCGGAACGAACTGCCGAAATTCTGCGCGACGGCTGGTTGAAGACTGGCGACGTCGGCCGGTTTGATGAGGACGGGTTCCTTTATATCGAAGGTCGACTCTCGCGCTTTTCAAAAATCGGCGGCGAAATGGTCCCGCATGAAGCGATCGAACAGAAAATCATAGACGTGCTGGGACTATCCGGAAGAGACGAACGCCCCGTGGCCATCGTGGGCGTGCAGGACGAGGCGAAGGGCGAAGCGCTTGTGCTGCTCAGCGCTGTTGATATCGATGTCGCCGAGCTGCGCAAAAAATTGCAGGAAGCGGGAGTTCCGAATTTATGGATTCCGAAACAAGTCCAGCGCATCGAAGCAATCCCGGTCCTGGCTTCAGGCAAACTCGATTTAAAAAGATGTCAGCAATGCGTGACTGAAAGGTAGCGCGCGCCGAAATTACGGATGCGTGGCGGATTCTTCTTCTTTCATCCGCCAGGGCGAAATTCTGCCAAAAAGATCGCGTGTTGCGCCTGCGATGCCCTCGGCTTTTGAGACGCCACTGTCGATAAGTGAGCCGCCAGTGCTGTCCCACAGCTTCTTTCCGATCAGCGCAGCATTTTCGCGCACGATGCGACCAAGGTGGTGAACAGCCTCAGCTGTAGCAGACTTCCGGATAAGCTCGGGCGAACACGATGATGTGAGCTCGCAATAGCGGCGAGCGACTTCCCCTATGCGCAAAGTGAGGAACGCGTTTGCCGCTCCATTCGAAACGCATTTCACCAGAAGAGCCGAAATTCCGCTGAGGCCTGGAATTCCACCTTTGAGCGCCGGAACCATGGAAGTGGCGAGCGGCGCCACCATTTCTCCAAGATCGAGTGATTCAAGTCCGCCGGCGACGAAAGCTGTTCCGCCAACATTCGCATACAATCGTAGCAATTCGCGGGGCGAAGGCCGCTGCACGTAAATGCGGGCAATGCGGGCAACCATTTGAATTTGTGTAAACAGCACGATCAGCCCGTCGAGTCGGCCGTTTTGCATTAACGCGGTGCTGAGAAAAACTGTGCTCGCCGTTCTGCGCACAACCAGGTCCGCTTCCTTCGACAGGTGGGCAATGGCGGCCTCAACTTCTGCGTCTGTTTCCAGTGGCAACTCGCGAGTGCGCGGATTGTTTGCGAGTCGCGAACGCAATGCCTGCAAATATGCCTCGTGCTTCGGTCCCGACGTTTCGTTCGGCGGCACCAGTGCTGGCGGCAACTGTGCGTAAGCGATCACGCAATAGAGGACAAGAAATCCTGCTGCCAGACAAAGTCCCCAAAACACAACTGTACCCGCGACCGGGTGAATCCTGTCGGCTAACGAAATCAAGCTCGTCGCACCGGCAACGATCAGCGACAGGATGGAAACCACCCCAAGCGCGAAAAGGACAAAGATGATTTTCCTCAGCCCCGAATTTTGATCTGCAGCATGTGCGCTCATCCGTAAGGATAACTCTCCACCGAGTTTTCGCGGCCGCAATGCGGAACTGTAGGGTGTTTGACTCGCTTGCGCCCGCAAGGCTCGCCCTTCGGTCCTCCCGTCTGTGTCGCTAGCGTCGCCGCCGCTCCACTGTGTGAGACGCCAGGCGTTTGGCACAAACGCCCCACACCATTAATCTGTGTACAATAAATCTCACCGGATTTCGTGATGAAGCATAAATTCGTTGTAATCTCTTCAGCTGGCCCCAATCGCGATCCATCGAAGGGCACGCGTGAGCAGCCTTTCTGGGATGAACACGAGGCTTTCATCGACGATCTCGTCGACCAGGGATTCATTTTCATGGGAGGACCTTTGGTTGATGAAACCGGGCTGCCTTGTGGCGCCCTTCTCATCGTCAATGCCGACGACGAAAATGAAGTTCGCGAAAATCTGAAGAACGATCCCTGGTTCGAGCGTGGGATTCTGAAACTGGAGAGTGTTAAGCGCTGGCAGATCTTTATCGATGCCAGCAAGTAGGCGCGACACGAGATTTCCAGTTCGCACTGCAACCAATCGCGCGCGAACCTGATGTCATGCGACTCCCTTGCTCGACGCTCCAACTCTTAAGCTTAACTGCCCTGGGACTATCAATCTGCCAAGCGCGCGCTGACGAAAAGCCAATGATGCGTGCAGTGGTCGCCCACGAATACGGTGCACCCGATGTGCTTAAGATTGAACAGGTGCCACGGCCAGAACCGAACGACGACGAAGCGCTCGTCCGCGTGATCGCCAGCAGCGTCAATCCAGCCGATCCGCTCACGCTCAGCGGGAGATATGCGAAGGAATTCGGCACTCATCTGCCGCTGATCCCGGGTTACGACATCGCTGGAGTCGTGGAAAAAACGGGTTCAAGCGTGACAAGGCTCAAGGCAGGTGACGCAATTTACGGCTACCCGACGTTCGGCGGCGGCTGGGCGGATTACGTCACGGTGAAAGAATGGGAAGTCGGTCCGAAACCGAAGTCGCTCAACTTTGTCGAAGCCGCTGCGGTCCCAATGGGGGCGTTGACTGCATGGCAGGCGTTAGTGGATGTGGCGAAACTCCAGCCTGGACAAACAATCCTCATCCACGGCGGCTCTGGTGGCGTTGGTAGTTTTGCCGTGCAGATCGCCAAAGCGCGCGGTGCGCGAGTCATTGCGACCGCTTCGACATCAAACCAGGATCTTCTCAAGCGGTTCGGTGCGGATGTGGCGGTGGATTATACAAAAACAAAGTTTGAAGATGTCGCCAGGGATGTGGACGCCGTGCTCGATCCAGTTGGGAAAGACACACTCGCGCGGTCTTATGGCGTGGTAAAGAAAGGCGGTATCGTCATGTCACTGGTCGCGCGACCAGATCCGGCCGAGCTCCAGAAACATGGAATCCGCGGCGCGGGTATCTCCTCTCATCCTGACGCCGACGATCTCACTGAGATCGCGCAACTAATTGATGCGGGAAAAATCAAACCGACGGTGACACAAGTTCTTCCGCTGACTGACGCGGTAAAGGCGCAGCAACAAGCCGCGACTCATCATACGCGCGGGAAGATTGTGCTTAGGGTAGCCGAAGAGCCGAAAGCCTAAGGGGCTGCAAGCAAATGTTGGTAGGGACGGCACAGCGTTGCCATCCGCGAAACGGCGTGCAAAGAACTGCCCGCCCTACCTTGGTTTTCGTCGTGGATGGCCAAGTGATCTTTTCGCGACGAAGTCGCTTTGGAGTGCGGTGGCTTGACACCGCTTTGGGACTACGGGGCGTTTTCCGAACTGCTCAACAGCTACAACGCGCCGTGGATGACCTTCTCATCCATTGCCAGGTAATCAGTCCTAGGTGGGCTAAACGTATCGAGAACGCGCGTCGCCGAGAGCGTTTCCACACCATGCGAAACATTGCTCGCGAGGTAAAACGAGTCGCCCGCTGAAAGCTCATGCGGCACGCCTTCGACAATCAACCGCATTTTGCCTTCCAGAATATGAACAATCTGCTCTTGTGGATGCGAGTGTGCCGGCATTCGACTCCCGGCGGCGAGTGTGGCGAGCATCTGATACATCGTCTTACCGTGTGCGACCGTCCGGCGCGTGATTCCGGGACAAATTTCAATCGTCGGATTTTCCTGTTTCATTTTCAGAATGTTACGGCGGGGTTTGGATGATGCGAATATTTTGGTGAAAGTTCCTGATTTTTTGACGGTTATGACTTGTCACCCAGCACCGATTACTGGCAACATGTCGCCATGAAAACCTTTAAGTCATTAGCCACCATTCTGTTCGCAACAATGATCGCGACTTCTTCGTTCGCACAAAGCCCCGCCACATCGCCTGCGGCTGCATCGGTGGGCACAGCTGCTCAAGCGACCGGCGCAACCGGTCAGCCTGATCCGCAGGAGATGATGAAGCAGATGATGGAGATGTCGAAGCTCAACGAAAATCACAAGCTGCTCGCTGACATGAACGGCAACTGGAATTTCGCCATTAAAATGTGGATGAGCCCCGATCCGAACGCGAAGGCACAGGAATCCAAAGGCACCGCGACTCGAAAGAGCGCCATGGGCGGCCGCTTCGTTACGATGGATGTGACCGGTAAAATGCAGATGCCGGGGGAAGATGGCAAAATGAAGGACATGCAATTCAAAGGGATGGGGATTGAGGGCTATGACAATGTGAAGAAGAAATTCGTTAGCTCGTGGATCGATAACATGGGCACCGGTATTCAATTCTCCGAGGGCACATATGATCCGGCTACAAAGACGTTCACCTTCGCCAGTGAAATGGAGCCGACGCCAGGGATGAAAATGCCAGTCCGCGAAGTACTCAAGATGACCGATAAAGATCACATGCAGATGGAATGGTACGAAACCCATGGTGGCCAGGAAAAGAAAACCATGGAAATCGCCTACACACGCGCCGGCAAGAAATAGGTGGGTAATGTAGAGGCGGCTGTGTCAGCCGCAGACTTTCAGGTGGGGCGACCACTCCTGTGGGCGCCACACTCTCGGCGTGCAGAGGACTGCCCGCCCTACCGATGGCGAGCATCACTCGTCCCTCGTCGTGTCACTCATCTTATCGCCTAATCCGACGAAAGAACGAACCTGTTTCCCTCGCTGTCCTTGAACATCGCGTAGGTGCCCCATGGCTGTTTTTGTGGCGGCCCTTCGAATTCTACGCCGCGCTTTTTCAATTCCTCGTACGTCTTGTCGATGTCGTCGCAGGTATACGACATGTTCATGAACGAGCCGATTCGTTTTTCGTCTCCCTCCGCAGTAAATAGCACCACACGCGTTTCCGCTTTCGGAATTCGTAACTCAATCCAGCGCTGCTTTTCGTCGAACGGTTGATCGGTGATAATCGTAAATCCCAGTTTCTCAGTGTAAAAATCCAACGCGCGATTTTGGTCGGCGACTGGAATGCTGATGAATTTTATTTGCTTGATCATGATGCGTTGAAGCTAATTGGATTCGCCTGGACGCGTCCATAGGCAATCGCAGTCCGACCGCAGAAACCGCTGTCCGTTTATCGGTATAGCAGCAACGAATTCACTTCCTCCTTCTGCCTTCTTACTTCATCCTTCCCCAGTGCCTCGTTTCAAGCGGACCGTTCCCGTCGACGATTACGTTCTCGACGTGCTAATGCGCGATTTGATCGGGCACGATCAAAAGCCTGCCGCGTTTATGGTTTACCTGCATCTGTACGGCCAGGCAGCACGAAACAAATGGCGTCACATGACCGCCAGTGTGCGCACGATCGCCGACGCAACAGGACTTTCCAAAAGCGCCGTCCACGCCGCGCTCACACATTTGCGGCGCCGGCAACTAATCGCGTCGACTGCCGATCACGTTACCGCTGCGCCGCGCCACCGCGTTCTTCGTCATTGGCGGAAGTGATGATTGTAGGGCGACCGCTTTGGTTGCCTCGGCAGGCGATGCGCCTGCCCTACAGATTCTGCGGCAACGCCAGAATGCGCTTGGCGAGGCGCCGCAATGAGCGACAGTTGGATGAACGCAAACGCGTCAGCAATTGCGAATCGTCTTTAAGGGTTGCGGCGGGAATCACAAAACGGGGGGGCGAAATGATCAAAGGAAGTCAATTAGTCGGACGTGCTGTCATCGACATGGAAGCCGCGGAGCGGCTCGGGAAAATCAAGGAAATCATCGTGCAACGTGACGGCGAGCGCGTTGCTGGTTTTGTCGTGGTGCATGGCGAAACGATGGTCGGAACCGGCGGAAAGCGGCGGATGATTCCCGCTTCCGCTGTGCATTCGATCGGGCCTGATGCAATGACGGTGCGTGGATCTGCGATGCAGGAACTGGCTGAACTCGATAACCTGCCGCGCATGTCTGATATCATCGGTCACAAGATGATCACGCAAAGCGGACGATTGCTCGGCGTGATCGACGACATGCTCATCAATCGCGCAGATGGGACAATTGTCGGCTTTGTCGTCGGCGAAGGCGTTCGCAACAAGCTGGAGAGCATCTTCAATCCGCAGCGTCCCCGGGTTAACGGCTACGTGCGCGCCGATGCCAATCTCCACGTGGGCAAGGAGCTGATCGTTGTACCAGATGACGCGCTGATCGAAGGAGAGCCGAGCGCGCATGAACGTGAAACGGCAACGACCAAAAATGATGAAGCCGACTTGCACCCTTGGGAAGAGCGCGCCTTAGCGGAACCGACAAAACCCAGCGTTTGGACGCGACGAAGAGACACGCGAACACCGGCTCAACCGGAAACACCCGCAGAACCTCTGCTTAAGACTGAAACTGCACGCCCGGTTGAGAATTACCAGTCCTCAAGCCCTGAACCTTCACAGCCGCATCGCGAAAGCGAAGCAGTTACGACCGCGTCGAAAGATCAATCTCAAACGTAATCAGTGTCTCTATTTTTCCCTGAGGTGCCAAACGCCATTCCAATCGTCCCCGGGAGGATTTCGGCGCAGGAACTGGATTCGCTCGAGGAGAACACGGGACGGCCCGTCATCCGGCCGAATTTGCAAACATTCGCGAAAACCCGTCTCGGCCAGATCCCAGTCTTGACCAAGGTACATTCGCCGGGCTGCGGCGTAGCGTTCGCGTAAACGTACCGATTCTTCGGATAGTTGTCCCGCTGCAGACATCAGCTCGAAGATCCGCGTGGTCTCTGTTTTGCCTTTGACTGAGATGGTGTCGATTTCGCGCGTTTCGAACTGAGACCCAATCGCCTGAGCTGTGCTTTCGTTAATCAGAATTTGCGTGCCGTAGACGCGGTTGGCTCTTTCAAGTCGAGCGGCCAGATTCACAGTATCGCCAACTACGGTGTAGCTGCGTGTGGTCTCTGAACCGATGTTGCCGACGACTACTTCGCCAGAGCAAATGCCAATGCACAGATCAATGCGCGGTGCGTCACGACGCAGACCTGTGATCTCTGGCAGTTCTCGACGCAGCGTATCGAGCGCAAGCAGTTGCGCTTCTGCCGCGCGACATGCCAGCGTCGCGTTTTCTTCCGCCTTCACGAACGGCGGCCCCCAGAACCCTACAATCGAATCACCAACGAATTTGTCGACGACACCCTTATGCTCCTGAACAGCGAGAGCCTGCAAACCAAAGTGCCGGTTGAGCAGCGTGACCATGACTAAAGGAGTCAGGCGTTCCGACAAACTTGTGAACCCAACGAGGTCCGCGAACAACACAGTCATCTCACGCCGGCCGCCGGCCAACGCCTCTGCTCCAGGTTGCGCGAGAACGTGCTCCAGGATCCGCGGGTCGATATACTTGCCGAAGGTTTGTTTCATACGCTCCTTGGAGCGCAATTCCTGGACGAAGAAATTAAATGAATCGGTCAAGCGTCCGACCTCGTCGGAAGAACTAACCGGTAACTGAACGTTAAGATTGCCTCCCTGAACATCACGCATGGCGCTCGCCAACGACCGCACTGGTCTGCTAAGCCGGTTTGTGACAAGCGCTGCCACCGCCAGGCCTAACAACACCGTCGATGTTGTCGCCGCGATAGTTAACCAGAATACACGCCGCTCGCGTTGCTCGGTTGCCTTGGTAGCAGAGCCACTCCACGCTGCCATTTTTGAATTCACCGACTCACGTTGATTTTGGACGGTGCGCTGAAGATCGTTAAGCAGGTTTAACTGCTCATTGGCCTTGTCATGCTCGCCCGCGAGTTGCATGTCGAGCACTTCGCGCTGGCGATTATTGAGAATTTGATAGGCAGGCCGAATTTGATCTAGAAGCGTCTCTACCTCAGCGAGGGTATGGCTGCCGGGTGCATTCTCCGGATAAGCGTCAATGATGCGTCGGGCAGTTGAAAATTCGTCAGTAAGTTTGCGAGTGAACAGCATGTAATTCTCAGTCGCCTCGGCAAGAATCTCGCGATTTGGCTCGGCAGCGTTCAAGGCGCCGAACCAACGTTCGAACGCAAGGCGCCGTCGAAGCCCGAATTCGTCCAGCCGTGCCAGTGACTGGGTAAGCGGCACATCGAAATTCGCTACGACCATTAGATCGTGTTTTGTGCGGCTAACCTCGTACAGCAGGTAGCCAGCAAGCGCGATGGTGAGTAGCAATAGGATTATCGCTAGTCCGAAAATTTTAGCGGCGATGGTTTGCCGGAACGGCATATAACGCGAATTTCGCGAAGAATCTCTCGCACGCACACGCGAGGCAAGCCGAACTATGGTCCGGCCAGCGTGACCGGTAGGGCGATCATTCCGTGAGCGCCGTTCTATGGCGGCGGTCTCCGACCCGCCAACTCTTTCTTACTTTTTCCTTCTTCCTTCTTACTTTTACTTCCGCCATGCCAATCATTCTCATTGCGCTACTGCTTTTTGTTCTGTTCGCCCTGGCTGGAGTGATCTTGCTTTCGCTTGCTTTGCGCTACCGCGCGGGCACCGCCCGCCGGCAAGCACGAGTTTGGGTCGCGAGCATGAATGTCTGGATGACCAGCTTCTCGGCCGTTTTTTTCCTCTCTTTCACCTTGCTGCTTTCCTTTTGGGTCGGATCAGCTTTTCGATTCGCCCTGATTGGAATAGCGGTTGGAGGCCTTCTCGGATTGCTCGGTCTGGCGCTCACGCGTTGGGAAAGCCATCCAGAAGGACTTTTTTATACTCCGAGCCGCTGGCTCGCACTCATCGTTGTATTCGCGATCGCAGCACGTGTCCTCTACGGTTGGTGGCGCGCTACGCACACTGGAAGCAGCCCGGGCGATCAACAGTGGCTAATCACGGCCTCCGGCACGCAGTTTTCGCTGGCGGTCGCTGCGGGTTTAATAGGTTACTATCTGATCTACTCCATTGGAGTGCGGTTGCGCCTCACCCGCCACGAGCAACTTCGCGAATAACGTGCCATTAAACGGAAGTCGGCAACGATTTAGCCACGCGCCGCAAATCCTCGAGCAGGATCTCCATGTCGCGCAACGTCGTCCGATAATTTAATACGCACCCGCGTAAGGCGAAGCGACCGCCAAGGGTGGTATTGGAGAGATAAGAGCTGCCGTCTCGCTGCAACGCGACGAGCAGGCGTTCATTGAAAGCATCGATTGCTTCAGGCGTTTGATTTCCGAGCTGCGCCGGCACGTGACGAAAACAGAAGATCGATAGCTCGACCGGCGCAACCATCTCAAAGTCATCACTGGCTTGCACCATCGACTCGAGATGACGCGCACACGCAAGATTGCTTTCAATCGCGTCGCTCAACCGATCGAGGCCCAATCCCTTTAACAGCATCCATACTTTGAGGGCGCGAAAGCGCCGGGATAACTCTGGCCCGTAGTCCCAGCACACAAACGCTTCGTCTGCTTCTTCACCGAACATTCGGGTATATTCGGCCTCATGCGCAAAAGCGGCCCGAGCAGCCTCGGGGTCGCGGTAAATCACGCAACCAACATCCACTGGCAGATAAAGCCATTTGTGAGGATCCAGCGCGATGGAATCCGCCTGCTCCATACCCACGAACAATTTTTTTGCCGATTGGACCAAAATAGCGAACGCGCCGTAACTTCCATCCACGTGCATCCACAGCCCGAAACGATTCGCAACATCCCGAATCTCGCGTAAGGGGTCGACCGCGCCGGTATCCACGGTTCCGGCATTTCCAACGACGCAGAATGGAACGTAACCGCCTTCCAGGTCTGCATTGATTTTTGCTACGAGATCGTCCATTCGCATTCTGCGGCGTTCGTCGACCGCGACCTGCTGCACATTCTCCCGGCCAATTCCCAAAAGTGCTGCTGCCTTAACTATGGAAAAATGCGTCGCGCTCGACGCATACAGGCGCAGGCGCCCTAACGAGTCATACTTCGTCTGGCGCGCCGCAGCCAGCGCAGCGAGATTGGCCATCGATCCGCCGCTGACAAAAAGGCCGCCGGCTTCAGGATTGAACCCTAGGATTTGCCGAATCCAATCGATTGTCAGGCGCTCGAGTTCCACGGGCGCCGGCGCCGAACGCCAGATCGTAAGATTGGCGTTCAATGTCGAAGCAAGCAGATCGGCGAAAGCACCGATTGGCGTCCCAGGCGACTGCACATACCCAAACATCCGCGGATGCGCGTTCTGACGGCTAAACGGAACGATCCTCTCGCGAAAAACCTTCAACAGCGAAGCAAAATCAGTTCCTTTCGTCGGAAGTTTCGGGTCCAGCCCGCTTCGAATCTCGTGTGAGGTCGTGTGACGGTACACCGGGCGATCGCGGAGACCGCCGAGATATTCGATCATGAATTGAGTGACGGCATTTTCCCATTCACGTATCTCGTCAGCAGACGGCTCAAGCATGCTGACGTATTACACGTATTCAGAATTTTCTGAAAGATTTCGACTGCATGTTACGAACTACTTTCGATGCGCCTCCGACATTGGCATTGGTTCTGACTATTGATTCGTAATCTTTACTTTTTTGTGTGAGGAGCGAAGCCACTGCATCCGTTCAAGTTAATCTCGATCCGCGGTTCCAAGACCGACAGCGGCAGCCCGGTCTCGATCTCCTCCGGGCATTGGCAATCATCGTCGTCGTCATTTATCACGCCGGCATCATGGGTTTTCCGTTGCCGAGTCGCGTCCATCGGTGGGGTTGGATCGGCGTAGACCTTTTCTTTGTTCTTAGTGGATATCTGATTGGCGGCCAGCTTTTGGCGGAGCTCGCCCGCAATGACCGTTTGAATCTGCCACGATTCTATACCCGCCGCGCTCTGCGGATCTTGCCGGCCTACTTTGTGATTCTCGCGATTTATTTTCTGCTTCCCTTGTGGCGCGAATATCTGGACATGGCGCAGCCGCTCTGGAAATTCTTGTTCTCCGTTCAAAACATCGCGCTCCACGGTGGCACCGCGTTCTCGCACGCCTGGTCACTCGCGGTTGAAGATCAGTTTTATTTCGTGCTTCCGTTTCTGCTGCTGATTCTCTTCTGGCGGCCTCGTGCTGCCATTATTCTTTCCTGTGTAATCCTTCTCGGGGGCATCCTGCTCCGCGCTTTTCTGGCTTCACAGAACCCTTCACCTGATGGCGGCGTTTCATTTCGAGGATTTCAGGCATGGATTTATTATCCAACCTGGACGCGGCTCGATCCGCTTGTTTTCGGGGTCATCATTGCCGCGATCGAAAAGTTCCGGCCCCGATTATGGCAGCGGCTGACAAACCTGGCGATTTGGCTCTGGTTGCCTGCTCTGGCGCTGATCGTCTATGCGCTATGGCTGGGAGAAGGCGACCACATCAATTTCGCTGCTTGCGTCTGGCAGTTTCCGTTGCTTGCGATAAGCATGGCCGTGTTGTTGATCTGCGCACTCAGCCCGCGCCTGCCATTGCGTCGCATTGCGATTCCCGGTGCAGCGTTCATCGCCAGCATCGCTTACAGCGCGTATCTGGTGCAAAAACTTGTCATCCACGGCGTGACCGAATTCTGTCGGGCGTACGATGTCGACACTAAATCCGCGGCCGCACTCATCGCCGTGGAACTTTGCGTTTATGCCGCTGCGACGATTCTGTTTTTCGCGGTGGAGCGACCTTTCCTGCAGCTGCGGCACCACGTAGCTCCTCGCGCATCGCGCGCTCCTTCAAGTCTAGAAAACGATCGCTGATCGCTGCGATAAACTGTAAGGCGGGCGCTCCGCCTGCTATTGTCGGAGACTTTATATGAAAACTGCCATTTTGTTTTGTGTTGCAGCGCTTTGGTGCGTCCCGTGTCTTGCCAAGGAGCAAAGCGCAGATGAGCGGCTGCGAGCCATCTACACAGAAGAATGGAAATGGCGGCTGGATCAGTTTCCGGGGCTCGAAGGAGTCGAGAAACCGGTTCCCGATCGACTGCCGAAGGTAGATCCAGCGACGCAGGAGATGCGGCTGCGTTACTGGCAGGATGTGCTGCATAAGCTGGATAATGTTCCGCGCGCGCAGCTCTCCGCTGAGGAGCAGATCAACTACGACGTTTATCGGCCGGAAATCGGGAATTTAATCGCCGATCAGAAATTCCGTGACTACGAAATGCCGGCGAATTCGGATTCTGCTTTCTGGAGCGATTTGGGTTACACGGCCCGGCGACCTTTCAAGACGCTGACGGATTACAAAAACTGGATCGCGCAGATGCGCGACATCCCGCGCTATTTCCGCGAACAAATCGCCAACATGCGGGCGGGGCTTGCGCGCGGCTTCACGCCGCCACAGCTCACCTTGCAGGGACGCGAGAAATCCATCGCTGCCATTGCAGAAGGCAAACCTGAAGACAATCTGCTCTACACACCATTCCGGGAACCGATGGTAGGAGTTCAGTCGTCCGACCAGGACAAGCTCAAATCGGAAGCCGCAAAAGTGATTCGTGAGATCGTGCAGCCTGCGTATGCGGATCTGCTCAAATTCTTCCGCGACGAATACGTCCTGAAAACCCGCACGACCCTTCCGGCCGAAGCGCTGCCGGACGGGAAAGCCTACTATCGCCAAAAAATTCGCGAGTTTGTCACGCTCGATCTCCCGCCCGACGAAATTCACCAGATCGGCCTCGTGGAGGTTGCTAAAATACAAGCGCAGATGATCGACGCCATGCACGAATCCGGGTTCAAGGGCGAATTTCCGGCATTCCTGAAGGTCCTCCGCGACGACCCGCAATTCTACGCCAAAACACCGCAGGAGCTGCTGAATCGCGGCGCCTGGATTGCAAAAGTATTCGACGGCAAATCGTCGCAATACTTTGGTTATTTGCCGCGGATGCGCTTCGCCATCAAACCGGTCCCGGCCGATCTCGCGCCCTTTTATACTTCAGGCCGTGGCGGTGCGGGCATCTATCTCCTGAACACGTACGATCTCCCGCATCGTCCGCTGTATAATCTCCCCGCGCTGACCCTCCACGAGTCCGCGCCCGGACACGCATTCCAGATTGCCATCGCGCTTGAGCACAAGAACCAGCCGGAATTTCGACGGTTCGACTACATTTCCGCGTACGGCGAAGGTTGGGCGCTTTATTGTGAAAAGCTGGGCCAGGAAATGGGGATGTACGAAACGCCATACGAGCGCTTCGGCATGCTTGGCTATCAAATCTGGCGCGCAACACGACTGGTGGTCGACACCGGCGTTCATTCGAAGGGCTGGACACGCGAACAGGCGCTCAATTACATGCATGATTACACCGCGCTACCCGAGCATGAGATCGAAACCGAGGTGGACCGTTACATCGCCTGGCCCGGGCAAGCCCTCTCGTATTATATGGGCGAGCTCGCGATCGTACGTGCCCGCGAAAAGGCGGAGAAAACGCTCGGCGCAAAATTCAACGTCCGCGCGTTCCACGACGCCGTGCTCGAGCTAGGCTCGGTACCGCTGCCTGTTGTCACGTGGCGGATCGACCGTTTCATCGCCGAAGGCGGCAAAGGCCCTTATCCGGATATGGAGTGAGTAGCTCTTCGTTCCGGGGAGCGCGCGCGTCTCGCGTGCTGGTTTCGGCGTCTCGCCGAAACGAACTTTCGCATACCTATGGTGAACGCCTTTTGCTTCCCGGGCAGCCGAAATCAATTATCGGGGGAAGAAAAATTGAATCAAAAAGCCGGGAACGCAGGAATCGGGGAATCGAGGAAAGGGATTTCCAAGATGGAAGGTAAAGCTGCGAGGGTAGCGACTGAGTTTCAAAGGGACTTCCGAGATAGAAGGCAAAATCGCGAGGGTAGCGAGGAGCGAAGTGGGAACCGGGCGAGTTTCAAAGGGATTTCCGTGACGAAAAATTAAGGGCGTCTACGTCGATCGCTCTTGCTCAAGGCGTCGCCTGAATAGATTCGAGTTCGCGAACGTACTCTGCGGGCAGGTTCCAGTGCCTCGCACCTTCGACGATTAGCTCTTTGTATTCGTAACTGGGCAAAGGCGGATCGAGCTGCGGATGGCCACGATAGAGCGCGACGAGGATCGCTTGTTTCACATCACCGTCCGGCCACACGTAATGATTTTCGCGAGTGTACTCGTTCTCGCCGTCAGGTTGTCCCGGTCCAAAGCTTTCGTCCTTGTCGAGATCTCTCAATTCATTTTCCGGGAGTTCATAAACCACTCCCCAGACCTCTTTCCCTTCATCATACAAGACGTCCGCGACGCCACATCCGCGCTTGAAAGACTTAAGCGTAAACGCGAGACGGTGTGAGGGTAGTTTTGCCCGGCAAACGAACTTTGCTAAGGGGCAACGTTGGTTCATCTGCGCCGAGTGCATATTTGAGCCGTAGGCGAAGTACAACATCCGCGTTCTCCGGTTAATGTGGCACCACTGCATAGCGAAGCGAACGCAGACTCCAAAATAGAAAATCAACCGGGAACCCAGGAATCCAGGAACGGGATGTAGCGGCAGCCGTGTCGGCGCTGATAACGTTGTTCGTTATTTTGGCGACGAGAGGCGCGGAATGCGAAATAGCTTGTAGGGCAAGGCGCGTCGCCTGCCATCAATTCGGCAAGCGGAGCGCTTGCCCTACAATTTTTCAACGTGTTTCACTCGACAATCCGACGCGATACGTAGTTATCGGTTAATGATATGCAACGCCCGCTTCTCGACGTTGAGAGCGGCTTCTCTGACGGCTTCGCTTAAGGTTGGGTGAGAATGAGTGGTGCGACCGATGTCTTCGGAGCTGCCACCAAATTCGATCACTGAAACGGCTTCCGCGATTAACTCTGAAGCCGTGTGATGCAAAATGTGCGCGCCGAGAACGCGATCGGTTTTGGCGTCAGCGACAAATTTAACCATTCCTTCCATATCATCCCCGGTAAGCGCCCGGCTGTTGGCGCGAAATGGAAATTTGCCGATTTTCACATCAATTCCCTGCTCTTTTGCCTGGTCTTCGGTAAGACCAACGCCGGCGAGCTCGGGATTCGTGTAAATGATGCCTGCGATTGCCTGGTAATTTACGTGCCCTGCCTTGCCCGCAATGATTTCGATCGCAGCCATGCCTTCGTCTTCGGCTTTGTGGGCCAGCATCGGCCCAGTGATCACGTCGCCGATGGCATAAATACCTTCGACATTCGTGCGGTAATGCTCGTCTACTTTGATGCGCTTCTTTTCATCGAGCGCGACGCCGACCTTTTCCGCGCCCAAACCATCTGAGAATGGCCGACGACCGACTGAAATGAGGACTTTATCTCCGTCGAATTTCAGTTCCTGGCCATCTTTCGTTGCGGTGACAGTCGCCCCGCCGTCATTCACATTTACGGCGCTGACTTTCGCTTCGAGGTGGAAAGTCATGCCCTGTTGTGTCAGCAGACGTTGAAGCAGGTTCGATAGCTCGAGATCGAACCCGAGTGCGATGCGCGGTAGAAATTCCAGCATTGTCACTTCCGAACCGAGCCGATTCCAGACGGAACCCAGTTCGAGGCCAATTGCGCCAGCACCGATCACCACCAGCTTCTTTGGCGGTTCGGCGAACTCCAGCGCTTCGGTGCTGCTGACGATTGTTTTGCCGTCAAATTTCGCAAACGGCAATTCCGCCGGCGCGCTGCCGGTCGCAATGACGATATTCTTCGTCTCGATCTCCTGTGTCTGGCCGCTGGACGATTTGATCGAAACTTTCCCTGGCGCGCTGATTGTGCCGAAGCCTTCGATCACCGTCACCTTGTTCGTCTTCATCAGCGATCGCACGCCGCTGTTGAACGTTTTTACGACCTTGTTCTTGCGCTCCTGCATTTTTGCGAGGTCGACACGCGCGTTTTCGATCACGATCCCGTGCTTCGCCGCCTCTTTTTTCACGAACATGAAATGATCGCTCGACGTGAGAAGCGCTTTGCTCGGGATGCAGCCCACGTTCAAGCAGGTGCCCCCTAATTCCTTGTCTTTCTCCACAAGGGCGGTCTTCAACCCAAGCTGCCCGGAGCGAATGGCAGCAACATAACCGCCCGGTCCAGAGCCGATGATAACAACATCAAATTTTTCCATAACTCGTTTCTGTCATTCAGCATTCGCGAAAAAAATCGCGTACGCAACTGCCGTCAGCGCTTCTAATTAACACCGTGGCTTTAGCCCGGTGCTGCGCGAGTCAGGAGCGACTGAGCTGTTTCAACAGCTTTCCCATCTTGGCCACCGAACGAAAGCCGTTGAAACGGCTCGTTCATTCCGCGGTCAGGAGCACCTGGCTAAAGCCAGGTGTTAATCAAAGGCCAACGGCGACAGGAGTGCGGTTCAAAAATCCAGTGGAAGCTTTTTCGGATCTTCGATGCACTCCTTCACTTTTATCAGGAAGGTAACTGCTTCTTTGCCGTCGATGGCGCGGTGATCGTAGCTGAGCGCGAGATACATCATCGGCCGGACCTCCACTTTCCCGTCCACGGCCATGGGGCGCGGCATGATCTTGTGCATCCCGAGAATGCCGCTCTGCGGCGGATTCAAAATGGGCGTGGCGAAGAGTGACCCGTAAACACCGCCGTTTGTGATCGTGAATGTGCCGCCTTGGAGATCTTCGAGCTTCAATTTCCCGTCACGTGCCTTTCCGGCGTAATCGGCAATGTCGCGCTCCAAATCGGCAAAACTTTTCTTGTCCGCGTCGCGCACCACTGGGACCACAAGTCCGCGCTCGGTGCCGACGGCTACGCCAATGTCATAGAAGTTGTTCTGGATAAAATCATCGCCCTCGATCCGGCCATTCACTGCAGGGACAGCTTTGAGCGCTTCGACGGCCGCTTTCACAAAGAACGACATCAGCCCGAGTTTGATACCGTACTTTTTTGTGAACTCATCTTGCTTGGTTCTGCGTAATTCCTGCACCGCGCTCATGTCGCATTCGTTGAATGTGGTGAGAATTGCCGCGGTGTGCTGCGCCATCACCAGTTGCTGCGCGATTTTCCGACGCAGCGGAGACATCTTTTTGCGAACGAAGCGGGCGTCATGGGATGGCTGAACTTCTCGTGGTTCAATCTTTTCCTCCGCCTCAACCACTTCCACCTCGGATGGTTCGGCCTTACCGCGGTCTTCCACCGCCTTCAGCACATCAGCTTTCGTTAGGCGGCCGCCTTGCCCCGTCCCCGTGATTTTTTGCAGGTCGAGCTTTTCTTCTTCCACAATCCGACGAACTCCGGGCGATAGAGTTGTAGCCCGAGCTTTTGATTCGGGTCTGCCGCCGTCGGCGCCCGCGGCTATAGCTGCCTTTTCCTTTGGCTCGATTTCTTTCTTCTTTGCTTCAGGCTGCGCTGTTTTGGGTTGTTCTTCCTTCTGTTTCGCACCCGGTTTCGAGTCATCGATGGTGGCGACGACTTCGCCAATTTTCACTTCCTGGCCTTCGGGCACTTTCGTTTCGAGCACGCCGGATTTCTCCGCCACGATATCCGTCGAGACCTTATCCGTCTCGAGTGCAAAAAGCGGTTCGCCTTCGTTCACGAACTCTCCGGACTTCTTGTGCCACGCCGAGACGACTCCACTCGTCACCGACTCTCCAACCGACGGGACTTTTACTTCAGTGATCATTGGAAAATTTATCCCGCCTGGGCGGGACTGATCGAGCGTCGCGGTCGATGTGCATTTCGTCAACAGCAAGCCTGATTGGCTGAGGTCACGAACTGGCGCTGGAATAATGTCCCAGGGCAAATTTCCAAAACACACGCGAAAGCCAGAACACAATGCTCGACGCGATGACTAGATGCAGCATCAAAGGAAACGGTTGACCGAGTGATTTGATGAGTAGACGCGCAGGGATGTTGGCAATGATCACCACCGGAATCACCCAGCCAAAAATCAGCCTGAAAAGCCACGGGAAAATGACATCCGGATAACGCGCGATATTGAGAAAGTTGAAATAGCCATACACCAGTCCCTGCGCGCGAATGATCCAAAAGCTCACCGCGGCCA
>Ga0207701_10001499_pt1 | contig 24366 bp, 14 predicted proteins | sample KBSSwiSSwithPhiX_FD_184294 | JGI IMG/M metagenome (GOLD analysis project Ga0207701, IMG submission 184294) | Switchgrass rhizosphere bulk soil microbial communities from Kellogg Biological Station, Michigan, USA, with PhiX - S5 (SPAdes) (version 2) | ecosystem: Environmental > Terrestrial >... | reverse complement strand
CATGGGAGCATGGGCAGCCGCTCGCCTACGAGCACCTGTTCAAGTGAACGGCGAGGGACGTTGGGGTCACGTTGAGTGACGTTGGGGTCACGTTGAGGGACGTTGGGGTCACGTTGAGTGACGTTGGGGTCACGTTGAGTGACGTTGGGGTCACGTTGAGTGACGTTGGAGTCACGTTGAGTGACGTTGGGGTTCGTTGGTGACTCCCCAACGCCGCTCAGCGGCCCCGAACGTCACCCAACGTTCCCGAACGTCGCCAGCGTCACCCCACGTTACGCCGCCTCGTTGCTATCGCGGCGAGCGAGACGGCAATAGTGGCGATGAGCCATGTCGCTGGGGGAACAACGAGGTAGAGAAAGGCGGCGTGCGCGGCGAGCGGTCGCAGGGCGTCAGCGTCATTTCTTGAGTCCTGGTCCCGGCTGACATGCAGGCCCCCGTGCCGCAGGTGTGGCGAGTGAGGGAACTATAATCCTCGCGTCGTGGCAGCACATGCGGCGGACAACTGGCCAAAACTCTTCCAGTGCCTGCGCGCGTACGACGCGCAGACGTTCGTTCACGACCTGATCGCCGGCGTCACGGTCGGCCTCGTGGCGCTCCCGCTCGCGATGGCCTTTGCCATCTCGTCGGGTCTCTCACCCCAGGCCGGCATCTACTGCGCCGTCGTCACAGGATTTCTGATCTCGGCGCTGGGAGGATCCCAGTTCCAAATCGGCGGGCCCACCGGCGCGTTCGTCGTCGTCGTAGCTGGCATCGTGGCGCGCCACGGCGTGGACGGCCTGTTCATGTGCACGATGATGGCAGGCGTCCTGCTGGCAGCCGCGGGCCTGCTCGGGTTTGGCACCGCGGTGCGCTTCATCCCGCGGCCCGTTGTCGTGGGGTTCACCAACGGCATCGCGCTGGTCATCGCCAGCACGCAGATCCGCGACCTCTTCGGCCTGCAGATCGATCACGTTCCGGGCGAGTTCCTGCAGCGGATCGAGACGCTGGCGGCCCACGCGGGCACGTGGTCGCCTGCGGCGACCGCACTGGCGGGCGGCTCGCTGCTGGTGATGTTGCTGGCGATGCGTTGGTTGCCGAAGATTCCGCCCTACATCCTGGCGCTCGTGGGCGGCACCGCTGCCGTGGCCGTGCTGGGACTGCACGTCGAGACGATCGGCACACGATTCGGCGGCATCCCGTCGGGCCTCCCCGCCATCCATGTGCCCAAATTCAGGGCTGACCTGATCGTCGGGCTGATCTCGCCGGCACTGACGGTCGCCATGCTGGGCGCCATCGAGTCGCTGATGTCGGCGGTCGTGGCCGACCGGCTGAGCGGCGACCGGCACAACCCCAACGTCGAGCTCGTCGCGCAGGGCGTGGCCAACGTCGTCTCGCCGCTCATCGGCGGCCTGCCCGCCACGGGTGCCATCGCGAGGACTGCCACGAACATCCGCTCAGGCGCGCGCACACCTGTGGCCGGCATCATCCATGCGCTCACCCTGCTGGTCATTCTGCTGATCGGCGCGCCCCTGGCCTCGTACATACCGCTTTCGGTGCTCGCGGCGATTCTGCTCGTCGTCGCCTGGAACATGGGGGAGTGGCAGGAGATCCCCGAGCTGCTGAAATTGAGCCGGACGGATATCGCGGTCTGGCTGGTCACGTTCACGCTGACCGTCGTCGCCGACCTCACCGTTGCCGTGGAAGTCGGGATGATCCTCGCGGCGCTCCTCTTCATCCGCCGCATCGCCGAGACCACCACCGTCACGGAAGTCACCGACGACGACGTCGAGGGAGGCCGCGCGCACGTGCTCCAGGACAAGGACATTCCGGACTACGTGCGCATCTTCCGGATTCACGGGCCGTTCCTGTTCGGCGTCACCGACAAGCTGGACATGGTGAGCGATCGCCTCGACGCGCTGCCGCCCATCGTCGTCATGCGGCTGCGGAACATGACGGCGATCGACGCCACCGGCCTGCAGGCAATTGAGAATCTCGCGGAGAAGCTGCACGGATCCGGCCGCACGCTGCTGCTCTGCGGCGCGCGCGAGCAGCCGGCGCGGCTGATGCACCAGGCCGGCTTCGAGGCCCACGTCGGACGCGAGAACATCGTCGAGCACGTGCAGGCGGCGTTGGAGCGTGCACGAGTGCTGCACGACGCGCGGCCCACGGCGTCCGAATTACCCCACTGACGCGGCGGTCGGCCAGGGATGGCCGGACGGCGAGTGTCCCATCGAGGCCTCGAGATCCAGGACCTCGATCGCCTTGTCGTAGATCCCGGCGACCTCGTCGTCATCATTGCCGATCGCCGTCAGACCCACCTTGCCGAACTCCGACAGCGCGCCGATCATGTGGAAGAGCACGCCCGATTCGGTGCGGTGGCTGTAGTGCATGCCGTTCATCGTGAGGATGTCGAACAGGTCTTCGGGCAGGATGCCGCGATAGCGCTCCGATCGCAGGTTGTCCGTGGCGCGATAGTGCTTCGCCCGCTGGCCGAGCGACACGAACTGGCCGGTCGCAGCGTCCAGGTGGCCGCCGGTCAGGAAGCTCAGGGCGAGGAACGGGTGCGTCGTGCCGACGAAGCGCAAATTGATCTCGAGCGCGGTGATGCGCCAGTCGTCGTTGGGCCGGTTCCGCCACGCCAGGAAATCGATGCCGAAGCGGCTGACCACGCCGTGGCGTGCCAGCACATGGCCGATGCGCCGGCCCGCGTCACGGATCTTCAGGCGGTACCCGTTCTGCGCGGGGAAGTTGCAGCCCAGATAAATCTGGCCCGAATCGCCGCCGAGGATCTGATCGTGCGTCGAGATGTCCATGACCTCGCCGTCGGGGCTGGTCCGATACTGCGCGCTCGGCGACTGCTTCTCGGCAGCCTCGATGAACTCCTCGACGACGCCGCCCATGCGCTGCAGTTTGTCGAAGTACCGGGCAGGCGTCTCGGTCGGCACGGGCATCGCGGCATGGTCGACGACCTGACGCAACGCGCCGGCATCCATCGCGCCCGGGCACGTCACGAGCGCGTTGCCCTCGCCTGAGAAGCTGTCGTTCAGCTTGATGAGCGCCCGCGTCATCGCCGGGCGCTGCCGTTTCAATTCGCCGAGCGCTTCAGCGGCTTCTTCCGGCGTGTGAAGGTCTTCGATACCGGCGGGCAGGTCGACGCCTGCCTCGCGGAACACCTTGCGGCTGCCCGACTTCGATCCCAGGTGCGTGAGCTCGGGATCGAGCCCGTTCAGCGGGATGCCGAGCATCACCGACAGGCGGCGCTCGAGCGGCGTCGAGTTGAAGACCGTGAGGTGGGCCGGGGCGTGATCCTGCACGGCGTATCGAATCCGCTGAATCAGGCGCGGTCGCTCGAGCACCTTCAGCGTCAGCGGCCGCGGTGAGGCGTCGTACGCGCAGAGCATCGTCAGCCGTGCCCGCGCGTGGCTGGCCGGAACGCCGGCAAGCAGCGTGAGGTAGTAGTCGAGCGTCAGCTGATGCACCGGCTGGCTCGTCACGTAGATCACGTGTGCCCGCGGGTTACGGAGCCGGATCAGGAGAAAGAGCAGCCGCTCCTCGTAGTAGCTCGCGCCGGTGAGCTTGGTGAGCTCCTCGGTGTCGAGCGTCAGCGACGGGACGACGACGGAGGTGCCGGGGCCTTCGTTGTTGCTCGACAGCGCCCGCCAGACTTCCGAGAGCCTCGGCTTCAGGCGTTCGAAGGCCGCCAGCTCCTGGTCGAGCGACAGGTCTGCGAGAAACGGAGGCTTCGGAAGCACGCGCCGTCAGACCGGGGTGGCCGCGGGCCTGATGTTCTGGTTCACGTGAAACAGATTGCCCTTGTCGTATTTCGCCTTCACGGTCGCCAGGCGCGCGTAGTTGTCGCCATAGGTCGCCTTCACCCGGTCCTCGCCCTCGTCCATCATGAAGTTCACGTAGGCGCCGCCGGCCGAGTAGGGGTGCGTGGCCTCCCAGTAGGTGCGCGCCCAGCTGGTCAGCTCGTTCTTCTTCGCGGGGCTGGGATCGACGCCCACGATGACCTCCGACCACTTGGCGTCACGATAGGCCCAGGGCGTATCGGTTCGCTTGACGCGTCCCGCCGCGCCATCAACCGGGTACAGATGCATGGTCGAGAACATCGTCGGCAGCTTCGAGCCGTGCTCGACGTGGCGGTCGATGGCCGCGTCGCTCAGCTCGTTGACGAAGTCGGCCTTCCAGTACCACTGATAGCCGGCCGGATAGAGCCCGTCGAACATGCCCTGCAGGACCGGGTGGGGAATCGGGCCGACCAGGTCCAGCGCCGGACCGAGCGCGCGCACCGGAGCGAAGACCCTGTCGACCTGATCGTGGGGACCGGTGTAGCACCAGACGATCCCGCACATCGGCTTCAGATGAAGTGCTTCAGGGAACGGCGGGCCCGGCGGGACGACCATGAACGCGAAGAAGCCGTTCAGCTCATCAGGTTGCGCGGGAAGGAACTCCCGGTACCACTGCATGATTTCCTTCGCGCGGTCCAGCGGCCATAGCGTCGGGCCTGCGATGTCGGTGTGGATGTCGTGCGTCCGAAACGTGAACTCGGTGACCACGCCGAAGTTGCCGCCGCCGCCGCGGATCGCCCAGTACAAATCGGGGTTGTGCTCGGCGCTGACCCTGGCAGTCTCACCGTCGGCCAGCACCATCTCCGCCCCGAGGATGTTGTCGATCGTGAGACCGCACTTGCGCGTGAGGTGCCCGATGCCGCCGCCAAGGCTGAGACCACCGACGCCCGTTGTCGAGATGATGCCGGATGGAGTCGCCTGTCCGAACTCATGCGTAGCCTTGTCGACGTGCTGCCAGAGCGCGCCGCCGCCCACGCGCACGGTATGCGACTGGGCGTCCACCTGCACGCGGTTGAGCAGCGCCAGGTCGATGACCAGCGCGTCGTCCCAGACGCCGAGGCCGCCGGCGTTGTGGCCCCCGCCACGAATGGCGACCGGAATCTGGCGATCGAGGCCGGCCTGCACGCACGCGACAACGTCGGCCACGTCCGCGCATTTCGCGATCGCGCGCGGCCGCTTGTCGATCATCGCGTTGTAGACCTTGCGTGCCTCGTCGTATCCCGAGTCGCCGGGCTCGATCAGCTCGCCTCGTAGTGTGCCCTTCAGTGTGTGCAACGAGCCGTGAGTCGACACGAATCTCCTCCTTCGTTATCCGGGCGGTAGAGGGCGCGGAAAGCCCGTTATACCATTCCGTCATGACACTTGACCACCACGACGTCGAGCGCCTGCTGCGGATGGAGGACCTGATCCCGGTGATGGCTGACGCGCTGGCCACGCTCTCGACGGGACGTGCGGTACAGCCCGTGCGCGTCGTGGTACCAGTGGCCGATCATCGCGGGTTCTTTGGCGTGATGCCCGCCTACGCAGGTGGCGCCCTCGGCGCGAAGCTGGTGACTTGGTACCCCAACAATGAGGGCGTGCCCACGCACCATGCCATCGTGCAGTTGTTCCGTCCAGAAACGGGCGAGCCGCTGGTGACGATGGACGCGACGCTGATCACCGAGATGCGGACGGGCGCGGTGTCCGCGGTGGCGACCGACAGGCTGGCCAGGCCCGATGCCGCGGTGCTGGCGATTCTCGGATCGGGCGTGCAGGCGCGGAGCCATCTCGAGGCGCTCCGCATGGTCCGCTCGTTCCGCGACGTCCGCGTCTGGAGTCCGAAGAATGCGTCAGTGTTCGCAGCACGACACGGCGTGCGACCAGTCTCATCGGCCGAGGATGCCGTGCGCGGCGCTGATGTGATCGTGGTCGCGACCATGTCGAGGGTACCGGTGTTGTCCGGCGCCTGGCTGTCGGCCGGCGCCCACATCAACGCCGTCGGGGCCGTGCGTCCCGACTGGCGGGAACTGGATGACGAGGCCGTCACGCGCGCGCGAGTGTTCGTCGAATCGCGCGAAGCCGCCGGCCGCGAGTCAGGCGACGTCATTGCCGCGCGCGGCATCGCCGCCGAGATCGGCGAGGTGATCGCGGGGACGGCCCGCGGGCGCGAGACCGCCGACGAGATCACGCTGTTCAAATCGGTCGGCGTGGCCGTGGAAGACGTGTCGACGGCCAGCCTGGTCTACCGGCTCGCTACTGCTGGGACAGGGCCACGACCGGATTGACGCTCGCGGCGCGCCGCGCTGGCCCGAGGCACGCCACGAGCGAAGCCAGCGCCAGCAGGCCAACGACCGAGAGGATCACCACGGGATCCAACGCCGTGACGCCAAACAGCTCGGAGGCGATGACGCGCTTCAACGCCAGAGCGCCGGCCATGCCAATCAGAAGGCCGGCGGCCACCAGGCCGACACCTTCGCTCAGCACCAGGCGAAGCACGCTGGTAGGATCGCTCCCGAGCGCCATGCGAATCCCGATCTCCCGTGTCCGCTGGCTGACCTGATACGCCAGGACGCCGTAGATTCCCACAGACGCGAGCAGCAGCGCGACGACGGCGAACGAGGTTGCCAGCAGCATCGGCGTTCGCCGCCGCTCGAGCGATCGCTCCACGCGCTGGGGCATCGCGACGACATCGAAGAGCGCCAGCTCGGGATCGACCTCAGTCAACGCGCGGCGCAGCGTAGCCGTCAGCGAGGCCGGATCGCCCGCGGTGCGAACTGCCAGCCCGATGCCGCGCTCCGGGTCCTGCTCGTAGGGGAAGTAGTAGGCGCCGACGTGGTCGCTTGCCTGCTCGGTCAGCGCATTCAGCTTCACCGTGCCGACGACGCCGACGACCTGCAGCCAGGTGACGCCTGGACCGGGCTTCACGACGTCCTCTGCGCGGCTCGGAAGATACATCCTGCGGCCGATCGGGTCCTGGTTGGGCCAGAACTTGCGGGCGAGCGCGTCGTCGACGATGACGACCCTGGGGGCACCTGCGGCGTCGCTCGCTGAGAACACGCGTCCCCTCTTGAGGGGGACTCGCATCGTCTCGAAGAAGCCGGGCGATGCATGGAGCTGGATCGGCGAGACCACCGATTCGCCCGGCGCCATCGTGTGGCCCTCGGCAAGAATCACGCTGGTGGTGTTATCGCCGCTGAGCGGCAGGCTGTCAGTGAAACCCGCCTCCTCGACGCCCGGCAGCGCGCGGATTGCCGGTAAGGCTCGCGCCACGAAGCTCCTGAGCGCGGCATCGTCCGCATAGCGCGCGCGGGGCAGCACCATGCGTGCGGACAGCACGTGCTCGGAGGTGAACCCCGGGTTCACGCCGAGAATCTGCTGGAAGCTGGCGAGCAGCAGGCCGGCGCCGACCAGCAGGACGAACGCGAGCGCGACCTGCGCGACGACCAGCACACGGCGTGTCTGACGCGCACCGCGTCCCGCCGTGCCGGTTCGGCCGTCCTCGCGCAGGACGAGGGTCAGGTTCAGGCCCGACAGCTGCAGCGCGGGCACCGCGCCGATGATCAGGCCGAGCAGCACGGCGAGACCGAAGGTAAATGCGACCACGCTGCCGTCCATCCGGACCTCTTGTCCGCGGGGCAGGTCCGTCAGTCCGAGCGTTGTCACCGCGCTCAAGGCCCACGCGCCGATGGCAAGCCCCAGGACGCCGCCCAGCATCGTCAGCAGCACGGTCTCCGTCAGGAGTTGCCGCGCGACGCGGCCCCGTGCCGCGCCGATGGCATGACGCGTGGCCAGCTCCTTCATCCTCCCGCCCGTGCGCACGAGCGCCAGGTTCGTGATGTTCACCGCCGCGATCAGCAGCACGAATAGGGCGCCGCCCCACAGCAGGTTGAGCACCGCCTTCACGTTGCGCACGACGTCGGCAGAGAGCGGCGCGAGCACCACGCGATACCCGGCGTTCTTCAGCGGCTCCTTCAGGGGCCCGGCCTGCTCGATGATCCCGGCGGTCATCGCGTTCATCCGCGCTTGCGCCTGCGCCACCGTGACACCGTCGGCCAGCCGCGCGAGGGCATCGTGGTTCTGACTCCATCGCGCCTCTTCGCTGCGCTCTTCGGCACTGAAGGTGAGGGGCAGCCAGACGCTGACATTCGGGCTCAGGAACACGAAGTCTTCCGGCATCACACCGACGATGGTGTGCACGCGGCCGTTCAGCCGGACCGTGCGCCCAACGACGGCCGCGCCGGCGAACTGACGCTGCCAGAACCCGTGGCTCAGAATGGCAACCTGCTCGTGGCCGGTCTCGTTGTCGGCGTCGGCGAAGAGTCGGCCTCGAAACGCGCGTGCCCGCAGCGTGTGGAAGAACGACGCGGTCACCTCTCCGGACTCGACGTGCTCGGCCTTGCCCCCTTCGCCGATGTCGACGCCGCGGAAGCGGTACAACGCCACTGACTCGAACGTGCCCGTCATCTTCTGCCGATCGAAGTGGTTTGGCACCGAGCTCCCGGCTCGTTCGATTCCTGCCCCGGGGAAGCTCTCGTACGTGAAGAGAAGGCGATCGGCCTCGGGGTAGGGCAGCGGACGCAGCAGCACCGCCTGCACCACGGCGAAGATCGCGGCGTTGGCGCCGAGGCACAGGCCGAGCGTCAGGATCACGGCGATGGCGTACGCGCGGTCCTTGCGCAGCAGGCGAAGCGCGAACATCAGATCCTGGCGGATGATGTCCATGGCGGGGGCCCTCCGGGCCGGGTCGTGCTGAAACTGAAAGGCAGCACCGCGCCGCCGGTCCAGCCGCTCGGCCAGCCCGTGACGTGCAGAAGAGAGCAGCGCACGGCACCACAGCGCGACAATGGCGCCGGCGCCGACCGATTGCGCGTTCACGTGCAGTTCGTCGAACACGCGCGTGGCTTCATCGGCGTACTCGCGCCGGAAGTCGGCGGGGAAGAACAGGAGCAGCAGCCGATAGAGGCGCGCCGCCCACGAGTGCCCGGAGAAGCTCATCGCGCCGTCTCGCCTGGAATCAGCTTGCGCGCCCGGGCGAGCCTGGCCAGCCGGCCCGCTCGCGCCGCTTCGGAGGCGGCAATGCGCCGGCCAAACGGCGTCAGTCGGAAGTAGCGGCGGTCGGGGCCGTCACCCGTGTCGGGCCCGGTCACTTCCTGCACCAGGCCATCGCGACGCATCCGGCGCAGGGCGCGATACAGGTTGGCGGGGTCCATGCGGACCTCGCCGTCGGTCTCGGACTCGATCGTCTTCACCAGCCCGTAGCCGTGGAGATCGCCGCCGGCGAGCGCCAGCAGGATCAGGAAGTCGCGAGGCGCGAGCGGGGTGAGCGGCGTAGCGTCGGACGGCATGGCGTGGCTCGCCCGCGGGCGTAGTGACTCGCTCCGCAGGCGTGGGGCCGAACTCCAGTTCGGCCGATTCGTAGAGTAGTAGTCACATGACCACTATGTCAAGCGACGGCTTGCGCGGCGACCGCACTTGTGCCACTCTTATGGGTAACCAATATGAGCGGCCCTGACGGCTCGACTGGCGCGTGGTGACGGTGATGCGACGCCTGCGCGCGTGGATGTGGCGTATCGGCGACCTCGTGCGGGGTCGGCATCGCGACGCCGACCTGGCCGAGGAGCTCGAGAGCCACCTGCAGCTGCACGTCGATGCCGGGATCCGGGCCGGCATGACGCCCGACGAGGCGCGCCGCGATGCCATCCTGAAGCTTGGCGGGATCGAGGCGACGAAAGAAGCGTATCGCGATCGCCGCGGCGTGCCGATTGTCGATCAGACCGTCCGCGACGTGTCGTACGCGCTGCGCAGCCTCCGGCGCGCCCCCGCCTTCACCCTCGCCGCCGTCGTCACGCTCGCGCTCGGCATCGGCGCCAACGCCGCCATCTTCAGCGTTGTCAATGCGGTCCTGCTGACGCCGCTGCCATATGCGGACGCCGACCGGCTCGTCGCCGTGTGGGCCACCGACTCGCACCGCGGCGCGAGCCGCGACGTGCAGGCCTACATGAACTTCGTGGACATTCGCGCGCAGGCCACCTCGTCGTTCGACCGCATGGCGGCCTACGCGATTCGCAACGCCGTGCTGTCCGGCGCAGGCGGCGCCGAACTGACCGGCGCCGTCAAGATGACCCCCGGGCTGTTCGACACCCTGGGTGTGCACGTCGCAATAGGCCGGCCGTTCCGCGCCGACGAGCAGCAGGATCGCGCGCGTGTGGTCATCCTGAACGACTCGTACTGGGCGCGCCGGTTCGGCAGCCGCGCCTCCGCGCTCGGCGAGACGATCCAGATCAACGACGACCGCTACACCGTCATTGGTGTCACGCCTCCCGGGTTCCGGCTGGGCGTCTCGGAGCCGGAGGCGATCTACCTGCCGCTGCCGGTCGATCCGCAGCGCGGCCACGGGTTCCTCCAGATCGTCGGGCACTTGAAGCCCGGCGTCTCGCTGGAGTCCGCGCAGGCCGAGGTCAACGTCGTGGCGTCCCGCCTGGCAGCGCAGTATCCGGGGCCCAACCAGTACCTCGGCGCGTTCCTCGAGCCGCTCGTCGACGCCACCGTCGGCAGCCCGCGAGTCGCCTTGCTCGTCCTGTGGGGCGTGGTCGCGCTGGTGCTCGTCATCGCGTGCACCAACGTCGCCAACCTGATGTTCGCGCGCGGCTCGTCGCGCCAGCGCGAGATGGCGGTGCGGGCTGCCCTGGGCGCGGGCCGATCGCGGCTCATTCGCCAACTGCTCACTGAAAGCCTGGTGCTCGCCGCCGCCGGCGGGGCAGTGGGCCTGCTGCTCGCTGACTGGACGACGAGCCTGCTGAAGCGACTGCTCATGGAAAGCGTGCAGATTCCACGCATCGAAAGCGCGCACGTTGACGTTTGGGTGCTCGCATTCACGGCACTGGCGTCCACGCTTGCCGCCATCGCGTTCGGCGTCGCGCCGGCGCTCTCGGCGGCATCGCCGGATCTGGCCGACGGGCTGCACGAGTCGAGCCGCTCGGCCACCGGCGGCGTGCGCACGCGACGCCTGCGGCGCACGCTGGTCGTCGTCGAGACCGCGCTGGCGCTGGTGCTCCTCGTCGGGGCGGGCGTGCTGCTGCGTACGCTGCTCGTGATGCGGAGCACACCGCCCGGGTTCGACGCGTCGAAGGTGCTGGTCTCCGCGGTCTGGCTGCCGCAGCCGAGGTTCGAGAGCCCGGCCCGGCGCGCCGCGTACTACAACACGCTGCTCGAGCGCGCCGGCACTCTCGCCGGCGCCGAGTCGTCCGCGCTCGTTGCCGATCTGCCCCTTGGCGGCGTCGACGACAACCTGGGGTTCCGCATCGTTGGCCGGCCGGCCCCGCCCGGCGGCTACTACAGCGGCGGCTTCAACATTGCGAGCGCGACCTACTTCAAGACGCTACGCATACCGATCATCGAGGGCCGCGAGTTCACCGACGCCGATGGGCCGGGCACGGGCGACGTCGTCGTGATCAACCAGGCGGCGGCGAGGCGGTTCTGGCCAGGCGTCTCGCCACTCGGCGAGCGCATCGCGCTCGGCAGCAACGGCTCGCGCCCCGAACGCGTGCTCACGGTGATCGGCGTCACAGGGGACGTCCACCACGTCGGGCTGGCGGTGCCGCCGCGCGCGGAGTTCTTCGTCAACTCACGGCAGACCGACATCGACTGGCCGTGGATGGTAATGGTGACGCGCGTGAAGGCGGCGCCGGACGCGCTGGTGCACGACATGCGGGCGCTGGTCGCGTCCACCGACGGCAGCGTGCCCGTGCTGCGCGTCACGCCGATGGCCGAGATCGTCTCCGGCACCATGGCCGAGCCCGGGCTCTACGCGACGCTGCTCGGCATCTTCGCGGGGGTCGCGCTGGCGCTGGCGGCCGTCGGGCTCTACGGCCTGCTGACCTACACCGTGTCGCAGCGCGCGCACGAGATGGGCATCCGCCTCGCCCTCGGCGCGGCGCCTGGCCAGATCCTCCAACTCGTCCTGCGCGAGGGACTCGCGCTCGCCGGCGCGGGCGCGGCGATCGGCTTGCTGCTGGCGTACTTCGCGACCCGTAGTCTGCAGGGTCTCGTGCAGGGACTCGAGCCTGGTTCGCCCCTGCCGTTCGTGCTCGTGACGGCGCTGCTGATGCTGGTGGCCGGCGTCGCCAGCGTGCTGCCCGCCCGCCGCGCAGCCCGCGTCGATCCGCTCACGTCTCTGCGCGCGGAGTAGGGCCGAGCTTTAGCTCGGCCTGACGATCTTCCCCTCCAGCTTCGCCGCCACCGCCTCGAACGACGGCGTCGGACCGTTCCACTTCAATGCATCCACGGACGTGAAGAGCGGGATGTCGATCTTGAGGGTGGCGAGCGTCCGGAAGAGCATCGCCAGGTCGCGATTCTCGTTCAGCGTGCGTGAGAGCCCGGCGGCGTTGCGCGCGTTGACGCTCCACGTCTGCCAGTCGTCCGGAATGGACTCGAGGTGCTTGAAGCGGGCGAGCACCGCCGCGGCAGACTTCGCGCCCCATCCCTGGAGCCCCGGGTAGCCGTCCGCGCTGTCACCCACGAGCGCCAGGTAATCGGGGATCGACGCCGGCGGCACGCCGAACTTCTCGACGATACCTGCCTCGTCGCGCGTCGTCCGCGCACGGCGATCGAGCTGCACGACTCGCGTTCCGCGAACGGACTGCGCCAGGTCCTTGTCAGGGGTGCAGATGATCACGCGCTCGACGCGCGGGTCCGCGGCCGCCGCCGCGGCGCCCGACGCCAGCGCATCGTCTGCCTCGAACTCGACCATCGGCCACACGACGAAGCCCGCGGCGACGAGCGTCTCTTCCAGGATCGGGAACTGCGAGAGGAGATCCTCCGGGACGCCGGCGCTCGTCTTGTACCCGCGCCACAGGCCGTTGCGAAACGACTCGATGACGTGATCCGTGGCGATGGCGACGTGCGTCGCGCCGTCGGTGACCATCCCGAACATCGAGGCGACGACGCCGCGAACCGCGGCCACCTCGCGACCGTCGACATCGCGCTCCGACGGCCGCGCGAAGTAGTGTCTGAACAGCTCGTACGTGCCGTCGACGAGGTGAACCTGCACGGACTAAAGACTACAGGCTTCGGGCTCCAGGCGTACCCGCCGCTGCAGTCAGCCGCCAGCTGCCAGCTGCCAGCGGTCAGCTATTCCAGCTTGCCGTCCCAACCGCCGCCGAGCGCGCGGATCAACTGCACCGCGGCGGCGTAGCGGCGCGCGGCCACCGAGACCTCGGCGCGCTGGTTGTTGAGCAGCTGCGCCTGCTCGATGGCCACCTGCAGGTAGCTGATGAGGCCCGCGCGGTACTGATTCAGCGAGATGTCGAGCGCCCGCTGCGCGGAGGCAACGGCCGCCCGCTGCCGCGTCTGTTCCTCGGTCAGCAGGTGCACGGCCACCAGGTTGTCCTCGACGTCGGCGAACGCGCTGAGCACGGTCTGCCGGTAGACGCCCACCGTCTCGTCGTACGCGCCGATGGCTCGATCCTTCGCCGCGCGCCGCGCGCCGCCGTCGAACAGCGTCAACGCCAGCGCCGGGCCCACGGACCAGAAGCCGCTCGGCCACGACAGGAACTGCTGCAGCTTCGTGGTCTGGAAGCCGCCCGACGCGTTCAGCGAAATGGTCGGGAAGAAGGCGGCCGTTGCGACGCCGATGTCGGCGTTGGCCGCCGCGACACGCCGTTCCGCGGCCGCGATGTCCGGCCGGCGCTCCAGCAGCCGTGACGGCAGCTCCGTCGGCACCGGCGGCGGATCGCCCGCCAGCGGCGCCGCGTCGATCGTGAGCGACGAGGGCAGGTCACCCGTGAGAATCGCAATCGCGTGCTCGGCCTGCGCCCGCTGCAGGCGCGTGTCCACTTCCTGCGCGCGCGCCGATTCCAGCAGCGTCTCCGCCTGCGCCACGTCGGCCCGCGCGACGATGCCCGCGTTGTACTGGTTCTGGGTGAGCGTGAACGACTTCTGGTAGGCCTCGATCGTCTGGCGCAGCAGCGCCTGTTCGGCGTCGAGCGAACGGAGCAGGTAGTAGTCCAGCGCCAGTTCGGCGGCCAGGCTGAGGCGCGTGCCTTCGCGATCGCCGGCGCTGGCCTGTGCGTTCGCAACGCTCGCATTGACGGTCTGGCGAATCCGACCCCAGAAGTCCAGTTCCCACGCCGCGTCGCCCGTTACGCTGTACTGCGTGGTCGTGGACGGCGACACGCCTCCGATGCTGCCGCCCTGCCTGGACGAGGCGCGGCCGGTGTCGATCGAGCCGCCGACGCCGACGGTCGGATAGAGCTGCGCGTGGTTCTGGCGCACCAGCGCGCGCGCCTGCCGGTACCGCGCTTCCGCCTGCGCGATCGTCGGATTGCTGGCTTGCAGCTTCGCTTCCAGTTCGTTCAGCCGCGCGTCGCCGAAGGCTTCCCACCAGGCGGGACGCCGAGCCCCGTCGCTCGGCTGCGCGGGCTGCATCAGCTCTGCGCCAGGAGGTTGCTCTTTGTAAGCCGCCGGCGTGGCCGTCTTCGGCGGCTCGTACTTCGGCCCGACCGGGGCGCAGCCGGAAAGCGCCAGGACCGTGACGATCGAACCAAGGGCGAGTCTCACGCTTCTGCTCCTGCCGGCTTCAGGCCATCGTCCTCGGTCCGGCGCCCATGCCGGCGCGCGAACCGCAGCCGCAGCCGATCCATGAACAAGTACACCACCGGCGTGGTGTAGAGCGTCAGCACCTGGCTGACGATGAGGCCGCCGACGATCGAGATGCCCAGCGGCCGCCGCAACTCCGATCCCGTGCCAGTGCCGAGCGCCATCGGCAGCGCCCCCAGCAGCGCCGCCATCGTCGTCATGAGAATGGGGCGGAACCGGAGCAGCGCGGCGGTCCTGATCGCTTCCTCCGGCGGCAGCTGCCGCGACCGCTCGGCGACGAGCGCGAAGTCGATCATCATGATCGCGTTCTTCTTGACGATGCCGATGAGAAGCACCAGGCCGATGAGGGCGATGATCGTGAAGTCGGTGCCGGTGATCAGCAGCGCCAGCGTGGCGCCGACCCCCGCGGACGGGAGTGTCGACAGGATCGTCAATGGGTGTACGAGGCTTTCGTACAGGATGCCGAGCACGATGTAGACGGCCACCAGTGCCGCCAGGATCAGCCATGGCTGATTGGCCAGCGACTCCTGGAAGACTTGCGCCGTCCCCTGGAAACCGCCGTGAATCGTCGTCGGCATGCCGATGTCGCGCGCGGCTCGTTCGATGGCGATCACGGCATCGCCGAGCGACACGCCGGGCAGCAGGTTGAACGACAGCGTGATCGCGGGAAACTGCCCCTGATGGTTGACTGCCAGCGGCGCAATGGTGCGCGAAAACTTGGCCACGGAAGAGAGCGGCACGAGCTGACCCGAACCGCTGGCGACGTAGATCGCGTCCAGTGTGTCCGGATGCTGCCAGTATTGCGGCGCCACTTCCATGACGACGCGGTACTGATTCATGCCGGCGTACATCGTCGAGACCTGCCGCTGGCCGAACGCGTCGTAGAGCGCCTGGTCGACGGCGCCGGCCGTGATGCCGAGCCTTGACGCGGTGTCGCGATCGATGACCACGCTGGCCTGCAGGCCTGCCGTCTGCTGATCGGCGTTGACGTCGGCGATGACGCGCTCTTTCTGGAGCCGTGCGGTGAGCAGCGGTCCCCAGTGATTCAGATCGTCGATGTTCTCGCCCTGCAGGGTGTACTGGTACTGCGCGTTCGAACCACGTCCGCCGACACGGATATCCTGCGCCGCCTGCATGAAGACGCCGGCGCGCGGATCGTGCGCGAACTTCGGCCGGAGCCGAGCGATGACCTGCTCCGCCGTGACCTTCCGCTCGGCCAGCGGTTTCAGCGCGATGAACATGCGGGCCGAGTTGGTCGATCCGCCGCCGCCGGTGAACGCGACGACCGATTCGATGCCCGGATCGGCGCCGATGATGGCGGCATCGTCTGCCAGGATCTGCCGCATCGCCTGGAACGACGTGCTCTGCGAGGCCTGGATGCCGGCGAACATCATGCCGTTGTCCTGCTGCGGGAAGAAGCCCTTCGGGACGATCGTGAAGAGGTACCAGTTGAGCCCGATCGTCACGAGCAGGATCGCCAGCGTGACAATCCAGTGTCGGAGTGCCCAGCCCAGGCTCCGGTCATAACCCCTGAGGAGGCCCTCGAAGGCATGCTCCGTCCAGGAGTAGGCCCGGCCGTGACGCCGGCCCTTCTCGCTGTGCAGCAGCCGGGCGCAGAGCATCGGCGTCGTCGTAAGCGAAACGACCAGCGAAATGGCGACGGCGACCGACAGCGACACGGCGAACTCGCGGAACAGCCGGCCGACGATGCCGCCCATGAAGAGCAGGGGGATGAAGACGGCGATCAGCGAGAGGCTCATCGAGAGCACCGTGAAGCTGATCTCGCGTGAGCCCTGCAGCGTCGCCTCGAGCGGCCCCATTCCGTCGTCGAGGTGGCGCATGATGTTCTCCAGCACCACGATCGCATCGTCCACGACGAAGCCGGTGGAGATGGTGAGCGCCATCAGCGACAGGTTGTCGAGGCTGTAGCCGAGGAACCACATCACGCCAAACGTGCCGAGCAGCGACAAGGGCACCGCGACGCCAGGGATGAACGTCGTCCAGCCGCTGCGGAGAAACGCAAAGACGACGAGGATGACGAGCACGATCGCGATGGCGAGCGTGCGCTCGACGTCGTGCACCGAGGCGCGGATGGTGGTCGTGCGATCGACCGCGACCTTCATGTCCACGCCTGCCGGCAGGAGCGCCTTGAAACGCGGCAGCTCCGCACGGACACGGTCCACGGTCTCGATCACGTTGGCGTTCGGCTCCGTCATCACGAACACGAGCACGCCGGGCTTGCCGTTGGCCAGACCGCCGACGCGGACGTTCTCGACCGAGTCGGACACCTCGCCGAGGTCCGCAAGCCGCACGATCGCGCCGTTGCGCGCCGCGACGATGAGCGGCATGTAGTTGACGGCCTGGAACAACTGGTCGTCCGTGTAGACCTCCCAGCTCGTGCGCTCGTCGGCGAGCTGTCCCTTCGGCCGGTTCGCGTTCGCCTGCGAGAGCACGGTGCGCACCTGCTCGAGCGATATGCCGTACTTGTTCAGCACCGTCGGGTTCAGCTCGACGCGAACCGCCGGCAGCGCGCCGCCGCCCACGTTGACCTGGCCCACGCCGCGCACCTGCGCCAGATTCTGCGCGAGCACGGTCGACGTGATGTCGTAGATCTGGCTGCGCGGTATCGTGTCGGACGTGAGCGCGATGATGAGAGCGGGCGAGTCAGCCGGGTTGACCTTCCGGTAATTCGGATTGCTTGGCAGGTTCGCCGGAAGCTGCCCGCGCGCGGCGTTGATGGCGGCCTGGACGTCACGAGCGGCGGCGTCGACGTCGCGCGAGAGCTCGAATTGCAGCGTCACGTTCGTCGATCCGAGGCCGCTCGACGAGGTCATCTCGGTAACGCCGGCGATCCGCCCGAACTGGCGCTCGAGCGGCGTCGCGACGGCCGAAGCCATCGTCTCGGGGCTCGCGCCAGGCAGGTTGGCGTTCACCTGGATGGTCGGGAACGCCACCTGCGGCAGCGGCGCGACGCGGAGCTGCGAAAAGGCCAGGCCTCCGGCAATCGCCAGCGCCGCCGTGAGCAGCGTCGTCGCGACGGGACGCCGGATGAAGGGCTCGGAGATGTTCACGCGTGCCCTTCTGCCGGCCTGGCGCCCGATGCCGCGGCCTGCTCACGGAATCCCCAGCGCGCGGCGAGGCGGTCGAATGCCAGGTAGATCACCGGCGTCGTGTAAAGGGTGAGGAGCTGGCTGAGGATCAGGCCGCCGACGATCGAGATGCCCAGCGGACGCCGCAGCTCGGCGCCCATGCCCGAGGCGAGCGCGAGCGGCAGGCCGCCGAGCAGCGCCGCCATCGTCGTCATCATGATGGGACGGAAGCGAAGCAGCGAGGCCTGATAGATCGCCTCCTCGGGCGGCTTGCCCTGCTCGCGCTGCGCTTCGAGCGCGAAGTCGATCATCATGATGGCGTTCTTCTTCACGATGCCGATGAGGAGCACGATGCCGATGAGCGCGACGATGCCCAGGTCGTGCCCGGTCGCCACGAGCGCGAGGATCGCGCCGATGCCGGCCGACGGCAGCGTCGAGAGAATCGTGAGCGGGTGGATGAAGCTCTCGTAGAGGACGCCCAGCACGATGTAGACGGTGACGATCGCCGCGAGGATCAGCCAGCCCTCATTTGCCAGCGACGCCTGGAACGCCTGCGCCGTCCCCTGGAATCCTGCACGGAAACTCGGAGGCAGCCCGATGCGCGTCGACGCGTCCTCGACCGTGCGCACAGCTTCGCCCAGCGAGACGCCGGGCGAGAGGTTGAAGGACAGCGTCACCGACGGGAACTGCGCCTGGTGGTTGATCGTCAGCGGCGCGTTGGTGGTCGAGACCTTCGTCAAGGCCAACAGCGGCACCTGGCGGTTGTCGGAGGTGGTGATGTAGAGGTCGGCGAGCGCGTCCGGCCCGACCCGATAGCGCGGCTGCAGTTCGAGGATGACGTGGTACTGGTTCAACTGCGTGAAGATCGTCGAGACCTGCCGCTGGCCGAAGGCGCTGTAGAGCGTGTCGTCCACGTTCTGCGCGGTGATGCCGAAGCGTGAGGCCGTGTCGCGATCGATCGCCAGGTGCGCCCGCAGCCCGCCGTTCTGCTGGTCGGTGGCGACGTCCTGCAGCGCCGGCGCGTGCCGCAGCTCCGCGAGCAGCCGCGTCGCCCACTGATCGAGCTGTTCCGGATCGGGATGCTCGAGGCTGTACTGATACTGCGTGCGGCTGACGCGATCCTCGACCGAGAGGTCCTGTACCGCCTGCATATAGAGCGCGATGCCGGAGAGGTCGGCGACCTTCCGCTGCAGCCGCCGGATGATCGTGCTGACGTCGGTGCGGCGCTCGGCGAGCGGCTTCAGGTTGATCTGCACGCGCCCGCTGTTCGGCGTGACGTTCGTGCCGTCGACGCCGATGAACGACGAGATGCTCTCGACGGCCGGATCCTGGAGCAGGATCCGGACCAGCGCCTGCTGCCGTTCGGCCAGGCCCTGAAAGGACACGGTCTGCGGCGCCTCGGTGACGCCGAGAATCACGCCCGTGTCCTGCACCGGGAAGAAGCCCTTCGGCACCACGTAGAAGAGGTACACCGTCGCGACGAGCGTGGCCACGAACACCAGCAGCGTCGCGCGCTGTCGCGCGAGCACCCACGTCAGCGTCCGGCCGTAGAGCGCGATGAAGCGGTCGAACCCGGACTCCAGCGCCCGCGCCAGCCGGCCCTCCTGCTCCTTCGGCGTGTGCCGCAGGATCCGCGCGCACATCATCGGCGTCAGCGTCAGTGACACGACGGCCGACACGAGGATCGTGACGCTGAGCGTGATCGCGAACTCCCTGAACAGCCGGCCGACGATGTCGCCCATGAAGAGCAGCGGAATCAGCACGGCGATGAGCGAGACGGTCAGCGACACGATCGTGAAGCCGATCTGCGCGGCGCCCTTGAGCGCCGCCTGCAGAGGCTTTTCGCCTTCTTCCACGTAGCGCGCGATGTTCTCGATCATCACGATCGCGTCGTCGACAACGAAGCCGGTCGAGATGGTGAGCGCCATCAGCGTCAGGTTGTTCAGGCTGAACCCGAGCATGTACATCACGCCGAACGTGCCGACGAGCGACAGCGGCACCGCGACGGCGGGAATCAGCGTGGTCGTCAGCGTGCGCAGGAAGAGGAAGATGACCATCACGACCAGCGCGATGGTCAGCAGCAGCTCGAACTGCACGTCGTCGATCGACGCGCGGATGGTCGTCGTCCGGTCGGTCAGCGTCCGGACCTTCACCGCGGGCGGCAGCGTGGCCGTGAGCTGCGGCAGCAGCGACGTGATGCGATCGACGACCGCGATGGTGTTGGCGCCCGGCTGCCGCTGGACGTTCACGATCACCGCCGGCGTCTGGTCCATCCACGCCGCCTGGTGCGCGTCTTCCACGCCATCGACGACGTCGGCGACGTCGGAGATGCGGACAGGTCCGCCGTCCTTGTACGCGATGATGAGCGGCTTGTAGGCGTCGCCCGACGTGAGTTGATCGTTGGCGCCGATGGTGTAGGCCTGGCGCGGCCCGTCGAACGTGCCTTTCGCCTGGTTCGCGTTGGCGTTGGCGATGGTCTGCTGGAGCTGCGACAGGCCGATCCCGTACGCGGCGAGCGCCGTCGGGTTCGCCTGCACGCGCACGGCCGGCTTCTGGCCCCCGCTGATCGACACCAGCCCGACGCCCGGCAGCTGCGAGATCTTCGGCGCCAGCCGTGTGTCGGCCAGCGACTGGACCTGCGAGAGCGGCAGCGTCTCGGAGGTGAGCGCGAGCGTGAGCACGGGCGCGTCCGCAGGGTTCACCTTGCTGTACACCGGCGGGTTCGGCAGATCGCGCGGGAGGAACGTGCCGCTCGCGTTCACCGCAGCCTGCACTTCCTGCTCGGCGACGTCGATGTTGAGGGCGAGATCGAACTGCAGCGTGATGACCGAGCTCCCGAAGGAGCTCGTCGAGGTCATCTGCTTGAGGCCCGGCATCTGGCCGAATTGCCGCTCGAGCGGCGCCGTGACGGAGCTGGCCATCACGTCCGGTCCGGCCCCCGGATAGAACGTCGCGACCTGGATGGTGGGGTAGTCCACTTCCGGCAGCGCCGACACGGGCAGCTGCTGGTACGCGACGGCGCCCGCCAGCAGGATGGCCGCCATGAAGAGCGAGGTGGCGACCGGCCGGAGGATGAACGGACGGGACAGGCTCATTGCGTCGGGGGCCGGTGGGTTCCGCGGCCCTGGCCCTGCTCCCGCCCGCGGCCCTGGCCTCGTTGGCCGGCGTCGCCGCCCGCGGCGCCTGGCGTGCGAATCTCGATCGGGCTGCCGTCGCGCAGCCGATCCGTGCTGTCGGTGACCACCTGCTCGCCGGAATCGAGCCCGCTGAGGATGACGGCGCGGTCACCATCCACGAGTCCTACCGTCACGGGCCGGACTGCCGCTTTACCGTCCCTGATCGTGTAGACGAACGTGCTCTGCGGCCCGTGCTGCACCGCCACGGCGGGAACCACGACCTGGTTGCGCTTGGTGTCCGCCAGCATCTGGATATTCACGAACTGCGCCGGAAACAGGAGGTGGTCCTTGTTGTCGAAGATCGCCTTGATGCGCACGGTGCCGGTAGAGGCGTCGATCTGGTTGTCGAGGGTCAGCACCTTGCCCGCGGCCAGGTGCGTCAGCCCGGTTCGATCGAACACGTCGACCGGCAGATCCACCTTGTCGCGGATCTTCGGCAGCACCAGCCGGAGGGTGTCTTCAGGCACGGTGAAGAGCACGGCAATCGGCTCCACTTCGGTGATCACGACGAGCCCGGTCTGGCTCGACGCCGAGACGATGTTGCCGACGTCCACCAGGCGGAGGCCGACGCGCCCGTTGATGGGCGCCGTGACGCGCGTGTAGATGAGATTCAGCTTCGCGCTGTCGACGGTCGCGCGATCGACCTTCAGCGAGCCTTCGAGCTGTGCAACCGCTGCGGCCTGATCGTCGACATTCGAGCGCGCGATCGAGTCCTCCGAGAGCAGCAGTTGATAGCGCGCCAGCTGTGTCTTCGCGTTGGCGAGCATCGACTCGTCGCGCGCAAGCTGCCCCTCGGCCTGTTCGAGCTGCACCTGGAAGGGCCGCGGATCGATCACGGCGAGCAGATCGCCCTTGCGAACGAACTGGCCTTCCTGGAAGCCCACCTGCATCAACTGGCCGTCCACGCGCGGGCGGACGGTCACCGTGTTGAGCGGGGTGACCGATCCCAGCGCGCTGATGCGGACGGGGACGTCCTGCCGCGACGCGGCAGCCACGCCGACCGGCACGTTCTGGTTCTGTGGCCGCCGGCCGGACGCGCTTGCCGCCGTTTGCGACGTGCGGGTGCGTTGGTAAATCACCGCGCTCACGACGACGGCCGCGAGCACGAGCAGGACAAACGGCCAGCGGCGTCGAGTGTGGCGAACTGCCGCACGGTCTTCGGGCGGATCGGCCACTCGACTACGGGTTAGCGCCGGGGCGTTAGCGTCTGGGGGCATCGATGGTATTCCGTCGCAATACGGTTGCCAGGACTCTGTACAGACTATCGCCACTCCCTCCCGGGAGAACGTAACGGTGTGTGAAGTAGAGTGTCAGGGGGACGGCCCCCCGTACCCCTCGTGAGGGGGACAGTCCCCCTTATACGCCCAAATCGAGCGAGGAGTCCCCATGCCAACCCGACGAGCCGTCCTGTCCACACTAGCCACCGGCCTTGGCGCCCTGGCATTGAAGCCGCTTCAGGCTGCCCACCTCGGCCAGGAGATCACCTCGCCCCTTGGCGGCCCCATCGGCCTCCAGCTCTGGAGCCTCCGGGCGCAATTGCCAAAGGATCTGCCCGGCACGCTGGCGAAGGTTCGTGCGATGGGCTTCCGGGAGGTGGAGGCGGCCGGCCTGTACAAGCACACGCTCGCGGAGTTTCGCGCCGCGCTCGACCAGGCGGGTCTCCGATGCCAGTCCGCGCACGCGGGGTTTGGCGAGCTGCGCGACGCGCCGGCGAGCGCCTTCGACCAGACGAAAGGCTTCGGCGCGACGTGGGTCGTCTGTCCCTGGATCGATCACAAGGGCGATATGTTTACGCGCGAAAATGCGTTACAGGCCGCTGAAGTCTTCAACCGCGTCGGCAAGGCCGCGGAGGACGCGGGCCTGAAGTTTGCCTATCACTGCCATGGGTACGAGTTCGTGCCATCGACCGAGGGCACTCTCTTCGACACGCTGGCAGGCGCGACGGACCCCGCGCGCGTCTCCTTCCAGATCGACGTGCTGCACGCGTACCTCGGCGGCGCGGACCCGGCCGCGCTCATCACGAAATACGCGCCGCGCGTGAAGTCGCTCCACCTCAAGGACCTCGTGAAGGGCTTCGTCGTGAAGGCGGGCACCGCGATCGCGCCGGCGTCGAGCGATGTGCCGGTGGGCACCGGTCAGGTCGACATGAAGGCGGCGCTTGCCGCGGCAGTGAAGGCCGGCGTTTCGTTGTTCTACGTCGAGGACGAGAGCCCGGACCCGCTGGGCCACATCCCCGAGAGCCTCAAATACCTGCAGGGCGTCAAGCTCTGACGCGCGCGAACGCGCCGCCGTACGTCATTCGCCGCCACACCCACTCGGCGGGGCCGTAGCGGTGCCGCGCGCCCCACAGCCCGCTCACCACACGCTGCACCGCGAAGATGGCGAGGCCGATCGGCAGGCACGTCCAGACCGGCAGCGTCAGCGCGAGGCCGAAGCCTGGCGAGTTGAGCAGCAGCACGATGCAGGCCGTCTGGAACAGGTAGTTCGACAGCGCGAGCCGTCCGACCGGCTCGAAGTGAGTGAGCACGGCGCGACCCCGCCCGATCCACAACAGCAGGAACGCGGCGATGTAGCCGATCGCGAGGAGGTGTGTGCCCACGCAGTAGATAGCCGCATACGCGACGCCGGACGCGCTTGCCTCGTAGTACATCCCGCGATGGTCGGCCCATCCGAGCAGCCCCGCCGCCACCAGCCCCAGGGGCAGTCCGATGAGAGCGAGCCGCGCGAGCAGCGGCCGCTGCAGTTCGATCGCCGTGTGCAGCATCCGGCGACCAGTCCAGAGCCCCAGCAGGAACATGCCCATCACCTTCGCGGGCCGCAAGGAGATGATGAGGTCGTACCAGCGGAACAGCAGCGCGAAGGCGTTGGTCGCGAGGTACTCGAACACCGTGCCTCGCGTCATTCGACGGGCGATCTCCGCCAGGTCGAACGGCAGCGGCCGGTCGTTCGTCGCGGCGTGACCGCTGACGAGCGCAAGGGCCGCGTAGACGGCAACGGGCGCCACCAGGAATCCGAAGGCCCACCACAGGACCGTGCGATCGCTGCGGGTGCGGAAGGGGAGGAGCACGAACCCGCAGAGCGCGTAGAGGGTCAGGATGTCGCCGAGCCAGATGAACGCGTGCACGACGCCGATGAGCAGCAACGCCGCCAGCCGTCGGCGGAAAAACGCGCCGAACTCGCCGCCCCGCTCCGCCGCGCGCATCATCTGGATCGAGAAGCCGAGGCCGAAGAGGAAGGAGAAGATCGAATAGAACTTGCCCTGAATCAGCGCGCTCTCGAAGAACTCGAACGGCACGTTGAGCGAGGCGAGCGGCCCGAGGTCGTGTCCCTTGCCAGGGAGCAGGAACCGCAGCATGGACGATTCGAGGTTGGCGACGATGATGCCGAGGAGAGCGAAGCCGCGGAGCGCGTCGATCCAGCTGACGCGCTCGGTGGCCGCGACTGGAGCAGCAACGGCTGGCATGCGGTCGTGAGGCGACAGTATGTCACGACCGCAGAGGCCTGAAGTTCACTCTAGTTGAAGTACCGCACCCAGCCCACGACTGAGAGGACCAAGCCAAGTACGGCGATCAGAAACAGCAGACGAAGGTTCATCCGATCCGGCGCGATGGTGCTCATGACGTCCCCCTTCAACCCGCCTCAACCAGTCCCAACGTCTCGCAACGTCTCCCAAACGTCACCCAACGTCACCCAACG